>Ga0316605_10000107_pt1 | contig 82871 bp, 63 predicted proteins | sample OWC_soil_day20_n_FD_207666 | JGI IMG/M metagenome (GOLD analysis project Ga0316605, IMG submission 207666) | Wetland soil microbial communities from Old Woman Creek delta, Ohio, United States - OWC_soil_day20_noCT | ecosystem: Environmental > Terrestrial > Soil > Wetlands | place: USA: Ohio...
TTATCAATTCTTTATTACAAGGAGTTGATTTAGTATTTGAGAAAGTTGGAAAATGAGTGGGAAATAGAGAATTTAGAAAAAAAATTTGGCTTGTCAATTCTAAAATTTGCTCAAAATTGTGCTTTGAGCGATGTTTCCAATAAATAGTTCCGAGAAAGTGTGGAAAAAAGTTTATGTAAGTATTAATCATACAACTAATTACAAAAATTGAAAAATTTAATCTAACAGTTTCAACACTATCTCGGAATAAGAAATTTAGGGCAATTAAGTGCCCCAAAGGACAAATAAGTGCCCCAAACCTAATTTCTTCTAAATAAACAAATTTACATTTGCCCGATCTGCCCTCTCCATATAGGTCGCAACCCCTCCTATACTTACTCCATCTATCAATTCAGACTCCTTCACACCTATCATATCCATCGACATTTGACATGCAATAAACTCTACTCCACTCTCTAATGCCTGCTCACGTAAGCTCTCTAACGAAGAAATCCCTTTCTGTTTCATCAATCTCCTCATAATCCGATCGCCAATTCCAAACATTGATAACTTCGATAGTTTTAACTTCAAAGAGTTGGATGGTAACATCATAGAGAACATCTTATCCATGAAACTTTTGGTAACTTTGGGCTTATGTTCCTTTTTGATTACGTTCAATCCCCAAAAAGTGAAAAACATGGTTACTTTCTCTCCGGTTGCGGCTGCTCCGTTGGCTAATATAAATGTTGCTAATGCTTTATCTAGGTCATCGCTGAACATAATAAAGGTTTTCCCTTTCTCAGGAACTACAGAATAGTCAGCTTTGTTTTTCACGCCACTTTTCTCAATCACAGCATTATAGATCCCTTTTTCTGATGAGTTTGAAATCAGAATATGGTTAGTGGTTTTACACCAGGATTCAACATCTCTGGCAAATCCGGCATCGGTGGATGAAATCAGTATTTGATCTCCTGTTTGGGCTTCGTCGATCCCTTTTTTGAGTTTCATGATGGGTCCCGGACATTGTAACCCACAAGCATCTATTTGGATGAATTTTTTTTTATCGGTCACTGATACTTGAAAGTCATTTGCTTCTTCCGCTTTTTTAAAAATTGGATTTTCCCGGTTTTCAAAGTTAGTGGTTGCAGCAGCGTAAGTTTTATAACCTCCGGATAAATTAAATACATGGTCAAATCCATGTTGTTTTAATATTTTAAGGGCTAAGTAGCCTCTTAAACCGATAGCGCAATGAACATAGATCTTTTTGTTTTGAGGTATCTCATCTAATCGAAGTCTAATTTCATCAACGGGGATATTAACTGCTCCATTGATGTTTCCCATTTCATATTCCTCTTTGGTTCTGACGTCTATGATAAACACTTCTTCAGGGTTGGCGTTAGCCATTTCTCTCCAGGTGATGATTGGCATTTTGTTGTGGAAGATGTTATTAGCTACGTATCCGGCGATAGAGATGGGGTCTTTAGCTGATGAGAATGGGGGAGCGTAGGTATGTTCAACGAGCATCAGGTCAAAGATAGTTTTTTGTAGTTTGATTAAAAGGGCTATTTGATCGATTCTTTTATCAACGCCATCATAACCAACACCTTGTGCTCCGAAAATACGTCCGGTTTGAGGGTCGAAGGTGAGTTTTAATGAGATTTGTGTTGCTCCGGGGTAATAGCCGGCGTGGGATCCGGAGTGGGTCCAGGAGCTATGGAATGGGATCTCCATCTCTTGTAGTTTTTTGGCTGGTAATCCGGTTGAGGCTACAGTAATATCGAATACTTTGGCGATTGATGTTCCGATTGATCCTTCATAGATCTCTTTGTTTCCAAACACCATATTATCAGCCACTAAGCGACCTTGTCTATTGGCAGGGTTAGCCAGATAGTTAAGCCAGGGTTTTCCGGTGATTGGGTGGGGAAACTCAATGGCATCTCCAACTGCGTAGATGTCAGGTGCTGATGTTTCAAGATATTCATTAACCCAGATTCCACCTGTTTCTCCAATTTTTATAGGAGAATCTTTAATGAAGTTGATTTCGGGTCTCACTCCTATGGAAAGGATCACCATATCTGCTTCAATAATTTTTCCACTATCGAGGTAGGACAAAATGCCGTTTTCGCTTTTGGCCAATTTGACAACACTGTCATTGATATGAAGTTGCACTCCTTTGTCTGCCAGATGTTGATGTACTAATTGGGCCATAGAAAAGTCGATGGGAGCCATCACTTGAGGTAGTTTTTCAACGATATACACCTGTGCACCAAGATGATAAAGGTTTTCAGCCATTTCAAGACCAATAAAGCCGGCTCCAATCACGACTGCTTTTTTGATTTTATGTTGGGTGACATAGTTTTTAATATTGTCAGTATCAGGCACATTTCTTAAAGAGAAGACTCCTTCTAAATCGATTCCTTCAATTTTAGGACGTATTGGTGCAGCGCCGGGTGAAAGGAGTAATTTGTCATAAGATTCATCATAAAATTCCCCTTTATTGTTGCGAACGGTAACCGTTTTTTGGGAAGGGTTAATTCGAACAGCTTCATGTTCAATTTTCACATTTACTTCGAATCTATTTCCAAATGATTCAGGCGTTTGTAAAAAAAGGCGGGATCTATCATTAATGGTTCCTCCGATGTAGTAGGGTAACCCACAGTTAGCATAAGATATGTATTTCCCTTTTTCGAGTATTACAATTTCTGCATGTTCATCAATTCTACGTATACGAGCAGCTGCAGTAGCTCCACCGGCAACACCGCCGATTATCAAATGTTTCATGTTAAAAGTTTTAAAATATTTTGTTTTAGTTGCCCCTAATTAGCAATAATCGTGCCATCCCTTTATTTTAATCATTTTACTTTTTACTTTTTACTTCTTACTTTTTACTTTTTACTTTTTTTTGGGTGTTCCGGCTCTCCCACCCACTTTCTTACCCACGCCGTCGGGCTTGTTCCGGGGTCCGCTTCGCTCCCGTACTTCACCGAACTTCGCTTAAGAAAATTGATGACATTACATAAAAATCATTGCGGCGCTCGTTCCGGTTCGTACCGCTTCGCGCCCTCCACATCCCTAACACGAAAAACCGCAAGCGGTTTTAAATAGATTTTTTAATGGTGTTTAATATTATTACAGCAATTTTACTTTTTTTTTTGATATTTAAATTGGAATCATTTTTCAATATCGATTGATATATACTAGAAAACTTGTATTATTACATTTTATTTTATAACTTTGCAACATTATATATAGTATAGAAATGTTTAATTTTTTAAAAAATATTGACAGAAAGGATTACAAAGCAAAATTTGGTAGTCGTGAAATTTTTAAATTTATTGGTCCTGGATTATTAGTTACTGTCGGTTTTATTGATCCCGGAAATTGGGCATCTAACATTGCTGCAGGTGCTCAATTTGGATATTCTCTTTTATGGATGGTCACTCTTTCCACAATTATGTTAGTAATATTACAACATAATGTTGCTCATTTGGGTATTGCAACAGGTCTTTGTCTTTCAGAAGCTGCTACGATTTATGTTAAAAAGAGAAATGCAAGGTGGATTCTTTCATCAGCAATGTTAGCTTCTGTTTCCACCTCTTTAGCAGAAATTTTAGGTGGAGCTATAGCTTTAAAGATGTTATTTCACATTCCTATTAGAGCAGGAGCTCTTTTAGTTACCATTTTTGTTTTTATTATGCTTTTTACTAATTCTTATAAAAAAATAGAAAAATGGATTATTGCTTTTGTTTCTCTTATCGGAATATCTTTTTTATATGAATTAACTTTAGTTAATGTTGATTGGGAATCTGCTGTTAAAGGTTGGGTTACTCCTTCATTTCCATCAGGTTCTATGATTATCATAATGAGTGTATTAGGTGCAGTTGTGATGCCTCATAATCTTTTTTTACATTCTGAAATTATTCAAAGCAGACAATGGAATCTGGAAGATGATGCTATTATTAAAAAGCAATTGCGGTATGAATATTTCGACACTTTAATTTCAATGATTATCGGCTGGGCGATCAACAGTGCGATGATCATTCTGGCTGCTGCTACTTTCTTCAAAACAAAAACGCCTGTATCTGAATTGGAACAAGCAAATTCTTTATTAACCCCTTTATTGGGAAACAACGCTGCATTTATTTTTGCAATTGCACTTTTTTTCGCAGGAATCTCATCTACAATCACTTCGGGTATGGCAGCTGGTACCATTTTTGCCGGAATGTTCAAAGAACCTTATGATATTAAAGACAATCACTCTCGTTTGGGGGTAGCATTTTCATTACTCCTTGCGCTTTTCATCATTTTCTTGATTTCAAATCCTTTTAATGGTTTAATTATTTCTCAGATGTGCCTCAGTATTCAGTTGCCTTTTACTATTTTTTTACAGGTTTATCTAACTTCATCCCAAAAGGTTATGGGAAAATACAAAAATTCTAAAATCTCTAAAATGTTACTTTATCTGATAGGTATTATAGTAGCACTTTTAAATATAGCACTATTTATAAGCTTCTTTATCCCTGTAAATCTCTAATTCGAACACCTTCCCCTTAATAACCGCATGCAAGTTTCCGCCTCTAACGGATGAATGAACCGCACCCGTTTCACAAATCTCTCAGCGCTCCCTGCGTTCTCTGCGTGAAAAAAATGCACAATAAAAAATAAGATGAAATCCAATATGAATAATTGGGATTTAATACTATGTTTTAATCGTACATAATTATATCAAACCTATTTTTGTTCCAATAATAAGTATATTCTAAAGCGTCCCAAATTAATATTGAATTAATTGAAGTGTTTTTTAAATTGAATGTTTCGAATGGTGTTCTTATCAGCATTTCATTATTTGGATAAATAATGATCTGATTTTTCTGTTCAAAAGTTACTGCAGAATCAATAATATAAAAATTATAAGAATGATCAAAAGAGATAAAAGAACAAATGAATGAATTCTGCATATTACTATCTCTCATTATAAATGCAAAATCTACTTTCTTATCTCCATTTAAGTCACTCTCAAAATAATTGGGTGAAAGTATATCTGAATAATTTTTCCAATAATGATGCATTTGATTCATAGTTATTAATTTATAGCCTTTCGGAATTGTAGTACATTCGTCTAATAACCCTTTAAATTTATTAAAATTTTGGTCAATTGATTTTAATGAATCATTTGATAAAACATTTTTTTCAATTTTGTTTAGACCATTATTTAATACAATTGTTTTTTTGTTGCAGCCACAAATACTTATTATAACTGCAATTAGTGAAATAAACAATAATTTTTCTTTCATTTATTTTTTTCTTTTAAAATTATGATTTTTTGCACTTTCAACTTTTATAGGTCATTGTGTAGGGTTTTAAAGAGCAAATATATGAATAATTTGCAAATGAGCAAATTATTTTACCACAAAGGACACAATGAAATTTACCTCTGAGGACTCAGTGGAAAAACACTTTGTGAATTCTGTGTGATAATAATTTTCATCTCTTATTCCGAGAAAGTGTTGAAATTGTTTTTTGTAATAATTTCAATATAAATCAGATACAAAAGTGTTCATTTTTTAATCGAACACTTTCCACACTTTTCCGGAATAAGAAAAGAAATGGCATCGGCGCTTCGATACGAAACCTTAGTTATTCCTAATTTGTTCATTTAGTCTGTATTTCCGGTTTCACTCAGCGACCTTAGATTAGTGAGACAACGGACTACAAACGACGGACTACAGACGAATGAAGAATTAAAAATGAAAAATTAAAAATGAATAATGAATAATGAATAATTGAGTATAGCGGATTTCGTCGAACGTTTAACGTCGAACTTCTCCTGTCACCAGTCTCCCGTCACTAGTCTCCGCATTAGGGCGGAGGCCAGATACCCCGCAAGTTGAGCTGCTTAGGGGATGACGGATCGGGCAGAGCGACGGAGGAGCTACTGCCCGGCCGATCAGACCCTTGCAGCGAAACGAGGAGTATGGGCCGGAGACCGACCCTTTGGCGAGCGACAGAGTTCGTGTTCGATTTGGTGGAAATTAGGTTGAGCGAAGCCAAAGGGGAATGCCCAAGATAATAAGCTAATGTGCTAATGTGATAATAAGCTAATTATAAATGAATAATGAATAATGAATAATTGAGCACATGAGCACACGAGCATTTGAGCAATCGAGCATTCCGAAAGGTCTGCCGTCTGCCGTCTGCCGTCTGCTGTCTAGCAGTAGTCATGCCACTCAATCTTGTTTTGGATCGGGTGGGCGTAAAGCTGCAAAAATAATTTTTCTAATACCTGCGTTTCCTGAATGTCCGAAATGTTGGAAAGCTGCTTGTTCATGTATGCAATAAAACTTTCTTTTTCAGATACTGTGTATTTGGAACTGTAATGGTCCGTGTTGTGCAACAAATCAAAAGCTATATAATTGGTACTCCAAAACTGATAGTTCTCGATGATCCGCTGGTCTATGATTTTGGTTAACTCATGACAAAATACAGAGTAATTGTCCGATAATTCATTGATCTCTTCAGCTGATAGGGGCTTGGAAATAATTAACGTACAATCTCCTTTGGGTTGGTTGATCCCATAAACTATGCTTTCATAGTCTTCGTTTTTGTGCTTTTTGTAAACACCTCCTAATTGTTTGAGGTAGATCTCCCTGACTTTCAGATAATCACACGATTCGTATTGATACGAAATCGTAACAGGAGTGATATTCATTTTGATGAAGTGTTCCTTGAAACGATCTTTGCCACTTAAGGAGTACATTTTAACCAATCCGGGATCCGTTTTGTCCAAACCATCTTTGGTTCTTCCATTCCGCTGCGCTATCCAGGTTGATTTCCCTTTTTCAGTGATCGCATGTTTTAAGTATTCCGATAACCGGTTTAATTTATGATACAATTCCCTCGCTGTTCCACTTCTGTCGGTTTTGTACATCTGACAACATTTCCCAATGTCAACAATCAATGGATTTACCATCAGATTACTCCCAAAAGAGATCTCAATTACTTCATCAAAAGTATTGATCATATAAACCTGCAAAACCAATGCATCCATCACAATATCCCGATGATTGGAGATAAAGGAATATGCTTTACCTTTTTCAATTTCACTCACACTTTTAACGGTACAGGATGATGTGGAGGCTTGTATTACCTTTTCCGCCACTTTAACACCGTAATGAATATGAAATTCATGAACAGATTTGATGTTTAAAAATTGAGCTTTAAAATCTTCAAATTTTTCTTCGGGATAAAAAGAGGTTATAATTTGACGAAACAGATCAGAGGCTGCAATTCTTTGTGTCGCTGCAATCACCTCTTCATCATTGTAAGGTCTAATATCATCTAAGTTGTTATGCATAGTGTTTGTTTTTATTTGCCTCGCAAATCAAAAAACTTGATCGCTTTTCTGTTGATTTCAGGCAACTGGATTTTCTTTATGGTTTCAATTTCTTCAAATGCTACGTCTGGAGCAACTCTTAATTTAGCTCTGAACCTATCTTTGATCTCTTTTTCAATCTCTTCACTGGGGTGTTCAACGCCCACTTTTACCAATAACTGATCAGTACCCAATTCATTGGTAGAGACGTAAACGAGATAATTCTCTACAAAATCAATGTTATTTAAAACATCAAACACAGCATAAGGATATAATGTGGTTCCTTTGTATTTGATCATCTGATTTTTCCGGCCAACTATCGGACTGATTCTGGGTGTATTTCTGCCACAGGAACACGGCTCGTAGTGAAAACGACAAATATCACCCGTTTTATAGCGCAATAACGGAATCGCTTCTACGCCTAAAGTAGTGATAACCAATTCCCCATATTCTCCTTCTGCAACATTGTTTCCTTGTTCATCTACCAATTCGCAAATAATTAAATTAGGATGAAGGTGTCCCCCTTGTTGTGCTGTACATTCTGTAAATGTGGTGGACATCTCGGTAGAGGCAAAGGTGGAATACAATTCGATATCCCATTTTTCTTTAATTTTTTTTCCTAACATATTGAGGGAAAAGTCCTGCTCTCTGATATTTTCCCCGATACATACCGCTTTTTTTACCGAGGAATTTTTGTAGTCAATGTGATTATCCTCAGCATATTTGATAATTTTGAGAATAAATGAGGGCACAACTATAATGGTATCCGGATGGATCCGCTGAATGGTATCCCATTGTAATTCGGGAATTCCGTTTCCCACTCGGATAATGCTGCCACCTAATTTCCGAACTCCTAGAAAATAGGCCAATCCCGCCATAAATCGTTTGTCTATGGTGGTCATCAATTGAAATATATCGCCCTCTTTAGATCCTGTACTTGCAAAAGAGATCGCTTCGTTGTATGCTAAACGGTCTAAATCACGGTCACTCATAGCAAAAGTTACGGGATCTCCCAAAGTACCGGATGTGGTTATATAATCCATGATTTTTTCTTTAGGAATACAGATAAAATCACTATTATACGTTTGCAAATCCGATTTTTCCGTTAAAGGGATCTTTTTTAAATCCTCTAAAGTTCTGATTTGTAAAGGATCAATTTGATTCTTTTGAAATAATTTTTGATAATAAACGGAATTACAATTCAAATAATGAATCATTTCCTGAAGTTTTTCTTCCTGAAATCGCTTGATGGTATCCAGTGATTGGAATTCAATAGATTCTGTATCCATTTTTTTATTTGATAATTTGTTCTTTTTTTAACCAATTCAGCATATCGGAAAACCAGTCTTTCATGTCACTATTCTGATCCGGGAAAGCCCCAAAACCGTGTCCTCCGGTATTAAATAACAACAATTGATGATTGATATGTAATTTAGTCATCGCTTCATCCATCAAAACCGCATTGTTGTACTGTACTACTGGGTCATCTTTAGCTTGAATAATCAAAATATGATCCATCCCAATATGTACACTTTTTTCTAGAGACATCTTAAAAACCATAGAATCTGAACTGTGTTTTCCAATCAGATTATTTTTGGAACGCACATGTCCGTATGGTTGATACATCGTTACAACCGGATACATCATCACCGTAAACAATGGTTTTAAAGATTCATGATGTTTGATTCCAATAGATTCCAGATAATCTTCATTATAAAAAGTAGCTGCAGAACCTACCAAATGACCACCGGCAGAGAAACCAATCAATCCGACACGACCTTTTTCAATTTGGTATTGGATATTGTTTTCATTTACTAATTCAATCGATCGTTGAATATCCTGAATCATAGCAGGATGATGATACCCCAACATCCCAATTCTGTAGCGCAGTACAAAAGCGGTAAACCCTTCTGCTGCGAATTTTTTGGCCACTTCGTACCCTTCATGCGTCATCCCTAAATGGTGGTAACTACCACCGGGACAAATGATTACGGCAGTATGATTATTTTTGGCTGAATCAGGAAGAAAAACGGTTAACTCAGACCATTTAGACCGAATTTCAGTTCCTTCCCAAATTTTAATTTTTGTTTGTGCCTGACTTGTGATTATGCATAAACAAAAAATACTATAAATAAATATTTTTTTCATTATCTGTGATTTTGGTCCATTTAGGATGGCATAATTCTGCATCAACAATTTCAAAATCAACTTTAAAATACTGTTCATCATAAAAGTTGAGTTTGGAATTCATCCCTGGAGCACACTCTAAATAGAGCAATTGATTAAAGTCGATTTTATATTTTTTACAAATCTGCATCGCCAAAGAAGCAGTGACTGATGTTATAGATGTGCCTGGATTCTCTTTATACAATTCCGTTACAATTACAATGGTTTGTTGATCAGTTTTATTGATCTTTAAACCACATTTTGAAGGCATCCCAAACGTGCCCTCAAAATCAAAAATGTCATCAATTTGATATTTTGTCAATTCCATTGCTACTTATCCTCTTATAACTTGTTTTCCAAATGATTGATTAGCTAATTCCCGTTTTCTGGGCACAAAAGTACCATCATTCATCTCTCGTAAAACGACCTGAGTGAATAATTTGAACATTTTTTGTTCCTGGGTTTCCTCTTTGTAAAACTGATCCCAGGCGTAATTGTACAACTCTTGTAAACGATCGGCACTCATGTGTTTAGGTTGGAAAACCACTTGTCCCGCATTGTAGTTGTTCCAGTCTTTATCAAAAATTCTGCCTTCTCTTAACAAATCATCCCACACTTTGGTATGAGGAAATGGGGTCAAAACGGTAAATTCAGCCAAGTCTAAGTTGATCTCTAAAAGAAAATCGATCAATCTTTTAATATCATCTTCTGTTTGATCATCGAGACCTAATAAAATAGTTCCTTCCACACCAATCCCGTAATCGTGATATCTTTTGATCCGTTCCTTGATATAATCTGACGTATCAAAAACAGCTTGATATACGTACCAGGCACCGGCTTGTGCGGCCAAATCCAATATTTTAGGATCATCATCAATGGTGTGACTAATCCATTTCTTTTTTAGAGGAATCATCGCTTTAAAAAGTTCTGTTTCCCAGTTTTTATCCTGAGCTAAAGAGTTATCTACGATAAAAAGTCTGTTATTTTCTATGGTTTCCAACTCTTCAATCGCTTTAGCCACAGGACGCGGTCTGAATTTCCTACCTCCCAGATACGATACAGCACATGGGTAGCAACTGAATCTACACCCTCTCGAAGCGTGAAAAAGATCCACCATTTGAACCCCTTTGTGGTTGTAAAGAGATCGGTTAAGAATGGAACGTTTAGCCGGTCCAACCAATTCAATAGCAGGATGTTCGTTGATGTAGTTATATACTTTTTTTAAGGAATTCGTTTTCCAGTCATTAAAAACTTCCTCCATTCTCCCTTCAGATTCTCCCAAAAAGATAGCATCTGCATGTTTTAGTGTTTCTTCTGCATGCAACATAGTTGATATCCCACCAAAGATCACCTTAATCCCTTTATCACGATACATTTTGGCAATCTCGTAACCTCTCTTGATCTGTACGGTTAACATCATCGAAATACCTACAAAATCAACAGATTCATCAAAATTGATCTCCTCTACATTCTCATCAGTAAAAGAAATATCAACATATTCAGGAAGCGAAGCCGCCATCACCACCGGTCCATGCGGAGGCAAATTAAAGGTAGTTTGCCCTTCCAGCTTTCTCCATTTTGGGTAAATTAATTTGAATTTCATATATTTATAATTTAACATTTAACATCTAACAATTAACAATTATCAATTATCATTTTTCATTATTCATTTTTCATTTTTCATTTTTCATTTTTCATTATTCATTTTTCATTTTTCATTATTCATTTTTCATTATTCATTATTAATTTTTCATTTTTCATTTTTCATTTTTCATTAGTCTTTTGTCTTTCGTCTTTCGTCTTTAGTCCCTCGTCTCCTTCAAGTGAATATCATTAATCACCGTATTCACTCCTAAAAATTCCGCACAGGTAATGATTGCCCCAATACTCACTCCTAAAAAGCCATGCGCATTGATGTTTTGGCCGGTTAAAAATAGATTTGGAATCTTAGTTCTTTGAGATACTAACGTTTGTGCAGGAAAATGACAATTTCTCAAAATTCCAAACAAGGAACCATTTTTAGTACCGGTATAATCTCTGTAAGTCAATGGAGTACAAGATTCCTGATACGCAATATTCTCCCGAATACCGGGATAATGTTCCGCTAAGGTTTGTAATAATTTTTCAGTTTTTTCCTCTTTAAATTCGAGATAGTCAGCCCCTCTTTTGCCCACTTTTGTATCACTCCATTTCTTTACTTCATCCATCGACATAAAAGCAGAAACTTGTGCACTATTTACATATTTTTCATTTATTTCACGGGCTTGGTGCATATAAAGAAAGCTCTTTGGCCAGTTTTGTTGGTTATAATCCTGTGAATACCAAACAGATGGAGTATTATAGTGGTAGTGATTGTGATTCAGATAAGGTTCGCTATTGGGTTTAAATCCCAGATAAACTGTGAAGTTTGAGGAAGTGTTTTCCATATTGTGAATCCGATCCCGATAGGCGTGCCTGATCAGATTGGATTCAATCAGTTGCACGGTATTGGATGGATGTATATTGGAAATAAATCGATCCGCTTCAAAAATTTCACCGGAAGTGGTTTCGACAGATACCGCTTTTTCAGAATTGCAGTTAATTTTAGAAATTTCATGATTGCTGAAACATTCACCACCGTTTGCTCTGATTGAATTTAGTAAACTATTCACAATCACATGACTTCCTCCAACGATTCTCCAGGAGCTTTTGATGTAGGAATGTAATGTTAAAGCATGCACATAAACCGGTGTTTTATCAGGATAACCTGCATATAAAGTGTTCGTTGCAGCCAACACATTTTGTAATTCTTTATTGGTGGTAAATGATTGTATATATTCACCCACACACTTCTTTATAAAATCAGATTCAATAAAAGTATTCTGGTTGATCTCTTGCAAATTGTACAAAGGAGATGCATGTGCAATTCTTTGAATATCTGTAATATACCTTCTAATGTTTTCTCTTTCTGATGGAAATATCCGGGAAAGTGTATCAACATAGTTGTCATATCCCATTGCAAAAGGATATTCCCGATCCTGAATGGTGATTCTGTCAAAACAATTTTCGTCTAAACGAACCAGTTTGACATCATTAAATAAACCATAATAGTTGAATAGTTTATGAAGTATTTCCCCTTCACCTAAACCCCCAATATAGTGCATACCGGTGTCAAAAGTGTATCCTTTACGATTAAAAACCTGCAAACATCCTCCAAATTGAGAGTGTTTTTCAAAAATGGCTACTTTAAATCCATGTTTACTGAGCACATATCCACACTGCAAACCACCTAATCCACTGCCAATAATAATTACATCGTACTTCATCTTATTTGTTTATTTGTGTAATATCAATAATCATGTCAAAATCATCATTTAAATCACCAAAAACTAGATTTTGAGGAATATTTATGATGTTTTGCGCAATACTAAATTTTTCTTCATCTTGCTCGAAACTAACAATTTGTGTTTCCGATAATACCAAAGCGGCTAAATAGGGCAATTCCCCGTATCCTGAATTGATAAATTTTACTTTTTTTACACTTCTGAGTGATTCGATTAATTCAAAATAATTATTGTTTTTCTTTAAATGTTTCTTAATCTGCCATTCGATAGAGAGTCCTTTATACAAATAATGCTTGATTACCCTCTCTTTCCAGTAATGGGCTGTCTCAATCCGGGTTTTTATTGTTTTAAAGTTTTCACTGTATTGTTTACGCAAATCTTTACTGATATTTTGATATTCAGTATTTTTTATATAATCTTCATAATGAATCAATTCACCTACATGTACGCTGATATTTCCTTTTCTTAAACACATCTCTTTTTTAGGTAGAATATGCCCAAAACCATGTAAAGTAATCGGCAAAATATCTAATTGTAATTCTTTGGCTAAATAAAAAGCTCCTTTATGAAAACGATTGATATCACAATTTACAGATCGGGTTCCTTCAGGGAAAATCAAAATAGAGTAGCCTTTTTCTACAATTTTTTTCAATTGATCCATGCTGTTTTCAAAGTTGTCGGCAATCGGATAAAAATCGGCAAATCGAAGGGGAAGTGCATAAAAAGGTAAGTTCCATACCCATTTGTTGGTTAAGGCAATGATATTTGGACTTAATCCTAAAATACTGGTTAAATCGATGTGAGATTGATGGTTGGAGATGATGATTCTGGGTTTTTCAAATTTCTCTTTTGCAAAACCATGAAGTTGATATTTTACAAATGGAACTCTTTTTGTGCAGAAATTGGAAATGGCACAAAAAATAATATGATACCCTCTCTTTCTTTTTTCTAATGATCCTACAGGAATTAAAAATAGAGGAATTAATAGGTTAAGGGCAATACAACCCACGATAAACCACGTAAATGTATAAATGGTTGTCAGATATTCAATTAGTGTGATAGGCTGAACCCGCGGAACCCCTTTTTTGTAAATTAATCCTTTGAATAAATAAGGGGAAATAGTGTAACTCATCAGAACCACACTGATCATTCCAATGGTACTCACTTCAGCTAACGAACGCATCGCAGGATGTTTACTGAAAATTAAAGTTCCTAATCCGATAAACATCGTGATGGCAGATAGAATCACAGCGGTTTTATAAGAAACAACCAACTCTTTTTTTCTACTGTAATCCTGCATTAAACCCTCCATCATAAATATGGAATAGTCATCTCCCAAACCAAAAATAAATGTAGCTAATATGATATTAACTATGTTAAAATGGATATTAAAAATACCCATTAATCCTAAAATCCAGATCCATCCTAAGATCATGGGGATAAGAGAAATAATCGCTAATTCTATACGTCCAAAGGAGATAATTAAGAAAAATGAAACCAGTAATGCACACAATAAAAGCACTTTATTAAAATCATTATACAATACTTGAACCATAGATTCATTACTCATAGTTCGATTGAATAACATGGTATTCTCAACATCAGCCAGTTGTGAACCGGTGATTAATACAATATCTTTATTGGTGTATAATAACGTTACAATAACACAACGTTCCGGCGTTTCAATAATGTAGTCCCCAATTAATTGATTTTTAATGATGGTATGATCAATTTTCTCAGATAAAAATGGAGTTTGGATCTTTTTAAAAAATGGATCAAATCCCTCACTTACCAATCCTAAACGATCACTCTCTTTTTCGATATTATGAATGGTTTCAGATCCATGAATTTTCCAGAATTGGTTCCATTTTTGAATTCGTTCTTCTTTATACTTTTTGGAGTGTAAAAAATGGCCAATCCCTTGTACATTTTTAAAATACCCTAACTGATCCAATGAATCAATAATCGGAAACGCTTTTTCGTAATGAGTCAGTGCTTCATCTAAGTTTTTCCCGTAAGAGATGTGGTATAGATAGGGTGAATTAATATTTGTAATCTTATTGATTTCTTCTAATGCGCTTTTTTGATCCTTAGTCATGTAACTCAAATTGCTGAAATCGGTATCGAACTTCACTTGACCTGAAAAATAGAAAAACAGGATAGTGAGCGTTACAATAATAAGTCCAATAAATGGGATATTTTCCATTTTTGCAGAAGCAATTTTAACCCAGATAGGGGATTCATTATGGCTGTTTGAATGAGAATCAGATTGATTTTTATTTCTCAAAAACAGAGGTAATACAAGCAAAACGAAAATGAGTGTTCCAATTAATGTAACTGCGGAAAAGACTCCAAAATCTTTTAATGCATCAGATTTAACAAACATTAAACTTAAAAATGCCCCTACAGTAGTTATACTTCCAATGATCATCGGAAAAGCAATATCCTGTATCGTCTGTTTTACAGAATTGGTTTCTTTATAGTGAATCAGAAAGTGCAGTGAGTAATTGAGTGCAATCCCAAAAATCGCAGAACTGGCGCCTATTGCAATCGTAGAGATCCCTCCTTTAAAAATGACAATAAAGGCTAAAGATAGAAGAGCTCCAAATAGCACCGGAATAATGATCAGAATTAAATGGGTGATTTTTTTGAAGTAAAGAAGTAAAATAATGATGATCAAAGCTAAAGCTACAATCATCGAAATCATACTATCCTTTTTAATCTGCTCTGCATTAGTGACACTAACCGGAATCGCTCCAAAATAGGTCAATTTATATTTCCCGGATGTTGAAGTATTAAATTTCTGAAAAGTTTTTTCTAAAGCTTGAACATACAAACTGTTGTTTTTGGTTTCAGAAATGGAGTTTTTTGAAATAATAAAGAGAAAAATCTGCTTGGAATCTTTAGAAAACAGGTAGCCGTCAAGCGTTTTAAAATTTTGAAATTCTCCCGTTTTTTGTAAAGATTTTAAAACATTTCCGGATAGATGGAGTGGGTCGTTCGTAATATTCTCTTTCATAAAACTTCCCGATGGCATCAATAACATCTCTTTGTTTTTGGCCATTGTTTTTTCAATAACAGTATCAGAGAGCCTTCTTTCAATATCAAGATACTCTTTATCAGCAATATATACGGGTAAGTTATTTAAAATCTCACTTTGTACATCAATAATAGTTTGATTATTGATTTGAGAAACTATTTTATCTGAATAGGGTTGAATAGATTCCTGAAGCATTGTTTCCAGTTGATCTATCCCATCCATCAATTCATTTTCATCAAAATTTGCTGTGTCTTTTAAGGAAAGAGTGATGATAATTTTATCGGCTATTTTGTTGTTTTTATAAACAAAATTAATGAGTTCCGTTTCTTTTGTTTCCGGAATAAAACTCGAAATATCTTCTTTAAAAGTAATTTTAGTGGTAATCCATCCTAATACAATCACCAACAATAAAATGGAAAAGAAAAACAGAGGTTTTCTTTTGCTAAAGTAAGTGTTCCAGGATGAGATAAAATGAAGCATTCCTTTAATATTTTGATTACTTATGTTTATTTTTATTAAAAAGAGATAAAATGGTAGATTTAGGATAATAATAGAGTACAGCTAAAATGGATAATAGCGTATTCAAAAGGGTAATCCGCATAAAATCGACAGTGGGTCTAAAATGGGAAACCCTCACATCGATGGGTGGATAATAGATTTGAATTGGTATTTCGCTGATCTGAAATCCCCTCCAAATATTGCGAACCATCACCTCTAATTCAAAATTGTAACGATCAGTCAACCAAATCATTTTTCTGAAACAGGCAAGAGGATAGTACCTGAATCCCGATTGGGTGTCCGGTAAATTTTTGGAAGTTTGAAACCGGAACCAAAAATTGGAGATTTTATTGGCAGTTGTATTTTGTTTGGGCATATTATCATGATCAAAGCCCCGCGTCCCTATGATAATCTGCTTCGGATCCTGAATCGCCTTTTCCAGAAAGTGGATGATGTCGCTTGGAAAATGTTGCCCATCACTATCCATGGTTATGACGCTTTCGAACCCTAACTGCTGCGCATATTTTGCTCCAGCCTTAATGGCAGCTCCTTTGCCTCTGTTCTTAGGAAAATGGATCTTGTAAAATGGACCCAGTAAATCATCCCTTTTTGCAAAACGTTCAATAATAGTAAAAGTGTCATCGGTTGAACCATCATTTACAACGATTATACTAATCGGATATGGTTTACAATCCATCAGAACAGCCTCTAAGAAACCGGCATGATTGTATGTCGGAATCAGTAAAACTACTTTTAACTTCTGGACTATTTGTGAATAGGGATCGTTGGTCATAAATAAAAAAACTCGATTTTGGCAAATAGGGTAGTGGATGATAAAATTTTAAATTGTGCTAATGTTGATGCTTCCATTTTTTTTTGAGAAACTTCAAACAGGATATCATTAATTTGTTCCGGATTAATAGTGTTGATAAATTTTAAATTCTTAAATTCCTGAATCTGAATCATTTTCCCTTCCATTTTTTCCATTATCTCTTTGCATATCTGGGTAAGACAAGCTCCGGGAACAATGGGTTGACCTGGAAAATGGGCTTTCAAAATCTCGGATTCAGGATTAAATTGAACCTGAAATTTTAAAAACTGTTCATCTGATCGATTGATAATTTTATAAAATTGTTGTTCTAAAATCATAAAACTATTTTAATATAAATAATGAATCTTCTAATACCGGATTAATTTTTACCTTTTCAAAAGTGATGATGGTACTATCCCCACTTGGGTCAAAAAGAGAAAACTGAGAAGCTTGATACGTTTTTTTATCAATAATCAATTCAATAGTCGCTATGAATTTCTTCATGTTTCTATTTTTAGGTGTTAAAATGATCTTAACAGAATTCTTAGTTTCCCAGTATTTAATATCAAATTCTTTTGGATTATCTAGTAAAGAACCATTAATGGATGCCATCACAATTTTAGAAATCTCTTCGTATAACTTGGCACTATTGTCTTTTACAACGGTTACCTTATCATTACTTTTAGTATAGATCGTTTTTCCATTCTGCGCAAATATAAAAACAGGATTATTCGTATATTCCCATCTGAATTGTGAAGCTTTTTTATAGTACATACTCCCCGTACTTATCGCAGGCTGTTTTAATACACTCATCTTTTTCGTTTGTGTAAAATTACAACTCATCGATGAAATCAGCGCATTTTGAGTTTTGATCTGTTTTTTTATGGTTACGATATCTTTTTCAGCCATTTGAGTGAAGGTAGTTTGAGAAAAAATCAAACAACTTTGCAATAAGATGAAAATGAGAAATATAATTTTTTTCATGTTTTTATTTCTTTAGACAGAAAATAGTTTTTAGAGTTAATTTTTTTATTTTTGAACAACAAGAAAAACACCAATTAAAATGATCAACACCCCAACCCAGCGAGTCCAGTAGATTGTTTCATGAAAAATAAAATAGGATGCTAATAACCCAAATACATAACTTAAACTCACTAACGGATAAGCTAAACTAAAATCATATTTTTTTAATACATAAACCCAGATGATCATAGCCAAACTTACAGAAATACCACTTAGTGCGAAACTCAAATTTGTAAAAACTGTTTTGAAATATTCCAAAGTAAAATGAAATTTTCCGAAAGCGATCAATGCCTTCTTCAAAAAAACCTGTGAAGCAGTCAATAGAAAACATTGAATGGTAACTAAACTTAATAATTTTAACATTTGCCTAATAAAATTAAACTATGTGTATTGTTTTGAAAATGATTGTGAAACAGAACTTTTTTCAATGGGTTACTTGGATGATATTTTTTGAAAAATTTATTAGAGAATCGGTTGTTTTTTATCAATTGAGCTAGCATAATCAACCCATAAGCAGCTGAAGTGTAATACTCTCCACATAAATGTTTGTACATAAATGGAATTGTTTTGATAATATTTTCGTTATAAACTTCATAATAAACCTGATCATTTTTCAGGTCACCATTTAACCCCATCATAACAGCATCAATGTCAGAAATACCAATTTTGTTTTTGGCTAAAAATTCATATATATGATTAGAAGTATCTGAATAACTTTTTGGAGCATGAAAAAGTTGAACATCTATAATTTCAGCATAGCTATTTTCTGTTTTTTCATTAGATAAAAAAACACAATTGGAACCTTCTCCCATCACACTTCCAGAGGTTTCGGCATTTTTAATATCATCTAAAGTAAAGGGAGTGCTTTTTATGTATCCAATTTTGGATAACATATTTTTATAAGCCGGAGTCATCTCATCATACCCTCCAACTAATGCATTGTTAATCTGCTGAATAGAAATCTGTAAAAATGCATCAAACAGAGCACTTTCAAAAGAAGTTCCTAAATGAGAGTAAGTGTTATTATAACTGTAACACTTTAAAAACATGGCTATTTGTGAACTGATGGTGTTGTGAGTGGACTGAATAAAATGAGTGGGTTGTAAAAACAACTCTTTTTGTTCAATCATCGATAACAAAAACTTTTCTGTTTCTTCAATACATCCTAAGCCTGTTCCGGAAATGATTGCTTCCGGCATCTCACAACCAGCATCTTGTAAACAAATTTGGGAGGCAACAATAGATCTTTTGATAATTCTACTCATTCTTCTCGATAAAACCGGAGAAATATATTGAGCAAAATTGGGTTCGTGACACCTTAAATAGTTTGTTGTTTCCCACTCAGGATACTCCGGAATGATTGACTCCTGAATTGAAACTGATCCTAAACCGTTTATATAAACCATATTATTGTTTTTATTGGGGGTTGTGTTTGGAAAAAATTAAGCTGGAATTATTGCCACCAAATCCAAAAGAATTTTTCATAAAATGGTCAAATTTATAATCTGTGATCACATGTTTTACGGGTTCAAAAGACAATTCTTCCATTTTATGTTCAAAATTAAGATTGGCAGGAATGAAATTATGAGACATGGCCAGAATTGAAATCACAGTTTCAACTGCACCCGCAGCACTTGTAGTGTGCCCGGTGTACGATTTCGTTGAACTGATATAAGGAACCTGATCAAAAAGTGTTTGAATGGCCACACCTTCTGATAAATCATTGTTTTGAGTGCCAGTTCCATGCGCATTGATATAACCGATGTCTGATGGTTTTAATTTGCTCATTTCCAATGCTTTTAACATTGATAAATAGGCACCTTTTCCATCCGGAGAGGAAGCAGTTTGGTGATAAGCATCGCATGCATTGCCGTAACCACTTAATATACAAAGAGGTTTCACTTTACGGTTTTTGATATTACTCTCTTTTTCCAATACCAGATAAGCAGCTCCTTCTCCTAATGTAATGCCACCTCTGTTGGCATCAAAAGGCTTACAAGGTTTGGGATCTAAAATCATTAATGTGTTGAACCCATTCAAATGAAATTTGGTCAAACATTCTGAACCACCAACAATAACTGCATCTAAAAGTCCCGCTTTTAACATATTAGCCCCTAATATTATGGCATTTGCAGCAGATGAACAAGCTGTTGATATAGTAGTGCAAAACTCAAAAGTACCTAAATGTTTGGCGATATCTTCTGTACATGCCCCACAATCATGAATACTGATATACTCATTTTTACGATTATTGTGTAAAAAATCCAGATAATGAATTTCACTTTTTTCCATTCCACCTACTGTTGTTCCGGAAATAAACCCAATTTTTTTATAACTGGCTCCTAAAAGTTTAGCTTGGATAATCGCTTCTCTGGCTGCCATGATTCCCAATAATGTGGTTCTGGCAATAATACTGTTTGGAGCTATGCCAACTTTTTCTTTTAATTTATCGTCTGGTACTTTTACCATCCCTACCGGGATCTCCTTGTGAATCGAATTAAGATAGTAGAGTTTGCCAATACCACTCTTCTCTTTGAGTAGTCTGGTTTCTGTTTCATACTTGTTTTCACCCAAAGCTGAAACAATTCCCATTCCGGTTACACAAATTTGTTCTGACATATTTATTTTTTATGTTCTTGAATATAAGCAGCCATTGTTTTTACAGAAGCAAAAATGGCTCTCCCTTTATTGGGATCATCCAATTTAATTCCATAGTTTTTTTCCATTAAAACGATCAATTCTAATGCATCAATAGAATCTAATCCTAATCCATCTCCAAAAAGAGGTGCATTTTCATCAATATCTTCAGGAGTCATCCCCTCCAAATTTAAAACTTCAATTATCTGTTCTTTTAATTCTAAAATTAAGTTTTCCATCTTTTTATTTGTTTATCGTTAGTAAAAATTCTGCAAAATATTTGTTTTTATAATAATCTAAATATCCTTTTATATATTTTTTTTGGTCTAATGTTTGATACTCAGCGTTGTTTTTATCAAAAAAAAGATCTTTTTCTTCAGGTGAAATTATGTACATACAGTTGTTCCCCATGATTTTATGTCTTATGGCTATCTCTCCAATTACAATATTGGGTAAGGTATATACAAATACCGAAGGACTGGGAAAATAGTTGTTGGGGTCATTAATTGTGGATTGAAACTGAATATCGCTCTCTAAAGAGGAACTGCTACAGGCCAATATAATTTCAAAATCCTCCTTGTTTTCACATTCTATTTGTTGAAATAAAAGTTCACTGGCTAAAAAACCGAGTTTGGAAAGCGGATCCATTTTAAAGAATTTGATATAGTTTAAATTCAAAAACTTGAACAAATCCTTAAAAAAAACAACGGAATCCTGAGTAAATTCGGTCTCAAAAATCAATTTGTTGTTTATAAATACTTGATTTTGACTAATAACTACTTTATATTCCATAAACACCCCCTTTCTTAATGGCTAAAACACCATTACATCCTCCAAATCCTGAAGCTGTTTTGATACAAAATGGTTTGTTACTTTTTCCAAATGATCCTTGAATGTTGATGTTTGTTGTTACTCCCATCTCTTCAAATCCTAGTGATGCCAATATTTCGCCATTTTGTAGAGCCCGAGCTGAAAGTATGGTTTCCATAATACCGGCAGCGCCCAGAGTGTGTCCAAAATAAGCCTTGTAACTATTTACAGGAATGTTTTGTAATCCGGCTCTTTCCAATGCAATCGCTTCCATCTCATCATTATAAGGAGTTGCGGTTCCGTGAGCATTGATGAATGAGATCTCATGAAGATCAATCCCTTGTATTGTTTTTTGAAGTCCTCTATACAACCCTTCACCGGTTCTCGATGGTCCCGAAATATGATTCGCGTCATTGGTTACATTTCCACCCCATATTTGAGGTTTTGTATGGATATTTTTAGATAAAATGACAGCTGCTGCTCCTTCTCCGATATTGAGTCCTTTTCGGTAAGCATCAAACGGCCTACACATTTCATCGGATAATGCTTTAAACGATTGGAATCCTGATACCACAAACGGAGAGATACAATCTGCACCAATCACAATAATATGATTGTATTTTCCTGATTTTAATATTTCAGCTCCTCTTATAATCGCTTGTGTTCCTGAAATACACGCATTGGAGATCGTTATGCAAGGGTTGGGATTTCTAAAATAAGTAGTGATTCTCTTTGCGGAATTCCATAAAAATATTTTTTCTGTTGGTTCATCCAACATATATTTTGGTTCAATCAAATCAATATTTCCTTTGGTTGTAGAAAAAATAAACAAAACATCCGATTGAGAAGGATCTATAGCAGTATTTTTTAAAGCTTCCTGAATTACATAGATTTGAATTTGCTCAAAAAACGAAAACAACTCCATATCTTGAGTAGAAAAAATCGAATAAAACCGCTCTTTATCAATACAAGATAACATGGCAATGGGTTCACTCAAAGTGTAATCTGAAACTGCCTTACTTCCTGATCGCAACTGTTTCATAGACTCATACACTTCAGCAGTACTTAACCCGATGCTATTCAAAATGGCATCTGATGCAATATGTACCGTGTTAAGAGAGTCTAATGATTTCATTAATTGATATTTATAAGTTTTTTGTTTTCCATTCTAAATAAAATGGTGGTGGATACAAGGAGAGTTCATAGTTTCGGTCAAGAAATGCTTGTTCACTTTTTCCTGTTGTGGCTAATTTGCCGGTTGTAATATTAAAAATTTCATATTCAAAAATAATTTTAGCGGCTAAAGTATCTACAAATTTTGCTTTTATCTTTACCTTATCACCATATTTGATTACTGATTTGTATTGAAAGTTTAAAATAACTAATGGCGTAAAAAAGCCATTTTCAAATACAAACAGGTAACTTAACCCAAATTGTTCTCCAAATGCTTCTCTGGCATCTTCAAAATATTTAGAATATGCACCATGCCAAACAACACCCATGGAATCCACTTCGCTAAATCTGATTTTAATCTCTTTTTCTACTACTAACTCTTTCATTATTAATCTTGTAAAGCAATTTTTAACTCCCCTTCAGCCACTATCCTCCCTTCACACAAAATGACGGCATCTGCTATTTTCATGTCGCCAAATTCTGTTTTTATAGTAATTGTAGTAAATAATTCATCATGAATTTTTACTTTGTCAAAAATACGCATATTTTTCACAGCTCCGATGAATCCAACCTGAATTTCTTGTTTTAAAATGTATTTATTATAAAAACCTATATGTACAGCGCAGGTTTGAGCAATATTTTCCAATAAGCCACTTTCAGTTAAATACCCATTTTCCTGTAATAAAGTATCCTCTTTTACTAGAAATTGGGTGGTACAACTCCTGTTTTCAACGCTAAACTGAATGATATGATCAACAAAAACAAAAGGAAAAGCCTGAGGCAGTAATTCCTTGACATTGATCTGATTGTAATTCCATTCATTCATAGTTTTCTGTTATATTAATGAGACAAATTAGAGTATCTTAAATATTCCCATAATGGGCCTCTCCGATGTTTTTCACGCAAACGATCAACTACCGGATTCTTTTCTTCATCAGGAAATACCCAGATATTTTTACTGTTTTGAACCTTTTCTTTTAATAATCCAATGTTGATATGCTCAGAAATATAATAAGTGGGGTCCAATAAAGAACCTTCTTTGATTTTTCCCTCTTGTAACGCTACTTCGTAAAGTTTGGTTTGAGGATAAATTCTCATTCCAATAAATGGAAAAATAATTGTATTTTCCAATAAATCAGCATTATGTAAGGTTTCAAGAAAAGTTTCTTCCGTTTCACCAACCCCACCAATAATCAAAAAATGACTATGAAAAATTCCTAATTCATTCGCAATTTGAGTGGCGTGTTGTACATCAGAAAATGTAAAATCCTTTTGATAATTTTTGAGTTGCTGATCTGAAAAAGAATCTGTGCCAAATTCAATATGGGTTAACCCGGCTTTTTTGTACAACTCAAGGCGCTCTTTTTTGAAATTTCTGGGAGCAAAATAAGCTCCCCATTTCATTTTTATCCCACTTTCAATAATTTTATGCGCCAACTCATCATTGTACTCTTCATGAATGTTGAAAACAGAATCAGTAAAAAAAAGATAGTTGTTTTTCTCATTTTGATATAATTCTTTCATGTTTTTAACTATCAGATCAGGTTCTAAAGTTCTTACTGTTTGACCGTCAACAATAGGATACGTGCAATAAATACACCTGAATGGACACCCTCTTTTGGTTTGAATATTTAACATTCCTCCTTCATTCAAATAAAATGAGGAGAATTGAGGGTCAAAGCGAACATTTAACCCTTTTGAAAATGTGGTTCTGGGTTTAAATTGAAATGCTCCATCTGAATCTTTGTACAACAAACCTTCAATATCAGTGTAACTTTCTTTATTAGAGATTTTTACAATTAAATCACATAATGTTTTTTCCCCTTCACCGGTAATCACAAAATCAACCTGTAAATGATCAAACATCTCTTTAGGGAAAATGGAAACACAGGGTCCTCCCGCGATTAATGTGGCTGTAGAATTTTGGCGAATAATGTGACAAATTTCAGCGTAATGATTTACAAAACTCTCTTTGGCATAGAAATTAACATCATCGCTGTTTCTTAATGATAATCCAATGAAATCAAAGTTTTTTTCAAGTAAAAGATGTTCTAAATCAGTATAGTTTCCAAAATTAAAATCAAATAATTGAACATTCCATTCCCGATAATGATCTTCCATATATGTTTTGAGATAGGAAACACCTAAAGGATAAACCTTATAAGGAATAGCATAATTATTGGCCGAAATGAGTAATATGTTCATCGTTAATTTTGTTCGTTCCAAAATGGATAAAAATTATACCATTGTGTAGGATATTTCTGAATGATATGTTCTAAATTCTTCACAAATGAAGTTCCCAATTCTAAAGCTTGCTCTTTTTTAGTTCCGGAATTAGATGTAGTCTCTACTTTTTCTACATAAACCTGATACGTTTTATATCGTTCTTTCACTACAAAAATGGAAATAATTGGAATTTCTATAGTAGCTGCAATTTGAAAAACCCCCAAAGGAAAATCCGCCTGATGTCCTAAAAAAGAGTGTTCAAAATGTTTTATTTTTCCAAATGTTCTGTCAGCCGGCATACTAACAATATCTCCCTGGATTAAAGCACTGTTAATGTCAAAAATATAAGAACCTGTTTCATCTAAAACAATGGGTTCGATGTTTCTTCCTTTAAAAATGGTTTCTCTTAATTGTTGAAAAACAATCGCTTCTCCACCATATAAAATCGGATGAATCTTTTTTGGAATGGAACCGAAAGAGTAACTCAAAAGTTCAAAATTACCTACATGGGCACTCACAATCATAAACCCTTTTTCTTGTTGTAAAAGAGATTCAAAAATCTCATTGTTTGTATAAATAAAATTAAATTTATTCTTTTTATTTCCAAAAACAGCAAATCTATCTAAAAATACCTGTCCAAAGTTGTGATAAATTTGAAAGATAAATGGAATTAATTTTCCGGGTTTAACGTGGATACAATTTTGAGCATACCATTTCATCGATTTTACCCCTTTTTTGTCAAAAATAAGATAAAAGGGAATCACCAAATATAAAAGCAGGTATGCAAACCTTAAACTTCCATATTTGAAAAATAAGAGTACAGATTTTTGCCCAAATGTACCCCCTTGCGTTTTTCCGGACCAACTCCTGTCCATTTCAAAAAATCAAATTCAAATTAGTTGACTTTTGTCATAATATAGTCATAGAAATCTCCTAAAGTTTTCACTTCAGCCATCTCTTCCGGTTTGATTTTAAATCCAAACTCTCTTTCCACAATTACAACAACATCCACAAAGTCTAAACTATCAATACCCAAATCTTCTTTTAGTTTGGCGTCCTCTTTCAGAATGTTTTCTTCAACCTCAATCTCTTCAATTAGAAAATTATTTGTAATTTGAATTACTTCGCTTCTTTCCATATACTTTTATATAATTGGTTATTTAATTTTACTGATTACAAGTGCACTATTGGTTCCTCCAAATCCAAACGAATTGGATAAAATATGATTTAATTCTTTGTCAATTCTTTTATTGGTGATAAAAATTCCTTCACTGTATTCATCAGGTTCTTCAAAATTGATGTTAGGTGCAACGAAATTGTTATGCATCATCAATATAGAATACACAATTTCACTGGCTCCGGCCATCCAACATTCGTGGCCAGTCATAGACTTGGTTGAACTAACAGGCACTTTTTTCCCAAAAATCTTACCAATTGCCATCGCTTCAAAACCATCACCCATCGGGGTTGATGTTGCATGTGCATTGATATAATCTATTTCATCTGCACTTAAACCGCTATCTTCTAATGCCATTTTCATAGCTCTGTATGAACCTTCGTTGGTAGGCTGTGAAATATGAGCCCCATTTGATGAAAAGCCATAACCGACAACCTCTGCTAAAATTGTAGCTCCTCTTGCAATAGCATGATCATAATCCTCCAAAATGAGGGAAGCAGCGCCACCGCTGGGAACTAAACCATCTCTGTTTTTGTCAAAAGGACGAGATGCTTTTTGGGGTTCATCAATGCGCGTTGAAAAGGCACTTAATGCATCAAAACTACCCATTGAGTAAGCATTGATCTCTTGAGCCCCACCACATAATACCATTTTTTGTAAGCCGGTTTTGATAAAATGATAACCCAGTCCAATGGCATGTGATCCGCTGGCACATGCAGCACTCACGGTCATGTTGATCCCTTTCAACTTGAAAATGGTAGATAAATTCATAGTTACGGTAGAGTTCATAGACTGAAATATCGCCCCTGAGCCCAATAACATCGTATCTTTCTTTAATTTCATCAATTCATGGGCTTCAATAACTGCTTTTGCAGAGCTGTCATTGCCATAAATAATACCCACTTCATGGTTGTCCAAATAGTCTAAATCAATTTTTGCTTGTTGAAAAGCTTCTTCAGTAGCCACATAAGCAAAAATGCCCTCTTCAGCTAATCCTGCCCTTAATCTTCGGTCAATCTGACCTTTTAAATTGGGAACTTCTAAAATCCCTGTGAGTGGAGAACGATATCCCATTTCTGTTCTTAATGGTTCAATTCCAATTCCGGATCTACCCACTTTTAAACTCTCCAGAACTTCCTCTTTGTTTTTGCCAATACAGGAATAAATTCCCATTCCAGTAATTACAACTCTATTTGTTTTCATATAGTTTTTAAAAGTTATGTGTATAAACCTCCATTAATTGAAATCACCTCACCGGTAATATAAGATGCTTTTTCAGAAGCTAAAAATGCGATTGTTTCAGCTACTTCTTCCGGTTTTCCAAATCTTCCCATGGGAATTAATCCCTTTAATTGTGCTTCATCCAAATCTGCCGTCATATCAGTTTGAATAAACCCCGGAGCAACTGCATTTACCGTAATTTTTCTGGCGGCAACCTCTTGTGCCAATGCTTTTGTAGCTCCAATGATTCCCGCTTTGGCAGCACTGTAATTGGTTTGTCCGGGCAACCCTTTTAATCCGGATAAGGAAACAACATTGATAATTCTTCCGTTTCTTTTTGTTAACATAGATTTTAAAACTCTACGGGTAACAAAGAAAAAACCATTCAAATGGGTATGGATAACCTGATGCCACTCCTCATTATTCATAAAAATCATCAAATTGTCTTTTCTGAAACCGGCATTATTGACTAACACTTCGATGTAAACACCAGGATTGGCGGTTTCCCAATCCATGATCGCTCGATCTACACACTCCTGATCAGAAACATCAAAGGGCAATAAACTACCTTCACCTCCTTGCTCCTGAATCAATTGTAATGTTTCCTGAGCAGCTGCATGATTAGATTGGTAGTTGATCAGTATATGGTAATTCATTCTGGATAATGAAAGAGCAGCAGCCCTTCCAATTCCTCTTGATGCACCAGTTATTAAAGCGTATTTCATAGTTTTTTATTCAATGGTCATTAAATGTTTTTTGATCTTTAGGATCTCTTCATGTTTGGTAGAATCTTCCACAAAAACAGGAACTAATGCCCGTAATTCTTCATATTTTGCTTTGGTGATAGAAGACATTTTATTTTTATCTTCTACAAACTCATAAGCTTGAATGATCGCAATAAAATGGATAGCCAACACTTCAAAACTATTTTCAATCACCCTTTTGGTAAATAAGGCACTATTGGTTCCCATACTTACAATGTCTTGATTATCACTATTGTTGGGGATACTATGAATATAGTTAGGAAATCCCAATGTTTGATTTTCAGCAGTAGTGGAAGTCGCAGTAAACTGCATAGCCTGCATACCTAAATTTAAACCTAATGTTCCTAAATTTAAAAATGGAGGGAATTTATCGTTGAGTTTCGCATTGAGCAGATAATTCAATTGCCGCTCCATCAACATCGATAAGCGAACCATGGCAATTTTTAATTTATCCATCTCCAAAGAGATATAATCACCATGGAAATTACCTCCATGATAAACACTGGCTGTTTTATAATCCACAACAGGATTGTCATTGGATGAGTTTACTTCATTTAAAACGGTTTCTTCCGCTTGCATAATAGTATCTAAAATAGGCCCTAAAATCTGAGGAACACATCTTAAAGAGTAATATTCCTGAACTTTATCTACTAAAACATCTCCATTTGGCGTGTTTTCATAATAGTCTTTGGTTCTGAAACGGATCATTTGACTATCATGCAACATGGCACTCATCTTTTGTGCAATCCAATTTTGTCCTTTATGTTTTTTCTTGGAATTTAATATTTCAGAATAGTGATCATCACATGAATTGACTACTTCATTGGTCATAACAGATGCCAGTAAAGCCATGTCAAATAGTCTTCTTGCATAGATTAAATTAACAAGACTGATGCCACACATGGTGGAAGTTCCGTTGATTAAAGCTAATCCTTCTCTGATATGAACCTCTAATTTTGGAATGCCAAGCTGATTTAAAACATCTATTGTTTTTCTTTTTTCATTGTGATAATGAACTTCACCCTCCCCAATTAAGGATAATGCTAAATGAGCTAATTGAACCAAATCTCCACTCGCCCCAACACTTCCATGATGAAAAATAATCGGATTGATTTGTTGATTTATAAATGTGGTTAATAAGGTAACTGTAGAAGGATGAATACCGGAACAATTCTGTAAAAAGCTGTTTAAACGACAAACCATTGTGGCCCGAACGTAAATATCGTCTAACATATCACCGGTTCCGGTACAGTGACTTCTGATTAAATTGTATTGAAGATTTTTTAACTCCTGATCCTTGATTCTATATTGTGCCATTGGCCCAAATCCGGTATTGATTCCATAAATCAATCTGTTTTTAGAGAAATCTTGTAAAAAATTATAGTTTTGATCAATCTGATCCTGAATATCATTGCCAATTATGATCTCTTCGTTTTGGAATATCACCTTTTGGAGATCAGTTAAGTTCAAATAGTTGCCTTGTAATATCATAGAATGAGTGTAAACATCAAAAATGATTAGTTATTTTTATTGTTTTCATTAGAATAACTTGCAAAAATACTAATTTTTTTTAATTTAAGTAAATTAGATTTTATTATCTATTTAATTTTTATGATATTTCCCTAAAATTTAAAAGTAACTCCACCCATTAAATATCCAATACTATAACCGGATTCAATATAAACCCCAAAATTGTCTTTAAAATAATATTTAGCTCCTGCTACAGCACTAATGTATGGATAATCAACATTATCTGAGCTTAATTGATTTGAATAATTAAAATTGTATCCAATAGCAGGTCCACCATACACTTCAAAATTATCAAAAAAACTGTAATGTCCTAAAAGCCTTACAGCAGGTATAAATCTAGTTTTAATTTCAGAATATGAATATAATGGAGAGTATCCAAAGGAATAAGACATACTCCATCCAATATATCCACCAATACTCATGGTTAATCCATCTACATTAAAAAGGTTATCTATAATTCCATAAGTAGCACTAAACTCAACAGGAAAACCTCTATATCCTAATCCGATTCCCCCATTAATACCAAAATCTCCTTTTTCAAATGTTTGTGATTTTGCGGAGAAACTTACAAAGACTAAAGATAAAACCAATAATAAACAAATTTTTCTCATAATTTTATTTTTTAATATTCAGATTTTTTAATTTAATAAATAAAAATCGCTACTGTGTAGCAGTATGCAAATATATGACCTTATATTTGATAAAAAAGTTTAATCTTACTTTTTTTTTAACTAATCAATGTTAGTGTTTTTTATATAAAATTTAAAAAAATTCCAACCTTTATTATAACATTAGCTTATTACCACATTAGCTTATTAGCTCATTAGCTTATTAGCTCATTATTCCCTATCTTTGCACTTTGAAAAAATATTGTTATGAAAAAAATAATCACCCTATTCCTGTTTTTTACACTATTTAATTCTTATTCTCAGTCCCGAATAGACTCCATTCATATTGCACATTATGATATTCATCTTAATATCACCAATTTATCATCTCACCAAATTGCAGGATCAACGACTGTTTCATTAGTTACCAAAGTAAATGGTGTAACACAGATTATTCTTGATTTACAGTCACTTGTTGTGGATTCAGTGAAATGGAATAACAATAGTGTTTCTTTTAATTATGTATCACCAAAATTGACCATCAATACAACCGCTTTAACTCTTTTTGATACCAATTATTTTACCGTTTATTATCACGGAACACCTGTTGCCGATTCCTATTGGGGTGGTTTCTTTTTTACTACAACTTATGCTTACAATATGGGAGTAGGAATGAATAGTGTTCCTCCATCTTTTGGAAGATGCTGGTTCCCATGCATTGATGATTTTAATGATAAAGCAACCTTTACCATTTCTGTTGAAACAGATCCTGATAAAATGGCGGTTTGTGGCGGATTACTTACAGATTCAAGCACTTTAAATAATGGTAATAAATGGTGGCAATGGAATTTAACAGATCCCATTCCAACCTATTTGGCTTCTATAGCTGTTGGAGCTTATACGCCCTTTTCTGATACCATTCATCTTCAAAATGGAATTATTCCGATCCAAATTTATGGGACTGCATCCCAACAAACATTAATACCAGGTTCTTTCCAGAATTTGAAAAAGGTGATTCGGGGATTTGAAAAACAATTTGGTACTTATGAATGGGAAAGAGTAGGCTACGTATTGATTCCATTTAATAGCGGTGCAATGGAACATGCTACCAACATCGGATATCCCAATTATTCGGTAAATGGAACGACGGCAAATCAAAGTTTATTTGTACATGAACTGGCACATTCCTGGTTTGGAAATCTGCTTACCTGTTCAGAACCACAAACGATGTGGATCAATGAAGGGTTTGCCCGATATGCTGAATTAGTGGCTGATCAGTTTCTGGATTCTACCAATCTGACTTTTAAAACCAATTATAGATCCCTTCATCGTTCTGTGATTAAAAATGCTCATTCCGATGATGGGGATTATTATGCTTTGGATAATGTTCCGCAATCAGCTACTTATGGCACCACAACTTATGATAAAGGTGGAATTGTGGCTCACTCTTTGAGAGGTTATCTTGGTGATTCCCTGTTTTTTAATGGCCTTAAAATATTATTTGATCAAAATAAATTTGGTAATGTCAATTCTGAACAGTTTTTCCAAAAACTATCTCTCATTATAGGTGTTGATTTAAACGATTTTTATTTGGGATGGGTGCATCAACCCGGATTTTTAAATTTTTCTTTGGATTCGATCATTCCGATGAATCAACCGGATGGATATATTTTATCCATGAAACAAAAATTGTATCACGCTACTGAATTTGCAGATCAAAATAGAGTGGATATCGCATTTTATTCCAATTCAGGAGATTCATATTTAATTGAAAATGTGACTTTTTCAGGGGAATCAGAATATGTTCAGGTTACTATCCCTTTTCAACCCGATTTTTGGTTGATTGATCCCCATGAGAAATTATCCGATGCCATGATCGATTATTGGATTCAGGTTCCTGAAGTCTCTTTAGTGAATTGTGCTGATGCCAATTTTAAAATAAAATCGATTACCGGTTCCGATACTTCCGTGTATCGTGTTGAAAACAATTTATGTAAACCTGATCCTCTTCGAATGACAAATCCTAATATTTATAGAGTTTCTGAAACACACTATTGGAAAATTGAATCTATTGAAAATCATGTTATTACAGGCGAATTTCAATTCAAGTATGTAACAAATGGCTCCATTGCTCCTGATGCTGCATTGTTACAAAACTATACCAAAGAGGATCTGATTTTGTTATATCGAAGAAATGCAACGCAAGACTGGCAAATTGTAACCTCTTCAGTTACCGGAAATCAATATACAGGTCAATTGATTACAACCCACATTTTACCAGGTGAATACACCTTTGGAATTGGTTTGGATGAGGTTAGAATTAATGAAACTAAAAATCAAAAACCTATTGAAATTTACCCAAATCCAGCCATAAGTATTCTTTTTTACCATATTTATTCAGCTGAATGGGATCATCTGACTTTTGAGTTTTTTGATATCAACGGGAAATTAGTTCTTACGAATCAATCTTCTGGCGTAATGGGTCAAATTGATATTTCCGGTATTGAAAATGGTAATTATATGGTCAAAGTAACCAACCAAAACGGACTAAAATGGACTACAAAAATTACCAAATTGAAATAGTTTGATCAATTCCAATCCCAGCAAAGTCCTAAGATATCTTTCCACGGAACTCCGGCATAAGCTGCAATAATGGGGTTACAAATATCCCCCTGATAGCAGTAAATACTATTCAGAAATTCTGGATTCAGCTGAATTGTTTGCTTGATATTTCGATCGTAGGTAAAGGACATAATTACCGATGAGGTTATCACACCAATAGCAATCGTTTTCGCTGAATTTGATAAGGTATTATTCAAAATATTTTGAAATAAGAATTGACCATTTTTATCGGTAATGAAGTTGATTCCAAATGCTGTAATTTTCTTTTCAGATAGCTGAATGGAAATCTCTTTAGTGATTGCCTGTTCATGAATTGTGGAAACTAAAATTTGATTGTTCTTTAAATGTTGAAGTTCTTCTAAAGTAAATGGATCATATTTGATAACCATATTTGATAAATAGAATAGGGATGGAACATCATCAATCATTTCGGCACCCCTTTCACTAAATTCCAAATCACTAATTCCAAAATGTTTTCCAAATCCTCTTTGAATATATATTTGAACATTGTTATCTACCAGGTGATGAATCTGTTCCAGAGAAATAATCATGGGATGTTCAACATGATCATCAGCTAAAAAACCCACAGAGTAAGTTTTTAACCGAGTTTCCAAATCGATTTCCTGCAATTTGGTGTTTAACATCTCATCAAATGTAGTGGTCATTTTTCTAAGTTTATTCCATTACAAAACAAGTAACTTTCCTTAATTGGTCATTTATTTTTATGATATCAATTTTTATATACCGATTATGTAGTAAATGTTCAATTTTTTCTGTCCATTCCATAAAACAATACGCATCACTATCTAAATAATCTTTAAAACCAATCCCATAAGCCTCTTCATCCGAATCAATTCTGTAAAAATCAAAATGATAAACAGGTTCTCCGCTTTTGCGCCAGTATTCGTTAATGATGGCAAAAGTGGGACTAGATGTTACGTTTTCTACATCCAATAGGTTACAAAGTTCTTTAATTAAAGTAGTTTTTCCTGCTCCCATCTCTCCAAAAAATCCAAATACCCGATCTTGAGGATAATCGTTTAAAATTTGCGAAGCAGTTTCTCTTATATTCTGTAGCGTTAATTGATAAGTGGTCATATTTTGTTTTGTTCAATGATTTTTTCTAAAGGTGATTTAATGATTTTATCAATCAATATGCCATGTTTTTGTGCTGATTTAAGAAGAAATGGAGCAAAATGGAAACCAATCGATCCTGAAATTCTCCAGAGAGATGCACTATTTTTTAAAAAAGTTAGCTGATGTTCAAAAAAATGATCGAAATTTAATATAATCATCGATTGAATCTCTTCACTTCCTTCCATTTTTTCAATAAATGGGGCAATAGAGGAAATCCAGTTTTGTGGATCTCCATCAAGATATATTTTTCGTACGACCTGATTCCTGTTACATTGAAACTCTTTTTCAAATGCAATTCGGATATGATCACTCCATAACCCTTTTAAATAGTGTTGTAAAAAGAGTTTTCCTAAGTAAAAGCCGCTTCCTTCATCCCCTAAAAGATATCCTAATGAGGGAGCAATCTCAACAATCTCATTTCCATTATAAAAACAGCCCACTGATCCGGTTCCTAATATTCCTGCATATCCCGATTCTGTGCCATATAAAGCGTGACACACTGCCAAAATGTCAGAATAAACATCCACATCACAATATGGAAAAAGTTCCTTAATGATCCTTAAAACCCGTTCACAATTTGCCCTATTTAAACAACCTGCACCATAATACCTGATAGATTCTAAAGGGGAAGAAAACTCCTGATCAAAAGGTGTTTTAAACTGTATTAAAATGTTTTTAATATAAAAATCATCTCTGTAATTGGCATTGATACCGGATGTAATAAAACGAAACAAAATTTTCCCTTGTTTTTCAACAAGAAATTCAGATTTTGTGGCTCCACTATCAATAAAAAGTTTCATATTATTATCGGATTGAGTTTCTTAAAATACCAATGGGATTTTCTCTTTTGTAATGAGAACTATGATATCTTTTGATAATGGGATGATTTTCAAATTGATGATCCCCATTAAAATATGCTTCAAAAATTTTATCTCCTTCATAATAGTTGGAAACCCCTAATTGTTCACAATCACTGCTGCTTATTCCTAATCCATCAACCGGAGTTGCATCAATACACAATTGTAATGCTTCCTTTTGTTGAACGTTACAAGTTTTTAACAGATAGGTAGCCATGTTAAAGACTTCTGTTTTCCAAAGATTCATGATAGGACCAAAATCACCAACATCACCGTGTAGTGTCCAAAAACCGGTTAAAAATTCAGTGTAATTATCAGTAGAAATCACCAAACCACGGTAAAGTTGCGCTAAATCATATAAAACCATCATTCTCATTCGTGCTTTCATGTTTCCCTGTCTTAATTTTGATAACAAGGAATCGTCAAAATGGATTAGCAATCTTTTATTTTCTATGAATGTGGATGTTAAATCCAAATGTTCAAAATCGTGACAAAAATGGGATCCGACCTCCATTGAGCGTGCAATCTCGTCAGCTTTATTGGTTTCAATGGTAATAGATCTTCCAATCAATTTTATTCCGGCTTCTTCGCAAACAGGTCTTAACAACGCTGCACATAAAGCACTATCTATTCCTCCCGAAATACCTAATACAAGTGATTGTAATCGATGTTTTTGAATATAGTCTAATGATTCCTTACGAATCACCGCGACAGCATTTGATAATTCTGTTTCTGAACTGATAAATGGAAAATAGGAAAGATCAGGATTCTTCATCGATATTGGTGTTTATATTTAATTAATCTACAAAAATACAAATATTCTTATTTTGTTCAGCAATGTTAATCTAATTTTAACCAAACTAATCTATTTATTTTAATTTTAGAAATCTTCAAATGATTTCTTTTTTTTTTCTAAAAATAAACTTTGATTTTGATCATTTTAAAATCAATAAATATAAATAATTGAAAATTAAAACTTTAAAAAAAATAATTTCTTCGTTTTTTATTGAATTTTATTTTTTTTTGCTTTATATTTGAGGGTCGAAACAGAGTATTGAGTAGAGAAGTTGTTGACACCCACTTTTATTTTTGAAATTATTTAAAATCGATATTATGATGAAAAATTTTGGATTTTTTTTATTATTAATAACAACCATTTCAACTGTTTTTGCACAGAAAGATCCATTGATTTCAAACCGAAACATTTATGCTATATCTGAACCTCAAACATCAATTGAGGAAGATTCAGGCTTTGTTTGCCAACCATTTACAGTAGCATTGAACGAAAACCTTCTCAGTCACCCGATTGATGAAGATATGAACATCAATTCCTGTTCAGGTGATATAATCACTTTAGCGGCTACTGCTACTTTCCTGAATAATAATCAAACCTATCAGCAAACACAAGCAAATACTACTTTTAAATGGATTATTGGAAACTCAAATGATGAGGGTCAAGTTATTTACAAAACATTTGTTCAACCATCCGGTTACAATTTTGTACTTTTTGCGGTTGATGTAAATGGTTGTTTATCTCAAAATAGGGTGTATGGAAAAATAAGAAATAGTGCTAGTCCCATTGTTTCAGTTGACCCAATTCTATATACACAACCCAATATTCCGGTTTTGTTAGACGGAAGTCAACAATTTTACTCAGTTTTAACCTATAATCCAATTACGATACAAACCAATATCTATCAAGGATATACCTTTGAATATGATACCGTTTTTTTGCCGGATGGAAGCAATATAAGCTATAATTCCAATATTATGATTGGTCAATTTGATACGAATCAAGTGATTACTAGTTTAACAGATATTCTAGGAATTAGATTAAATATTGAACACTCTTATTTAAACGATTTATCTTTGAGATTGATTTGTCCTAATGGTCAGTCAACTTTACTTAAAGAACAAAATCAAGGAGTCAGTTTTGTAACGGGATTAATCATTAATCCGTGTTCTTCAGAGGGTGGAGGTAAAGGACTAGGTTGTGCTCCTGATCCCAGTACTTCTAACACTTGTTATACAACTCCCGGAATTGGTTGGGATTATGAATTTAGACCCGGTGCCACAGGTTGTTTTGGTACTTCTTCTGATAATATCAATTATATTTATACAGATCCATGTAATACAATATGGGAAAGCATATCTTTAACTCCATCTTTTCCAAATAGTTATACTGGAAGTGCAGAACCTGTATTTTATGGTTCTTACGAAACCCTAGAAAATCTTATTGGTTGTCCTTTAAATGGAAACTGGAGGCTACAAGTAACGGATCATTGGGCAGCAGACAACGGTTATATGTTTAATTGGGGAATAGGCTTTAAAGATACGATCCTACAAGAGCAATGGAACTATAATATTGCAGTTGATTCTGTTTTGTTTTCAGGAACGAACATTACACCTTTGGACGCATATTCTGCATCAACCATTTTGAATGATGTTGGAAATTTTAACTATACTGTTTCTGTGAAAGATCAATTTGGCTGTGCTTATACGGTGCCTTTTGTCATCCATTGCACTTTAAATATTGAAAATAACGAGGAATTAAATGAGATTTCCGTTTACCCAAATCCGGTAAACACTGTGTTGAATATTACTGTAGAAAAACAAGAATGGAGTCATGCAACCATTGAATTATACAATAGTTTAGGGCAAGTTATATCTAAAATTGAATTGAACGGAACAAATGAAATTATTGATATGTCTAATTGTGCAAATGGCACCTATATTTTAAAAGTGATCGGTCCTGATCACCAATTTAAAAATCTTAAAATAGTTAAGGCAAATTAATGCCAATTTATAACACATAAAAATTAATAAAATGAAAAAACTTTTAGCAATCTTATTCATGGTTTTCTTAACCGTTTCAGTGTTTGCCCAAAATCCGAATCAAAATGGACCCAAATCTACGCTTGATTATCCTTGCCAATCTTTTACCATAAGTTGGGACCAGATTTTATTGTCTCATCCTATGGAAGAAAATAATGTATTTAAAACATGTCCGGGTGATGTGATCTCATTAGCTACTACTGCAACTTTTCCAAACAATAATGTTTCCTACCAACAAACATTGAGTAATACGAAATTTATTTGGAAAATTGGTGATTTTGCCCCGGATACAATGGCAAATGTCAATAAATATTTTATTCAGCCTGCTTTTTATCATTTTGTTGCTTATGCAGTAGATGTAAATGGATGTTACTCTTCCAATAGGATTTCGGGCTCCATCATAAATACAACCAACCCAATTGTGTCCATCGATCCCTTCGTGAATCTGACCACTAATAGTCAGGTGATTATAACTGCTTCAGAAGATGAAAATGATTTTTTAACCTATGCTCCTGTTGTTGTTTCCAAACATTATACAACGAATCAATTTTCAAATTATGATACCGTTTTTATTCCTGATGGTGATGGAAGCTCTTATGTTTCTCAAATCATCGTTAATGATTTCCCTGCTAATGATACACTCGATAATATCAATAAATAAAAAGGGATTCACCTTAATATTGAACATAGTTTTATTGGTGATTTAAGTATTAAAATCACTTGTCCAACAGGTGCTTCGACTGTTTTAAAAGCAATTTCAGCTACAATTCCTGGTATTACAGGTACAATTTTAACTCCAGAATCTATTGGTGGAGGTAGTTTAAATTTGGGAATGGCATCGGACGCACTAGTAAATTCAGGTTGCTATATGTATGAAGGAATTGGTTGGGATTACGAGTTCAGACCTGGAGCAACAGCAGGTTTTGGATATGGAGATACTGTTTTATATAATTACACAGATTATTGTAATCAAACCTGGCATGGACCTTCATTAGTTCCTAGTGTAATTCCATCCAATATTTCAAATACAATTGAACCTGTTTATTACGGATCTTATGAAACATGGGATAATTTATTGGGTTGTCCGTTAAATGGTGTTTGGCAAATTACAATATTTGATTATATTACTATTGATAACGGATATATTTTTAATTGGGGAATCGATTTTACAGATACTTTACAAAATCAAACAGAAGAGTATATAGTAGGTGTAGATGGTGCCATTTTTATGGGTGCAGGCATTCAACAGTTAACTCCATTTTCTGCACAAATCAGTAATCTTAATGTGGGAAGTTATGCTTATCAGGTAAATGTGTATGATGAATTTGGCTGTGATTTCTATGCTCTTTTTGGTTCCATTTGTGTTTTAAGTATTGATGAACAAGAAGATTTAAATGCCCTTTCTTTTTATCCCAATCCTGCAGTAAATTATATCAATTGTAAAATATTAAATCCGGCATGGGAGAATAGTACTTTGGAAATCTATACAATAACAGGTCAACTCATTGATCAGGTTAAATTAAATGCAATCGATTCTGACATCAATGTCGCCACTTTAGCAAAAGGAACCTATCTCTTAAAAGTTACCAACCCTCAAAAGGACACCCAAACTTTTAAATTGATAAAAAGGTAATTTTTTAGATGACTAAAATAGAAAATAGTTATTTGATTTTTTTTAAGAAAAGCCGTGATTTAATTGTCACTTGGTGGATATTATATATTCACCAAACTATTGGACTTAAATAAAATTATTTACTTAAAAAATAAAAATATGAAAAAAATATTATTTAGTATTATTATGCTGATTTCAGTTGTGAATATTTATTCACAAAACCCTCATTATGAGTTTTTATTGACAAATAATCCAATAACAAGTGCTGTTACAATTATTCATAGTGATCAATTTGGTTATATACTGTCTACAAAAGCTAATAACATTAATGTTTCAATAATTGATCCAACAAATATGCAACCTATTGGAAGTACTTATCAATTTGAATGTAATATATTTAAAGAAATTAAATTTCAAGGAGCTTTTGAAGATTTAGACAATAATTTAGTAGCTTATGGTATTGCAAAAGATGCAAATTCAACGTATTATATAATTTTTAAAATTAGAACAGACTTTACTAATCGCCAAATTTTATATGACATTATATTACCATGTGATCCAATTTATGATCCCTTTTTATTTTGTAATGGTATTATTGAAGGTTGTTCGGGTTATGATATTAATGGAGAAATTGTGAATTTGTTTTTACTCAAAACTGGTGAAGTATTTTTTACCGATAATTCATATAATTCAGTATATCAGGATAATTTACAGTGTGTTTTCCCATTTGATAAAATTTCAGATATATCATGGAATCCTTTTAATAAAGAATTCGTAGCTAGCGGTTATTCTGATGAATATCAAGATCCCTTTTTGATTTTTTTTGATTGTTCAATTAATGCACCTTATTTTATAATAAATCAAGAATTCAGATTAACTAGTCAATTACACATTACACATGCAGAAGGTCGTACACTGCATGAAGTGATTGATGATCAGAATATAATTTTGTGTCAAGATCTTAGAAAAGGTGATATAGACTATATTTGGTTAACACTTTTGAACCCAAATATAGTAAATTCAAAGTTATTCTTCTTTTACCCTTCTCGAAAACTTTTTAATTATGATATGAAGTTTGATAAAAATGGAGATGTACTTACAATTTTAGGAAGATCAGTAGGATGTGGTGTAGGAGTTAATTTTCTTGCACAAATTAATCCATATACTTTAGATCAGTTAAATGTTGCCCAAATTAGAGACCCAAATAATCCAAATTATATCTGTCCAGGAACCAACTCTGCTCAAAATCAAATATTTTTAAGAAGACTTGAACTAAATCCATACAATTCATGTCATACTATTTTATCTACAGGAACTTTTTGTTCTGCTATATATATGACAGAAACGGAAGATATCAGTTTAACTAATTGTGATAATATTCAGCAAATTCAAGATATGATTGTGAATCCAATAATTGATGTTTTTAATAGCCAGATAATCCATTTTAATCCATCAATTTCATTCCATCCTACACAAGTTAATTTATTAAATCTCGCAAAAACAGAACCATGTGACGATATTATTGATTGTTCATCAAAAGGAAATAACCAAATTGATAATACTCTTATTAAAAATGAATTACTTCCAAGTATTTTGTTTTTTGATAATAATAAATTTATTGTTGAAAACTTCAATGGAAAATTACATTATTATATTTATGATGTAACAGGAAAACTTCTTATAAATGGAATCACTGAAAGTGATAAAATTAATACGATTGACAAACTTATTGATGGATTTTATATTTTAAAAATTGAAAATAGTAAAGGTGAAAAATTAGTAAAAAAGTTTACATTTTCAAATTAATTATAGGAACATTTCCAATCTAAAATGAGGTACTAAATTTATGTTTAAACTTATTTAAATTACTATATTCAAATTAATAAATATCTTTTTTTATTTTCACAATAGCCCTGCACTAAACTACAGGGCTTTTTTTTCTTTCCCCTTTCCCCTTTCCCCTTTTCCCAGTCACCAGGGCAAAAGCATTAAAAATATAACGATAAGTAAATGAGATGCTTTCTGTTGAATGATTGGTGACATTTCAAAAAAAATAGATTTAATGTCTGTTTTTACTCAAAATTTGGTATAAAAGTGCAAATTTAATCCGCACTACTTGAAAATCAAGTAGATATAATTAGCAAAAAATGGGGATTAGTTTGTATTACATTAGTTTCATAAGATGAAAGAAATGTTCCTCTGTCCATCCTGCTCTTAGTCTTTTAGAATTTACACTTCCTTTAAAATGAGTATTTCCTTTGTCTTTTTTATTAGATTTATTGCTATCTTGTTGATTATGTTGAAGTTTTGAGCTGAATTACCTGCTCTTTTAGCACTATTATCTTCATTAAATAAAACATCTAAACTCCAATGCAACTTATTCTCAATTCCCCAATGAGATCTACTTGATCCAGCTATTCTTTGATTATCATTTAATGAAGAAATATAATATCTAGTTTCAGTCGTTGTTATTGATGTTTTTTTATCAGTTCTACTACTTACTACTTTAATAATTGAATTTAATTTCACCCATGAATCTGTGTCATGAATAAAGTTTAAATTATTGGATATGTAGTATTTACGATTTTCTATACGCCCATGTCCAAAATCTTCTGTTTCTATTAGTTCTGATTTTACATTGTTTTCAAAACTTCTAACGACATCGTCATATAGATTGGGTTGATTCTCTTTGAGTGAAAGTATATAATCCGCTTCTTTTTTTACTATCTTTTTTGCGATATCTTTTTGATAACCCATAGCATCTATCGTAATAACAGCACCTTTTATATACAGAGCATCCAAAAGATCGGGTATAGCTGTAATTTCATTACTCTTTTCTCTAACTCTAATCTGCCCTAAAACAATTTCATTGTCATTTGCCCATGCACTCACAATATGAATAGGATTATCTTCATTCATTCTATTAGCTCTTCTGATTGATTTACCATCAATACTAATTGTTTCATTTTCAATTTCTTTCGCTATGGAGTTTGTCCATTTAAGAAAACATTCTTCAAAATGAGTAGGATCTAGTGCTGTGAAAAAACGTCTAAACGTATCACTACAAGGTATCCCATTTTTAAGATCTAAAAACTTCTCAAACCATTCTCTTTTGGCTAATCCAAACTGATGAATATCTTCCCATGATTCGGCTTTACAAATCACAGCCCCAATGGCAATGGCTATAATATTGATTAATGGATGGAGTTTCTTTCTGTCGATGCGATGATCTTCAATCTCATTGAAAAAACTTAAAAGTTTTGAATCCATAATTTGCTTTATTTAATTGATTAATAGGCAAATATACAATTTTTTTAAATGCAAAAATCACTCAACTATCTGATTGTTAATAACTTACGCAAAATGTTGATAACTATTTGTCTTTCAATTATTTAAACCATATTGAGATAATTTTGTGAACAAATTTGTTGATGTGTCACTTTTTTAATGCTTTAGCCCTGTCCCAGTCACCAGTCAAATGTTAACTGTTAAATTATTTTATTATCTTTGCAGGTTAAACTCAAAATATGAAAGAAACTATTGAAAAAGCGTGGGAAGACAGAACTCTTTTACAATCATCAGATGTAAAAGATGCTATTCATCATGTAATTGAGGAGTTAGATAATGGGAGAATAAGGGTTGCAGAACCTGTTGATGGGGAGTGGATTGTTAATGAGTGGATTAAAAAAGCGGTTTTATTATATTTTCCAATTCTAGAAAACAAAACCATTGAAGTGGGTGCGTTTGAATTTTTTGATAAAATTCCTTTAAAAAAAGGTTTTAAAGAGAAACAAGTACGAGTTGTACCACAAGCGATGGCAAGATATGGATCCTATTTAGCCCCAAATGTAGTGCTCATGCCCTCTTATGTGAATATTGGTGCTTATGTAGATTCCGGAACAATGGTGGATACCTGGGCAACGGTAGGCTCCTGTGCGCAGATTGGAAAAAATGTTCATTTGAGCGGAGGTGTTGGTATTGGAGGGGTATTGGAACCGATTCAAGCCGCTCCAGTAATTATTGAAGATAACTGTTTTATTGGATCCAGAGCGATCATTGTAGAAGGGGTTCATGTGAAAAAAGGGGCTGTAATTGGTGCAAATGTGGTGTTAACAAAATCATCCAAAATTATTGATGTTACTGGTGAAAAACCGGTAGAGTGGGAGGGCGTTATTCCTGAAAATTCAATAGTTATTCCCGGAACAAGACCAAAATTGTTTCCAGCCGGAGAGTTTCAGGTGGCTTGTGCTTTGATTATTGGAAAAAGAAACCCAAAAACCGACCTAAAAACATCTCTCAATGATGCTTTAAGAGATTTTAATGTACAAATTTAATAAAAACGGGAACAAATGTAACTAGACTGCGTCTTAGTAAGAGTAAAGCGAAAATTAACCATCAAATTATAGTTCAAATGAAAAAATTATTAACTTTTTTATTCAGTTTAATGATTATGGGAAGTTTATTTTCTCAAGAAAATAAATCCGATATTACCCCAGATCCAAAATTAATTGATGCATTAGGTCAGGAAACCGTTGACTTTTATGCTCAAAACAATCCCAAATTGATTCTCTATTACAATTTCTTTTTGAATCATTCTTACCAAATTACTGAGATTCCTCAAGAAAAAGTGAAAGATTTGAAAGATATTCCTGAATTTACTTTGAAACCTGAATTTCAAATGGAATCACCAGATTATACTGAAAAAGGATTAGAAAAATTGAATATCATGAAATATGATTTTAATTTAAATTTTGAAATAAATACATTTTTTAGATTAGGTAATACTAATAAAATTATCGTATTCCTTTCCGGTAAAGATATACAAAACCAATTTAATCAATCTGTTAAATAATTGAATTATGAAAAGATTACTTTTAGTTTTATTTAGTTTTGTAACAATTGGTGTTTTTGCGCAAGCAACTTACAACATGCCATCCGGTACAAATACAGCAAGTTATACAACCTGTAATGCCACTTTTTACGATATGGGTGGTAATTCCGGAAATCATGGTGTAAACCAAAATTCATCTATAAAATTTACTCCCACAACGCCTGGAACAGCAATTAAAATTGTATTCACTTCATTTGTAGTTGCTACTGGTGCAACTATGACCATTTATGATGGACCTAATGATACCTATACTTTAATTGCAACATTTGATGAATTTATCTTACCAACCGGACTTCCTATGGTTGCAAGCCCCTCTCCTTTAAATCCGGATGGATCTATTTTTATAAAATTTACTTCAGGAACTTCCAATGAAATGGGATGGAAAGCTAATATTACTTGTAATGCACCTTGCCAAAGTTTTAACGTTCAAATCGATCCATTGGTAACTACAAAACCAATCGTTGAAGATATTTATATGAATGTTTGTCGCGATAGCTGTGTGACATTTGGAGCTGAAGCCATTTTTCTACAAAACAATATCAATTATACTCAAACCCAAGCCAATACACAATTTATTTGGAGATTCGGATTTACCGATCCTGATACTACTCAAATTATTTCTCAATGTTTCGATCAAACCAGAGGTTGGGATTATATGCTTTTTGCTGTTGATACAATGGGTTGTTTCTCCAATTCAATTTTCAAAGGTAGAGTAAGAGTTTCAGATAATCCTATTAAAGGTGGTTACCCTTATCTGAGAGCCTGTTCAGGTAATGAGTTTGTTGTAAATGCAGGTTATGACCCTATGTCAACTATCCAGCTTCAATCTGTTGGTTCCGCTATTACAGGGACTCTTTCTGAGGCAGATACAGTGTTCCTGCCCGATGGGAATAATACTTGTTATAATTCTGATATTTTATTTGATATTTTTGATCCGGGGCAAACATTAACAAATGCAGCTCAGTTATTAGGCGTAAAATTAACAATGGAACACTCTTTTTTAGGAGATTTATCCATTAGATTAATTTGTCCTTCTGGTCAAACAGTCCTTTTAAAAGAACAATTTGCTGGGATTCCAGGTTGGAGTGGAACTGCAGGTTTGACTTGTTCAGGCCAAGGTGGAGTAACTAATCTAGGTTGTGCACCTGATCCAGCAACTGGTAATGGATGTTATTTAACTCCTGGTGTGGGTTGGGATTATGAATTCAGACCAGGTGCTACTTCCTGTTTTGGAAATGGAGCCCCTACTGTTCCTTATAGTTATACTGATCAATGTGGTAACCCCCCATGGAATCAAAATTCTGTGGCACCAAGTTACCCCAATTCCTATGCCGGATTAACAACACCTCAATACTTTTTTGGAAGTTTTCAAAGTTTAGTCGATTTGCAAGGTTGCCCTTTAAATGGAAACTGGAGAATCATGATATGCGATCACTGGTCAGCAGATAATGGTTATATATTTAGTTGGTCGCTTTCCCTTGATCAATCTATCATACCCGGTGGATGGGATTATAATGTGGGTGTTGACACTGTTCTTTGGAATGGAAATGCTATTATTGAACCAATCAATTATGCTTCAGCTAATATTACAACTACAATTCCAGGTATCAATACTTTTAATGTTACTATTGTTGATGAATATGGATGTGAATATGATACAACTTTCACAGTTGAAGTGGTTCAATCCCCAATTCCTAATATTAACCAAGGTGCTGATACTGTTCGTATGTGTGCAGGAGATATCATGATCTTAAATGCTAATTATGAAGATCCTGATGCTGAATACTGGTGGAATACCGGTGCCAGTACAGATGAAATTATGTCATTAGTTGAAGGTCTTTACTCTATTACAATTACTGCTGAAACCTTAGATGGTACTTTGATCTGTACCGGTAGTGACTCCATTTATGTGTCCGTTAATCCTCATCCTATGCCCGATTTTGATGTGGATAAAAAAGCAGGATGTGCTCCTCTGAATCTTCAATTTGAAAATTTAACCACTCCCGATAATATCCCTCTTACTTATTCCTGGCATGTATATAATATTGATGGACAAGAGAAATTTACCTCAACACAGGAAAATCCTGAGTTTTTTATTGAAGAACCCGGAAAATATCATGTTCAATTAGTAGTGTCAACTGAAAATGGATGTACAGACTCTCTTATGAAATGGAACTTTATTGAAATCCACCCACAACCAATCGCTGAATTCTCCTTTACTCCTGAAATTTCATTAATGTCAGAATTAGATGGATTAGTTACTTTTACAAACTATTGTGACTCTGCAATCTTTGCCGATAATCCTGATGCTTCCTGGTATTGGAATTTTGATGATGGAACCGTTGATTCCACTCAATGGAACGCCATTCATACCTTCTCAACCTGGGGCGATTATAATGTGATGTTTTATATATCAACAGCTTATGGATGTAAAAGTAGTATCAAACATACTGTAATTGTGGAACAGGATCTTGAATTTCCTAACATTATCACTCCAAATGGGGATGGTGTTAACGATGTATTCGCTATTAAAAACTTAAATACAAGCATCAATCCTGAAGATCCTGATGAGTACAGAACCAATACATTGCAAATTTTTGACCGCTGGGGTAAGAAAGTATACGAAACTGAAAACTACGATACTTATATGAAAGATGAACAGTTGTTCGTTGGTAAAAAAGCTTTCGGAGGAGAAAAATTACAAGATGGTCAATACTATTTCTCATTCTACTATAAAGGGAAAATCAAAACTGTTAAATATAGTGGTTCCCTCATTATAATCCGAAACAATTAATCATTTCATTATCAAAAAAATGCAATTTGGAAACTCCTGAATTGCATTTTTTTGTTTTTACAGTTTTTTATCTCATTTTTTTATTCATAATCTTCATTTTCTTATAAATAATTTGTTATTTAATGAAAAAAATTGTATTTTTGAAGACCCAAAAAGTCCCTGTTTATGAAGATAAAAAATTTATTATTTTTTTTACTCAGTTTTAGCTTTATCTATTCTTTAGCACAGCCATCCATTAATATGCCAAATGGAACCGGAACTGCAGTAAACACTACCTGTAACGCTACTTTGTATGATGCAGGTGGTGCAGCAGGAAATCATGGATTGTATCAAACTTCTTCACTGAAATTGGTTCCAGCAACTGCTGGATTAGCTGTTAAATTGACATTCACTATGTTTGATCTTGGAACCGGTGCCGCTTTAACTATATATGACGGACCCGATAACACCTATCCTGCATTGGCTGTTTATAGTGATTTTGTGACCCCAATCGGAATATCTATTGTAGCTGGACCTGCCCCCAATAACCCTGATGGATCACTCTACTTAGAGTTTGTTTCAGGGGATAATAATTCGCCGGGTTGGATTGCATCCGTTACTTGCAGAGCCCCCTGTCAAAGCTATAACGTTGAAATTGATCCTACTACAACTTCTAAACCTATAGTTGAAGGTGTTTATATGAATGTATGTAAGGATAGCTGTATCACTTTTGGTGCACAAGCCATTTTCTTGCAAAATAATATCAATTATAACCAAACCCAAAGTAATACCAATTTCTACTGGAGATTTGGCTATACTTTAAAAGATACAGGTCAGGTTGCAACCCGTTGTTTTGATCAGGCCAGGGGTTGGGATTATACACTCTATGCTATTGATACCATGGGTTGTTCTCCTAATACCATGTATAAAGGCAGAATTAGAGTAGCTGATAATCCAATTGTGGGGGCACCCGCTTTACCACCTGCTTGTTCCGGAAATGAATATAACGTTTATGTGGGCAGTGATCCTCAAGCAACAGTTCAGGTTACTACAGTTGGGGCAAATATTACAGGAACGCTCACTATGGCAGATACCGTATTTCTACCAGATGGTGGAAATATTTGTTATAATTCAGATCTCCTTTATGATGTTTTTAATCCGGGTCAGCTTCTGACCAATATGAATGACCTGATTGGTGTTAAAGTTGTAATGGAACACTCGTATCTTGGAGACTTATCTATTCGACTTACCTGTCCTTCCGGAGCCTCTGCGTTGTTGAAAACACACACTCCCGGAAATCCACCACCACCTGGTAGTATTGATAATGCTTGTTCATTTGGAGGTGGAAATATTCATTTAGGTTGTGCTCCTGACCCTGCAATGGCTAGTATTTGCTACAATACACCCGGAATTGGTTGGGATTATGAATTTAGACCCGGTGCATATAATTGTTTCGGAGCTGGTGGACAAACAGTGTCTTATAGCTTTACAGATCCTTGTGGACAAACATGGGGAGGTCCTGCACTTTTACCTAGTGTTCCAAATGTTTATACTACTATTCCAACTACTGCTGTATATTATGGTAGTTATTCTACTCTTGCTACACTTCTTAATTGCCCTTTAAATGGAATGTGGAGAATGACAATTTGTGATCACAATCAAGTAGATAACGGCTATATTTTTAGTTGGTCTCTTTCTCTTAATCAGGCAATTGTACCCGGTGGATGGAATTATAATGTAAATCTGGATACCGTTATTTGGCATGGAAATAATGCTACACCAATCGGTGCCACCTCCGCAAAAATTTTAATGAACGATGCCGGTATTTTTAACTATGATGTTACTTTAGTGGATGAATATGGTTGTGAATGGGATACTACCTTTACTGTTGAAGTGGTTCAATCTCCAATGCCCAATATTAATAATGGATTAGATACTGCCCGTTTATGTGCAGGAGAAATTTTAATACTTAATGCAAATTATACTGACACTAATGCAGTTTATTGGTGGAATACCGGTGCTAATGTGGATGAAATAATGGCATTGGCTGAAGGGTTATATACTATTGAAGTTACTGCTTCAACCATAGATGGTTCTCTGATTTGTACAGGTAGAGACTCCATATATGTTTCTATAAATCCTTATCCCGTTCCCGATTTTTCAGTGGATAAACCTGAAGGTTGCGCACCTTTGAATTTGCAATTTACCAACCTGACAACCCCTACAATTGTCCAATATGACTATTTTTGGACGATTTACGATGAGGAGGGAAGAGAAGTTTTTCGATCTACCCAGAAAAATCCTAACTTTTTTGTCGAAAATACGGGAGTTTTTCACGTTCAATTAATGGTGATCTCAGAAAATGGATGTAGTGATTCTATTATGAAATGGAATTATATTAAAGTTCATCCTCAACCGGTTGCAGAATTTTCATTTATTCCCGAAATATCACTGATGTCAGAAAATGAAGGATTGGTGACTTTTACCAATTATGCCGATTCCTCTCAATTCTTCGACCATACAGTATGCTCCTGGTATTGGGATTTTGGCGATGGCTCTATTGATTCTGCCGTTTGGAGCCCTACCCATACCTATTCAACCTGGGGTGATTACAATGTTCTTTTGTCCATTGTTTCTAATTACGGATGTAAAAGTACCATTTTACATACCGTTGTTATTGAAGAAGATTTAGAATTTCCCAATATTATTACCCCCAATAAGGATGGTGTTAATGATGTATTTGCAATTAAAAATTTAAATACAAATTATAATCCTGAAGATCCTGACCAGTATCGCTCCAATAATCTGCAAATCTTTGATAGATGGGGCAAAAAAGTGTATGAAGAAGATAATTATGATACCTATTCAAAAAATGATGAAATTTTTGTTGGAGAAAAAGCATTTTCCGGCGAAAAACTTCAGGATGGGCAATACTATTTTGCTTTCTATTACAAAGGAAAAGCAAAAACCATAAAATATAGTGGATCCCTTATTATTGTAAGAAATAATTAAAATGAAAAAGCGACTTTTAAAAGTCGCTTTTTTTATGTTTCTTAAGAATTTCCCTATTGAAAAATATTGTATCTTTGCGTTTTGCTTTTTAAAAACCATTTTATTAAGGATTAAATATTATTCACTGGCGTAAACGAAGAATTCATGAGACAACTCAATATTACGAAACAAGTTACCAATCGTGAGACCGCATCTCTTGATAAATATTTACATGATATCGGAAAAGTTGAACTAATTACCGCTGAAGAAGAAGTTGAACTGGCTAGAAAAATCAAAAATGGAGATCAGATAGCATTAGAAAAATTAACTAAAGCTAATCTTCGCTTTGTTGTATCTGTCGCTAAACAGTATCAAAATCAAGGGCTTAATTTGCCTGATTTAATCAATGAAGGCAATTTAGGATTGATGAAAGCTGCTCAACGTTTTGATGAAACCAGAGGTTTTAAATTTATTTCGTATGCTGTTTGGTGGATCAGACAATCTATTCTTCAAGCTTTAGCCGAACAATCCAGAATTGTTAGGTTACCTCTGAATAAAATCAGTACCATAAACAGAATTTCAAAAGCATATTCTCAACTGGAACAAAATTTACAAAGAGAACCAAAACCCGATGAAGTTGCAAAATTTTTAGATATTACGGAATCTGAAGTTAAGGACTCTATCAGAAACTCATCCCGCCATATTTCAATGGATGCTTCCCTTAATCAGGATGAAGATAATAATATGTATGATGTTCTAAAATCAGAAGATTCTCCAACTCCTGATAAAGAACTTCTTTATGAATCTTTAAAACTTGAAATCAATCGACTTATTTCTACGATTCCTCAAAGAGAAGCAGATGTGCTCAAATTGTACTTTGGCCTTGATAGTAAACATCCTCATACACTCGAAGAGATTGGGGAGAAGTTTGATTTGACTCGCGAAAGAGTTCGTCAGATCAAAGAAAAAGCGATTAGAAGATTGAAACATACTTCTAAATGTAAAAATCTAAAAGCCTATTTAGGCTAATCCATTTTACAAATCATTTATTGTTAATTATATATTTTTATGCTACGTTCTATTGTTAAAGACTTATTAAAAAATCCTGAAGTTGTTGGATATGGTAACCCTGTTAAAGTTAAAGGGTGGGTGAGAACTAAAAGAGGTAATAATTTTGTTGCTTTTATTGCACTTAATGATGGCTCAAATGTAAATAGTATTCAAATTGTTGCGGATCTTACCCAATTTGATGAAAATCTGATGAAACAGATCACTACAGGATCAAGTTTAGAAGTGGAAGGCATCCTTACAGAATCTCAGGGAAAAGGTCAGTCTGTTGAAATTCAGGCTACTCGTATTCATCTTTATGGTACTGCTGATGCTGAAACTTACCCATTGCAAAAAAAAGGTCATAGTATGGAATTTCTTAGAGAAATCGCCCACCTTAGACCCAGAACCAACTATTTTGGTTGTGTTTTGAGACTAAGACATGCAATGTCTTATGCTATTCATACCTACTTTAATAATCATGGTTATTTCTATATGCACACCCCAATTATTACCGGTTCAGATGCAGAAGGAGCAGGTGCCATGTTTTCTGTTACAACGATGGATTTGCAAAATATCCCTAAAAATCAGGAAGGACATGTAGATTATACTCAGGATTTCTTCGGAAAACCTACATGCTTGACTGTTTCCGGACAATTGGAAGGGGAATTAGGTGCTCTTGCTTTAGGTAAAATTTATACCTTTGGACCCACTTTCCGCGCTGAAAATAGTAATACACCCCGCCATTTAGCAGAGTTCTGGATGATCGAACCCGAAGTGGCTTTTTATGATATTCAGGATAATATGGATCTTGCTGAAGATTTTATAAAATTCTTAGTTCAATATGCCCTAGATAATAATTTTGATGACCTTCAATTCTTAAACGATATGTTTGATAAAGAGTTGATTGAAAGGCTACGTTTTGTAGTAGATAATAATTTTATTAGACTTCCTTATACTGAAGCTGTTGACATTTTATTGAAATCCGGCAAAAAATTTGAATTTAAAGTGGAGTGGGGGATCGATTTACAATCTGAACACGAAAGATATTTAGTAGAAACTCATTTTAAAAAACCTGTTATCCTAACCGATTATCCTAAAGATATTAAGGCATTCTACATGAAACAAAATGAAGATGGAAAAACAGTAAGAGCTATGGATGTTCTTTTTCCAAAAATTGGTGAAATTATTGGAGGTTCAGAAAGAGAAGAAAACTATTCCAAATTGCTTCAAAGAATTGATGAATTGGGAATTCCTCAAAAAGATGTATGGTGGTATCTTGAAACCAGAAAATATGGTACAGTTCCTCATGCAGGTTTTGGATTAGGTTTTGAAAGATTAATGCTGTTTGTTACCGGTATGACCAATATCCGCGATGTGATCCCATTTCCTAGAACACCACAAAATGCAGAATTTTAAGATTTAACTCTTAATCTGGCAACAGGGATATTTAATTGTTTCCTGTATTTTGAAATAGTTCTGCGTGCTATATTATACCCCTTTTGGTTGAGAATCTCTTTGATCTCCTCGTCCTGAAGGGGTTTATTCATATCTTCAGATTCAATAATCTCTTTAAGCATCTGTTTTACCTCTCGGGATGACGTGTTTTCATCCCCAATAGATTCTGAAAAAAGATTTTTTAAAGATATGGTTCCAAAGGAAGTTTGTACATATTTGCTGTTAGAAACTCTGGAAATGGTAGAGATATCCAAATTTACAATCTCAGCAATATCTTTTAAAATCATTGGTTTGATCTTCTTCTTATCACCGGTTAAAAAATACTCCCTTTGCTTATCCATAATGGCATACATGGTGTTGTATAAAACCAACTCTCTTAGATTTAAAGCATTAATAAACTGATTCGCATTGTCAATATTTTCTTTAAGAAATTTTTCAGCTTCATTTTTTTGCTTGATACTTAAATTTTTATTCAGTTTTGCAAATGTGTTTTGAAAATCAGAAGATACTTTAATCTTAGGTACATAAGGATTATTTAACTGTAAATTTAACTTGTCATTCTCTGAAAAAATTATAAAATCAGGAGTTATAGATTGATTGTTGTTTTCTTGATTATTAAATTGAATGATCGGCTTTGGATTTAATTTGGTAATAATCTGCAAAATTTCATTTAAATACTCTTTTTTGATTTTTAATTTTTTAGATATTTTATCAAATTGTCGTTTAGAAAATTCATCAAAATACTCTTTTATAATTTTATAAGCTATTTCAATATCTTTACTTTCCTCTTTTTTACTCAATTGAATCAGTAAATTTTCCTGAAGATTTCTTGCACCAACCCCATCAGGTTCTAATTGGTGAATAACTGTTTTTAAAATATCATCAATCTCAACTTCATTTTTGTAGATATTAAACGATAACAAAAAATCTGTACTGATAGTATTTAAATCTGTTTCAATATATCCGGAGTCATCAATATACCCGATAATATATTGCGCTAATAAAAAATCTTCTTCAGTTAAAGAAAAATCATGTAATTGATTGATTAAATATTCATGAAATGAAGGAGTTGACGTTATAAAAGAGTCAAAATATTTTTTTTCACTTTGATCCACATTTTGATCTAATAAAAAATCAGATTCTTCTGAATTGAAATTTTGAAAATCTTCTGAAAAATAGTAATCTTCCATATTCTTTTCATTTAACATCCCATCAACAGTTAGCTCTTCATTATCTGATTCTCCTGATCCGCTATCTTCACCTGTTCGACTGTTGTCCATATAATTATCCTCATCAATATCAATCTCTAATGCCGGATTCTCTTCCACTTCTTTAATAATCTCCTGCTCTAAACTATTATTAGACAATTCAATTAACTTCATCAACTGAATGGTTTGATGTGATATAGAAAGTTTTAATTTTTGTTTTTGAGTTAATTGATGTTTTTGCATAATTGGATGAGATATTATGTTGCAAAAATAAAGTATTTTTGCCAAAAGAACAAATAAAAATGATGGAATGAAACATTTTTTAACATTAAAAGAACTTAAAAAATTATTTACAGATCAATTAGCTCCTCTTTATGAAGATCTTGAAACCAATTCCATTTTTTATCATGCTTTATTTTTTAGATTTCAAATTTCAAAAGTTGAATTTCTTTTAAATCCAAACAAAGAGATTGATGCAGATTTGATATTATGTGATTTGAATCGTCTTAAAAATGGGGAGCCGATTCAATATGTTTTAGGGGAAACATTATTTATGAATCTTCCATTTGAAGTGACTAATTCTGTTTTGATTCCCAGGCCTGAAACTGAAGAATTAGTAAATTTGATCATAAAAAAATATAAAAATGCATCTACAGTTTCGATTCTGGATATTGGAACAGGAAGTGGAGCTATAGCAATTGCCGTAGCTCATTATTTACCCCAATCTATAGTTTGTGCTACTGATTTTTCTGAAGCTACTCTTAAAATCTCTTCCCGGAATGCTCAAAAAAATAGTGTTAATATAGATTTCTTACAACATAATATTTTGTCAGATTCTCTTGATGTTTTTGATTCTGATTTTGATTTGATTGTGAGTAATCCTCCCTATATACCTCAGAAACAAATCATTGAAATGCACCAAAATGTTGTTCAATATGAACCACATTCTGCTCTTTTTGTTCCTGATAACGATCCGATTATTTTTTATAAAAAAATTGGAGAACTTGCTGCCCTAAAATTAAAAACCGGAGGATCTCTCTATTTTGAAACGCATGAAGATTTTCATCAAGAAATTATGGAATATCTTCAGAAATGCGAATTACGTAATATAAAATCATTAAAAGATTTAAATGGGAAGAATCGTTTTATTTTAGCCGAAAAATAGTATATTTGCATGTTATTATTTTCAATTCTGACTATGAAAAAGATCTTTTTACTTTTAACTATCATTATAGTTTCTAAATCTGTATTTTCTGTAACTGCTTTTCCTGAAAAAGTGCAATTTACGCAACCCGATGGACAAAAAGTGACTCTAACTATGAAAGGTGATGAGTACGTAAAATATGCTGAAACAGAGGATGGATACACTCTTTTATATGATACTGCTGGTTTTTTTAATTACGCATATATTAATTCTGATGGGAACCTTGTTCCTTCCTCATTTCATGCCTATGATATATCTTTGAGATCTAAATCTGAGATCCTTTTTTTACACACGATACCAACCCATCTTTTTTACTCTGAAGCACAAATCAATACTTTTATTCAAATCAGAGAAATGGTGGAAAATCAAATGGCTCAAACTCCCTATCCCCATACAAGAGGAACCATAAGATTTTTATGTATTCTAATGGAATATGCTGATAAACCTTTTGTAAAAACAAATGCTGATTTTTACAATCTTCTTAACCAGCTTGGCTACAATACGGGTGGTGCTGATGGAAGTGTTCATGATTTTTATGCAGAAACATCGTATAATACCGTTAACTTGATTTTTGATGTGGTTGGCCCGTTTACTTCTATTGAAAATGCCGCTTATTATGGAAATAATAATAATGGAGATGCTGGACAGTTGATTTATGAAGGAGTTATGCATGCAGATTCCTTAGTTGATTTTGCTGATTATGATAATGATGAAGATGGAAATGTGGATGGATTGTATGTTATTTTTGCCGGAACCGGAGAAGAAGCCGGCGCTGGTGCCGATGCTATTTGGTCTCATGCTGGTGGTTTGAATATAACTGCAGATGGTGTTCATTTAGGAAGTTATGCTTGTTCTCCTGAATGCAGAGGTGCTACAGGTTCATCAATCACTTATATCGGTGTGATTTGTCATGAATTGGGACATGTTTTAGGTGCTGCAGATTATTATGATACCAATTACGAAACAGGTGGTTCTTATGAAGGAACAGGATATTGGGATCTAATGGCTTCAGGGAGCTGGAATAATAGTGGAAGAACGCCGGCACATCAAAATCCCAGGATTAAAATTTATACCTATCAGTGGGCTGAAGTTACCCTTTTGACAGATACTCAAACAGTAGTTATTCCACCATCAATCTATTATGCCAATGCGTTTTACAGAATAAATACCGCTACCAATAATGAATATTTTTTAATTGAAAACAGAGCTCTTAGATCTTTTGATCAGGCAATCCCCGGAAATGGTATGGTGATCTATAGATGTGCTTCCAATGTTAATTCAGGAAGTATCAACTCTACACATAAACAAAAATTTTATCCCGTGGCAGCTAATAGTACCCAATCATTACCCACTTCAGGTCAATATGGAGCAATTAATGCTGCTTCTTGTCCCTGGCCAGGAACTTTAAATAAAACGACCTTCACTGACCAGACAACTCCTTCCATGAAATCATGGGCTAATGCCAATACCAATAAACCCATTACGAATATTTCTCTGAATACGTATAATGATATTATCACTTTTAACCTCATGGGTGGAGATACACTGTCCTCATTTCCAATATTTCTACCTCAACGAGTGGGTATAGCAGTAACACCTGCCAATGGATCTGTTTCTCCCGTATCTCCCGGTGGGTCATTCTCTTTTTCCGTGAATCTTGATTCCTATTTTTCAAATTCCAATTTTATTGTAAGAGTAGGAACAGATACCTTAACTGCTGTAAATAATATCTACACAATTGTGAATATTAATGAGCCAAAAGTGGTTGAAATTTTGAATGTTTCGATCAATAAATATCCCATAATAGCCTTCCAAAATAGCAATGGCACTATTTCTCCTGCTGATACTACATTAGTTAATTACTATGCTAATATTACCTACAACATTTCTCCTACTGTCGGATACGCCATAACTGATGTTTTTGTTGATAGTGTTTCTGTTGGTGTACCAACTAGTTATACTTTTACAAATGTGATTCAACCTCATTCCATTTATGCAACTTTTGGATTAGGATCACCTGATATTATTCAAACCTCCATCAATAATCTCTCTTTTACATCTTTCCAAAATACCCCATCTGATACCCAACAAGTGATGGTATCTGCTGATGTTTCTCAATTGACTATTAATGTTTTAGTAAAAGCCCCGCTTCATTTTCAGGTTTCTCTGAATGGAACGACCTGGGGATCTCAATTGGTAATTCAAAAATCAAATTTACCTCAATTGTTACATATTCGGTTTTTACCTTCCATTGTAGGACAAATTTCTGATACCATAAAAATATCAAGTGCTGGAGCTATGACCTATCTTTTTGTAGAAGGAACTTCAACAGTTGATATTCAAGATTACCAAAATGACGATGTTTTAGTTCAGATATATCCAAATCCAGCTACGCAAAATGCTTATTTAAAAGTAGATAGAATGCTTTTTGAAGCAAATTCCTGTTTTGGGTATTTATATGATATAACGGGACAATTAATTATGAAAGTACCTGTCAATAAAGAGATTACAGAAATTGAATTAGATAATCTTGTATCTGGAATCTATTTGATTGCAGTGCAAAACGGATCCAAAAAAATATTCAAAAAATTGATTATTCAATAATGGATTTTTTTAAAATAAATCTTTTTTAATATGGGAGCATTTTTTATTGAAGAATTGAACCCTCTTTCATCGCTTTTTCCAGTAATGATTTCTTCATTTTATTGATGTAATTCACTTTCTTTTGTTGAAGCAGCATTTGTTTTGTGGTTTCAAGTTCTTCAGATGTCTCGGCAGAAGTAAATTGTGTTTTAAAATCTAAAAATACAACGAGATAGCGGTATTGTTCATCCGAAACATCAATATTTTTATGTTCACTTAGTAAAGCTTCTTTATTATTGATACTAAATGGAAAATCGTTTTCAAGATATTCTAATAAAATCCATTGATTATCATCTAAAAAATATTCAATAGAATCACTACACAAGGAAATCAATTGATTTTTATTAGCGACTCTTTTAGCATCGTTGAATAAAATCTCTTTAATTTTATTGCCAACTGTTGATTTTTTAGAAAGTTTGATATAGTTAACTCTGACTACATTTTTTTGAATAGGTTCAGAAACTTTAAACTCTTTGGTATAGTGTTTAATCTCCTGATCTGAAATTATAAATTGGGTACTATCTGACGTGATTTTATTATAGTACGCTTCAATCAATAGCTTTTCCTTGTATTTTTTAATCTGTTCGTCAAAGTTTTGTTCTTTTAAAGATAAAACGTGTTTGGCTTCCTGTAAAATGACTTTTTCATTGATCCAGTTTTCCACATATTGTTGAAAAAAGTGGAGACTATCTTCAGGAGATAATCCTGATGGGATATTTCTAACCACTTCAGATTCAAATAATTTATCATTGTAAACTTCAGAAACCACTCTATCTTTTTTAGATTGACAAGAGTAGAAAAATGGAATAATCAATAATAAAAACGCAATTTTTTTCACTTATTTTTTAAGGATAGATTGAAATACTTTTTCATTAATGACAACTGGATATTTTTGTTTCAATTCGTTGATCCATTTGTTTTCTAATTCATTTTGATATTCAGTTACAATTATTGCTCTGATCTCTTCAAATGGTTTATTGTATTGACTTTTAACGGATTCATAATATTTTTGGATTCCGATTGTATCTTTTAATGCTTCATTCCAGATTTTTTGAGTATTGATTTCAAAAAGGATCATACCTTCTCTATATTCGGTAACTAAATCATGAAATTCAGGATATTTTTCTTCCAAAATTGAATTTTCATAAGTTAAGATTTTGTCTTGAACATAAAATGGAAATCTTTCATTGAAGAAATTCACTAAATCTCCTTTATAATCCATGCCTTGAAATTTTGAAACAAATTGTGCAAAATCTTGAACTGATTCTTTTTGATCAGCGAAGGTGAATAAAGGTTTTAACTTTTCTATTCCTTTTAATTGAGAAAGATCAGTAGTATCGTTATTTGAGAAATAGTTAGCCGGAATGTTTTTGGCTAGAAATTCGAATGCTTTATCTTTATTTTTATCTTTATATTTATATTCAATTTTGAGTTTTTCAACTAAAGATTCTTTACTTTTATAAGATCTTTGATCTCTGGAGATTTTATTTTTAATAATATGAGTAAACATTTCATTTTCAGTATCTACAAATTCGATATTAACAACTTTAATGATATGCCATCCCATATTGGAAGCAACTGCTCTTAAGCTATATTTACCGGGTTCAATATTTAAGCAAGCTTTAACAAAATTTCCGGTTCTTCTATTGGGTGCAAAGGGTTCCAATTCGCCCCCTTTATCTTTGGAAGCTTTGTCATCAGAAAACTCTTTAGCAACATCTTCAAAACTAACTCCGGAATTCAATTTTAATTCTATTTGAGTTAATTTTTGTTGAGTAGCAGGGCTCATTTCACCAAATCTTGCTAAAGTATCCTCAACAAAAATTTGTTTGATTGTAATTTTGCTTATAGATTTTACAATATCTTGAACATAAACAAGATGATATCCATAAGGAGAACGAACAGGCATTGAAATTTCACCCACTTTGGTATTGTAAGCACCGTTTTCAAAAGGATAGATCAAATCAAAAACAGTAAAATAGCCTAATTCACCTTTGTTACCGTATTGCCAGCGTTTCGACTGAGAATTGTAAGAATCCTGAGCTGATTTATCATCTGAATATTCAACTGCAGCCTGATTAAAGCTGATATCTCCTTTTTTGATTTTTTCTCTGATTTGAATAATTTTTTTATAGGCAGCTAACGTATCAGATGGCGAAGCAGTAGCAGCACAAGTGATTAAAATATGAGAAGCTCTGACATGAAATTTTGCTCTCTCTTTAGCTTCCAAAACCAATTGTTCAGTAACTTCTTTGTCAATTAAATATTGTTGGGCAGATTGTGAACGATAAGATGCCAACTCTTTGATGAAAGCTGTAGTTGTATCAATTCCTTCAGAATAACCTTGTTTTACTTTCAATTTAAAATTGATGTAAAGATTCAAATATTCTCTGATCTCTTGTTCGCTTGCAGTTTGGATGTTATTATTCTTTTTGAATGCATTTACAAATTCATTTTTTGTAACAACATCATTGCCGTATTGAAAGAGAATATCACCTTGTTTTTGACCGAAAACTGTTGATAATCCGATTATTAAAGCAAAAAGTAAAATAGATTTTTTCATAATTATTTTAGATTATTATATTCACGTTATTTAGGAGTGCAAATATATAAAATTAAACGATTCTATGAAACTTTTTTCAATAACAAAATATTGAAAAAATGAAAGAAATTTTAAGATTTAGATTTTAAATTTAATATAGCTTTAAGTAAAACATTTTTTTATATAATAAGTGTATTTATATTATATTTTTTTGTAATTTTGCAAGCTCAAATTAAAAGAGGCTCTTTAGTTTGATATTCAAATAGTTAACCTCAATGTAAAACCCTTTAAAACAAATGATTTGCTTGCAAATCGAATCAAAAAATGTCTGAAGAATTATTAAAAAACACAGAGGCAGAAGAAAACAATCCAGAACAAGTGGTTGAATCTGTTCAAAATGAAGAAGTTGCTCAAGAAGTAGCCATCGAAACAGAAACTGTTGTTGAAGAACAAGTAGCTGAAGTTGAAGAACCAGCAGCTGCAGTTGAAGTTAAGGTTGTAGCTGAAGAGTTACCTTTAGTGGAAACACCTGCTCCTAAAAAAACAAAAGTGATTGAAAATGCTTATCCTTCATTAGATGATTTCAATTGGGATTCTATTGAGAAAAAAGGATCAAAATATTCATCACAAGAAAAAGAAAGATATGAAGATCTTTATACCAAGACTTTCAAATCTATTGATGAAAATGAAGTGATCAATGGTAGTGTTGTTTCTATCAACAGTCGTGAAATCGTTGTTAATATTGGTTTCAAATCTGACGGTGTTATTTCTGCTAATGAATTACGTTACAATTCTGATTTAAAAATTGGAGATACTATTGAAGTATATGTTGAAAATCAAGAAGATTCAACAGGTCAGCTTCAATTATCACACAAGAAAGCTCGTTTATTACAATCCTGGAATCGTGTTAATTTAGCATTTGATACTCAAGAAATTATCAAAGGGTATGTTAAATGCAGAACTAAAGGTGGTTTAATCGTTGATGTATTTGGTATTGAAGCATTCTTACCGGGTTCACAAATTGATGTTAAACCTATCCGTGATTATGATATTTATGTAAATAAAACAATGGAATTCAAAGTGGTTAAAATCAACCATGAGTACAAAAATGTTGTTGTTTCACATAAAGCACTTATTGAAGACGAGTTGGAAGCTCAAAAAGCAGAAATTATTGCACGTCTTGAAAAAGGTCAAATTTTGGAAGGAACTGTTAAAAATATCACCAGCTACGGTGTATTTATCGATTTAGGCGGTGTTGACGGATTAATCCACATTACAGACCTATCTTGGGGAAGAATTATTCATCCTGAAGAGATCGTTCAATTGGATCAAAAAATCAATGTGGTTATCCTTGATTTCGATGAAAATAAAAAACGTATCGCTCTTGGTCTTAAACAATTAACTCCACATCCATGGGATGCTCTCGATCAAAACTTAACTATTGGTGATAAAGTAAAAGGTAAAGTAGTCGTTATTGCTGATTACGGTGCATTTATTGAAGTATTACCTGGTGTTGAAGGTTTGGTTCACGTATCTGAAATGTCATGGTCACAACATCTTCGTACAGCTCACGACTTCTTAAAAGTGGGTGATGAAATCGAAGCTGTTATCCTTACATTAGACCGTGATGAAAGAAAAATGTCATTAGGTATCAAACAATTGATTCCTGATCCATGGGAAAATATCGTTAACAGATATCCTGTAAATTCAAAACATACTGCAACCGTTCGTAACTTTACAAACTTTGGTATTTTTGTTGAATTAGAAGAAGGTGTTGACGGTTTAATCCATATTTCAGATCTTTCCTGGTCTAAAAAAATCAAACATCCTGCTGAATTTACAAAAATCGGTGATAGTATTGAAGTGATCGTTCTTGAAGTGGATGTTGACAATCGTCGTTTAAGTTTAGGACATAAACAATTAGAGGAAAATCCTTGGGATGTTTTTGAAACTATCTTTACAGTAGGATCAGATCATGAAGGAACCATTATCAGTCAAAATGATAAAGGTTACGTTATCGCTTTAGCTTATGGAATTGAAGGTTTTGCTTTCAACAGAGCCATGGCAAAAGAGGATAAATCAACTCCAAAAATTGAACAAACTTTAATGTTTAAAGTTATTGAATTCTCAAAAGAAGCTAAGAAAATAACCTTATCTCATACCAAAACATGGCAAGAAAATAAGGAAGAAGAAGAAAAAAGAGTAGTTTCAGAAGAGAAGAAAAAACAAAAAGAGATTACTAAAATTAATGAAAACGTTGAAAAATCAACATTAGGAGATTTAAGCGTATTACAAAATTTACAAGCTGATCTTAAAAAGAAAGAAAAATAATCTTTCATTTATAAATAAAAAAGGGCTGCATTTGCAGCCCTTTTTTTTATACTGTTTGTAAAGTTGGAACCAAAGGTCCAAACTGAACTAAATGTTCTCCTTTGGGAGTGTCTGTAAACAATTTAAAGTTTTTAACAAATGATTCCGCTAATTGGTTAGCTGCTTTCTGATATGCCATTTTATCGTTCCAGCAATTAGCAGGATTTAATATATTGTCAGAAATACCTTCAATATGTCTTGGAATCGTTAAATTAAACGGATGTACAACTTCTGTACTACAATTGATCAATTCATCGTTTAGAATAGCAGAAATGATCCGTCTGGTGTCTTTAATAGAGATTCTTTTACCACCTGAGTTGTACCCACCACCGATCCAGCCTGTATTCACTAAATAAGCTGTAGCATGATGTTCCTCCATCTTTTTACCAAATACATCAGCATATTTTGTAGGGTGTAACATTAAAAATGCTGCACCAAAGCATGATGAGAATGTAGGGGTTGGTTCCACAATTCCTCTTTCAGTACCTGCTAATTTGGCAGTATAACCGCTCAAAAAGTAGTACATTAATTGTTCTTTGCTTAAAATAGAAACTGGAGGAAGAACTCCAAACGCATCTGCTGATAAAAAAATCACTTTGCTTGGATGTGTACCTTTTGAAAGAGGTCTAACAATATTTTCTATATGATAAATTGGGTAGGATACTCTAGTATTTTCGGTTTTAGCTGCAGAAGCAAAATCAATATTTCCCTGATCATCCACTACTAAATTTTCTAAAAGAGCATCTCTTTTAATAGCGTGATATATTTCAGGTTCATTTTCTTTACTTAAATTAATACATTTGGCGTAGCAACCTCCTTCAAAGTTAAAAACGCCTTCATCATCCCAACCATGTTCGTCATCCCCAATTAAAGCTCTTTCCGGATCTGTAGATAAGGTTGTTTTACCTGTTCCTGATAACCCAAAGAAAATAGCTGTTTTTCCATCTTTTCCTTGATTAGCTGAGCAATGCATGGAAGCCATCCCTTTTAAAGGTAAAAAGTAGTTCATGACAGAGAAAATTCCTTTTTTCATCTCTCCACCATACCAGGAACCTCCGATTAAAGCTATTTTGTCAGTTAAATTAAAGGCAATAAATACTTCACTATTTAAACCTTGCTCTTTCCAATTTGGATTGGTTGCTTTACAACAATTTAAAACAATAAACTCTGGTTCGAAATTTTCTAATGCTTCTTGTGGAGGACGAATAAACATATTTTTTACGAAATGGGCTTGCCATGCCACTTCTGTGATAAAACGGATATTCATTCCTGAATCTGCATTGGTTCCAACCCATAAATCCATTACATATATATCTTTTTGAACTAATTGATTGATACATAATTGATTAAAATGGTTCCAGATCTCCATTGAGATTGGTTTATTGTCAGATCCTTTCTTTCCGGGTTCATTCCACCAAACAGTATTTTTTGTAGTATCATCTAATACAACATATTTGTCTTTTGGGGATCTCCCTGTAAAAACACCGGTATCCACCGATAAAGCACCGGTTGTTGTATGAAAAGCTTTTTCATAACCGCTTAAATCTGGTCTTGTTTCATGTTCATACAGTTCATCGTAGCTTAAATTCAGGTAGATTTTCCCGGGATTTGTAATTCCTAAGGCTTTAAGTTGCTCTTTAATGTTAATCATGTATTTTATATTTAATTAGTTTTCAGTCAGATGTATGTGTTTTTTCGTAACAATTTTGTAACATTTTCATTTTGCAAACTTAAACAACAAAATTGACATAAAATATTGATTTATATTTTTTTAAGAAATTTTAGGAAATTTACGGTTTCAGGTAGATATAGTAAAAAATTTTATATCTTTGCTCCATTATTATTAACATTATTAAAACTAAATATTATGATTAACAAAAGAATTACAGAAGCGATTAACAATCAGATTAATGCTGAACTATGGTCAGCATATCTTTATCTTTCCATGTCATTAGATTGTGCATCCAAAGGGTTTCCGGGTGCAGCCAATTGGTTCGATATTCAATTTCAGGAAGAACAAGCTCATGCGATGAAGTTTAAAAACTATTTAATTGCACGTGGCGAAAAAGTGATTTTAAAACCTATCGAAGAAGTTCGAACTGAATGGCCAAACCTGATAGATATTTTTAAAGATACTTTAGTGCATGAACAAAAGGTGACCTCTTTAATTAATAACATCTATAAAATTGCGGTTGAAGAAAATGATGTAGCAACACAATCCATGTTGAAATGGTTTATTGACGAACAAGTAGAAGAAGAGTTGCATGCATCCGATATGATAGATGCATTGAAGATGATTGGTGATAATGGGTATGGATTGTATATGTTGGATAAAGAACTGGCTACCAGAGTGTTTGTGCCAATTCCCGCATAGTTCTAGAGAAATAATGAAAAAAAAGTAAAAAAAAATTCAAAATCTGATATTTTGAATATAATTTTTTGTATTTTTGCGGCGGAGAGATGGCAGAGTGGTCGATTGCGGCGGTCTTGAAAACCGTTGAGGTGAAAGCCTCCGGGGGTTCGAATCCCTCTCTCTCCGCCAGAACGCCTAAAGTGCTGAAAATCACACTTTAGGCGTTTTTTTATTTCCCTTATTTTCCTTTTTTTCCCCTATTTATCTCATTTGTGATCAATCCCTACCCAGAGATTGATTAAAAGTTACTCCTATTGAGATGCGGAAATTTTTAAAAAAATCTTCTAAAATGGAGTAGTAAGTTTTTCATTGCATATTAACATGACTCTTTTTTTATATCATGTTTTCAAAATTCACTTTTTCTATATTTGTATTTTAATTTTTTTTAAATATTATTAAGAAATATTAACATTTTATTGTTTTTTTTTGTATATTTGCAGCGTCTGAATATATATGATGTCCCTAATATTCAATTATAATGAAACCAATAATTTTTCTTCTTGTTTTAGTTCTTCCCCTATCCATTTATGCTCAAATCTGGAATGTTGGAGGAAGTATTACAATCTGTAAGGGTGATCCTGTTACTATCACTTCAACCTACACTAATGCAACAAATTATGTTTGGTCATCTGGCCAATTATCCCAGGCAATTACAGTAACTCCATTGCAAAATACAACTTATACGGTTACTGTTTTAGAAAATGGAAATATTCATGTTGATTCCTCCAAAGTGTATGTTCTGACTGTCGATGCCGGAGATAATGATACAATATGTGGCGGTGAAGCCGTTTATTTTCATGCAACAGGCGGACTTTTTTACGAATGGTACCCACAAGATGGTCTTTTATTTACAGAAGGTGAATATAATGGAGTAACAACAGATACTAACGTTACCTATTACTGTGATATCACCTCTACAGGGCCAAATATTATTTATAATGGAGATTTTGAATTGGGAAATATCGGTTTCATTAGTAATTATAATTATAATTCTACCTCTTTGTGGAATGAAGGTACCTATATGGTAGGTAATTCTCCTCAAACCTATCATGCCAATTTTTTTACTTGTGTTGATCATACTACCGGAACCGGCAAACAATTAATTGTGAATGGTGCTGTAACTCCCAACATTACGATTTGGCAACAAAATATTCAGGTGGCTCCCAATACGGATTACATTTTTTCCTGCTGGGTTCAAAATGTAGGACCTGATGCCAACTTAGCTCAATTGCAATTTAGAATAAATTCCAATTTAATTGGGCCAGTGTTTCTCTCTTCAGATACCATTTGTCATTGGAGTAGGTTTTATACTCTATGGAATTCTGCATCCAACACGAGTGCAATTATTTCGATTGTAAATCAGAATGTCGGGGGTGGCGGTAATGACTTTTCCTTAGATGATATATTCTTTGCCGAATTGAAAACTTGTACAGATTCTGTTTCAGTTTTTATTCAAAATCCATCGATGGAACTTGGTAACGATACCATCATTTGTGAAGGTCAATATTGTTTTATCACACCGGAAGAACAATATAGTAATTATTATTGGTCTACCGGTGCCAGTACACAGTCCATTATGGTGTTAGCCGAAGGAACCTATTGGTGTTACGGAACCAATGCTTTCGATTGTATTGCCTTTGATTCTATTCATGTTTCTTTTAAACCACAACCGATATTAACAATCTCTGCTTCTAAAAATCCAATATGTGAAGGTGAATCTGTAGATATTTTTGTTGAAAGTACTGCAGAACCTATTCTTTTACAATGGGATAACAATATGTTTGGAGATACCATTAGAGTAAAACCAAATGAAACAACTACCTTTTCAGTTTTTGGAAATGCAGATCAATGTTATGATTCCACTGATATCGAAATTGAAGTGATCCCTTATCAGACCATTTATCTTGGAGATGATGATTTTTTATGTGAAGGGGAAGAGATCGTTTATTATTTTGATTCCATTAATGGGAACTTTTTCTGGAGTAATGGGGAAACATCTAGTTATGTGGTAATCACAGAACCGGGCGATTATTGGGTTTTTATTGATAATCGTGGTTGTACACTATCAGATACAATCACTTTTAAAGAGTGCTCTTCAATCACTGTGCCTAATATTTTTACTCCAAACGGTGATTTTATTAATGATGCTTTTTATCCTGAAACTACTGGAATTGACACCTTAACAATCTGGATTTACGATAGATGGGGAAAGAGAGTATTTAAAACTGAAAATTTTAAAAAAGGGTGGGATGGTAATATTAATGAAGCTCCCGCTCCTGAAGGTCAATACTACTGGACTATTCTATATATTGAAAATAAATCGGGTAATATCCGAACTGAAAGACAACTTCATGGGACTGTAATTCTTGCCAGATAATTCTTATTGATAACATTTTATGTTATTTATCAATATTTTATCCACTTAAAGAACCCAACTATGAAAACATTAAAAAAATCTTATTTATGGGCATTTATTGTAATAATTGCCTTTAGTGGTTGTGCTCCTGCTTATATTCCTACTGTAATTAATACTCCCCTTTTAAGTAAAGAGGGCGAATTTCAAGCTGCAGTTCACACAGGAGTTTCCGGTTTTGATCCCCAATTTGCGTACGCAATTACAGATCATATCGGAGTGATGCTCAATGGAAGTTATATTAATCGTACAAATGATACTTTGAATAATTTTCATAAACACTTAGCTGTAGAATCTGGAGTTGGATACTTTACAAAATTAGGAAATAGCGGTCGTTTTGAAGTGTTTGGTGGGTTGGGCTATTCCAGATTAAAAGCTGATTATTCTAATGATTTATGGATTTCAAGAACAGATCTCAATTCATTGAAAATTTTTATACAGCCTGCCATTGGAGCATCAACAGATATTTTTGACGGAAGTTTTGCTACCCGTTTCGTAAGAGTTACCCTTTTGCAAGACCAACTTCAATATACCGGTTTTTTTATTGAACCTGTATTAACTGCAAAAGTGGGATATAAATTTGTGAAATTTGTTATGCAGATTGGTTTCTCCATTCCTGTAAATTCGAATGAATTGGTGTTTAGCTACCAACCGTTTCTCATTTCTGTCGGAATTCAAACCAAATTAAATTTTAAAAAATAAAATTCACTTTTTTTTTAATATCTTTGGTGATGTAAATCAATTTTTATCATGAAAAAATTTTTATTATTTTTCATTGCTGTCTGTATTTCGTATAGTTCAGTAGGTCAATGTGTTGCGCAATTTTCAAATGATACAATACTTTCTTGTGGAAGACAAACTTCCATTAATTTGCAGCTTCCCTGGCGTTCAATAACCGGTAGTGTGACTTCTCATTTAAATGATTCCTATTTTACCAGTGAATCTGAGGGATATATTGTTGGGGTAAATGGAATTATTTTAAAAACCATCAATAAAGGTGAAACTTTTTCAGCATTAACCAGTGGAACCACGGAAACGTTAAATTCTGTTTTTTTAAAATCTGTTTCTTCAGGTTTTTGTGTAGGAAATAACGGAACCATACTTGCTACAACAAATGGTGGACAAACTTGGAGTAATCAAAATATACCTAATCTTACAGCTTCAATCAATTCTATTTTTTTTGTAAATAGTCTAACCGGTTATCTTGCCGGAAGCGATGGATGTTTGTATAAAACCATTAATGGAGGATTCAGTTGGGCCAATGTGGCTCCATCCGGTAATTCTTCAGATGTTTATAATGGTATTTATTTCACAGATGAAAATAATGGTGTTGTCGTAGGAAATAATGGAAAAGTTTTAAAAACCATTTCAGGTGGTGATGTATGGTATACTATTTCCAACTTAGCTAACAATCAATTGACCGAAGTGCATTTTGTAAATGCAAATAAAGGATATATCACAGGTGGAAGTCAAATATATCAAACCAATGATGGTGGATATTCATGGAATTCATTTGCTTCTTATCCCACATTTTATCATGATATTAAGTTTCAAAATGCCAATGTTGGCTACGCTGTTGGTTATTATGGAACGATCATGAAAACTACTGACGGAGGTACCACCTGGATAAGAGAACTGACATGTATAACCAATGAAATGAACTCTGTTTCGGTTTTGGACTCCTTTATTATAGCAGTGGGAAAAAATGGGGTTATTCAAAAATATGAAATACCACAACAAATAGTATGGAATCCTAATTATTCCATTGATCTTTCAAATCCACTGAATCCAATTGTATATCCTTTTAGTACAACTAATTACAAAGTAAATATTGCTTTTGAGAATACCCCCGATTTTGCTGATAGTGTTCTTGTAAACGTTGCACCATTTGATTTTTCAGCTATTTCAGATCAAAGTCTATTTTGTGGAAATACAATTCCATTAACTACTGAAACAGAATGGTTTCCATTATATTTTAGGAACAATAATAATTATAGAGATCTCTATTTTTTTAATGCAGATACCGGTTTTGTGATTACGGATGAAGGGCGTATATTAAAAACTAATAATAGTGGATATCAATGGGATTCAATTGCGCAATATAATTTCCCATTATCGAGTATCGATTTTGTTACAGATCAGTTTGGTGTTATTGTTGGAAGCAATAAATTTCTTAAAACAACCAATGGTGGTACAACATGGACACAAACTACCGTTGTAGCACCCGGTTATATGCAAGCTGTTCACTTTAGAAATTCTAATCTTGGATTTGTATGTGGAGGAGCCATGGATATTTCAACGTATACTGCAATCATTCTTAAAACTACAGATGGGGGTACCAATTGGGATTTAAAACATCTGGCTTCCGGATATATTTTAAATGATCTCTATTTTGTTTCTGATTCTATTGGTTTTGCAGTGGGTTCTAATGGAGTGATCTTAAAAACTACAGATGCCGGAGAACAATGGACACTCATTTCTTCCGGAAATACAAATCATTTGAATGCGATAACTTTTACAAATCCTAATTGTGGCTTCATTGCCGGTTCAGGAATTGTTTTAAAAACAACTACCGGTGGCTCTTCATGGTCAGTTTGTCCCGGATATTTTAATTACTCTTACATGAGCAGTTTGTGTTTTTTGGATTCTTTAACAGGTTATATAGCGGGAACAGGAACAAATAGTATTCATGTTTTTCAAACCAAAGATGGTGGTTTAAACTGGACAACCAAAACGGTTCCCAATTTAATGTATATTCCCACTTCTATAGTCTTTCCAACAAAAAAATCAGGTTATCTGGTAGGAGGGTACGGCACTTTTGCCAAATTAGAGATTCCGGAAGAAACCTGGGCGCCAGCTAATTATGTATTTCAAAACAGTTTAGGAAACTATATAGCTCATCCTCCTCAAACAACTGCCTTTCAAGTAACAGCAACCAATCGAATGGGTTGTTCTGCTACCGATCAGGTTAATATTCAGGTGTATCCATTTTTTGCCAATTATGATCATGATCACACTATTTCGTGTGGTTCTAATGTATTGTTAAACATGATCAGTAATGGCTATAGTGGAACGGATCCTTTAAATATCAGATGGTATCCCAATAGTTATATCTCTGATACAACTATTATGTCACCATTAGTTTCCCCGTTAAACTCTCAACAATATCATATTCAGATCACTACTTCAAATGGTTGTAGTTTTCATGATAGTGTAATGGTTACAGTTTCTCCTTTACATATTAATGCTGGAAACGATCAATACATTAATTGTGGTGAAACTGTACAATTAGAAGTGGGATCAATTTGGACTCCGGTCAACGCTATGTATCATTATTATTACGATATTAGTTTCCCAACTGAATCTACAGGGTATGGTGCAACAAATGGGATTTGGAAAACAACAGATGGTGGCTATACCTGGGAAGTAAAACTTCAATCAGATCCGGTAAGGAAACTATTTTTTGTTGATTCTCTTCACGGAGTGGCTGTTGGATATGGAGGATTGTTTGTTAAAACAATAGATGGGAACAATTTTACAATACCCTCATATCTTTACAATACGGAACCAAGAGATCTTCATTTTTTCAATATGGATACCGGTTATGTGGTATGTGATGGAGGTAAAATCAGGAAAACAATAGATGGTGGTATTAATTGGAGTGTCCTTACATCAGGAACAACGCAAAATTTAAATAGTGTTTATTTTGTTTCTCCTCAGCTGGGATTTATAGCTGGGGACAATGGAATCATTTTAAAAACAACCAATTATGGACAACAATGGAGTACATTAAATTGTGGGAGTAATTCCAATATGAGAACTGTTTATTTTATTAATGAAAACATTGGATTTGTCATCAATGATCTCCATCAGGCATACAAAACTACAAACGGTGGTACTTCATGGACATTATTACCTCAGAATTTGCCGAATAATTCGCTTTATTTTATCAATGAACAAGTTGGATATGCAACAGGTTCTCTGGGAGCAACGGGTGCCATTGCCAAAACTACAAATGGTGGAAATACCTGGCAGGTAACTCCTTACTACAATTATTCCAATTTTTTTGGACTATCATTTCCAACTCCAAATGTGGGTTATGTATTTGGAGCCGGAATGCCTCAAAATTCGATTTTAAAGTTACCACAAGTTACGGATCAAATTGTATGGACACCATCACTTGGGCTAAATGACAGCACCATTTACAATCCGGTGGCTACACCCACTCAAACTGTTACCTACCATGTCTCTACATTAGCAGGTTATTGTCCGGCACATGATAGTATTACTGTTTATGTGAATCCACTTGAAATTCAAACGATTCATTACAATACTCTTGAGAATATTTGTAAAGCATCAGTTGTAATTGATAGTATTTCGACTAATAATTGGGGAACTGCTGAATTAAATTATATGTGGACTTTAAATGGTAACATATCAAACACTAGTATTGAAAATCCAACCATTACTACAGATACTTCTTCATGGTTTATTGTAACCATCTCAACTTTAAACGGATGTACTGATCGGGATAGTATTTTTATTGCTGTAAATCCTTTGATGATTCAAGCCGGGTTGGATAAATACTTACATTGTGGAGAAATAACGCAGTTAGATTCTATTGTTTCAAATTATTCAGGACCATTAATGATTACTTATCAATGGACTCCTTTTTCAGGATTAAGTGATTCAACCAGTCCAAACCCAATAGTAATTCCAACGAATCAAATTTATACTGTAACCGCTTCCATTGACACTCTGTGTTCTGCGATTGATCAGGTTGGTGTTTATTTTCTAACTATGGAGGAACCCACTATTTGTATTGTCACTGTAGATACGAATAATAAAAATGTGATTGTTTTTGAAAAACCGGTTTCCAATGCAATTGATTCATTTTTTGTATATAGAGAAACAAATGTAACCGGATCTTATGAAAAGATAGGAGCACTATCTTATGATGCTATAAGTGTTTTTGTTGATCAAACTTCTTCACCTATTGTAAATTCTAATCAATATAAACTTTCATTGATTGATACCTGTGGTTTTCCTTCCAATATGAGCACCTCTCACAAAACGATGCATTTAACGATAAATCAGGGGATGGGCAATACTTGGAATCTCATCTGGCAACCTTATGAAGGATTTATTGTCAACACCTATAATATTTACAGAGGAACCAGTCCTTCGCAGATGCAACTTTTGGGTACTATTTCGGGAGCCAATACACAATACACTGATTTGAATCCACCTTCAGGATATGTTTATTACCAGGTTGAAGTGGTGGCCCCTTATTCTTGTATTCCAAGGTCAAAAAGCGGGTATCAGTCATCCAGATCCAATATTGCCTCTAATGCAACGATAGCTGTGGAAGATTTTGCAAACAATGGATCGTTTCAAATATATCCAAATCCAACCCGGGAGGTTATCCATGTAGATTTTCAATGGAGTTCATTAGAGAACCAACTCTTTTTGGTTTACAATGTATTAGGTGAGCAGGTGTTAAAGGGAACTTTATCAAGAGATATTGATGTAAGTACTTTAATCAATGGTGTTTACCTATTTCAGGTGGAATATAATGGTCGATTCATCCAAAATAAGTTTGTGATTCAGAAATAACTCGAATGGTCGAAAGGTAGAATGGTCGAGGGGTCTATTGCTCGTGTGCGGGGGAAGATTTTCCAGCGGAGCTCTTAATAGGGTATTCTATTAAATGATTGGTGAAAATATTTACAAATAACAGATTTTTAAATAGATATAAGATTTTTTTAATTTTCATATCTACAGTAACAATCATTTATTAGAATAGAATAATAAGTAGCTAAACTAGATAAGTCAGAACAAAAAATTACCACTAAAATCTTTTACCTTTTACTTTTTACCTTTTACTTTTTACCTATTATCTTTTATCTCTTTCACAATTCATTAGTCCTTTGTCTTTTGTCTTTTGTCTTTTGTCTTTTTTGGGCATTCCCCTTTGGCTTCGCTCAATCCAATACAAAGAATATCTGTAAATCAGCCGCGTCGCTAGCCAAAGGGTCGGTCTCCGGCCTGTACTCCTCGTTTCGCTGCAAGGGTCTGAGCGGCCGGGCAGTAGCTCCCATGGTCGCTCTGCCCGATCCGTCATCCCCTATGCAACTCAACTTGCGGGGTACCTGGCCTACGCCCTAATGCGGGGACTGGAGACTTGATAAGTTCGACGTTAAACGTTCGAAGTTAAACGTTCGACGAAATCATCTAAAATGCTTGTCTGCAGACCGCTGACTGCAGTCTTAAATTAGCTCCAGCGGAGCGTTATATTGGTATTTAACAAATAACCAAACATGTTATTTTTTGTAGTATTGACTTCTATTCTGTTAAATGATTGGTACAGATCCTTAGCAAAATCAGCATTTAATAGATTTTACTATTACAGAATAATTTACAAAAATCGCCACCAACCTTTTTTTAGAATAGCAAAATGAGGGTCGATTTCTAGTGTGCTCGAGTGCTCAATTTTTCATAATTTATTATTTTTCACACAAAGACCACAAAGTGTTTTTCCACTGAGTCCTCTGAGATAAATCTCATGGTGTCCTTAGTAAAAAAAATTGCTCAATCACTAATTTGCTTATTTGCTAATTTTTTTTATCTTTGCCTTTTCAATTTCCACACAATGAACCCTCGCGCAATCACCTGGTCCACCCCTTACACCTTCTCCGGCAAAGAGAAAGATGTGGAAACTGGCTATGGTTATTTTGGTGCTCGATATTACGACAGCGGTTTGAGTATATGGCTCTCTGTTGACCCGATGAGTGATAATTACCCAAGCATGTCGCCATATAACTATTGTGCCAATAATCCAGTGATTTTGGTGGATCCGGATGGGAGAGATATATATACATTTGATGAATCTGGAAATTTAGTAGATCAATGTAAAGATGAAACGGGATTTGATCAAGTTAATGTAATAAAAAATGATGGAACGCTTATTGAAGGTGACAAGTATGAATATGGAACCATAACAAATATAATAGTGATGGATTCGTTAGTGAAGAGGATCAAATTTTAGAAATACAAAGAAAATACAAATGAAAAAATTATTAAATATAGTGATTGTTTTTTTGTTAATAATGAATCAATTATTTGCTCAACAAATTTTAACAAAATCAGTACCAGTAATACAAGTTAAAAATATTGAAATTTATAAAGCATTAGAACTTATAATTGATTTTGAAAAAGACAATGTTTATGGATCAATTTCAGAAGACAAATGTTATATTATTGATTGGTATTTAAAGCCTTTAAATTTTCAAAATTCCGATACTGTGATTACATTTACATCCATTTATCGTATCGATTTTTATAAAATATTTTCAGATTCACTTTATGGTGTATTCTATTTTAAAAACCATATTATTTTTGTTAAGAAAGAACTAGTGATCACTTTTTCAAAAACTTTTGATCTATTAAATGTAATTTTCCCAAACGATAATGATTTCAATATTGATGATTCACAAACAAAATGGATATTTGAATTAAAAAATAATAAATTATATCCAATAAATTCATTTGGTCTTCCGTTTATTAATACTTATGGACCAAAAATTCAATATATTGAAGATATACCTGAGGAAATACCAAAGAATAAATAATATAATACATTAATTCCTCTGATTTTACCCCCTGAAAATTCAGACTGGCTTAATTATAAAAACTAAAAACATCCAAGAGAGCACACGTAGCTCTCTTTTTTTTTATAAAATCATTTTTTTGATTTTGTCATTATCATTAAAAGTGTCAAGCTTGCTAAAGTGTAAGGTTATACTACATAATTTTCTTTGGCTTTAAAGTAGTGGACACATGTGGTAACAACTTTATAAAGTGTTAATTTTATAGTTGTGTACTATTTCGATCTTATGAAACTGTTTAATATAAAGAGCATCCATTTTCGGATGCTCTTTTTTGATATATATCAAACTTCAAAACCAGCATTTTCACCTTATATTCCAAATTATTTTTTAATAAAAACAAAAACTCGGAATGCTCGATTACTCAGAATGCTCCTGTGCTTAATTTTTCATTAATATGTAACACCTTTCGAGGTTGGAATACAAATATAACGCTACGCTGTAGCGAGAATAATTCATTGGATAATCATTAGCTACCAATATAACGCTCCTCTGGAGCGGGAACAACAGACTGCGGACTACAGACTAATGAAAAATGAAGAATGAAAAATGATAAATGAAGAATTTAGTGTAATTTTAAATTAACATCGAACGTTTAACGTCGAACTTCTCTCGTCTCCTGTCACCCGTCTCTAGTCCGCATTAGGGCGAAGGCCAGGTACCCCGCAAGTTGAGCTGCATAGGGTATGACGGATCGGGCAGAGCGACCTTGGGAGCTACTGCCCGGCCGCTCAGCCCCTTGCAGCGAAACGAGGAGTACAGGCCGGAGACCGACGGCGAGCTTGCGAGCCGGAATGCCCTATTAGATATTAGTTATTGGGTTTTAGTTATTAGTTTTTTATACCCAAAACACAAAAAATCATACCCAAAGTATAAATTCCAAAATCTAAAACCCAAAACCCAAAAACCTGATACTTGTTACCTCTTACCTGTTACCTTTAATATCTGTCTCTCAGTTTGTTAAGCAGGTCAGTGCGGTTGATTTTTGATAATAAGTGCTGAATGGTTTGATGGTTTTCCTTTTTGTGATAAAAAAAGAATAAATTTTGGTTTTTCTTCTCTTCAACTGTTTTGGCAACAGTAACATTTTTGCCGGTGTAAGGGTCAAAACCTAAATAATACATCGCAGTAGCATAAGTCATGGGAGTGGGAGTGAAGTCCTGCACATGCTCAGTATCTAAGCCGTAATGAGATGGATCAGTATTTGATTTCCGACTATTTTTAATTTCTATAGCTAACTCGGCCATGTCGGAAAGTGAACATCCCGGATGTGACGAAATAAAATAGGGTATTAGTTGCTGATTTTTTTGAATTCTTTTATTGATTTCATAAAATTTTTGATAAAAATTCCAGAAATTTGAAAAATCGGGTTTTCTCATCATCAACAAAACATGAGGAGCTGTATGTTCCGGAGCAACTTTTAATCTTCCTGAAACATGATATTTTATTACAGCTTCCGTATATTCATTCAAATGATTGTTTGAAATTAAAGTTTTATCTTTAGGAACCAGCATATCATAACGGATTCCACTTCCAATAGTTATCTGTTTTATTTTTGAAATATTTCTAGCTTTTTGATACAATTGAATCAGAGCAGCATGATCAAAGTTCAAATTTTTACAAATATTCGGGAAAATGCAGGATGGTCTGGCACAAGAATTACATAAATCAAGGTTATTGCCTCCCATTTGATACATGTTTGCCGACGGACCTCCCAAATCGGAAATATGGCCTTTAAAATAATCTCTTTGAGAAAGGTCTTCGATTTCATACAGAATCGATTTTTGAGATCTCGAAGCAATAAATTTACCCTGATGAGCTGCAATTGCACAAAAAGAACATCCTCCAAAACAACCTCTGTGAATAGTAATGGAGTTTTTGATCATTTCATAAGCAGGAATTTCCCCTCTCTTTAAATATTTGGGATGGGGCGCATTCATCATTTTGTCATAAAGAGCAAATTGGTCACACTCTTTATCAGTATAAGGTAAAAAAGGAGGATTGATGACCAAAAACTGATCCGAATATTGCTGGATCAATGTTTTTTGTATTCGTTTATTAGATTCCTTCTCAAAAGTTACAAAATTTTCCGCATATATTTTTTTTGATTTTTGTTCCTTTTCATACGAATGGAGCTCAATGATAGTATCTTGATTATTAATTTCAGATTTCCAATTTTGAGTTAAATAAGCTACCTGAGGAATTTTTTTACATATTTCAATGGGATCCTCCTCTTTAAAAGCTTTTGCGATTTCAATAATTGGTTTTTCACCCATCCCATATACCAGCAAATCCGCTTTACTTTCTATGAGAATGGAAGGTTTAAACTGGTCGCTCCAATAATCGTAATGAGAGAGTCTCCTCATTGAAGCCTCCACACCACCAATAATCACAGGAGTATCAGGATATAGCTTTTTGACGATATTGCTATATACAACAGTAGCATAGTCGGGTCTGAAACCAGCCTGATTACCGGGAGTATAGGCATCGTCACTTCTTAACCGTTTGGTTGCTGTATAATGGTTCACCATGGAATCCATATTTCCGGCAGTGATCCCAAAAAAAAGTTTAGGTTTTCCCAATTTTTTAAAATCTCTTAAGTCATCTTTCCAATTGGGTTGAGCAATAATGGCCACTTTTAATCCTTCATTTTCTAAAATTCTTCCAATCACAGCAGCACCAAAGGCAGGATGATCAACGTAGGCATCACCTGAAATTAAAATGACGTCAATTTCATTCCATCCCAGATAGTCGATCTCTTTTTTTGTAATAGGAATAAACCTTTTGTTGCTCATTTTTTTGTTTTAGAATATGCAAAAATATATAAAATAAAAAAGCCACTCGTTGAGTGGCTTTTTGTCGGGATAGCAAGATTCGAACTTGCGACCTCCTGCTCCCAAAGCAGGCGCGATAACCGGACTACGCTATATCCCGTGTTTGAGGGTGCAAAAATACAATTTTTTTAAATACATTCGTCAAAAAAAATAAGAAAAATTTATTTTGTATCTTTGCATAACTATTTTTAAAAATCAATGAACTTTAAACAAAGAATTCAAGCTTTTGATATACTGCGAGATAAACTTTCAGAGTTTTGTCAATTAAATAAGCAAAACCCCTCTCATTTTTTTTTAGAACATAAACTATACCAGGCGATCAGGCAGCAATCTTTGCTGAATAAATGGTTTACGATTTCTTACATTTTTAATGCCATAGAATCGATAGTTGCAATGTTGCAACCATCTGAAATGCAGTTTTTTGAAAAATATTATGAAGACCTTTTTAAGGAAAATCAAACGAAAATTCAGACTATTTTGGTGATTTCTGCCGGAAATATTCCTTTAGTTAGTTTTCATGACTTTTTCGCAGTTTTAGTGTCAGGAAATCGTTTTTTAGGAAAATTATCGTCACAGGACAACATACTACTTCCTGTTATTGCAGAGATGTTAATTGAAATTGAACCAAATTACAAGCCATTTATTTTATTCACTGAACATGTCAAAATGTCTGAAAAAAATGATGGTACTGTTTTTGATAAAGTAATATCGACCGGATCTAATAATAGCTCCAGATATTTTGATTACTATTTTCAAAACTTTCCGAAAATTCTTAGAAAAAATAGAAATAGTATCGCTATATTAACCGGGAATGAAACAGAAAAAGAGATCATGGGTTTAAAAAATGATATTTTTTTCTATTTTGGACTAGGGTGTAGGTCTGTTTCTAAGATTTATATTCCAAAAAATTATAATTTTGTACCATTAATTGAAATACTTTCACAAAACAACGAAATTTTGAATAATCACCCTCAATATCTTAATAATCTGGATTACCAAAAGACAGTTCATCTCATGAACAGAGTTCCGTTTTTTGATGGTGGTTCATTTATTTTGGTTGAAAATGAACTATTCAACTCGCCTATTTCTGTGATTAATTATGAATATTATGAATCCATTTCCGATTTGGGACAAAAAATCAAAAATCAAAAAGATGAGCTTCAGTGTATTTCATGCAATCTAACATTGACCCAAGATGAAATAGATGCTGAATTAAAAGATTTATTGGTATCCATGGGTGAAACCCAAACACCAAAACTACTCCAGTATCCTGATCAAATTGATATTATAAAATTTTGTATATCATGAAGAGGATTGTAATTTTATCGATAGGAGTTATATTGGTAGTATCATCTTTCTTTTTGATATTTACTATTTTTCAGTTGTATAAAGATGCTGAAAAAGTACAAAAGAGTATTCTAACCCGAGAAATTCTTTCGGCAGGATCTGATGTTGTTAATAAAATTGATGCTTTATTAAAAGGGGATACCTTACCCAATACCAATACTATTGAAACCTTAGATACGACAACCAATATTGTGTTTCAAAAACAAGGAAAAAGATTTTTACTTGATCCTGCTATGGTTACACCCATTGGGGTGATCAGAACCACTATAAGTTATATGAAAAATGATGTTGTCCTGACCAATAATGACACGATCTTTTTTGATACCACTTATAGTAAATCTTTTACACCCAATCAGTACCCATTAGAAAACAATTCTATTTCTGGAAGTTATAAAAAAGTATCCAAAAATGATGATGCTAATCTCATTGAGATGGATTCCAATACCAAAGTACTTCTAAATCCTCAATATCTCAATAGAATCATCAAAGAATCTTTGGTGGATCAAAATATTAATGCCAATTTTGATTTTGCGCTTTATAATTCATACACTACTCAATTTGTCATTCCTCCTCATTTAGTGGATCCGACAACCATTTTGAACAGTGAGTATATATTCAGTTTAAAACCCTCTGAATCGATTATTGCCCAACATTATGTAATCATCTATTTTAAGGATCAAAGAAGAATTTTATTTCAAAGAATGTCAGCCATTACCTCCTTAATTATGGCATTTATTGGGATTATTGCATTTTTAAACTTTTATACTTTATACCACCTCTATCGACTCAAAAAAATATCCGATATAAAAAATGACTTCATAAACAATATTACGCACGAGTTTAAGACCCCCATTTCGACAATTGCATTAGCTTGTGAAGCTTTGTCTGATCCTGATATTGCTTCGGGAATTGAGCTGCGAGATTCTTACATTTCTATCATAAATGACGAAAATAATCGTCTAAAAAAAATGGTAAATAATATTCTTGAACTGGCACAGTTAAAAAAAGGACAGTTGAAAATTTATGAAGAAAACATTGATATTCATAAACTTATAAGTACTATTTGTCTTGATTTTTCATTGCAAATTGCTTCAAAAAAAGGTAAAATTTCACAGTATCTTTATGCGAAAAATCCTATTATATTTGCAGATGCAAGTCACTTGCAAAATGTAATCATAAATTTGATAGAAAATGGGATTAAATATTCACCGGATACACCCGATATTGTGGTCAGAACTGAAAGCGATAAAAGGTATTTATATATCAAAGTTGTGGATAATGGAATCGGAATTGCCAAAAAGAACCATAAGCGGGTATTTCAGGAATTTTACAGGGTCTCTTTTGGAAATATTCATGATACAAAAGGGCATGGGTTAGGATTAGTTTACGTGAAGAAAATAATTGAGCTTCACGGTGGAAATATTACGATAAATAGTGAATTAAAAAAAGGAAGTGAATTTATAATTTCTTTACCCTATAAAAGATAAAAAAGAAAAAGTATGAACAAAAAGATTTTATTAGCAGAAGATGACATGAATCTAGGTAAAGTTCTAACTACTTACTTAGAAGCAAAAGGATATTCTGTTAAACATGCTACCAATGGAGAATCTGCTTATGAGCTTTTCTGCACCTCTGATTTGGATATATGTATCGTTGATGTTATGATGCCACTTAAAGATGGCTTTACATTAGCTAAAGAGATCCGGAAAATGGATACCAAAATACCCATTATATTCTTAACTGCCAAAAGTTTACCTCAGGATATGGTTTACGGACTATCCATTGGTGGTGATGATTATATAACCAAACCTTTTTCAATGGAAGTACTTTTAGCAAGACTAGAAGCGCTACTCAGAAGGACTTATGGTTCTGATGAAGAGGATATGAAGCCTATCCAAATGGGCTCCATCACATTTAATGTATCACATCAAAGTTTGTTAATCAATGGTGAAGAGAAAAAACTAACCACCAGAGAAACTGAACTTTTAATGATGCTTATTAATAAGAAAAATGATGTCTTAGACCGAGGGTATGCATTAAAGAAAATTTGGGGAGATGACAGTTATTACAATGCAAGGAGTATGGACGTGTATATCACAAAATTAAGAAAGCTTTTTGCACCAGATCCCAATGTTCAAATTATCAATGTGCACGGTATTGGATTCAAATTGGTTATGTAAACCTGTTGATTTTTCTTTTTCTTTCAATTATTTATTTTATTTCACTGTAAAACAACTATGGAACAAACAAAATGTTTAATTATAGGTGGTGGTCCTGCCGGATACACTGCAGCCATTTATGCTACAAGAGCGGGATTAAATCCCATTTTATACGAAGGGATGCAACCAGGTGGACAATTAACCATAACTACTGAAGTTGAGAATTTTCCGGGATATCCAAAAGGAGAATCAGGTCCAGTAATTATGGATAATATTCGTCAACAAGCTATTCACGTTGGGGCAGAACTAAGATCAGGAGAGATCACACAGGTTGACTTTTCCTCAAGACCTTTTCACTGTGTTGTTGATTATGACAAAGAGATCATTGCAGAAACTGTCATTATAGCAACCGGGGCAACAGCTAGATGGTTAGGACTTGAAAGTGAAACCAAATATCGGGGATTTGGTGTTTCCGCATGTGCCACTTGCGATGGTGCATTTTTTAGAAATAAAACAGTAGCGGTAATTGGAGGGGGAGACACCGCCCTTGAGGAAGCATCCTATTTATCCAAACTGTGTTATAAAGTATATTTAATTCACAGAAGGGATGAGTTTAGAGCTGCTTTAGCGATGCAAAAAAAAGTACTGGAAACCTCCAATATTGAAGTGATGTACAATTATATTCCAAAAGAGATTTTAGGAGAACAAAAAGGTTTTGTAAAGCAAGTAACCTCGTTAATGTTAACGAATACTAAAGATCACACCGAAAAGGAGATCGTTATTGATGGCGTATTTGTAGCGATAGGGGTAAGTCCTGTCAATGAACTATTCAAAGGGCAAATTGATATGGATGAGCAAGGATACATCAAGACTCAGGGTGTAAGGCCGTTAACGAATGTTGCGGGAGTTTTTGCTGCTGGAGATATTCAGGATCCACATTACCGGCAAGCGATAACTGCGGCGGCTTCGGGGTGTAAGGCGGCGATTGAGGCGGAGCGGTTTTTGGATGAGTAAAACAATATAAGAAATCTTAAATTTGAAGAGCTCGCTTTTCGAAGCACTTCTTGACCCTCAATTTCTTATTCCGAGAAAGTGTTGAAACAGTTAGATTTAATTTTACATGTTTTGTAATTATCAGTTTTATAATTATATACAAAATTATTTTTCCACACTATCTCGGAACTATCTAATCAAAGCAACGCTCTTAGCAAAATTTTAAGCATTTTTTTTAAAAATTCATATCTTAATCGATAAAATCAAAACAAATACTACCCCTATTTCCTAACTCATTCAAATACTAGTTCAACTCCTTGTAATAAAGAATTGATAATTATTAAATAAATTGAAAACTATCCTGTTAAGGTCTTAGTTGATAAACATCACACTTTCTTTGTACCCCAGCTTTCCCCTTTTGTTCTGTAATCCGTCAATAGCCAGGTGGTAAGCACACAGATCAAAATGTCGGTATTTGATTTTTTGCATAAACCACT
>Ga0316605_10000108_pt1 | contig 82398 bp, 79 predicted proteins | sample OWC_soil_day20_n_FD_207666 | JGI IMG/M metagenome (GOLD analysis project Ga0316605, IMG submission 207666) | Wetland soil microbial communities from Old Woman Creek delta, Ohio, United States - OWC_soil_day20_noCT | ecosystem: Environmental > Terrestrial > Soil > Wetlands | place: USA: Ohio...
GATGAGGAGTCTCAGATGGGTTTCCGGTGCAGCACCCCCTTCCTGGCCTTGGCCGTGCTGTTCGCCAGTGCTACCGCCGTCATGGCCGAGACGACGCCCAAGGCGGCCCAGACTGAAGGCCGGAAGCCGGCCGGCCGGGCCGCCAGGGCCGCCAAGCGGCAGGCCCCCGCAAACGTCAAGCTAGTCGACATCAACGGCGCATCCAAGGCGGAGCTGCTGACGCTTCCCAGCATCGACGCAGCCCTCGCCGACAAGATCATCGCGGGCCGCCCCTACGGCAGCAAGTCGCACCTGCTGACCCGCAACGTCCTTCCCGGGGTGAACTACGACGCGGTGAAGGCGCGGGTCGTCGCCAGGCAGCCCTTCGCGGACGCCGCGAAGAATGCCGAGGTCATCGCGAAAGCCAAGAAGAAGAACTGAGGGCCGCGGGCCTCCCACCCAGGCCTGAAGCGACGGGCCCGTGACGGCCAGGGGAAATCCTCGCGTCGACGCCTGGGCCGCTTCCCCCCTCGGCTACCCTGGAGCCTCGCCCCAGGTGGTCCATGCGCAAGCCCTTCTCGATCACCGTGACCTCCGTGTCGTTCGTGCTGCTGCACGTGGCCTGCCTGGCGGCCATCTGGCTCGCCTTCTCCTGGAAGCTGGTGGCGCTCTGCGCGGCGATGTACCTGATCCGGATGTTCGCCGTCACGGCGGGGTACCACCGCTACTTCAGCCACCGCAGCTACCGGATGGGCCGGCTGCCCCAGTTCGCCATGGCCCTCGTGGCGCAGACCTCCGCCCAGAAGGGCGTGCTGTGGTGGGCCGCCCACCACCGGCACCACCACCGGCATTCGGACACGCCCATGGACCTGCACTCCCCCGTGACGGACGGGTTCTGGTGGTCGCACGTGGGCTGGATCCTGTCGGACGCCCACGACCACTACGACCCCAAGGCCATCGAGGATTTCGCCCGCTTCCCTGAGTTGCGGTTCCTCGACACCTACCACTGGATCTGTCCCTGGCTGCTGGGCACGGCCACCTTCGCCTTCGGGATCTGGACGGGGATCGGTGGCTGGGAGGCCCTGGTCTGGGGCTTCGTCATCTCCACCGTCCTGCTCTGGCACGGGACCTTCTGCATCAACTCGCTCACCCACGTGTGGGGCACCCGGCGCTTCCCGACGCCCGACCAGAGCCGGAACAACCTGGTGCTGGCCCTGATCACCCTCGGGGAGGGCTGGCACAACAACCATCACCACTACCAGGCCAGCTGCCGCCAGGGCATCCGCTGGTGGGAGCTGGATCCCACCTACTACGCCCTGAAGGCGCTGAGCTGGATCCGGATCGTGCGGGACCTCCGGCCGTTCCCGGCCGCCTCCGCCCCGAGATGACCTGGTTCCGTCTCCGAATCCTGGAGCCCCTGCTTCGGCTCCTGCGGGAGGGCCTCACGCCGGGGAGACTCGCTTGCAGCCTGGCGGTCGGGCTGGCGCTGGGCATCATCCCCTTCTTCGGAACGTCCACCGCGCTCTGCGTGGCCGCGGCCCTGGCCTTCCGGCTGAACCAGCCCGCCATGCAGGTGGCCAACTACCTGGCGTACCCGCTGCAGATTGCGCTCCTGATCCCGTTCATCCGCCTCGGCGAATACCTCTTCGGGGCGCCCCGGCTGTCGCTTTCCCTGCCGCTGCTGCTGGAAGCGGTGAAGGCGGCCGCCTGGACCGCCCTGGGCACCTTCTGGACCAGCCTCTGGCACGGGGCGGTGGCCTGGGCGCTGGTGGTTCCGCTGCCCGCGGCCCTCCTCGCCTGGGTTCTCGCCAAGGTGTTCAGGAGGCTGGCGCCGGCCCGCCGCCGCGCCTAGCCATCACCCGCTTCGCGCCCTCGTTTCCGCGACGGCCGGTTGCCGGTGCCGACAGCCTTCGGTAGGCTGGTGACCTTCTCTTGATGTTTGGAGCCCCGATGAGCGAGTCCCCCGCCCGCAAATCCGCCGTCATCCGGAAGCGCTTTCCCTGGGGCTGGGTCGTCCTCGGGGTGGTCGCGGTGGTGGCCCTCGGCGCGATGATGGCCGCCCAGGGCGCGCCCGTGGCGGTCTCCGTCTTGGGCCCGACCGTCTTCAAGGCCGGCGAGCGCAACCCGCTGGTGACGGCCTCCGGCTACCTGGTGGCCCGCACCCGGGCCACGCTGTCCAGCAAGGTGCTCGGCCGGGTGAGCTGGCTGGGGGTGCAGGAGGGCAGCCGCGTGCACAAGGGGCAGATCCTGGCCCGCCTTGAATCGCCCGATCTCGCTGCCAGCCGCGACCAGGTGAAGGCCCAGCTGGACCAGGCCAAGGTGGATCTGGACCGCGCCGTGAAGCTGCAGACCCAGGGCATCCAGGATGCGGCCACCGTGGACAAGCTGCGGAGCCAGAAACTCACCCTCGAGGCCCAGCTGGCTTACCAGAACGCGCTTCTCGAAAGCATGGAACTGAAGGCGCCCTTCAGCGGCGTGGTCACCCAGAAGCTGTCCGAAGTGGGCGAGACCGTGGCCCCCGGCAGCGCCGGCGGCGCCAACGCCATCAACGCCATCCTGGTGATGGCCGATTTCGACACCCTGGAAGTGGAGGTGGAGGTCAATGAGGCCTCCATCGCCAAGCTCACGCGCGGCATGCCCGCCGAAGTACGCGTGGACGCGCTGGAAGGGCAGGGTGGCCGGGCCATCCTGAAGGGCCGGCTGCGCGAGATCTATCCCAGCTCCAACCGGCAGAAGGCCGTGGTCATCGTCCGGGTGGCCTTCGTCGACAAGGATCCCCTGCTGGTGCCCGACATGGGGGCCAAGGTCACCTTCCTCGGCGACCCCTACCCCCAGGACGTGGTGGTCCTGGGCCGGGAACAGGTGAAGAAGAAGGACGGCGCCTCCTACGCCTGGGTGGTGGAGAACGGGCTGGCCGTGCAGAAGGCCGTGGCCATCCTCGCGGAGAATCCCATCGGACTGGAGGTGAGCGGCCTGGCGAAGGACGCGAAGCTCATCGTCGCGCCGCCCGAATCGTTGAAGGCCGGCGCCAAGGTCAAGGTCAAAGGCTGATGGACGCGAACCGTTTCGACCTGGGCGGCGGTGAGCCCATCATCATCCTCGACGACGTAGCCAAGAGCTACTGGCGCGAGACGCTGGAGATCCCGGTGCTCCAGGGCATCGACCTGGAAATCCCGAGGGGCAGCTACATCGCCCTGATGGGGCCGTCGGGCAGCGGCAAGACCACCCTCCTGAACCTCATTGCGGGCATCGACCGCCCCACGGGCGGTTCGCTGGAGGTCTGCGGACACCACCTCAACGGCCTCGACGACGACGAGCTGGCCGCCTGGCGGAACCTGCATGTGGGCTTCATCTTCCAGAACTACAACCTGGTGCCGGTGCTCAACGCCTTCGAGAACGTGGAACTGCCGCTGCTGCTCACCGGGGCCGGCCGCGGCGAGCGGCGCGACCGCGTGGAGGAGGCGCTCGCCCTGGTGAACCTCACGGACCGGATGTTCAACTACCCGCGCCAGCTCAGTGGCGGCCAGGAACAGCGCGTGGCCATCGCCCGGGCCATCGTCACCAATCCCGACCTGCTCGTGGCCGACGAGCCCACCGGCGCCCTGGACGCAAAGAACGCCGAGGAGGTGCTCGGGCTCATGGAGCGGCTCAACGCCGAGCTGGGCAAGACCATCGTGATGGTCACGCACGATCCCAAGGCCGCCCACCACGCGCGGCACCAGATCCACCTCGAGAAGGGCGTCCTCGATCGGACGGTCGAGGTGAATCGCTGATGGCCAGGGAGCGCTGACATGCGCTGGCTGGCGCTCATCTGGAAGAGCCTCATGCGCTCCAAGCGGCGCACGATCCTCATCGCAGGCAGCCTCGTCCTGTCCGTGTTCACGGTGGCGGTGCTGCAGAGCCTCCTCACCACGCTGAACGCGGTGACCAACAATCCCAACTCCAGCAACCGGCTGGTGGTGCGCCACAAGAGCGGCCTCACCCAGATGCTGCCGCGCAGCTACGAAGCCTACCTGCGCCAGCAGACCGAGGTGGAGACGGTCTGCGCCCTCCAGTGGTTCGGCGGCTACTACCAGGACCCCAGGAACTTCTTCGCGAACTTCGCCAGCGATGAGACGACGCTGTTCCAGACCTTCCGGGAGGAGTTCGGCCTGGCCGGCATCACGGAGGCCCAGATGAAGGACTACCTTCGGGATGGCGCCGGCTGCATCGTGGGCGAAAGCCTGGCCAAGAAGAACGGCTGGAAGGTGGGCGACGTGGTGCCGCTCACGGGCACGATCTTCCCCATCAACCCCCGCCTGACCATCCGCATGATCTTCAAGAGTCCGAAACCGTCGGATGAAAATGTCCTCCACTTCCACTACAAGGTGCTGGAGGAGGGCGTTCCGCGGATGAAGGGCCTGGTCGGCTCCTTCTGGGTGCGCACCCACCGGCCGGAGGACATCCCCCGCCTCATCGAGCGCGTGGATCGTCACTACGCCAACAGCGCCTACGAGACGCTCACGGAAACCGAGAACGCCTTCAACCTCAGCTTCGTGAAGATGCTCGGCAACATTGGCGCGATCATCCAGGGCATCACGGCGGCGGTGGTGGTGGCCATCCTCATCGTCACCGGCAACACCATGGCCACGGCCATCCGCGAGCGCACCACGGAGATCGCGGTGTGCCGGGCCATGGGCTTCTCTTCGACCCGGGTGCTCGCGCTGCTCCTGATGGAAGGGGTGCTGCTGGTGGGCGTGGGCGGACTCCTCGGCGTGCTGCTGGCGAACCTCGCCGCCGGCGGGGTGCGGAGTTCGCTGGGCGCCGCGATGCCCTTCTTCGCGGACTTCGCCATCTTGCCCGACACGGTGATCTCCTGCATGGCCGGCGCCCTGGCCATCGGCCTCCTGGCCACGTTCATCCCGGCCTACGCGGCCACCCGGCGCCCCATCACCGAGGGCCTGAAGGCGGTCGGATGATCCTCGGGCTGCTCATCGTCCTCCCAGTGGTGGCCTACCTGGCCTGGCTGGTCTGGGCCCTGGTGGCCTATCCCATCCCGCTGGGCTACAACCTGCGCTCGCTCTGGCAGCGCAAGGTCTCGAGTCTCAGCACGGCCGCCGCCATCGCCCTGGTGGTGGGCATCTTCGTGGTGGTGCTGAGCCTCGCCCAGGGGCTTTCCATCGCCTTCGTGAGCAGCGGCCGGGCGGACCAGGCGCTGGTCCTTCGGCCCAACGCCCGCTTCGAGCTGAACAGTTCCATCGAGCGGGACCGCATGCGGATCCTGAAGGTTCATCCCCTGATCAAGCGCGACGCCGAAGGGTTCATGGCCAGCGCCGAAGTGGTGGTGGTGAAGCTCTTCCCCATGGCCGACGGCACCGACACCAATGTCACCGTCCGGGGCCTCGAGCGGCGGGGCATCGGCCTGCGGCCGCAAGTTCGGCTGGTCCAGGGACGCTGGTTCCGCCCCGGCCTCAGCGAGGTGGTCGTGCCCCGCAAGATGCAGGGCCGGTTCCCGGGAATGGATCTGGGCCGGCACCTGCGCATGGGCGGCCGGGACTGGCTCATCGTGGGCACCTTCGACGCCGGGGGCGCCAGCTATGAGAGCGAGGTATGGTCGGACGTGAACGACATCATGCAGGCCTTCCGCCGGGAATCCTATTCCGCCCTGCTGGTGCGTCTGGAGAGCCCCGAGCGGCTGGAGGGGTTCGCCAAGGCGGTGGAGGAGGACAAGCGGCTGAAGCTGGAGGTCGTGCAGGAGACCGCCTACTTCAAGGAACTGACCAAGGCCGGCGACCCCATCAAGGTCCTGGGCAACCTCATCACCCTCATCCTCACCGGGGCGGCCATCTTCGCGGCCATGAACACCATGTACGCCGCCGTGGCCGGGCGCACCAAGGAGATCGGCACCCTGCGCGCCCTGGGCTTCCGACAGCGGGAAATCCTGGCGAGCTTCCAGTGGGAGAGCATCTTCCTGTGCCTGACCGGCGGGCTCCTGGGGTCGGGGCTCGCCCTGTTCGCCAATGGCATCCAGACCGGCACCACCAGCTTTGATACCTTCGCCGATGTGAGCTTCGCCTTCACCATCACTCCCGGCCTCATGGCTCAGGGGGTGGCCTTCAGCCTGGTCATGGGGCTGCTGGGTGGCTTCCTGCCGGCCTGGCGGGCCAGCCGCATTCCCCTGACCGAAGCCATGAAGGGAGGCTGAGGCGGCTGGCTCTGCCGCGCGGCCGGCGCCTGCGGCTTGGCCTTGCGGAGGCCGGCGTGATGCTCAGCTCGCCGGGGGGCCCGGCTCGGAATGCTGCTGGGGCAGCGCCCCCTCGCCACCCGGCTGAGCTTCGCCCTGGCGGGCCAGCCGCATTCCCCTGACCGAAGCCATGAAGGGAGGCTGAGGCGGCTGGCCCTGCCGCGCGGCGGCGGTTTTTTCGAGGGTTTGGGCCAGGAAGGTTGACGGCCATCGTTTTGCGAGGCACATTGGAGGTGCCTTTTTCCCTAAACCGGAGGCCGTTGTGGATCGTGAACTGCTGAAGGGCAGCACCCCTTTGCTGCTGTTGTCCCTGCTCTGCGAGGGGCCCATGTACGGGTACCAGATCATCGAGACGGTCCGCCAGCGCACGGGGGGAACCTATACCTTGAAGGAGGGGGCCTTGTACCCCGCCCTCCACAAGCTGGAAGCCACCGAGTTCATCAGCTCCTACTGGGAAACCCAGGAGAACGGCCGCGAGCGCCGCTACTACGCCATCCAGCCCGCTGGTGAGGCCTTCCTGACGGCCAAGAAGAAGGAATGGAACCAGTTCGTGGACATGGTCCAGGCCTTCGTGGGGCCGAGGGCCTAGGCCTCCCGTGTCCCGGGCGCTCGAAGCCTATCTCGCCCAGGTAGGTTCAGGCCTCAAGGGCCTGTCGCGCCGCCGCCGCTTCACCCTGATCCGGGAACTGGAAGCCCACCTGCTCGATGAGGCCGAAGCCCGGGGGGTCGCCACCGAATCCGCCATGTCGGCCATGCTCTCGGAGAAGGAGCATCCCAGCCTGCTGGCCGAGGAACTCGCCGCCGGGGAGGGCGAGGACGCCAACCACCGGGGCGGCACCGCCCTCGCCGCCGGCATGATCATCGGCTTCGCCACGGGCGGCCACATGTGGTTCGAGGGGTGGCGCTGGTACATCTGCCTGGCCTTCGCCGCAGCCCAGGGCCTGGCGGTGGGCGCAGGCTACTTCTGGGTGCGCCGCCACTGGCTGCGCCTCAACCCCTGGGCCCGCACGGCCCTGGCGGTGCTCATCACCTCCCTGCTCTCCATTCCCCTGGGGTTCACCACCCACCATGGATTCAAGCCCACCCGGCTGCTCTACGGCGCCTTCACCGGCTACCTGTTGGAGCGGCACAGCCAGGAGCGGCCGCTGTGGCAGGCGCTGCTGGAGCCGGTGGGGTTCACCGCCCTGATGTTCGTCATCGAAGCCGGGATCCTCGGCCGGGTGCGCTTCGAGTGGTGGAAGGTGCCCCTGGAGCTCAGCTTCAACGCGACGATCCTGCTCAGCGTCATGCTGGCGGTCCGCCTCCGCCGACTCCTGGCCGAGCGGCGGGTCCTGACGCCTCAGGAACAGCAGGGGTAGGGATCGGGTTCTCCGGGGTCCCGCGCTGCGTGCACGCACCGGAGATCCTTGCGCCAGGAATCACCGGCCCCGGGGCATTCCGGGTGCCGCCTCGGGGAATCCCCCTTGAGCGGAAAGGCTTTCGGCGGTAGACTTTTCGTCTTGCGTGGACAAGCCGCGTGCGTACACCCCGCTCATGGGGGCATCCGGTCGGTCCCAGGAGGAACACATGAAGGAAAACATGCACCCCGAGTTGCACGACGTGAAGGTGCACTGCGCCTGCGGCAACGAATTCATGACGCGCTCCACCAAGAAGGAGCTGCGCGTGGAAATCTGCTCGAACTGCCACCCCTACTTCACGGGCAAGCAGCGCCTGATGGACACCGAAGGCCGCGTGGAGAAGTTCAACAAGAAGTACGCGAAGAAGGAAGCCGCGGCTCCGGCCGAGGTTCCCGCCGAGACCACCGAAGCCTAGCTTCAGCATTCCGAGGGAGGGGCCGATTCTTCGGCCCCTCCCTTTGTTTATGTTCTCCGGGGGTTCCTCGCTGCGCGAACACCCCCGGGCCCCCAAGCCCCATCCCGGCAAGCCGGTCTGTGGCTTATATCCTCCGGGGGTTCCTCGCTGCGCGACCCCCCCCCGGGCCCCCAGTGAAGATCGTCACTCCCCAGAACCTGCACTTGGATGTTGAGGTGGACCATGCTCGATCAGCTTGAAGCCGTCGAAGCCCGCTTCCAGGAAGTGGAGGCGCAGCTGCAGGATCCGGCGGTGGTGTCCGACCCCAAGCGTCTGCGGGAGCTGTCCAAGCTCCGGGCGGAGCTGGAGCCGGTGGTGCTGGCCTTCCAGGGGCACCGGAACCTCATCAAACAGCTCGAGGAGGCCGAGTCCATCCTGGCCGACAAATCCATGGACGCCGAGCTGCGCGAGATGGCCGAGATGGAGATTCCCGAGCTGAGGAAGGCCATCGCCGAGGGCGATGCCGAAATCAAGCGCCTGCTCATTCCCAAGGATCCGGCTGACGAGAAGAACGTGATCCTCGAAGTCCGCGCCGGTACGGGCGGTGAGGAAGCCGCGCTCTTCGCCGCGGAGATCTTCCGCATGTACCTCCGCTTCGCCGAGCGGCGCGGGTTCAAAGTCTCCGTCCTGGACGAGAGCGATGCCGACGCGGGCGGGCTGAAGGATGCCACGGCCGAAATCCAGGGCCATGGCGCCTACAGCCTCTTCCGGTTCGAAAGCGGCGTCCACCGCGTGCAGCGGGTTCCCAAGACCGAAACCCAGGGCCGCATCCACACGTCCGCCTGCACCGTGGCTGTGATGCCCGAGGCGGAGGAGGTTGACATCGAGATCCACCAGAAGGATCTGCGCGTGGATACCTTCTGCTCCGGCGGCAAGGGCGGGCAGAGCGTCAACACCACCTATTCCGCCGTGCGTCTGACCCACCTGCCCACGAACACCGTGGTGCAGTGCCAGGATGAGCGCAGCCAGATCAAGAACATGGCCAAGGCCATGACCGTGCTGCGCAGCCGCCTGCTGCAGAAGGCCCAGGACGAGGCGGACGCCATCCACTCGGCCATGCGCAAGTCCCAGGTGGGCAGCGGCGACCGCAGCGAGAAGATCCGCACCTACAACTTCCCCCAGGGCCGGGTCACCGATCACCGAATCGGCGTCACCATCCACCAGATCGACAGCTTCATGGGTGGCCAGATCGAGCCCATCATCGAACCCTTGCGCGCGGCGTTCGAGGCAGAGCGGCTGCAGGCGCTGGAAGCCTGAGCGGACCGGCGCCCACGGGGCCCTGAACGAACGAAGCGGGAGGCGTGCCTCCCGCTTCGTTCGTTGGCAGCCGGGGCTACTTCCGCAGGGTGACCTTTTCCGGGGCGGTCAGGCTGAAGGAGACGGGCTTGCCCGATGGGATGCGGATCACGGTGTCGGCGGTGCCGGCCGCGACGGCGGTGCCCGCGGCGGCGCCGAGGGCCGCGCCGCCCAGGGCGTGGTCGTTCTTGTTCTTCTTGTCGGAGAGGATGCCGACGAGGGCGCCGAGGGCCGCGCCGCCGCCGATGAACTTGGCGTTGCGCTCGCCACGGGCGGTGGCGACCACCACATGCGTGTCGGTGTCGATGCCCACACCGGCGATCTCGGTCAGCCGGATGCCGAGGGCCCCCTGGCCCTGGCTCAGGCGGCCGGCGGCGGCGCTCTGGGTGACGACGCCGCGGGCGGTGCTGCCGGCGCTCCAGACGAGCTTGCCGTCCTGGACGACATCCGAAGCCAGCGTGCCTTCCCAGGCATCCCCGGCCTGATCCTTGTCGGTGCTCAGTTCGCGGGCCAGCGTGATCTCGAGCTTGGTGCCCACGGGCACCTCCACCACCACGGCCTTGGGGGCCTCCTTGGCCGCCGGGGCCTGCGCCAGGGTGATGGCCTCCTGCTTCTTGGCCTCGGCGCGCCGCTTGGCGTCGGCCACCTGGCGCTCGAGGGCCTTCACCTGCGACTTCGTGAGGTGCTGGACGGTTTCCGCATCCCCGCCGGTGATCTTGCCGGACTTGGCCTCGGCCAGCTGCTGCTCCAACTGGGCAACCTTAGCCTCGGCGGACTTGGCGGCCTCCTCGGCCTGGATGGCGGCTTCACTCTTGCGGTTGCAGGCCAGGGTGAGGGCGAGGACCGCCGCGAGGGACAGATGGGTCAGAACCGGGCGCATGGGGCCTCCTGAGTGAGATGGGACGTGCCGTATAGTATGGCATCCCGACGGGATTCACCCATGGCCCGACCCAACCTCAACCCCCGCGGCGAATCCGTGCTGCGCACCCTCATCGAGACCTACCTCGAGGCGGGGGAGCCTGTGGGGTCGCGGCTGCTGGCCAAGCGGTACCCCGAGCCGCTCTCCAGCGCCACGATCCGCAACGTGCTGTCGGACCTGGAAGACGAGGCCCTGGTGGCCCAACCGCATACCTCGGCGGGGCGCGTGCCCACGGAGCGGGCCTACCGCTACTACGTGGACCGCTGGCTCAAGCCCCATCCTCTCGGGCAGGAAGACGAGGGCCGGCTCCGGGCGGCCCTGGATGGCCTGGAGCTGGATCCCGAGGCCTGGGCCCGCCATGCCAGCCGCACCCTGGCGGAAGTCATGGGCGGCGTCTGTGTGGCCCTGCCGCTGCGCCTGACCCAGAGCCGGCTGGCGCGGCTGGAATTCGTCCCCGTGGGCGCGGGGCGCCTGGTGGCGGTGTGGGTGGGTAGCCTGGGCGAGGTGGAACACCGCCTCATGGAGAATCCCTGGAACCATCCGGAATCGGTGCTGATGGAACTGGGGAACTACGCCACCGCGCACTTCGCTGGGCTGACGCTCTCCGAGATGCGCACCCGCCTGGTGGGGGCCCTGGTGGCCGGCGCCCAGGAAGGGGAGTCCCTCCGGGCCCGCCTGCAGGAACTGGCCACCCGCTGGCCGGAGGACCCCGGCGCCGCGGATCCCCCGGTGCTGATGTCGGGCCTGGGCCAGCTGGGAGGCCTGCCCGAGTTCGAGGACGTGACCCGGTTCCGGGAGCTGATGGCAGCCTTCGAGGAACATGGCCGGCTGGCGCGCCTGCTCAACGCCTTCGCTGATCGGGCCTCGGAGGACGTGCAGCTCCTCCTGGGCACCGAGAATCCGTATTTCGAGGCCTGGCCCCTGGCCACGGCCGTGCGGACCGTGGCCCTTGGCCCGGCGGGCTACGTCACCTTTGCCCTGGTGGGCCCGCTTCGCATGGACTATGGTCGGGTGCTCGGCGGGCTGCGCTGGTGGTCCCGACAAGTCCAGCGGCGCAGCGATCGGGGTTGACCTGGCCCCCACTGGGCAAGGCCAGCCGACCCACCCATGACCCGGAACGGACTGGTTACCCACCCATTGCGTGTTCTGCTTATACTTCTGCGATGCCTACCGATATGCCCCGCCAGCCGGAATCGAAGCCAGCCCTCCAGGGGGAAGCCGAGGATTTGGTGGACCTGAACCTGGACGAGACGCTGGATGGCGATCTCCAGGCCGTGGCCGACGAAGTGGCCTCCGAGTACCACACACAGGTGGTGCCCGAAATGGATGATCTGCCCGACCTGCCGCCCGTCGCCAACCAGGAGGGTCGCGTGGATCTGGAATCCGCCCTCACCGAGGCCGAGCACCAGATGGAGGATCTCCTCCGCCGTGAGGCGGAGCTCATGGATCAGCAGCGGCGTCTCGCGGCGGACTTCAACAATTTCCGCAACCGCGCCCAGCGGGACATCTCCCTTGCCGTGGAGCAGTCCGAGCGCAAGATCCTGCTCGAGGTGCTGCCCATCCTCGACAATTTTGAACGGGGCCTGAGCGCCACCTACCAGGACGTGGAGTCCTTCCGGGCCGGCGTGGAGCTCATCCGCAAGCAGTTCCTCGAAGCCCTCCGCAGGCTGAACGTGGAAGCGCTGCCGCTCCAGGTGGGCGAGGCCTTCGACGCGCTCAACGCTGAAGCCCTCACCACCTTCTCTGATCCGAACCTCCCGGATGGCGCGGTGGCGGCCATCTACGAGCGCGGATACAACCTGCGCGGCCAGTTGCTGAGAGCGGCCAGGGTGGTGGTCAACCGGGTCTCCGATTCGGGAAAATCCTAGCGCGCCCTAGTCCTTGTGCTGGATGCAACGTCGAGAATTAAGTAGCATGTAGGCGCGACCCCCCGGAGTTCCACCCATGGCAGGCAAACTGATCGGCATTGATCTAGGTACGACCAACAGTTGCGTCTGCGTGATGGAGGGCGGGGATTCGCGCGTCATCCCGAACCGCGAGGGCAGCCGTACCACCCCCTCGGTCGTCGCCTTCACCGACAAGGGCGATGTGCTTGTGGGGCATATCGCCAAGCGTCAGGCTGTCACCAATCCCCAGCGCACCCTCTTCGCCGTCAAGCGCCTCATCGGCCAGCGGTTCCAGGCCCCCCGCGTGCAGGAAGCGGTCGGCCGCCTGCCGTTCCCGGTGGTGTCCGCCCCCAACGGGGACGCCTGGTTGCGGGTGGGTGAGCGCGACTATGCTCCGCCCGAAGTCTCCGCCATCGTGCTGCGCTCCCTGAAGCAGGCCGCCGAAGCCTTCCTCCATGAGGAGGTGACGGACGCGGTGATCACCGTGCCGGCCTACTTCGACGATGCCCAGCGCCAGGCCACCAAGGATGCGGGGAAGATCGCCGGGCTCAACGTCCAGCGCATCATCAACGAGCCCACGGCCGCCGCCCTGGCCTACGGTTTCAACAAAAAGGGCGTCAAGCAGATCCTGGGCATCTACGACTTCGGCGGCGGCACCATCGACTTCACGTTGATGGAGATGAACGACGGCGTCTTCGAAGTGCTGGCCACGAGCGGCGACACCTTCCTGGGCGGCGAGGACATCGACCAGGCCATCCAGAACTGGCTGGTGCAGCTGTTCCGCGAGAAGACCGGCATCGACCTCACCAGCGACCGCATGGCCCTCCAGCGCCTGAAGGAGGCCAGCGAGAAGGCCAAGTGCGAACTGTCCACCCTGGACCGCGTGGAGATCCGGCTGCCCTTCATCGCCCAGGGGCCCACAGGCCCCCAGCACCTGGAGGCGGCCCTCACCCGCGAGCAGCTCGAGGACATGGTCCGGGATCTGGTCGAGCAGACGCTCAGCCCCATCAAGGATGCCCTGGAGCAAGGCGGCAAGACGCCCAAGCAGGTGGACGAGGTGATCCTCGTGGGCGGTCAGACGCGCATGCCCCTGGTGCAGCGCCTGGTGCGCGACTTCTTCGGCAAGGAGCCGAACCGCAGCATCAACCCTGACGAGGTGGTGGCCCTGGGCGCCTCCATCCAGGGCGCGGTGCTGAAGGGCGACATCAAGGACCTGGTGCTCCTCGACGTGACCCCGCTCTCCCTGGGCATCGAGACCCAGGGCGGCGGCTTCGTGAAGATCATCCAGCGCAACGCGACCATCCCCACCCGCGATGCCCGCACGTTCACCACGGTGACCGACAACCAGAGCCGGGTGGAGATCCACGTGCTGCAGGGCGAGCGCGAGCTGGCCGAGCACAACAAGAGCCTCGGCCGCTTCGACCTCATCAACCTTCCGCCGCTGCCCAAGGGCGTGCCCCAGATCGAGGTCGCCTTTGACATTGATTCCAACGGCATCGTGAAGGTATCGGCTCGCGACCTCATGACCGGCCTCGAGCAGAGCATGAGCATCCGGCCCAGCTCCGGCCTCTCCGAGCTGGAGATCCAGCGCATGATCCGCGAGGCCCTGGCCAACGCCGAGACCGACGTGAAGAAGCGCGACGCGCTGAAGTACATCGCCTCGGCGGAAGGCCTCATCTTCTCCTGCGACAAGAGCTTCATCGAGTGCGGCAAGTACCTCACCGACGACCAGCAGGCCCTGGTGCGGGACGTGCTGTCCCGGGCCCGGCAGGCGGTCGCCGCCCAGGATCCTGACGCGCTCCGCGCCTGCGAGACCCAGCTGCTCGAGGCCCAGACCCTCCTCACGGAAGCGGTGCTGGCCGCCAGCGAGGCGATGATGGCCTCCCTCGACGGCGAGGGCGACGGCGCGGCCCCCCCGAACTAGGCAGCCCTCGGCGCGGATGGCCCGGATTTCCCGACCGGAGGTCCTGGATCCGCCCGTTTTGGGTGAGAATGGAACCTGATCGGGTCGCCCTGGTCGGGGACCGCCCATGGTGGTGGCCGCTTCCGACCGGAGTGCCCGCCGCCCGCCAATCCGGGCCACGCCCGCTTGAAGCCTGAGGACCGACCCACCCATGAAACGCGACTACTACGACGTGCTCGGCGTCTCGAAAGAGGCCGGGACCGATGAGCTGAAAAAGGCCTACCGCAAGCTGGCCATGGAACTCCACCCGGACCGCAACCCCGGGAACAAGGAGGCGGAGGAGAAGTTCAAGGAGGCCGCCGAAGCCTACAGCGTGCTGTCCGACCCGGAGAAGCGGAAGGTCTACGACCAGTTCGGCCACGCCGGCCTGGGCGGCGCCGGCGGCGGCGGGCAGCAGTTCCAGTTCGACCCGAACCAGTTCGCGGATTTCGAGGACATCCTGGGCAGCTTCTTCGGCGGAGGGATCTTCGGCGACCTCTTCGGCGGCGGCGGACGTCGACGGTCGAACGGCGAGGAGCGGGGCTCGGACCTGCAGTACAACCTCAAGCTCAGCTTCCAGGACGCCATCTTCGGCAAGGAGGTGGTGGAGCTGTCCATTCCCCGGCTCGAAGCCTGCGGCACCTGCCACGGCTCAGGCTGCGAGGCCGGCACCCGGCCCGAGACCTGCCCCCAGTGCCGGGGCGCGGGCCAGGTGGCCGTGCGCCAGGGCTTCTTCCAGATGCTCGCCCCCTGTCCGCGCTGCGAAGGGCGGGGACGCTTCATCCCCAAGCCCTGCCGCGAGTGCCGGGGGGAAGGCCGGGTCCACCAGAAATCGAAGGTGAGCTTCAAGGTGCCCGCCGGGGTGGACCGCGGAACCCGCCTGCGGCTGCAGGGCCAGGGCGAATCCGGCCGCTTCGGGGGCCGCACGGGGGATCTCTACGTGGTCTTCGACGTGGAACCCGACGCCCGGTACGAGCGGGATGGGGCTGACCTGCACCGCCGGCTCGAAGTCTCCTGGCCCATGCTCGTAACCGGCGGAACTCTGGAGGTGGAGACCCCCTACGGTTCCGACAAGGTGAAGCTGGCAGCGGGCACTGCGGCGGACCATGTGGTGAAGCTGGTGAACGCCGGCGTGCCCCGCCTGCAGGGCAGCGGCCGCGGCGACCTCTACCTGCACCTGCGGGTGGCCATCCCGAAGAGCCTGACCGCCGAGCAGCGGCAGCTGGTGGAGCAGCTCGGTCGCAGCCTGGATGGCGACGCCGCTGACGCTGAGGGCGAAGGCTTCCTTGCCAAGGTGTTCGGATCGGAAAAGGGCGGGAAAAAGAAGAAGAAGGGATAGGGCCCTCTGGCCTACAGCCCGCCTGCCACCACGACCCTTCCCTTGCCCTCGCTCTTGGCGCGCAGCAGGGCGCGGTCGGCCTGCTCGATGAGGTGCCCGGCGCCATCGGCGTGGTCGGGATAGGCGGCGACTCCGGCGCTCAGCGAGACGGCCAGGTGGTCGCGGCCCAGGTCCAGGGGATGCTCGCGGAGCACTTCGAGCAGGCGATCACCGAGCTTCCGGGCGCCCTGGGCCGTGGTGCGCGGCATGAGGATGCAGAACTCGTCGCCCCCGTACCGGTAGAGGCGGTCGTGGGCACGGCACAGCCGCTGGGCGGTGTCGGCCACGGCCTCCAGGAGAAGGCTGCCCGTGGGGTGGCCGTGGTTGGTGTTCACGCGCTTGAGGTCGTCCACGTCGATGAACAGCAGGGCCAGGGGCTCCGCCTTGGCGGCGGCGGCGCGCACCGCCTGGGGCAGCTCCGCCTCCAGGCAGCGGCGGTTCTGGGCCACGGTGAGGTCGTCCTTGAAGGAGAGGGCGCGGCTCTCCTCCAGGCGCCAGGCGTTGATGAGCAGGGGCTCCATGTCGTCGAAGCCCCGCAGGAACCAGTCGGGTGATTCCTTCGCCTCCGCCAGCCGGAGGATGCCCAGCTGCTCGGAAGGCGCCAGGAGGAAGGCCTCGCCCTGGCGCACCAGGTCGGCCGCCTCCTTCCGAGGCAGGGGGGCCTCGGGAAAGGTGCCGTCGCCGGCGCGCTGGTAGAACCAGTCCTCCCGGCGGAGCCAGATGGCGCCGCCCTTCGCGCCGGAGAGCCGGATGGCCCGGCCCAGCGCCAGCCGGAGCAGCTCGTCCAGGGAAGCCAGGTGCATCATCTGCCGCAGCCACCCGTCGCTGCCCAGGTCCCGCTGCCGCAGGTGCAGCAGGGCCTCTCGGGCCGCCTCCAGGGGGCGGTCCTGCAGCAGCACCCACCCGGCCCGGAGGTTCAGGACGGCGCTCACTTCTTCAGGTTCTGCCTTCTGCACCCACCAGAGCACCTCCGTGCCCTCCGTGGGCAGGAGGCGGGGATCGGGATGCTCGGCCACGATCACGAGAGAACCCTGCCCGGGGCCCATGACGGTCTCGTAGCCCCAGGCCGACAGGGCCGTGCGGAGGTCGTCCCCCGCGGGGGAGGGATGGGCTTCCAGCCAGTGGATGCGGGGCATGGGGCTCCCTGTTGACCGGCTCATCGGCATTCGGTCTGCCCCCGCTTAGCTTAAGGCCGCTTCGAGGCGCAGAGCCAGCTGGCGCAGGTGGGCGGCCAGGGAGGCGGCGGCGGCGGCGGAACCCTCGCGCTGGCCCCGTTCGGCCCGCACCCAGCGCTTGAGCAGGGCCAGGGACTGCGGGTCCCGCACACCCAGGCGCTTGGCGGTCTGGATGAGCTTGTGGGAAAGCCGGGTCCGCTCTGCTCCGGCAGGTACCGTTTCCAGTTCCCCGAGCAGCCGGAGGGCATCCTGGGCCACGTCGAGATCCTGGCGGATCAGCGGCACGCGGGCATTGATCCGGAGGAGGAACAGCTCCAGGAACCGCAGCAGCTCGCCCAGCAGGTCCATGCCGTCCCGCAGGGCCTGGGGCACGTCCTGAGGCGCGTCGAGCATCCGCCCCAGATCCTGGATGAGCCGCTCGGCCTCTTCCCGGTCGGGGCGGCGCATGAGGGGGAACTCGGGGCTCCGCCGGAAGGCCAGCAGGTGGCGGTAGGTCTGGGAGAGGCCCAGGGCGAGGCGGGGCCAGTCCTGCAGTTCCAGGTGGAGTTGCAGCTGCCCGTGCAGGGGCGGCACCTGCTCCCACAACCGCTGGATGCGCAGGCGCAGCCGCTCTCCCTCCTCCATCATGCTGGGCGAGGCGGGGAACAGGCGATGCTGCACGTCCGGAGAGAAGATCCCCACCAGCTCGCCCATGAGCTGCTTCTGATGGTTGATGAGCAGGCCGCGGAGGTTGTCGAGGGTCTGGGCCAGCTGGTCGGCGTCCTGGCCGGCCAGGGCCTGCTGCAGCAGGCTGCGCAGCGTCCCCTGGTCCTGGTGCAGGCTCAGCACTGCCTGGCGGAGGAAGGCCCGGAGCCGAAGGGTCTCCGGCACTGCGGGATCCAGCGCCTCCCCGCGGGAGGGATCGTAGGCCCGCTCCGCCATGCGGCCCAGCTCGGATTCCAGCACCAGGAAGATCGGCACCGCGGCGTAGCGGTCGTGCACCGCAGCACTGGCGGCGGGTTCGAGGGATTCCAGCAGGCCCAGCAGGGAGATGTGGTTGGCCAGGGCCCGCGCCACCACGGAGAAGGCCGGACGGTCGTTCCGCCGGAGCTGCTGGAGCAGCCGCCGCAGCTCGGGCGGCAGGCTCTCCCGGAACAGGTCCGCGTCCACCCGGGGGAGGGTCCAGCCCAGGTGGTCCCAGAGCCAGCGCAGGCTGGCCCTGACCTGTTCCACCGCCGGCCAGTGGATGCCCCGGTCGAGGGGCCGCACGAGGCTCAGGCGCAGGTTGGAGACCACATGCTCCAGGAGCAGGAGGGGCTCCACCCGGGCGTGGATCTCGGCCGGGATGCAGGCCTCCAGCTGCTCGGCGAGCCTGGCGAGGGATTCCTCCAGGCGGCCCTGGCCCTGGATGGCCCGGTTGAGGGCCTTCATGCGGGTGTTGAGGCGGGGGACGGACTCCGCGCCCAGCTCGGTTTCCTGCAGGGCGGCGAGGATGTCGCGGAAAGCCTCCCGGTGGTCGGCCAGGAAGGCCGCCCAGAAAGCGCGGAGGTCCCCGCTGTCCGCTTCCCGGGTGAGGACCATGGCCCGGAGGGAGGCGAGCAGATCGAGCAGCTGGGACACCCAGGCGGGCTGGTTCTGCTCGGCCAGGAGTTCGCGGTGCGCCGCCTCGGCCTGCTGGCCAAGCCGAGCCAGGCTGTGCAGCAGCACCAGGCCCATGGCGTTCCGGCTCTCGCCGAGGCGCCGGGCGGAGAACTGATGGAGGAAGGCCAGGAAATAGCCGAGGCTGCGGCGGAGGGCAGCCTGGGCCGGGGATTCCTCGCCGATGGGAACCCGCTCCGGGGGCGCCACCAGCAGCGGTTCCAGGTCGTGGGCTCCCTCGCGGAGGATGTCTTCCAGCAGGGCCAAATCGGTTCTCGACAGACCCTTTTCACGGATCAGCTGCCGGGCCAGCAGCAGTCGCTGGGGCTGGGTGCCTGGGGAGGACATGGCAAAAGCATACAATGGTTAGGCCTTCTGAAACTTCAGGTGGTGATACCATCGCCTCACCCCAATCCGGAGGCAGCCAGTGGTCAGCAAGCTCGGGGAAATGCTCGTCAAGGCCCAGCTCATCACGGATGCACAGCTGGATGAAGTTATGAAAATCCAGCGCAGGGAAGGCGGAAAGCTCGGCAGCATCGTGGTGCGCTCCGGGTTCTGTTCGGATCAGGACATCGTGAGCTTCCTGGGGATGCAGTACGGCGTCCCCGCCGCCGACCTGGAGCAGTGGCCCCCCATCGACGCCGGGGTCATCGCCCTCATTCCCAAGGACCTGGCCCAGCGGCACAAGGTGCTGCCGCTCCAGCGGACCGGCAACGTGCTCACCCTGGCCATGTCCGACCCCACCGACATCTTCGCCATGGACGACGTGCGGTTCCACACGGGCTACAACGTCGATCCGGTGGTCTCCAGCGAGATGGGTCTGGCCCGGGCGGTGGAGAAGTACTACGGCGGCGCCAGTGCCGTGCGGCTGTCCGACGGAACCGTCGCCCGGGGGACCCAGGGCGCCGGCGGGGCATCCGGGGCCGGCGGAGCCACCACCACCAGTCCCGGCCAGAATTTCGACGCCGAGGATGAGCACTTCGACCTTGCGGACCTGGAGCAGGAACTCGACGCCGACGCGGAGTACGACGCCACGGAGGACGACGAGGACAGTGTCAACGTCGGCAGCCTCAAGCGGGGCAGCGAAGACGCGCCGGTGGTGAAGCTCGTCAACATGGTGCTCATCGATGCCATCAAGCGGGGCGCCTCCGACATCCACATCGAGCCCTACGAGAAGACCTACCGGATCCGGTTCCGCATCGACGGCATCCTCATGGAGGTCATGCGGCCGAACCTGAAGCTGAAGGATCCGCTGACCTCGCGCGTGAAGATCCTGGCCAAGCTCAACATCGCCGAGCGGCGCCTACCCCAGGACGGCCGCATCAAGCTGCGGGTCAACATGGGGGGCAAGCAGAAGGTCATCGACTACCGCGTGAGCATCCTGCCGACGCTCTTCGGCGAAAAGATCGTGCTCCGGCTGCTCGACAGCGACAAGCTCATGCTCGACCTCACCAAGCTGGGCTTCGAGCAGGAGAGCCTCGACCGCTGGGACCGGCAGATCTCCAAGCCCTATGGCATGGTGCTGGTCACCGGGCCCACGGGTTCAGGCAAGACGAACACCTTGTATTCCTCCATCGCCAAGCTCAACACGGTGGACACGAACATCATGACGGCGGAGGACCCGGTTGAGTTCAACTTCCCGGGCATCAACCAGGTGCAGATGAAGGAGCAGATCGGCCTCAATTTCGCGGCGGCGCTACGCTCCTTCCTGCGGCAGGACCCGAACATCATCCTGGTGGGCGAGATCCGCGACTTCGAGACCGCGGAGATCGCCATCAAGGCGAGCCTCACGGGCCACCTGGTGCTCTCCACCCTGCACACCAACGACGCGCCCAGCACCATCAACCGCCTCATGAACATGGGCGTGGAACCCTTCCTGGTGGCCACCTCCGTGAACATCATCTGCGCCCAGCGCCTGGTGCGCCGCCTCTGCTCGAACTGCAAGGCCGTGGACGCCCACCAGCAGCCGCCGGAGGCCCTCTACAAGGTGGGCTTCACCCCGGAGGAGGTGGAGCGCGGCATCACCTTCTACAAGCCCGTGGGCTGCGAGGCCTGTAACAAGCGCGGCTACAAGGGGCGCGTGGGGCTCTACGAAGTGCTGGAGATGTCCGAGACCCTCAAGGACATGATCCTCACGGGCGCCTCGGCCATTGAGCTGCGGGAGCAGGGCCAGAAGGAGGGCATGATCACCCTCCGCCGCTCCGGCTGCCGCAAGGTGCTCGACGGCGTCACCACCATCGAGGAAATCATCCGAGAGACCGTTCTCTAGGCGAGGTCGTTCATGAGTGAAGTCGGCGCCAACTACGTAGCCCCCCTCCAGCAGCTGCTCAGGACCATGGTGGAATATGGCGGCACGGACCTCCACATCACCACCGAGACGGCGCCCCAGATCCGCATCGATGGGCGCATGGTGCCCCTCAAGCTGCCTCCCCTGGACGCCGCCCAGACCCGCTGGCTCTGCTATGGGGTGATGACTGACCAGCAGAAGCACCGCCTCGAGGAGGACCTCGAAGTGGACTTCTCCTTCGGCCTCCAGGGCGTGGCGCGGTTCCGCGCCAACGTGTTCAACCAGCGGGGCGCCACCGCGGGCGTGTTCCGGACCATTCCCGAGAACATCCGCAGCTTCGACCAGCTGGGCCTGCCGCCCTCCGTGCAGGCGCTGACGGACAAGCCTCGGGGCCTGGTCCTCGTGACCGGCGTGACCGGCTCGGGCAAGTCCACGACCCTCGCGGCCATGGTGGACAAGATCAACGCGGAGGAACCGGTCCACATCCTCACCATCGAGGACCCCGTGGAGTACGTCCACAAGCATCGCCGGGCCCTGGTGAACCAGCGGGAGATCCACGCGGACACCCACTCCTTCAAGAAGGCCCTGCGCTCCGCCCTGCGCCAGGATCCCGACGTCGTGCTCGTGGGCGAGCTGCGCGACCTGGAGACCATCGAATCGGCCCTCACCATCGCCGAGACGGGCCACCTCACCTTCGGGACCCTGCACACGAACAGCACGGTGCAGACCATCAACCGCATCATCGACGTCTTCCCCAGCCACCAGCAGCCCCAGATCCGCGCCCAGCTTTCCCTGGTGCTGGAAGGCGTCATCTGCCAGAGCCTCATTCCCAAGGCCAGCGGGAAGGGCCGGTCCCTGGCCCTGGAGATCATGATCCCCAACCCCGCCATCCGGAACCTCATCCGGGAGGACAAGATCCACCAGATCTACGGTGTCATGCAGTCCGGTCAGCAGAAATACGGCATGCAGACCTTCAACCAGAGCCTGTCCGACCTGGTGATCCGCAAGGAGATCACGCAGGAGCAGGCCTTCGAGTACTCCTCCAACACCGACGAGCTTCGGGAACTCATCAACCGCGGCGTGGGCGTGGGGGCCGCCGGGGGCCGTGCGGCTGCGCCGGCGCAGCCCGCCAGCACCGTTCTGGGGGGGCGCAATCCCAACATCAAGTACACCTAGGACTTCTCCGCAGATGATTTCCTGCCTATCCTGAAGGCACCACCGTTCCCAGCCGCTCGCCGAGGTCCGCATGCCCGCTTATGCATGGAAAGGCAAGAACCGAATGGGGGAGATCCAGGAAGGGGTCCTGGTCTCCGATTCCCGTGACGCCGCCGCCGCCACCCTGAAACGCAACGGCGTCGAGGTCATGAACATCCGCATCATGGCCGCCGAAGGCGGCAAGTCCTTTGGCAAGGTGCCGCCGAAGGAACTGGCCATCTTCACCCGCCAGTTCAGCGTGATGATCGATGCCGGCCTGCCGCTCGTGCAGTGCCTCGAGATCCTCGGCGCCCAGCAGCAGCACAAGGGCTTCCAGCGCATCATCGAGGCGGTGCGCGACGACGTTGAGAAGGGCTCCACCCTGCAGACCGCCCTTTCCAAGCACCCCAAGGCCTTCAACGACCTCTTCGTGAACATGGTGGGCGCCGGCGAAAGCGGCGGCATCCTGGATGTCATCCTCCAGCGCTTGTCGGGGTACATCGAGAAGTCGGTCAAGCTCACGGCCAAGGTCAAGAGCGCCATGACCTACCCCATCGCGGTCATCAGCATCGCCATCATCGTGGTGGTCATCATCATGGTGAAGGTGATCCCGGTCTTCTCCGCCATGTATTCAGGTCTGGGTAGCAAGCTGCCCTATCCCACCATCGTCTGCATCGCCATCTCCGACGCCATCATCAACTACTGGTGGCTGCTGCTGGGTGCGATCGCCCTTATCGTGGTGGGCGTCCGCCAGTACTACAAGACCACCACGGGCCACCTCCAGATCGACACCCTGCTGCTGCATCTCCCGGTGCTGGGCGATGTGCTCCGCAAGGTCGCCGTGGCGCGGTTCTGCCGGACCCTGGGCACCCTCATCAGCTCCGGTGTGCCCATTCTCGAAGGCATGGACATCACGGCGAAGACGGCCGGCAACCTCGTCATCCAGAACGCCATCCTCAAATCCAAGGACGCGGTGGAGCAGGGCCGCAACATCAGCGCGCCCCTGGCCGAAACCAAGGTCTTCCCGCCCATGGTGGTGCAGATGGTGGGCGTCGGTGAAGCCACGGGCGCCCTCGACGCCATGCTTGCCAAGGTCGCCGACTTCTACGAGGACGAGGTGGACAACGCCGTGGCCAGCCTCACCAGCCTCATGGAACCCATCATGATCGCCCTCCTCGGCGGCATCGTGGGCTTCATTGTGGTGGCCATGTATATGCCGATCTTCGGCCTCGCCGCCGCCTTCGACAAGAGCTGAAGGCCCGGATTGGCCGGTGATTTGCATCCCTTCGGGGTTCGGGAGGACATCATGAAACGGGCTCAGAACGGCTTCAGCTTCATCGAGATTCTGCTGGTGGTGGTGATCCTGGGCATCCTCGGGGCGATTGCCATCCCCTCCATGCTCGGGCAGAAGAAGAGCGCCGAGCTGGTGGGCGACGCCCAGCAGAACGCCAAATCCCTCCAGATGATGCTGGAGACCCGCAAGGCGGACACCGGCCTCTACGGAGCCGCCGGGTCGGTGACGACCTGGAACCCGGATGGGACGGTCAGCGGCACCAATGTGGCCCCACTCTTCGCCCCCAAAGGCTCCACCAAGATGACCTACACCCTCACGATCGGCGCCACCGGCCTCACCTATGACCTGCAGGGCCGTGACAATCGCACCGGGAAGGGCAACGCCTTGATCTTCCAGACCGATGAGACTGGGCGGCAGATCTACCCGACTCCCTGATCCACCTGACTGACCAGCCCTTCACGTTCGAATCGCCGGGGTCCGACCTCTCACCCAGAGGACGGACCCCGGGGCCTTTCTGGGCGGAGACGGGGACGGAAGGAACCCTCCCGTGGGCAGGTGCATGGGAGCCGGGGCCGGATGTCAGGAGGGCACCCAATGGGACGGGTGGCGAGGGACCTGCGGGTTCGGAGACGGGTCGGAGGCTGACCTCAAGGGGTCGCGCCACTGGCATCTCTCCCCATGGAAAGGGCCCCGAACCGGGGCCCTTTCCATGGGAGCAGGGACAGCTATTCCACGGGAACCGCGGCCAGGGTGACGACGCCGCTGGACTTGAGGTGCTTGTAGCTGACGGTGATCACGTTGTGGGAGTCCCCGTTGATGTCGTTCTGGGTGCCGGCCACCATGCCCACCTGGCCATCGGCCGCCGCCGCACCGGAAGCGGTCAGCGCCGTCACGGTGCCGGTGTAGGCGTTCTTGCAGTTGGGGTAGGTGAAGTTTGGCAGCGCGCGGACATAGGTCATGACAGCCGAGGTCGTCGGGTTGTTCATGAGCTTGGCCGAGGAGGCGATCTCAGAGGCCACGGCCTGGGCGGTGGCTTCCGTGGCCTTCTGCTTGGCCTTGTCCCGCTGGCCGAGGAGGGCCGGAATGGCGATGGCGGAAATGATGCCGATGATGGCGAGGACGAGCAGCAGCTCGATGAGGGTGAATCCGGACTGGCGCTTCATGGAGCCTCCTGATGGATGGGGTTAAAGCGATCGGATGGGAATTGCAAGAACCGTGTCAGTGTTCAGCCTTCCAGGGACCGGGCCGTTTGCCGGAGAAGCCATCGAGGATCTTCTGAATGGATTCTGTCGGGATTTCATCCATGGTTTCCACCTTGTACCCGGTGTAGACCCCCTTGAGGTAGCGGCCCTTGCCGATGGGGTTGAAGGTGATGGTCTTATCAGGCTGGATAAGTGCCCAGGATAGCTCCATTTCATGCCGGTCGAGGTTCGGTGGGGTATCCATGAACCAATAACCCTTGAACCCAAGGTAAGTGCCCCGGACGAAGTCCTGGGGCTTCATGCCGGCGCCATCCACGCCACCCTGATCCCTGACCTCTTTGGGCTGGGTGTGGACGGCCTGCACCGTGGGGAATGACAGCAGCCAGCCCTCGGGCCCGTTTCGCGTGAGTGCCAGGGGCCCGGTGCCCTGGATCCATCGGCCGAGATCGTCGCGGAGGTCCAGCCAGGAGTAGATGTCCCTGGGGCCGAGATGGGTTACCGTCTTCCCAAAAGGATGCAGAGGTACCTTCAAGGAGTCGGGGACCAGCGTGAAACCGTGGATGCCGGTTAGGAATGTGACCAGGGTGTCGTCTGGGGTCACCACAGGGGTGTGCTCCTCCCCATGGTCCGAGGTGACGACCCCGGAAAGGCCAGGATAGTCCGCCTCCCAACGGCGGAGCATCGGCGCCAGGTCGTTGAGGATCCGTTTGACCCGGATGCGGTAGTGATTGACCGGATTGGCCCTTCCGCCCTGGCGGCGGTAGCGGTCCTTCTCGGCCTGCTCAAGGGTCTGGTAGGGCAGGTAGGAGCGGGGGGCGTGGAGGAGCCAGGACCAGGGGCGCAGCTCCTGGATCTCGTCTCGCCGCAGGAAGAACGGGGCATGCAGCTGGCAGGTGTGGGCGCTGACCCATTGGTGCTGCGCCAGGGACCGTTCCACCTCCCGGAAGAAGGACCGGTCATCCGACCAGGGATTGGTCGTCTCGATGTAGGTCAGGTAGTTCTCGGCCCAGCTGTAGACCGGCCAGCAGGACCCGGCACCCACCGTGAAGAAGTGCTTCCAGCCGCCGCTGGGCTCGTACACCCGGTCGAAGGGCGCTCGGCTGAGCACGAAGCTGAGGGTGGTGGAGTCGTCGATCAGGAAGATGGTGCGCTGGCCTTTGGCGCGGGCCGCATCCAGCAGGCCCGGCTGCGGAGGGTTCTCCAGCTCCGAGCGGAAGGGGATCACCCGGTGGTACTGGAATGCCTCCGGGTCCGCTCCCAGCAGGATGTTCCAGGTCAGGCGGGTGGCGGGCACGGCCACCACGGGCTGGCAACCGCCGGGGGCCTTCCAGTCGGGCATGGCCGCCTCGGCCACGTCCTGCCTCAGCCCGTCGATGCCCAGCACCAAGAGGCGACGTTCGGTCGGGGCGACCTTGTCGGCCTGGGGCACCATGCGCCTGAACAGGTCATGGGGAAGGTGGAGGAGCAGAAGCAGGGTCAGAGCGCCACCCGCCAGTCGCCAGGCGCTGCGCCACTGGGCCTGGAAGCCCCGGGCCAGGGCCAGAAGACCTCCTGCCAGCAGAAGGAGGAGGGTGAGTCCCATGGGGATGTGTTGCAGTCCCTGGATCATCCCCAGGGCGGCAGGCACGTCGAGGTAGAGGAGCCCGTGGATCCAGAGGAAGGAGCCCAGGCCCACCCAAAGTCCGCGCTTCCAGCCCAGGTGATGATCCAGGGAGTCCTGGATGCCGACCCGCTGCCAGAGGAACAGGATCAGCCCCCCGAGGAGGCCCAGCCCGGCGTAGGCCAGGAATGCGTGGAAGGCCCACTCCGCCACAGCCTTCAGCATCACCCCGGTGTAGCTCAGCTCGGGCAGGAAGGGATGGGGATTGGCGCCGACCATCAGCAGGAAACGAAGTCCCAGGGCCAGCCAGCCAAGCGTCCATATGGCCAGGATGCCCAGGATCCAGGTCAACCGGGCCCTCAGTCCTGCTTTCATGTCTGCTCCAAAGAAAACGCCCCCAGCTAGGCTAGGGGCGTTGGCCGATCAGGTGTTGATCTTAGTCGAGGGCCACGACCTTCTTGATGGTCTTGGTGGCGCCGCTCTCCAGGTACTGGGCCTGGATGGTCACGGCGGGGTAGGTGTTATTCGTCGCGGGATCGGTGTAGGCGGAGTTGGCAGTCAGGTAGACCACGCCGTTGGCGGTACCAGCAGCGGCGGCAACATAGGGGGCAGCCGAACCACCGTAGGGGTTCTTCGCAGCGGGGTACTTGTAGTTGCTAAGCGCGAGCACCTTGGTGACCACGCTGGCAGCAGGAGGAGGCGTGCTGCTCTTCTGGCGGAGGTCGTCGTTCACGCGCGCCAGCTCGCCGGCGACGTTGGCAACCATGCTCTGAGTGGCCTTGGCCTTGGCCTTCTCGCGCTGGCCGAGCAGGGCCGGGATGGCGATGGCGGCGATGATGCCGATGATCGCGAGCACGAGCAGCAGCTCGATGAGGGTGAAGCCGGACTGCTTCTTCATGGGCGTCTCCTTGGGAAATGGACCGAGGCATTGAACATCAAGTCTCGTGCCATGGATGGGCATTTCCTTAAGAGTGTGCCACCACTGTGGATTTTGCAAGTGGATCAGGCCTTACGCCAAACCGGGGAACGGAAGCATGGCCCTTTCCGTCACAATGATGACGCATTGCGTCCTAATGGCCTGAGACTTCCGCAGGTTCTCCGAACCGGGGATGATGACCTTAGGTGGCTCATGAAACAAACAGCGGTGCGGCTCTGGGTTATGGCGGCGGGTTTGCTACTCTTGATTGTATTTGCTTGTTATTTGAGCATTTATCGAATTTATCAGGTAGATGAGGCGCAGAACCTATTTATGATCCGGGTCCTGGGCACCCACCAGACTGGGACCTATTTCAGCAACGCCCTCCTATGGATGTTGGGGCCTTTCGCCTGGGGAGCCGCCTCTGCATCCACGTCTGCTGGTCTGTTCCTCGCCGGCCGCTTGGTATTCATGGGGGTATTCCTGTTCAACCTGTTGCTGCTGGCGGTGAATTCGGGTGTCCGCCTACGGTCCGAGCGCGGGTTGGCGGCCCTGCTGGGTGCTGCCAGCCTTGCACCCCTCTGGGATTACGGTTTTGAGGTGCGCCATGACAACCTGATCCTCTCCGGGCTGCTGTTAATGTGGTGGCTCGGCCGCACCCGGCCCAGAGGACGGTGGTCGTACACGGCGCTTGGGTTCCTCGGGGTGACCCTTCTCTTCGTGGCCTTCAAATCCTTTGCATACGTAGTCCCGCTAACTCTGGCCTTCCTTCTATTTCCTCCGCCCGGTCACGGCAGGGGGCGTCTGGCGCTGGCCGCAGCCTGGCTGGCTGGCGCCAGCGTTGCGGGCCTAACCGCCTTCATCGCATACCAGTCCTCAGGATTGTGGCCTGTCTTCCTGGCGGGGTTGCAGGGCGGGAAGCAAGTCTCCGAGGGTGCGTCTCGGTTTGGAGCCATGGTGGCCCTGGGCCGGCTCCCGGGCCAGACCCCGTTGCTCCTTGGACTGGCTGCCGCCGGCCTGCTCTCGGCTGGCTGGACGGGCCTGAAACAGGGCTGGGAGGCTGCCACCTGGGAGGGGCTGCTCCCTGAGGCGCTTTTGTGCCTCGGCGCGTTCGGGGTCCTGCTGGTGAATCCCACCCCCTTTCCCTACAACCTAGTGAACCTGGTCCCGTTTCTCTTCCTGCTGGCCTTCCGGTTCGCGGCGTCCTGTTGGGATGCGGAGTCCTTTGATCCCCGGTCCGTGACACTCGCTGCCGGAGTGCTCGTCTTCACCCACTTTCTTCCCTTCGGACTGGCGACCTGGCGCCACCTGGACTTGACGAACGACCGGCAGGAGACGCTGATGCGGACTGCGGAGTCGATGACTGACCCTGCTAAGGACCCTGTCTACGACGCCATCGGGATGGTGCCCACGCGCCCGACGATCGGGTTTCACTGGTACCTGCACAGCCTAAACATCCAGGCCTTCCTGACCGGGAATCGCCCCTCGGTGCCCCAGATGCTGACGGCTAGGCCCGCGACCGTGCTAATCCCTAGCTATCGAACCGAGTGGCTGCCTGAGACGGACCGGCGGTTCTTCCAGAGCCGCTACGTCCCCCTGGCGGATGATTTCTGGGTGCTGGGTGCAGTCCTTCCCCCTGGCGGCGGGTCGTACGAGGTGGTTCATCCCGGGCGCTATTTCGTGGCCGCAGTTCATTCGGGAGGGAAAAATGAGCCACTGGCGCCGGTTTTCCTCGACGGCCTGACACTCAAGGGCGAGGCAGTTCCCCTGTCGCTTGGCACCCACGCCATCTCCTGCGCTCCGGGTACCAGGCCCATGGTGGTCTGGCTAGGGCCGCGGCTCAACCAGGTCCCGAACCTTGGTCGGGGCGACCACCTGCGGCTCTTTGTGAATTGGTATTGACCATGGTCGAGTCGCATCCCGACACTTCGGCGAGTCCACTGGTTTCTGTCTGCATGCCGGTCTTCAACGGCGAGCCGTTCCTCGCTGCGGCCGTCCATTCGGTTCTGGCGCAAACTTTCCCGAACTTTGAGTTGCTGATCTTCGATGACCAGTCTGCGGACGGCAGCTTGGCTTTGCTGGAGACCTTCGCCGACCCGCGAATCATTCTGCACCGGAATGCGGTGAACCTGGGCCCTGAGCGGAACTGGAACCAGTGCCTGGCAGCCGCGAGGGGGAAGTATATAAAACTCTTCCACCAGGACGACCTGCTGGCGCCGGAATGTCTGGAAAAGCAGGTGGGAGCGCTGGAGCGTCATCCCGAATCAGCGCTCGTCTTCTGCCGACGAACCATCATCCGCCCAGGCGGAAGCAGACTCATGACCCGGGGAGCACCCTGGCCCAGGGGTGAAGTCGGCCGCGGGGAGGTGCTCCGACGTTGCGTGCTTGCTGGGGCGAACCTGGTGGGAGAACCCAGCGCGATCCTCTTTAGGACTGAGGCCGCCCGGCAGGCTGGAGGGTTCGACGGGAGCATTCCATACCTGATTGACCTGGACTACTGGCTCCGGCTGCTGGCCCTGGGACAGGCCTACCACCTTGATGAGTCGCTTGCCTCATTCCGCATCTCCTCGCATCAGTGGAGTGCGACCATCGGGAAGCGCCAGGGACAGGAGTTCTGTTCCTTCATCGATAAACTGTCTGCCTCAGGCCAATTCCCACTCAAGTGTTGTGGCAGTGCTTGGGGAAAGCTCATGGCCAGGCTGAATGGGTGGATGCGGGGCTGGGTAATCCGCTTGATTATGCGGAACCGCTGATGCGCCAGATTCGAAATTACTTGGGGCACTTGTTTCGGTTCGCTATTGTAGGCGCAATCAATACCCTGTCAGCTTTCAGTGTGTTCGCGGTCTTGCTTTGGGCGGGGGTTCATTTCACGCTGGCCACATTTATTGGAGGCATGGTGGGTGTATTTATCGGATTCAGACTCCACGGGAGCTTCGTGTTCAAGCAGTCTGGGGATGGCCGGTTCATGCGATTCGTTTCAATTTTTATCCTGATGTACCTTCTAAACATCGGCATCCAGGCTGCCGCTAGGTCTCAACTGAATGCATACATCTCGGGGGCGCTCGCATCGGGCCTGACTATCCCGATTTCATATTTTTTCAATCGCAGATTCGTATTTCATAGAGATTCATCACCCATTGCCTGAGGCGATGACTGCACAAAAAGAGGGGGCGGCTGTGAAGATGATTTTCTTCTTCTTGATGCAGCGGATCTTGAACCTAAAACGGAACGCTATTCTGAGAGCCAGCCTCAGCGAGGGGATGAGGCAGATTGGCGACTTCGGTTGCGGTCACTACCCAAACAGATTCGCTAATATTCTGGTAGATGACTTGAGCAGCAAGGATGAGCAGCGAGGTGGACTGGCGATTGACCAGACCCAGCCCGGCAGGGAATTTCATAACATTGATCTGAATGTCTTTCCCTATCCATTTCCTGACAAGCACTTCGATTTCCTGATCTGCAGCCACGTCCTGGAGCACCTGAACGACCCGGTCCAAACATGCCGGGAGTTCTCGCGGATCGCCAGAAAGGGTTACATCGAGGTTCCCTTCTACAGTGCCGACCTGTTCGTGAAGAACAACGACCTCATCCACAATTGGCTCTGTGCCTATGACCAGAAGGATAAGAAGCTTAAATTCATGGATCGCAAGAAATGGCTGAGCAATTTTCCGCCACAACGAATCAACATTTTTCTGAGATTTCTCCTCCAATTGGATAATCTGGCGGTAGTTTGGACCGATGCACTTCCTGCCACCTACGTAGAATTTCAATCCGTCGATTTATAAATAACGATCAGTATCCAGCCGGCGACCCACACGATTCATAAATTCACCCCGCATGAACCGCATTCAACAGAAAGTTCTAGTGAGCTGCCCAAGCCCTCCCATGGAATCTGCTGAATTTCTCCGTCTCTCGATAGTGGTTCCCGTCTACCAGGGAGAGCAGACACTTCGGGAACTGCTCGATGAGGTGGTGCCGATAACCACGCCCCAGCGGACGCCCGGCGGCCGGTGGTTCAAAGTCACCGAAGTGATCCTCGTCCACGACGGCGCCTTGGATGACTCTGCTTCAGTCATGCAGGACCTTGCCGCAAAGCACACCTTCGTGACCACCGTCTGGTTGTCCCGCAACTTCGGCCAGCATCCCGCCACCCTTGCGGGAATGGCGAGCACCACTGGCGACTGGGTGGCCACGTTAGATGAGGATGGTCAGCACGATCCCTCGGACCTTGGGGCGATGCTGGATTTGGCGGAGGGGGGCGGAGCCCAGCTGGTCTATGCACGCCCGGTCAATGCCCCTCCCCATGCGTGGTGGCGGAACTTCACCAGCCGCATGGTGAGCGGATTGGGCCGGCTCCTGGTGGGCGACCGATCCATCGAGGGGTTCTCCAGCTTCCGTCTAATCCGGGGCGAGATTGCCCGCAGCCTCGCCGCCTACTGCGGCCAGGGCGTATTCCTGGACGTGGCGCTCTCCTGGGTCGTCGGCCGGGTGGCCTATAGCCCGGTAACACTTCGCATGGAGCGCGGTCGGCCATCCGGGTACAGCCTGGGCCGTCTGATCTCGCATTTCTGGCGGCTCATCCTTACTGCTGGGACCCGCCCCCTTCGCATCATCGCCATCCTCGGTAGCCTCGCCATCATGGCGTCCGTGGGAATCAGCGCTTACCTGATCTGGGCCAAGGTCGCGCATCAGGTGCCCATCCAAGGCTGGACATCGCTGATCACAGCTGTCTGCCTGTTCTCGGGCCTGATTCTCTTTGCGCTGGGCGTTATCGCCGAGTACCTTGCCATGACCCTCACGATGGCCATGGGACGTCCTCTGTACCTGATCGTGTCCCGTCCTGACCCAGGCAAGGCCCTGCGACCATGAGCAGGATGCTCGTGTGGGTCCTCGGCGCGGGGGGCCTGCTTGGCTCCCACCTAAAGGGGGCCCTGGCTCAGGATGCCCAGAACATTCAGGTCTGGGACACTGGCCTGACCGGCATCCCGTGGCGCGAGCCTGCGGCAGCGGCTCAGGAGCTCACCGTCCGGGTCGCCCGCTTTGCACGTGAGGCCCGCCACGGCGACCGCACCTGGTCGGTTCTCTGGTGCGCCGGTGCCGGTGTCATCGGTAGCCACTTCGAGGACCTGGCGGGAGAATCGGCCTATTTTATTCGGTTACTTGAGCAACTCGGCCGCGAGTTGCCAGACCTACCCGGAAAGGTGCTTCTCGCAAGTTCGGCCGGCGGTGTCTATGGCAACTGTCCCGACCACCCCCTGACGGAGACCTCGGCATGTTCCCCGATCTCGGACTACGGCTTGAACAAGCTTCGCCAGGAGCGCCTGCTGTTTGAATGGGCACAGGCCCACCCGAACGTTTCAACCCTGACTGCCCGGATCTCGAACCTCTACGGCCCAGGCCAGAATCTGGGGAAAGCCCAGGGACTGATCGCCCACATCTCGCGGAGCCTACTCCACCGGGCTCCCGTGCGCATCTACGTTCCGCTCGACACTCTGCGGGACTACCTGTTCGCCGACGACTGCGCCCGGCATCTCCTGGTGTGCCTCAAACGCCTGGGTACGCCTGTTCGAGAGAACCTCTTAAAGATCTTCCATTCGGGTGAGACCACGACTATCGCTGGGCTGATCGCCGCCTTCGCGCGCATTGCCAAGGGCCACCCTCGAATCATCTGCTCCGCTGATACGGCCCGGCTCCAGCAGCCGCTACGGCTGCAGTTTAAGTCGACCGTCTGGCCCGAACTCCCGGCGCCTGCGAGAACGGATCTAGCCGTCGGGATCCAGCGGGTACATAGCCACCACCTTGCACTGTTCCAGCAGGGCCTCCTGCCGCCGCTAGCCCTATAGACCTTCCAGCAACTCCCGCGCCCCCCGATGTTTCGGATCCAGCTTCAGGGCCTCTCGGGCGGCCTGGCGGGCTTCGTCGTTCCGCCCCAGGCCTTGGAGGATCTGGCCTTTGCGCCACCAGGCGCCGGGGTAGCCGGAGGATCCGCCTTCGAGGGGTTCGCGGAGCACCTGCTCGAGGGCGGCGAGGCCCTCGGGGCGGTGGAGGCCGCTGACGGCGGAGACCTTGCCGAGTTGGAGGCGCAGGAGGCTGGGGGCGTCCACCTGGGTGAGGTGATCCTGGACAACCTTCCAGGCGGTCTCGGGTTGCCCGCCGTGCAGGTAGGCGTCGCTGACGGCCGCCACGCCCCGGGCCCGGGTGCGGACGCCCGGCAGCAGGCGCGGGGCTTCGCTTAGCAGGCGCGCATTCTTCCCGGCCTCGCCCAGGGCCTTCTTGGCGGGGCGGTGGTCGAGGGCATCGAGCCACTGGCCCACCACTTCCGGATCCTGCGGGGCAAGGGCCAGGGCCCGGCCGAAATAGGGCTCGGCCTGCCACCATTTCCCCTCCTCGACGAGGATCAGGGCCTGGAGCAGATCGCCCCGGGCCGGGGACACGCGCCGCAGGCGCTCCGCGCACTGCAGGGCCTTGCGGGTGGATCCGCCGAGGAGGCCCGGCAGCATTTCGTACGCCAGCCCCAGGCTGGTCCAGGCCGAGGCGAGCGTGGGATCGGCTTCGGTGGCGGCGCGGAGGTCATCGACTGCGCCGAGGGCTCCGCGCAGGCTCGACAGGTCCCGCTGCTGGATGGCCTCGCCGGCCCGCGCCAGGCCTCGGGCGAGTAGGGCGTCGGCGAGCCCCGGGCTGAGCTCGATGGCCCGGTCCGCGGCGGCCCGCGCCTCGTTGAAGCGCTGGAAACTGGAGAGGGCCTGGGATTTGGCGGCCCAGGCGGGGGCGTCTTTCGGGTTCTGCCGCAGGCGGGCCTCCGCCTCGGCCAGCACCTTGAGGTAGCGCCCGGCCTCCAGGTCGGCGCGGAAGCCGGGCGCCTGGGCTTGAAGGACGATGGCGACGGCGAGGAAGGGGATCACGGCGGCCTTTCGGTGCTGGAGACAGCATGAACAGGATGACGGAGGGAAGGGGAAGGGAAACCGCCCGGGGCCGCGTCTTTACTCCGGGTATAGCGCGGGATGGCCTCCTGGGGTATCCTAAGTGATTGTCCGGACACGACTCTAGAGGAGATCGCATGGTGGCCAAGGGCGGTTTGTTGGAAGGGAAGCGGGGCCTCGTCATCGGCGTGGCCAACAAGCGGTCCATCGCCTGGGGCATCGCCCAGCGGGCGGCCGAGGCCGGCGCCCAGCTCTGCCTCACCTACCAGAACGAGCGGCTCGGCGAGAACGTCCGCGAGCTGGCCGCCGAGCTGAAGAACCCGATGCTCCAGATGATGGATGTGGGCAGCGACAGCCAGATCGTCATGGCCTTCGACGAGATCCGCAAGAAGTGGGGCAAGCTCGACTTCGTGGTGCACGCCGTGGCCTACGCGCCGCGCCAGGCCCTGGAAGGCACCTTCGTCGACACCAGCCGGGAGGACTTCCGCGTGGCGCTCGACATCAGCGCCTACTCCCTGGCGGCCGTGGCCCACGCGGCCCAGGCCCTCATGCCGGAAGGCGGCTCCATCGTGACCCTGAGCTACCTGGGCTCCGAGCGGGTGGTGCCCGGCTACAACGTCATGGGCGTGGCCAAGGCCAGCCTCGAAGCCAGCGTGCGCTACCTGGCCGCCGACCTGGGGCCCCAGGGCATCCGCGTGAACGCCATCTCCGCCGGCCCCATCAAGACCCTGGCCTCGTCGGGCATCCCCGGCATCGGCTCGAAGCTCAAGCATCACCGCGCCCACACCCCGCTGCAGAGGGACACCGACCAGCTGGAAGTGGGCGATGCCGGCGTGTTCTTCCTCAGCGACATGGGCCGCGGCGTCACCGGGCAGGTGTTGTACGTGGACGGCGGCTTCAGCATCATGGCGGGATAGGCGCTGAGTCGAGGAAAAGGCGGGACAGGATTCACAGGATCAAGTGCTTGATTAACAGGATTAAAAATCACCAGGCAAGGCTGTTGAAATCCTGTCAATCCTGCTGTTAATCCTGTCCATCCTGTCTCAGCTTTTCTGCATTCCGGCCAGGGTCTCGATGACGTCGGCCACATGGCCCTTCACGCTGACCTTGGGCCAGACGTGGCGGATGATGCCCTTGGGATCCACCAGGAAGGTCGAGCGGATGATCCCCTCGACCTCCTTGCCGTACATCATCTTGCGGCCGAAGGCGCCCAGGGGCTTCAGCAGGGCGCACTCGGGATCCGACAGCAGGCGGAAGGGGAGGTTCTGCTTGGCGATGAAGTTCAGGTGGCTCTTCTGGCTGTCGCGGCTGATGCCGTAGACCTGCGCGCCGTGGGCCTGGACCCGGGCCAGGTTGTCGCGGAAGTCGCAGGCCTCGGTGGTGCAGCCGGGGGTGCTGTCCTTGGGGTAGGCGTAGAGCACGGTCCAGCGACCCTTGAGGTCCTTGGGCGTGACGACGGTGCCCTGGTCGTCCTGCAGGGAGAAGTCGGGGAGGGGGTGTCCGAGGAGGGGGCTCATGGCGCCCAGCGTAGCGCAGACGGCGCCAGCTGGGGTCTCCCGGGCGAGATCCCGGGTGTGACCGGGGGCATGGCCCGATCCGGCCAGACTGAGGCGGCGAGGTTGACCATGAACCTGACCGAGTACCTGTCTGCGGAATGGCGGCCCGCCCTGGGCTGCACCGAACCTGCGGCGGTGGCCTACGCGGCCTGCCTGGCCGCCGCCCAGGGCCGGGGCGAGCCGCGCATGGCGCGGCTGGTGCTGGACGCCCGCACCTACAAGAACTGCCATGCGGTGGGCCTGCCCAACAGCGACCACAAGACCGGCATCCTCTGGGCTCTGGCCCTGGGGGCCGTGCTCCCGGACCCGACCCCCGGCCTGCAGATCTTCGGCTCGGTCACGCCGGAAGCCCTCACCCAGGCCGCCCGGCTGCTGGACCGGGGCGCCATCCACGTGGAGGTGGATCCCTCGCGCACCGAGCTCTACCTGGACTGCACCGTGGCCTGCGCGGAAGGCGTGGGCCGGGCCGTGCTGGAGCAGGAGCACACGCGCCTGGTGCGCCTGGAGGCGGACGGCGTGCCCGTGCCCGTGACGAGCGCGGCCGCCGGCTGTGACGGGGGCGACCGGGTGCGGGAGCAGGTGGGGCGGATGTCCCTCGCCGAGCTGGCGGCGCTGGCCGCCTCCCCCACCGAGGCCGACCGGGCGCGGCTGCGGGAGGGCGTGGCCTGGAACCTAACCATGGCCGAGCACTGCGTGGGGCACCTGCCGCCCGGCTTCGTGCCGGGCGCGGAGGCCGATCCCTGGCTGCGCATCCCGCGGCTCGTGAGCGCCGGGGTGCTGGGCCGCATGTCCGGCGAGCCCCTCACCGTGATGTCGCTGGCGGGATCGGGCAACAAGGGCATCACCGTGTCCGTGGCGCTCACCCTCTGGGGCCGCCACGGGGGGCACAGCGAGGCCCGCATCGAGGAGGCCCTGGCGCTGGCGTGCCTGCTCACCACGGCCACCACCCAGAAGCTCGGCACCCTGTCGGCCATCTGCGGGGCCTCGAACGCCGCAGGCATCGGCATCGCGGCGGGGCTCGTGTATCTGGGCGGCGGCGGGCCGGCCCAGATGGACCTGGCCATCCACAACATGGTGGGCAACCTCGCCGGCCTCATCTGCGACGGCGCCAAGATCGGCTGCGCCATGAAGGCCATGACCGGCGTGGAGGCGGCCTTCCGGTCCGCTTCCCTCGCCCTGGCGGGCTTCGGCATTCCGGAGACCGACGGCATCGTCGGCGCGACGGGCGAGGCCTCCCTCGCCAACCTGGGCCGCCTCGCCCAGCGCGGCATGGCAGGCGCCGACACGGAGATCCTCGACATCATGCAGGCCAAGCTGGGCTGATCAGGCCCGGGCGGGTCCGGCCGACGTCCAGGCCAGCAGCAGGATCGCCGCCAGGGCCGACCAGCCCAGGGGCGAGGGATCCGAGCCGAGGCGGGGCAGCTCCTCCGCCAGCAGGCGGCCCAGGCTGTCGTGGCCCGGCCCGGGACCGAGGCCCAGCGCCGCGAGGGTGGCCTCTCCCCACAGGGCGGTGATCCAGGCGGTGGGAAACAGGGCGGCGGCCTGCTGCCACCCCCAGGGCGCCCAGCGCCGCAGGGTCGAGGGCCAGGGCGCGCCGAGGGTGCGCTCCAGGGCCCAGGCAGGAGACTGGCGGAAGGTTTCGATGCGGGCCCTCAGGGCGGGCTCCAGGTGCGGCGCCGCGAGGGCCCCCAGCAGCAGGCCGGTGGCGGTCAGGGACAGCCCGCCGGCCACCGCGGCCAGGGGCAGGAGGAAGAGGAGGGGCGGGAGGGACCGGAGGGCGGAGAGGGCGCTGGCGGTGCGTCGCCCCCGCCAGGCCAGCAGCAGCGCCAGCATCAGGGCGAGGAGGGCGCAGGCGCTGGCGAACCCGAGGCTCCGCGCCGAGGCCACCAGCAGGCGGAGCAGGGCATCGCGGCCCAGGTCGTCGGTTCCCAGGGGGTGGCGCAGCGAGGGCGCGAGGCTGCCGAGGAAGGGATCCAGGGCCAGGTCTGGGAGCAGCAGGCCTCCGAGGAAGAGCAGCCGTCCCTTCATGCGGCGTCCTCCGTCCGGGCGTGGGAAAGGGCCCAGAGCCCGGCGAGGACCAGCACCCAGCCCGCCAGGCCCAGCCGATCCCGCACCGCCACCCGGGTGAGCCAGTCGGTGCCCAGGCCCGGCAGGCCCAGGACCCGCTCCAGCACCAGGGTGGCCGTGAGCCAGACGGGCAGCCGGGCCGCGAGCCACCGGCGCCAGAGCCGGAAGAGCACGAGGCGCCTCGCCCGCCGCACCGCCGCCTTGCCCCAGGCCTCGGGGAAGGGGCGTTCCGGGGGCAGGGCCTGGGCCAGCCACCGCACCTCGCCCGGCAGGGCCGCCGCGAGGAAGGCCAGCAGCCAGCCCTGGAAGCCCGGCGGGCCCCAGGCGGCGGGCCAGAGGGCCAGGATCAGCGCGGCCCAGAGCAGGTCGGGCGGGGCCTCCAGCAGAGCCAGGGGTCGGCGGCGCGCCAGGTCCGGCCCCCCAAGCCAGGCCAGCAGAGGGGCGGCGGCGGCCAGGGCCGCCACGGCGCCGGCGGCGGGCAGCAGGGATTGCCAGGGGAAGGCCGGCGGCGCCGCGCCCTTCCAGGTGGCGCCGGGCAGGCCCAGGGCCAAGGCCAGACCGAGGACCCAGACCAGCCAGCCGGGGAGGCCCCGCCGCACTACCTGGACCAGCGCCAGCCGGCGGCTCCCGGGGTATGGAGGTAGAGGCCGAGCGGGCTGGGCTCGACCTGGAGGCGCTTGTCCACCCAGATGACGCTCTGGAAATCCAGCAGGGGCAGGGCAGCAGGGTTCGCGGCCCAGAGCTGCTGGAGGTCGTGCCAGGCGAGGTCGCCGGGCTGCTGGAGGCGGCGGATCATGTCGGCCAGGCGGGGGTGCCGCCAGCCGGTGACGTTCATGGGGCCCCTCGGCTCCAGGTACTCGAGCACCGCCCAGGGGTGGGGTTCGAAGACCACCACCGAGCAGGCGAGCTGGAAGTCCCCCTTCATCAGCCGCGCGGCGAGCAGGCCCTGCTCCAGGGGCGTCAGCTGGAGCTCGAAGCCGTTCTTCCGGGCCCGTTCCCGCAGGGCCAGCAGCAGCTTCTCCACGGATTCGTCCCCGGCGGGGTAGAGCAGGGTGTAGGTGGCGGGGCCCTTGGGCGGGGCGGTCGCCGCCTCGATGGACTGCAGCTCAAGGCCGAGGGTCTCGGGCCAGAGGCCGCGGCTGGGCTTGGCGTTCAGACCCAGCAGCTGGGGCGGGAAGGCGTCCTTCCGCCAGCGCTCCAGCCACTGGAGGGGGCCGACGCCCAGGTGGCTCCAGACCACGAGCTGGGCGTGCATGGGCTGGGTGACCAGTCGGTGCGAGGCGGGCACCTCCGCCTGGCGCCGGGTGCTGGGCGCGCCGAGGGTGAGCCAGCCCTTCTGGAGCGCGGCCATCACGCCCGCGGCGTCGGGCAGAAGACGGAAGCGGATGCCGTCCACCCGGGGCTTCAGGAAATGGTCGCGGCGCGTGAAGCTCCAGGCGCCGTCCTCCTTCCGGAAGGCGAAGGGGCCCGAGCCCCGGTCGGGGTGGTCCTTCTGGGCGATGGGCACCCGGGCCAGCTCCAGCAGGAGGCGGCCCGCGGGCTTGGGCGAGCGGATCCAGGGCTGGCCCTGCGCCACGCCCGCCTGCGCCCCTTCGAGGATGGCGCGCTTGGTGGGGCTGGCCGAGGGGTTGCGCAGCAGCTCCTGGACCGTCCAGACCACGTCCTCGGCGCTGACCTGGCTGCCGTCGGGGAAGCGGGCATCGGCCCGCAGGGTGAAGGTGGTCGTCCCATCCTTCTGGGTCTTCCAGCTGGAGGCCAGGCGGGGCACCAGCCGGCCGCCGGGGCTGAGGCCCACCAGGGCGTCCCCGGCGAGGGACTGGAGGATCCACTGCTCGTAGCCCTCGCCCTGGATGAAGTCGAGGGGCCCTGGATCCCGCTGGAGGGACTCCTCCACCACCTGAGCGGCCAGGGGTTGGACGGCCAGGGGCGTGACGAGGGAGGCGAACGCCAGGCTGAGGGCCAGGATCGGGGTGCGCATGGTCGGTTCCGGGAAGGGGATCCAGGATGCGCCGGAACCCGGCTTCTGGGGAAGCGGGTTGGTGGAATTGTCCGGCTGGCGGGGTAGGCCCTGGGGGATGGGGATCGGTGTTGCTACTCTGATTGCCTGGAGGCCCCGGGTGGCTGATCTTTCCAGTTCGAAGCTCTTCTGGTGGTGGCCCCTCATGGCCCGTCACCGCCGCACCCTGTACTGGGGGCTCGGGGCGACGATCCTGTGCAGCGTGGCGGCCTCGGTGGTGCCCTACTGGTCGGGCAAGGCCGTGAACGCCCTGGAGCACCGGGACTGGCACGGCTCGCGCGTCTTCCTGGCCTGGATGCTGGCCTTCACCGCCGCCGCGGGCCTCGGCCGCTACCTCATGCGCAACACCCTCATCGGCCTTAGCCGCGAAGTCGAGCGGGAGCAGCGCGAATCCCTCTACACCTTCCTGCTGTCGCGGCCCTTCGCCTTCTACGAGCAGCAGCGGGTGGGCGACCTCATGTCCCGGCTGGGCGATGACGTGGGCACGGTGCGCATGGCCACGGGCCCTGGCCTTATGAGTTTCCTGCAGGTGCTGTCCATCCTGCCCGTGACGCTGGGCCTCATGTTCCACACCAGCTGGCGGCTGACCCTCGCGGTGATGCTGCCCTTCTCCTTTTTGGCCCTGGGCTTCTACATCATCGGGAAGTGGAGCCACATGGTGCAGCAGAAGCTGCAGCTGGCCTTCTCGGCGCTCTCCACCTACAGCCACGAGACCATCAGCGGCGAGCGGGTGGTGCAGGCTTTCGGCCTCGAGGAGGCCCGGGTGGCGCACTTCGGTGCCCTCAGCCGCCGCCACGCCTCGCTGAGCATGAAGCAGTCGGTGATATTCAGCGCCTACGCGCCGCTGTCGGCCCTCATCAGCGGCGTGTCCGCCCTGGTGCTGGTGGCCTACGGCGGCGCCCTGGTGGTGCGCGGCGCCCTGAGCCTCGGCGACCTCACCGCCTTCACCGGGTTCCTGGTGGCGCTGGCCTGGCCCATGATGAGCCTGGGCTGGTCGGCCAACCTCTTCCAGCGGGCCAAGGCCGGCCAGGACCGCCTGGACCAGCTGCTCCACAGTCCCGAGCGGTCCCTGCCCCCGGCGGAGCCGATCGCGCTGCCCGACGTGCCCACGGCCCTCGCCCTGGAAGGCGTCACCCACCGCTTTGAGACGGGACGCGGGCTCGGTCCCGTGGACCTGGCCCTGGCGCCGGGCGACAGCCTGGCGGTGGTGGGCGGCATCGGCTCGGGCAAGACGCTGATCCTCCAGGTGCTGGCTGGCCTGCGGGAACCCCAGGCGGGGCGCATGCGGGTGGACGGCGAGCCTCTCACCGACACCACGCTGCGCAAGCACTGGGCCGGGCTCGGCTGGGTGCCGCAGGAGGCCTTCCTGTTCTCGGATACCCTGCGGGCCAACCTGGCCATGGGCCGGCCCGAGGCCACGGACGAGGAGATCTGGGAGATCGCCCGGGTGGTGGCCATGGATGAGCTCATCCGGCGCCTGCCCGATGGTCTCGACACCGTGGTGGGCGAGCGTGGCGTGGCCCTCAGCGGCGGCGAGCGCCAGCGCACGGCCCTGGCCCGCGCGCTGCTGCGTCACCCCCGGCTGCTGCTCCTGGACGACGCGCTGTCGGCCGTGGATGCCGAAACGGAGAGCCGCATCCTGGAGAACCTCCGCGCCTTCCTGGGCAAGTCCACCCTGGTGCTGGCCACGCACCGGGTGTTCGTGGCCGAGACCTGCGCCCGGGTGCTGGTGCTCGAGGAGGGCCGCATGGTCCAGCTCGGGAGCCCCGAGGAGCTGGCCCTCCAGACCGGCACCTTCGCGCGCCTCAAGCGGCTGCAGAGCCTGGAGCGGGAGCTGGTGAAGGGCTCCTGATCAGGACCCTTCCCGGAAGGTCACCTTGTTGATCTCGGCGAACGTCGTGATCCCGGCGCGCACCTTCTCCACGGCGCTCTCGCGGAGGAACTGCATGCCCCCGCGGCGGGCGGCGGCCTTCACTTCGCGGACGGGTGCCCGCTGGATGAGCAGCTCGCGGAGCTCGTCGTTCAGGCCCATGAACTCGATGATCGCCTGGCGGCCCCGGAAGCCGGTGCCGTGGCAGTCCACGCAGCCCACGCGGTCAAACAGCGTGGCGCTGCGGAGCCAGGCTTCGTCCACGCCGTTCTCCTCCAGCTCCTGGGGCGTGGGCTTGGGGGCGGGGCGCTTGCACTTGGTGCAGAGCACGCGCACCAGGCGCTGAGCGAGGATGCAGTTCAGCGACGACACAAAGTTGTAGACCTCGACGCCCATGTGCTGGAAGCGTCCCAGCACGTCCAGCACGTTGTTGGCGTGGACGGTGGTGAAGACCAGGTGGCCCGTCAACGCGGACTGGATGGCGATCTGGGCGGTCTCGGGATCGCGGATCTCGCCCACGAGGATCTTGTCGGGGTCGTGGCGCAGGATGGAGCGCAGACCCAGGGCGAAGGTGAGGCCCTTCTTCTCGTTCACGGGGATCTGCGTGACGCCCTCGAGCTGGTACTCGACGGGATCCTCGATGGTGATGATCTTGTCCTCGGGGGCCCGGATCTCGCTGAGCACCGCGTAGAGGGTGGTGGTCTTGCCCGATCCCGTGGGGCCAGTCACCAGGAACATGCCGTAGGGTTCGCGGGCGAAGCGGCGGAGGCGGGCCAGCTCGTGGGCTGAGAAACCCAGGATCTCCAGCGTGAGGGCCTGAAACTCCTCGGTGAGGTTCTCCTTGTCCAGGATGCGGATCACCGCGTCCTCGCCGTGGATGGTGGGCATGATGCTCACGCGGAAGTCGATGGCCCGGCCGCGCACCTTGAGCTTGAAACGGCCGTCCTGGGGCTTGCGCTTCTCGGCGATGTCGAGCTCGGACATGACCTTGACGCGGCTGATGATGGGCGAAGCGAAGCGGCGGTCGATGGGGTCGGCGGCGGGGTAGAGGCTGCCGTCGATGCGGTATTTGATCTGGAAGCCGGTGGCCGTGGTCTCGAGGTGGATGTCCGAGGCCCGGCGCTGCAGGGCGTTGAAGATGGTGGTGTCCACCAGGCGGACGATGGGGGCCTCGTCCTTGTCAGTGAGGCGCTCCAGGTCGAGCACCTCGTCATCGAGATCCTCCTCGTGGAGCACCTGGATCTTGAGGGCCTCGCCGGCCTCATCCATGACCTTCTGGCCGCTCTCGGATTTCTTCAGCACTTCCTGGATCTGGGCCAGGGGGGCGCCGGCGAACCGGAGAGGCCGCTTGAGGCGCAGCCGGAGCATGTCCTGGGTGGTGAGGTCCAGGGGATCGGCCATGGCCAGCCAGAGCACGCCCTCCCGCTCCTGCACTGGGACGAAGTGGTGCTTCAACATCAGGTCGAGGGGCAGCGCCTGGAACAGCGCGAAGTCCACCGGTTCCCGGGTCAGGTCGAGGGTGGGGTAGAGGTCCCGCACCGGCCGGAAGTCGGTGAGCGTCTGGTCGCCGGCGGCGACGGCATCCGAAGGAACCGGGGGATTTGAAGGCGACATGGAAGCATCCTAGCTCAAGGGAGCCAGCCCCGAACGATCAGAATCGGACCTGAGTCACAAAGGACGCGAGGGTTAGCTTCGATCGTTGACCTGCGCGGGACCCGCACTCCACAATGACTGGTCCTGGAGGCTCCATGCGTGGGTACGCGTCCATCCTGCTGCTGATTCTGGTAGCAGTGGCCCTGCCGATCATCATCTGGAATTTATCGTGGCTGCTGCGCCCCAACTGGCCCAGCGCCGCGAAGTACTCGTCGTACGAGTGCGGCATCACCACCACCACCGAGGCCCGGGAGAAGTTCTCCGTGCGCTACTACCTGGTGGCCGTGATGTTCCTCGTGTTCGACGTGGAAACGGTCTTCCTGATGCCGTGGGCGATCCAGATGAAGGAACTGGCCGTCTTCGGCTTCATCGAGCTGGGCCTGTTCCTCTTCCTGCTGCTGTTCGGCTACGGCTACATCTGGTCCAAGGGAGCCCTCACATGGGAATGAGCACGAAGCAGGAGCGGAGTGCCACTTTGCGCAGCGAAGCGCCGCAGGCGTGCGGCACAGGAGGTGCCGCATGAATCAACCCACCGCCCTTGAGCACATCCTCATCACCACCAAGGTGGAGAAGGTCATGAACTGGTCCCGCGCCACCAGCGTGTGGCCCGTGACCTTCGGCCTGGCCTGCTGCGCCATCGAGATGATGGCCGCCGGCGCCAGCCGCTTCGACTTCGACCGCTTCGGCGCCGGCATCTTCCGGGCCACGCCCCGCCAGGCCGACCTGATGATCGTGGCCGGCACGGTGACCTACAAGATGGCCCCGATCATCAAGACCCTCTACGACCAGATGCCCGAGCCCAAGTGGGTGATCGCGATGGGCTCCTGCGCGACCGCCGGTGGGCCCTTCGACTCGTACCACACCGTCCAGGGCGTGGACAAGGTCATCCCGGTGGATGTCTACATCCCCGGCTGCCCGCCCCGGCCAGAGTCCCTCATCTACGGGTTCATGAAGCTGCAGGACAAGATCATGACCAGCAGCCTCGCCGACCGGTACAAGGACATCTTCGAGGAGGTCGGCTGATGTCGGACGAGTCCCTCCCCCAGACGCCGGAAGTCCCGGAAGCTCCGGCCGGGCCCTACGTCTACGACTACGCGGCTTCCCCCCAGCGCCAGATCGTCATGCCGAAGACCGTGCCCCTGCCCAGCCTGCGGACCTACCAGGCCGAGGTGAAGGCCGCCGCCGAGGCCGATGAGGCCAAGTGGCAGAAGATGCTCGCGGATTTCGAGACGGCCAAGGCCAAAGCTGAAGCCGAGGGCAAGGATGCGCCCAAGCCCCCCGTCCGTCCCGTCCCCCGCAAGGACGACAACGACATGAAGACCCCCTGGCCCCAGGAGGCGACGGATCCGGACCTGCTCCGGCTGAAAGAGCTCCTCGGCGACAAGGTGGAGGAGATCTTCGAGCAGGCCGGCGAGCTGACCTGCCAGGTGGCGAAGGAGGCCATCCTGGAGGCCCTCCAGCTCTGCCGCCAGGACGCCAAGCTGAACTACGAGATGCTGGCCGACCAGACCGGCACGCACTATCCCGCCGCCAAGGATTTCGCCTTCAGCGTGGTCTACCACTTGACGAGCATCAGCCGCCGGAAGCGCCTGCGGCTGCGGATCCTGGTACCCGAGGGCTTCATGCCCGAGAGCGCCGTGGCAGTCTATCCCGGCGCCAACTGGATGGAGCGCGAGGCCTACGACATGCTCGGCATCCGGTTCGCGAACCACCCCGACATGACCCGCATCCTCTGCCCGGAGGACTGGGAGGGCCACGCCCTGCGGAAGGACTACCCCGTCGTGGGCTGGGGACAGCGCGACATCGCCTTCCGCGAGGACCGGGGCGGCATGATCGAGCGCATCGCCCTCCAGAAGGCCGGCCAGATGGGCATCAACCTGAAGCAGCCCAAGGCGGAGTGAAGATGATGCGCCACGGAGACACAGAGGGCACGGAGATGAGCATGGAGAAGAACGCGGAGAATGCCAAAGTGCCCAGGTTCAACCTTATTTCCTCCGTGCCTTTCTCGGTGCCTTCCCTCCGTGATCTCCGTGCCTCCGTGGCGCGGTTTCCCCTGAACTAGGAGCATCCGTGTTCAAGAACGAGGAAATGGAGATCAACCTGGGGCCGCAGCATCCGTCCACGCACGGGGTGCTCCGGGTGAAGCTGCGGCTGGATGGCGAGACCATCACCCACTGCCGGCCCGTGATCGGCTACCTGCATCGCGGCGTGGAGAAGATCTGCGAGAACCAGACCTTCTTCCAGGGCCAGGTCTGGACCGACCGCATGGACTACTGCTCCGCCGTGGCCAACAACCTGGGTTGGGCCGAAGCCAACGAGAAGCTCTTCGGCATCACCGTGCCTCGCCGCGCCCAGTACATCCGCACGATGCTCAATGAGTTCAACCGCCTGGCGTCCCACCTGATCTGGCTGGCGACCCACGCGCTGGACATCGGCGCCATGACGGTCTTCCTCTACGCCTTCCGTGAGCGCGAGGACATCCTCGACATGAACGAGGCCTTCTGTGGCTCGCGCCTCACCACCACGGCCTTCCGCATCGGCGGCCTGCGCGAGGACCTGCCCCCCGGCTTCGAGAAGATGGTCACGAAGTTCCTCGCGAAGTTCCCCGCATGCATCGAGGAATACGAGAACCTGCTCAGCGAGAACCGCATCTGGAAGAAGCGCACCATCGGCGTGGCCAAGCTGAGTGCCGAGGATGCCATCGCCATGGGCGTGACCGGCCCCGTGCTGCGCGCGGCGGGCGTGCCCTACGACATCCGGAAGGCGTTCCCCTACGCGGCCTACGCGGAGATGGATTTCGAAATCCCCACCCGCACCGAGGCCGACACCTACGCCCGGTACCTGGTGCGCATGGCCGAGATGCGGCAGAGCGCCCGCATCATCCAGCAGTGCATGGACGGCATGCCCGAAGGGCCGGTCATGGCCAAGCTGCCGAAGATCCTGAAGGCCGAGGTCAACGAGGTCTATCACGCCACCGAGGCGCCCAAGGGCGAAATCGGCTACTACCTCGTGGGCGAGAAGGGCAGTGGCAACCCCTACCGGTTCCACGTGCGGGCCCCCGGATTCATCAACCTCCAATCCCTGCCCAAGATGGCCGAGGGAGGCCTGATCGCCGACATCGTGGCGGCCATCGGCACCCTGGACATCGTGCTCGGCGAAATCGACCGATAGGCGACAGAGGATCCCAAGCCATGCCGACTCCGACCCTGACCCAGTCCATCGTGATCACGCTCATCCAGTGCCTGCTGGTGGTGATCTTCGTATTCGTCGTCGTCCCCTTGACGGTGTTCGCTGAGCGCAAGGTGCTCGGACACCTCCAGCAGCGCCTGGGCTCCACCCGCGTGGCCAGCGGCCACGTCGGCATCACCGGGTGGATGAACCGCGGCATGTGGAAGTGGGGCCGCATCCCCGTCCTCTCCTACTGGCGCGGCATCCCGGGCCTCGTGGCCGACGTGCTGAAGCTCATCCTCAAGGAGGACATCCTCCCGGCGAAGGCCGACAAGTTCGTGTTCTTCATCGCGCCGGCCCTCAGCATGGTGGCCGCCGTGGTGGTGTTCGCCGCCGTCTCCTTCGTGCCCGGCGTCTTCTTCACCTTCCCCGCCTGGTTCCCCTTCGTGGGCGGCCTGCCGGTGTCCGGCGGCATCGCCGACATCAACGTGGGCCTGCTCTGGATCCTCGGCGTGGCGAGCGTGGGCGTCTACGGCATCGTGCTCGCGGGCTGGGCCTCCAACTCCAAGTATCCCCTGCTGGGAGGCCTGCGCAGCGCCGCCCAGATGGTGAGCTACGAAGTGCCCCTGGCCATGAGCCTCCTCGCCCCGGTGGTGCTGTCGGCCAGCCTGAACTTCGGCGAGATGTCCGCCCGCATGGCCACGGGCCTGCCCTTCTGGGGCCTGGTGCCGCAGATACTCGGCTTCCTGATCTACCTCACCTGCGGCTTCGCTGAGACCAACCGCCTCCCCTTCGACATGCCCGAAGCTGAGAACGAGCTGGTGGCCGGGTTTCACACCGAGTACTCGGGCATGAAGTTCGGGTTCTTCTACCTGGCCGAGTACATCAACATGACCGTGGTGGCGGCCCTGGCCTCGGGCTTCTTCCTGGGTGGTCCCTGGCTGCTGCCCTTCGGGCTCCAGGGCCTGGTGAACCCTTACATCCCGGCGGCTCTCTCCTGGTTCGCCGAGCCCCACGCGATCTTCTTCGTCGTGAAGATCATCTTCATCCTCTTCACCTACATCTGGGTCCGCGGCACCATCCCCCGCTACCGGTACGACCAGGTCATGAGCGTGGCCTGGAAGTACCTGATCCCCATGGCGCTGTTCAACCTCTTGCTGGCGGCCGTCGTCCGCTGCTTCGCCGTCTAGGGGCCATCCATGAACAAGATCCTGAGGACCCTCATTCCCTTCGACATCGCCAAGGGCCTGGCCATCACGGGCAAGCACTTCAGCAAGGTGTTCTTCACGGCCAACCGCCGGAAGGTGCCTCTCCACATCGTTTCGGAGTATCCCGAGGTGGTGGCCAAGGTGCAGCCCCGCTACCGAGGCCGTCTCACGCTTCTCAAGGACGAGCAGGGCGAGATCAAGTGCGTGTGCTGCCTGGCCTGCGAGAAGATCTGCCCCACCCAGGTGATCACCATCGAGAAGGGCAAGAAGGAGGGGCGAAAGATGCCCTTCCCCGTGCGCTACGACTTCGAGATGGAGCGCTGCATCTTCTGCGAGTTCTGCGTGGAGAGCTGCGGCTTCGACTCCATCATCCTGAACCACCAGTTCGAGCTGGCGGCCTACAACCGGGAGGACTTCTCCCTGGGCATGGAAGGGGCGGGACAGAACATGTTCGAGCCTTCGCCCGTAGGCAAGTTCAGCGTCGCTGAAGACTGACCCTCCCCTTCGAGCATCCCCGAGGACGCCCATGGAACATCTCATCGAAACGATCGGCCGGAACATGTTCGCCATCTTTGGCGTCATGGCCCTGTGCGGCGCCGCGTTCATGGTCGCCTCCAGGAGTGCCGTGCACAGCGTGCTCGGCTTCCTCTTCGCCATGCTCTGCATCGCGGGCTGCTTCCTGTCCCTGGAAGCGGAATTCCTGGGCATGGCCCAGATCCTCGTCTATGCGGGCGGCATCGTAGTGCTCTTCCTCTTTGTGGTCATGCTCGTCGAGATGAGCAAGAAGACTGAGAAGGAAGTCTTCCAGCTCCAGTCGCGGTACGCCGTGCTGGTCGTGCTGGCAGGCGCCGCGGTCTTCGTGGGCGTGTTCCGCAAGGTGATCTTCGGCGCCGCCTCCCCTGATGCGCTGGTGCTCCGACCCGAGCTGGCCAAGGGGCTGAACGTGGCCCAGCAGAACGCCCAGGCGGTGAGCCGCGGCCTGTTCGCCGACTACCTGCTGCCTTTCGAGATCCTCAGCGTGATCCTCCTGGTGGCCCTGGTCGGCGCGGTGGTCCTGGCAAAGACGGAGCGGGTGTGATGGTCAGCCTCAACGCGGTTCTCCTCGTCTCGTTCCTGCTCTTCTCCATCGGCGTCATCGGCGTGCTGATCCGGCGCAACGCCCTGGTGATCCTCATGTGCGTGGAGCTCATGCTCAACGCCGCCAACCTGAACTTCATCGCCTTCGCCCGCCACAGCGGGTCCGTCTCCGGCCAGTCCTTCGCGCTGCTGGTGATGGGCTTCGCGGCGGCCGAGGTGGCCGTGGGCCTCGCACTGGTGGTGGCCCTCTACCGCAAGCGCGACACCGTCCAGGTGGACGACATCAACCTGCTGAAGGGATGACGACGACCATGACTGCCGACATGACCCTGACGCACGCCGTAGCCAACGCCGCCTCCCAGCCGGGCACCCTGCTCTGGCTGATCCCCTTCCTGCCCTTCTTCGGCTTCCTCATCAACGGCCTCAGCGGCCGCCGGCTGCGGAACACCGCCATTGTGGACACCCTGGCCCTCGGCAGCGTCGGCCTGGCCTTCCTGCTCACCCTGTGGCATTTCGTCCAGCTGATCGGTCTGCCCGCTGACGGGCGTTCCATCCACCAGTCCCTCTGGACCTGGCTCGACATCGGCGGCGCCCGGGTCATGGGCGGCCTCAGCACCTACAAGGTGGCCTGGGCCTACAAGTTCGACGTGCTGAGCGGCTGCATGGCCCTCCTCGTGTCGGGCGCGGGCTTCCTCATCCACCTCTTCAGCACCGGCTACATGGCCGAAGAGCGCAATGACGGGCGCTACTACCGGTTCATGGCCTACATGAACCTCTTCGTGTTCAGCATGCTGAACCTGGTGCTGGGCGCCAACATCCTGATGATGTTCCTGGGCTGGGAAGGCGTGGGTCTCTGCTCCTACCTGCTCATCGGTTTCTATTTCGACAAAGAGTACGCGGCGGTGGCGGGCAAGAAGGCCTTCGTCACCAACCGCATCGGCGACTTCGGCTTCATGATCGGGTTCTTCCTGATCTTCCAGGTCTTCGGCAGCCTCGACTACGACACCCTCATGGGTTCGGTGCGCGAGGTGGCGAACATGCCCGCCCTCACGCTCTACGGCCACACCGCGAGTCCCACCTGGTGGTTCAACCTCATCGGCTGCTGCCTCTTCGTGGGCGCCATGGGCAAGTCCGCGCAGATCCCCCTCTACGTCTGGCTGCCGGACGCCATGGCGGGCCCCACCCCGGTGTCGGCCCTGATCCACGCGGCCACCATGGTGACCAGCGGCCTCTACATGATCACCCGGCTGAACTTCATCTATGTGAACGCGCCGGTGGCCCTGATGGTCGTGCTGGCCTTCGGATCGCTGACGGCCTTCGTGGCCGCCACCATGGGCCTGGCCCAGTACGACATCAAGAAGGTGCTGGCCTATTCCACCGTGTCCCAGCTGGGCTTCATGTTCATGGGTATGGGCGCGGGTGCCTTCAGCGCCGGCATGTTCCACGTGTTCACCCACGCCTTCTTCAAGGCCAGCCTCTTCCTCGGTTCCGGCGCGGTGATCGCGGCCTGCCATCACGAGCAGGACATGCGGAACATGGGCGGGCTCAAGAAACTCATGCCCATCACGGCCATGAGCATGATCCTCGCCACGTTCGCCATCGCGGGCATCTTCCCCTTCTCGGGCTTCTTCTCGAAGGACGAGATCCTCTGGAAGGTCTTCGAGGGCTGGTACCAGCACGGGCACTACACGGGCCCCACCCTCAACCTGGTGGCCTGGATCCTCGGCATGCTGGGCGCCTTCTGCACCGCCTTCTACATGACCCGCCTCATCGCCATGACCTTCTACGGCGAGTACCGCGGCGCGGGCAACGATCCCCACGGCCTGACCGTCCAGTCGGAGGCCCATCACGGCCACGACGACCACGGCCATGGCGCCCACGGACACGCGCCGGTCGGAAACCATGTGCATGAGCTGGACCAGCATCACGCCCACCACGACGACGATCCGGAAGACCACGACATCGTGCCTGGTCACCATCCCCACGAAGTCTCCTGGCGCATGTGGCTCCCAGTGGCCACCCTCGCCGGCTTGGCGGTGGTCGGGGGCTTCCTGAACTACCCCGAAAGCCTGCACCGCGTGTTCCCCATCGTTCCCGCCGAGCTCTTCTCCAAGTGGATCGAGCCGCTGCTCTACCAGGTGGCCCCAGTGCACCACGGCGAGCACGTGCCTCCCGCCATCGAGTACGGCCTCATGGCCTGGGCCACCCTGATCTGGGCTCCTGGCGCCATGCTCCTGGCCTGGGTGATCTACAAGAAGGATCCCAGCTGGGGTCGCGCCAAGGCCTTCGTGGCGCGCTTCCCCAACCTCTACCGCTGGGTCAACGCGAAGTACTACGTGGACGAGTTCTACGAGTGGGCCCTCATCAACCCCATCAAGCGCTTCTCCGCCCAGCTCTGGAGCTTCGACACCTGGGTGGTGGACGGCATGGTGAACGGCGCGGCCCGCGTCACGATCATCTGGGCCGACCTCATGCACTGGGCGGATGAGTACCTGGTGGACGGCGCCGTCGACCTCACCGAGTACATCGTCCACGAGACGAGCCAGGTCTTCCGGGGCCTGCAGAGCGGCCGGGTGCAGCACTACGCCTTCGTGATGTTCATCGGCTTCCTCGTCTTCGCCTTCTGGAAATTCCTCGTCTAGCCTTCCCTGCCTGGCCTCATTGGTTGGAGTCCCCATGTTCACCGCTAATACGACACTGATGCTGGTGGCGACCTTCCTGCCTGTACTGGGCGCGCTGGTCCTGCTTCTCGTGCCCAAGGACCAGCGCCGGGTTTTCGAGATCGGCTCCCTGCTGGTGATGATCGCCAGCTTCCTGGTGAGCGTCCTCTTCTGGTTCGGCTACGACCGCGCCAGCGACGCCGTCCAGTGGGCGGCCGCCTGGAACTGGATCCCGTCCCTCGGGGTGAAGTTCAGCGTGGGCATGGATGGCATCAGCCTCGTGCTCTGGCTGCTGACCACCTTCATCGGCCCCATCGCCATCGCCTGCTCGTTCAAGTCCATCGAGACGCGGCACAAGGAGTACTACATCTGGATGCTGGTGCTCCAGACGGCCATGCTCGGCGTCTTCATCACCCAGGACATGTTCCTCTTCTACCTGTTCTGGGAAGTCATGCTGGTGCCGATGTACTTCCTGATCGCCATCTGGGGCGGCCCCCAGAAGCTCTACGCGGCCATCAAGCTCTTCCTCTACACCCTGGCCGGCTCGGTGCTGATGCTTGTGGCGATCCTGGCCATCTACTTCCTGCAGCACAAGGCCACCGGCAGCTACGACTTCTCCCTGGCCAGCTTCCAGGCCATGGCCCCCGTGATCGCCCAGCAGTCCAAGAACTACCAGTACTTGATGGCCCTGGCCTTCTTCATCGGCTTCGCCATCAAGGTGCCCATGTTCCCCTTCCACACATGGCTGCCTGACGCCCACGTGCAGGCGCCCACCGCCGGCTCCGTGATCCTGGCCGCCATCCTGCTGAAGATGGGCACCTACGGCTTCGTGCGGTTCCTGCTGCCCATCCTGCCCGGCGCCACCAAGGACCTCATGCCCTGGTTCATCGCCCTGGCGCTCATCGGCATCATCTACGGCGCCCTGGTGGCCATGATCCAGAAGGACATGAAGAAGCTGGTGGCCTACTCCTCGGTGAGCCACCTCGGCCTCTGCATGTTGGGCCTCTTCGCCCTCAATCCCTACGGCATCAAGGGCGGCATGCTCCAGATGATCAACCACGGCATCAGCACCAGCGGACTCTTCCTCGCGGTGGGCATCGTCTATGAGCGGCGCCACACGCGCATGATCGCCGACTTCGGCGGGCTCTCGAAGAGCATGCCGGTCTACGCCACGATCTTCATGATCATGACCATGAGCAGCCTCGGCCTTCCGCTCCTCAACGGGTTCATCGGTGAGGGCGTGATCCTCATGGGCGCCTTCCAGGCCTTCCCCTGGGCCGCGGTGGTCGCCACCCTCGGCATCATCCTCGGCGCCGCCTACCTGCTGTGGATGTATCAGCGGGTCATGTTCGGACCCATCACCGCCGTGAACGAGAAGATGGACGACCTCGACCTCCGCGAGGTGCTCTACTTCGCCCCTCTGGTGATCGTGGCCTTCTGGATCGGCATGTATCCCAAGCCGGTGATGGCTGTCATGGACGCCCCGGTGCGCAAGCTCGTCGAGCAGATCACCCCCGGCTTCCACGCCGCCGAGGCCCTGGCCGCCAAGCAGGCCGCCGCCGCCAAGTTGGGCATGCAGGGCATGACCGCCCCGGCCGCCCACCATGAGGCGGCCCCCGCCGGACACGCCGCCACCCCCGCCGGCCATGAAGCGCCCGCCCTCGAGACCCCAGCCCACGGCGGAGGCCACTGATGACCGGCTTCGCTCAGGGGCTTCTGGACGCGCTCCTCCGGGACACGCACCTCATCACGCCCCAACTCTTCCTGATGGTCGTGGCCACGCTCATGCTGTGGCCCGGCGACCTCTTCTTCAACCGGAACGAGAAGCACAAGTGGGCGCCCATCACCCTGGTGATCCTGGCCGTCACGGCGGTGCTGGTGACCCGGGTTCCCGACGGAGAGGGCTTCTCCCGGATGTTCCGCATGGACGGCCTCACCCGGGGCTTCCAGCTGCTGAGCATCCTCGGCACCGCCGGCGCCGTGGCACTTAGCGTGAAGCTGCTGGACAGCCTGAAGCAGCAGACGGTGGAGTACTACGCGCTCCTCCTGTTCTCGCTGGCGGGCATGCTGTTCCTCTGCGGCGCCTCCGACCTGATCTCGGTCTACTTCAGCATCGAGCTCATGGCCATCTGCATCTACATCCTGGTGGCCTACCTGCGCGACCGCGCCACCAGCGTGGAAGCGGGCATGAAGTACTTCCTGCTGGGCGCCTTCTCCAGCGGCATCCTCGTCTACGGCATCAGCCTGCTCTACGGGGCCGCGGGCGGCACCACCACCAACCTGGCGGACCTCAACCAGGCCCTGGCCCTCACGCCCGGCACCAGCAACCTGCTGGTCTTCGCCGGGGTGCTGATGGTGCTGGTGGGCATGGCCTTCAAGGTGGCGGCCGTGCCCTTCCACATGTGGTCGCCGGACGCCTACGAAGGCGCCCCGACGCCCATCACCGCCTTCATGGCCACCGCGCCCAAGGCGGCGGCCCTGGCGGCCTTCCTGCGCGTATTCGGCGCGGGTTTCCACGGCGTGGCCAACGAGTGGGTGACGCCCCTCAGCTACATCGCGGGGGCCAGCATGATCCTCGGCAACGTGGCCGCCGTGAAGCAGGAGAGCATGAAGCGCCTGCTGGCCTACTCCAGCATCGCCCACGTGGGCTACATGCTGCTGGGCGTGCTCTCGGGCGATCCGAAGGCCGGCGCTCAGGCGGTCTGGCTCTACATGCTCATCTACATCGTGATGAACACCGGGGCCTTCGCGGTGGTGATCTACCTGCAGGGCAAGGGCGAGAGCGAGCGCATCGAGGACTTCAAGGGCCTGGGCCGCAAGCACCCCGTGCTGGCCTTCGCCATGCTGGTGTTCCTCCTCAGCCTCGCCGGCATCCCGCCGCTGCTGGGCTTCTTTGGGAAGTTCTACCTCTTCAAGCTGGCCATCGAGCAGGGCTTCGTCACCCTCACGGTCCTCGCGCTGCTGACGAGCGCCGTGAGCGCCTACTACTACCTGGGCGTGGTGAGCCAGATGTATTTCAAGGACGCGGAGGGCGAGGCCGCCCCCATGGGCGCCGCGCAGATCTTCATCGTGGCGCTGGCCTGCATCGTGGTGCTGGTGGGAACCGCCTTCGGTCCCTGGCTGCTGGACTGGGCCGGGAAGGTGTTCTGGGTTTGATGTCCTCCAGGGTATGCGCGCTGGCGCGCATACCCCCGGACCCCCGCGCGAAGGGCCGGCGAAGCCGGTCCTTCGCTTTTCTCTCCCGGCGCCAGCCTGCGCACCCACCGGGCCTTCTGCTTGTTCCTCCCGGCCAGGCTTACACTTGGGGGACGGCCCCCGGGCCGTGTCTTTGGAGCCGGTGTGATCTTCAAGCGCAATGAGGGGGCCGATCCGGGCGAGCGGGCCCTGTGGGGGGACTTGATGTCCCTCGGCCTGACCTTTCCCCTCTGCATCGCCCTGGGCTTCTTCCTGGGCCGCTGGATCGGGGGCTGGGTCGGCCACCCCGTCGCGGGCCAGTGGCTGGGCCTGGTCTGGGGCATCGGCGCGGCCTTCTGGGAACTCTACAAGGTGAACCGGCGCATGGCCCGGCGGGACGAGGCGGAGCTGCAGCGGCTCCGGGAAGGGAAGGGGCCCGATGACCCCGCCTGAGGATGGCGGCGAGGACCACCTCCGGCGCGTGACCCGGGCCATGGTCGTCCTCGGGGTGGCGGGGATCCTCCTGTGGGGCCTCCTGCGTTCCTGGACGGCGGCCCTAGCCTTCGGGGTGGGGGCCCTGACCAGCCTGGCCTTCTGGACCCTCCACCGGGTCTTCACGGGCCGCATGCTGACCCCCTCGGTGCGCCGCAGGTGGCTGTACGGCTTCCTGTCCATGGGCAAACTGGCGTTGATCGCCCTGGTTCTGCGTGGGATGATGGGGAGATACCCGGCGGAAGCCCTGCCGCTGGCCCTGGGGGTGCTCCTCTTCGTGGCCGGCATTCTCCTGGAAGCCCTCCGGCTGATGTTCCAGAAACCCGAATCCCTCCCGCCTGATTGAGGTCAGACCCAGATGGAACACCACGCATCGTTGCTCGCCAAGTGGCTCACCCAGGTCCTGGGGCTCGCCCAGCACCCCTGGCCCGGCTTCGCCCACGGGGCGCCCCTCTCGGTCCTGGAGCGGTACGACCACCTGCTGAACGCGGCCCTGGCGGCCCTGCTGGCCATGGTCATCACCACCCTCGTCCGGAAGAACCTCACCCGCATCCCCGGCCCCCTGCAACAGGTCTTCGAGGGCGTGGTGGGCGGCCTGAAGGACATGATCAACGACAACATCGCCCACCACGGCGAGAAATACCTGCCCTTTATCGGGACCATGGCGCTCTTCGTCTTCTTCAACAACCTCTTCGGCCTGCTCCCTGCCCTGAGCCCCGGCACCAGCAACTGGAACGTCACCCTGGGCGCGGCGCTGGTGGTCTTCGGCTACTACAACTTCCACGGCATGAAGGAACAGGGCGTCGGCAAGTACTGGCTGCACTTCGCGGGCCCCATCTGGTGGCTGGCCCCCCTGATGTTCCCCCTGGAGATCCTGGGCCTCCTCAGCCGCATCCTCAGCCACTCCCTGCGACTGTTTGGCAACATCGCCGGCGAGCACGTGGTGGCGGGCATCTTCTTCGGCCTGATGCCCCTCCTGCTGCCCGTCCCCATGATGTTCCTGGGCCTCTTCTTCGGCCTGATCCAGACCTTCGTGTTCACCATGCTGGCCACCATCTACCTCTCGGGCGCCGTCTCCCACGAGCATTGATGCTGTCCGGGGTGCCGCAGGCCCCCCGGGACCCCCCGATGCGAGTCTCAGGCGGAGCCTGATCCCCGCATCCGCCCCTCCGGGCAAGGCCATTCATCGTTTCCAGTTTGTTTTCCCTTCACCGTCCCCGGGATTCCGAACCCCAAGGACACCTTTTAGGAGCAGTCCAATGAAGAAGTTCCTCACCACCGCTTTCCTGTTCACCCTGGCCGCCGTCGCGTTCGCGCAGGGCGCCCCCGCCGTCGCCCAGAAGAGCCTCTTCGAAGGCCAGTTCGTGGCCCACCTCTCCCTCGCCATCGCGGCCGCCGGCTGCGGTCTGGCCCAGGGCAAGGCCGTGGTCGCCGCCTGCGAGGGCGTGGCCCGCAACCCCCAGGCCGCCGGTAACATCCGCACCACCATGATCATCGGTCTGGCCCTCATCGAGGCCCTCGTGATCTACGTGCTCGTCGCCGCCTTCGCCATCAAGTAGGCGAAACGGGTTCCAGCGGGGCGTCCAGGTCTTGGACGCCCCGTTTTTTTATGATTCCTGGAAAGAGCCGATATAGATGTTTGACGCCATGACCTCCCACGCGATGTTCCCCCTGCCACCCGAAGTCACCCAGGTGATCCTGGGGGGTGGTTCGCCCATCGACCTGGATTCCCTGCGGATCCACTCGCCGGGGGAGGCCCGGAATTTCGCGCTCAACTACGGCTATGACATGGACATCCCCGTGCAGCGCGCGGCGGTGCTGCGGGTCTACGAGGACGCGGTGGACTTCCTCGAGGCGGTGGTGCTCGAGGGCACGAACCTGCATGTCCCCTTCGAGGTGCGGGACCTCCAGGATCCCCTCGACCTGCTGATCTGGGCCTCGGATCGGCCGCGGAACCACCGGGGACGCTGGTCCTGCGCCATCCTGCGGGTGATGCACACCCTCTTCCACGTGGACCACAACGTGAACCTGCGGTTCCTGCCGGAGATCCAGCGCCAGGTCTTCAGCCGCTACGACCAGTACCTGGTCTGCGAGGAGGGCCGCTGGCTGCTCCGGGGGGCCTACGAGGTGCCCCTGGTGGCCGTGGAGCGCAAGGAGAACAAGGACCGGGTGTCCATGCTCCTGAAGATGCTCCACAAGCCCGAGAACGTGGCGGAGACCATCTACGACCAGATCGGCATCCGGCTGGTGGCCGAGGACCAGCTGGGCGTGCTCATGGTCATCCGCTTCCTCCTGGACCACCACGTGCTCATGCCCACCCACATCAAGCCCAGCCGCTCCAGGAACCTCATGATCGACATGGAGGCGCTGGCGGCCTGGAGCGAAACCATGCCCCCCTCCTTCCGGATCCAGGACCTGGACCCGGAGGCGCGGAAGACCCTGAGCCACACCCTGGCGATCAAGGCCCCGGGCAAGGATCAGAACCCCTTTTCCAGCAAGGATTACTCCGCCATTCAGTTCACGGCCCGCACCCTGGTGCGCCTCCCGAGCCCTGCCACCAAGGCCCTGGAGACCCTCCAGGAGCGGCTCCAGACCATGGGGGATACGGAACTGTCAGACCTCGTCCGCATTCCAGAGTTGATCCAGGATCAGGAGGAGTTTACTTTCTTCTTCGCACATGAAGTCCAAGTGATGGAACAATCGGGGTTTCAAAGCTCACGATCGGGTCCTGCATCCCATACGGAATACAAACAGCGCCAGCGGGATGCCGCCCGGCGGAGAGTGCTTCAGGGAATCCTTCAGGAGGAACCATGCTGAATATCCAGACCCGCCAAGAAGGCACCGCCTCGGTGGTGTCCATCCAAGGCAAGGTCAATTTCGAAGTGACCGCCCAGCTGCGCGACGTGATCCGCGAGACGGTGGCCACAGCGCAGCCGAAGCTCCTGGTGATCAACCTGGAGGGCGTCAGCTTCATTGATTCCTCGGGTCTGGGATTGCTGGTGGCCGCCCGCAACAGCGTGGACAAGTCCGGCGGCAAGCTGCACCTGTGCTGCCTCCCCGCGCCGGTGAAGAAGACCTTCGACCAGACGAACCTCACCAACTACTTCTCCATCTTCGCCACAGAGCAGGACGCTCTCCGCGGCGCCTGAGCCCTGCATGGCCAAAGGCCTGGTCCTGGTGGTGGATGACGAAGCACCCATCCGGGACATTCTCAGCTTCTACCTCAAGCGGGCGGGCTACCAGGTCCTGACCGCGGGGAACGGCGCGGAGGCGCTCGGCGAGATGGGCCGTTCGCGGCCCGACCTCATCATCTCCGACCTGCGCATGCCCGAAATGCCCGGCGACGAGCTGTGCAAGCGCGTCAAGAGCGACCCCGCCACCCAGGACATCTACTTCATCATCCTCTCGGCGCTCGACGGCACCGCCTCCCGCATCGGCGGCCTGTCGCTCGGCGCCGACGACATGATCCCCAAGCCCTTCCACGCCCAGGAGGTGCTGGCCAAGGTGGATTCCACCTTCCGCCTCATCGCCATGCAGAAGGAGATCAAGCGCCAGAACAAGGAGCTGACGGCCTTCCAGCAGCGGGTGCAGGACGAGATGGAGCTGGCGGCGGCCCTCCAGATGGGCCTGCTTCCCAAGCTTCCGGGCGAGGCCCCGGGCGCCGGCTACACGCACCGCTACCTCCCGGCCGAGGGCATCGGCGGCGACATCTACGCCGTGCTGCCCCTGCCCGACGAGAGCCTCGCGATGATGATCGCCGACGTGAGCGGCCATGGCGTGACCGCGGCCCTCATCTCGGCCATGGTGAAGACCTCCTTCGAGAACCAGGTGCGGCTGGGCGGCGAGCCCTTGGCCTGGGCCCGGGGCATGAACGAGGACCTGTGCCGCTCCACCCTGGCCGAGCAGTTCGCCACGGCCTGGCTGGGACGCCTGGATCCCGCCACGAACAAGATCCGCTACGTGGTGGCGGGCCACTGCGCCCCCTTGCGCATCGTGGGCGGCTCCAAGGGCGGCCTGCAGCGCTCTGAGGTGCTGCGGGGCAAGGGGTTCATGCTGGGCCTTGACGTGCAGCTCCCCTTCGTGGAGCACGAGGCCGAGTTCCTGCCCGGCGATCGCCTGGTGCTCTACACGGACGGCCTGGTGGAAGTGGAGCGGGAGGACCGCGCCATGCTCGAGGAGGCGGGCCTGCGCCGCATCTGCGCCGAGCTGCCCGCGGGGGCCGAGGCCGCGGCGGAAGCCGTCATCACCCAGGCCCGGGCCTTCAACCACCCCGTGCCCTTCGTGGATGACGTGACCCTGGTGATCCTCGACCGGAAGGCCTGAGCGAATCTGCATTCAAGAAACACCACCAAGACGCCAAGGGCTCCAGGAAAAACCAAAGCCACGTCCCTTGCAGTTCTTGGTGTCTTGGTGCCTTGGTGGTGAAAAAAAAGCAGGAACCTCTGCCAGGTCAATTCTCGGCCAGCGTCGCCGCGATGCCCGCTTCCAGCTCAGTGAAGGGGGCCGTGAAGCCCAGGGCCCGGAGGCTGCGCACATCAGCTTGCGTGAAGCTCTGGTATTTGCCGCGCAGCTCCTCGGGGAAGGGGATGTACTCGACACGGCCCTTGCCGAGGTGGGCGATCAGCGTCTTCGCGATGTCGTTGAAGCTGCGGGCCCGGCCCGTGCCGGCGTTGACGATGCCCTTGGCCATGCCCGCGCCGCCGAAGTGGAGGTTGATGGCCACGACGTCGCCGACGTAGATGAAGTCGCGCCGTTGGCCGCCGTTTTCGTAGCCGTCGGTGCCCTCGAACAGGCGGCAGGCGCCGGTCGCCACCAGCTGGCTCAGCAGCTGGTGCAGCACGGACATCATGCGGCCCTTGTGGGCCTCGCGCGGCCCGAAGACGTTGAAGTAGCGCAGGCCCACCACGGGACTCTGGATGGCCGGCAGGAGGCTGCGCACATGCTGATCGAAGGCCAGCTTCGAGTAGCCGTAGACGTTGAGGGGGCGCTCGTTGGCGGGCACCGGCTCGAAGTCGGGGCTGGCGCCGTAGGTGGCGGCGCTGCTGGCGTAGACCAGGGGCGCCTTGCGGGCCAGGCACCAGTGGAGCAGGGCCTTGGAATCCCCGTAGTTGTTCTCCATCATGTAGCGCCCGTCGGCCTCCATGGTGTCGGAGCAGGCGCCGTTGTGGAACACGGCCTCGGGGGCGAGATCCAGCGTTCCTGCGTCCAGGCGGGCGCGGAACTCGCGCTTGTCCATGTAGTCGGCCAGGGTGAGGTCCGCGAGGTTTCGGAACTTGTCGCTGCGGCTGAGGTTGTCGACCACCAGGATGTCCGTGTGGCCGCGCCGGTTCAGCTCCCGCACCAGGTTGCTGCCCACGAATCCCGCGCCGCCCGTGACGATGAACATGCCGACTCCTCGATCCCCTCCAGAATACCTTTTATCCGATGGTGTCTTCCGCCTCGATGGGCGTCACCTTCCGCAGCAGCCGGGGCGCCAGTTCGGCCACGAGGGTGGCCGTGAGGATGAGTCCTCCCCCGGCGAGCTGCAGCGGGCTGAGGTGCTCGCGGATGCCGGGCACCAGGCCGCTGATGGCGATGCAGGCGGTCCAGACCGGTTCCGAGGAGAAGATGACGGCGCTTTCCGTGGCGCCGAGGCGGGCCTGGAAGGTGCTCTGCACGTAGAAGGCCAGGGTGGTGGCCAGCAGGCCCATGAAGGCCAGGGCCACCCAGGTGCCACCCTTCGCCAGGGCCGGGCCCACGTTCTGGAAGCCGTACGGGGCGGGCAGGGCGAGGGTGATCGCCAGGGACACGGCGCCGGTCACCGCCACCTGCATGAAGGCCAGCACCCAGCCCGAGGACCGGCGGGAGTAGTGCGCGGTCATGACGATGTGGAAGCCGCAGAGGATGGCCGCCAGGAAGGTTTCCGAATCGCCGCGGTTCCAGCCGCCCCAGGCGCTGCCGGGCTCCCGCACCAGCAGGGCCAGCCCCGTCAGCGCCACCAGGGCGCCGAGGCCATGGGAGGGGCGCAGGCGATCCCCTGCCAGCAGGGCCACCATGGGCGTGAAGATCACGTAGAGCCCGGTGATGAAGCCGGATTTCGACGTGGTGGTGAAGCGCAGGCCGTCGGTCTGCAGCCAGAACAGCGTGGCCAGCACCAGGCCCAGCCAGAGACCGTCCAGGGCGTCTCGGCGGCGGATGGGAATCCGCAGGAGGAGGAGCATGAGGCCCAGGCCCACGGTGCCGATGGCGAAGCGGATGGCGAGGATGGCGCCGACGGAGAGGCCCGCCTGCAGGCAGTACTTGGTGGCGGGGAAGCCCCCGGCCCAGACCAGGGCGATGCCGGCCAGCGAGAGGACGGCGACGAGGTGGGAGGCGCGGGACTCCGGCATCCCTCCAGGCTATCGCCGGGGCGGCGCCGATCTGAGCGGAACTTGCGCCGGCCGGGGATTCCGAGCTATTTCAGCAGCGCCACCACACGAATCGTCAACTCCGGCTGATCCGGGTCGTCCGTGGTCAGGGCGAGCACTTCGCTGTAGCGGCCGGCCTTCAGGCTGGCGGGCAGCACCACGGTCAGCTCCAGGGCGGGGCCCTTCTGGTTCAGGCCCTCGACGCGCATCCCCTGCAGGGTGGGGCGGCTGCCCGTCACGCGGAACGCCTTGCCCTCCGCCTGCTTGAGGGTCAATTTCTGACGCAGCTCCTTGCCCGGCGCATCCTGGAAGACCAGTTCCTGGGGGCTCACCTGGATGGCGGGCTTCAGGTCCCACTGGATGTTCAGGGGCAGCTGGCTCATGCGGGGGTTCGTGAAGCGCACGGTGGCCTGCTCGACGCCGCGCATCTGGCCCGCGGGGACCTTGCGGCCATCCAGGGCCACTTCCATCACGAGGTCCTTGCCCTCGTTCCGGTAGGCGAAGGTGAGGAAGGGCGCCCCGGGAGCCTTCACGTCCACGATGTGCACCGGCTCGCCGTTGCCGCTGGCATAGCGCACCTGGCTGCGGGTGGTGGCCGCCCGCGGGGCCTGGAAGAAGTAGACGGATTCGACGGAGGGCATGATCTCCTGGACCACCTCGGCCTCCAGGGTGAGGCTCACCGCGGGGGTCTTGGGGTCGTTGGACACCACCTCGATGGACTTCCGCACGCCGCCCTTCAGGCCCTTGGGGTCGAACATGGCCTCGATCTCGGTGCCCTCCCCGGGGGCCAGGGACCACTTACCGAGCATGGTGTACGTGCAGCCGCAGCTGGGGCGCACCTGGGTGATGTTGAGGTAGGCGTTGCCGGTGTTGCTCACGCGGTACTTCACCGCCACCTTGCGGTCCGGCGTGATGCGGCCGAAGTCGTGGTGGGTGCGGTCGAAGGTGATGGCGGGGGCCTGGGCCACGAGGCTGACGGCGGCGCAGGCGAAGAGGAAGGATCGGAACATGGGTGCCTCGGAACAGACCTTGGATTCTATACGGACAGGAGTGCCTGGAGCTCAGCCCAGACCTGCTCGGGGCCGATTTCCGCCAGGCAGGGGTGGCCCGGGGTGAAGCAGGCCGGCTTGAAGCAGGGCGCGCAGGGGATGCCCTCCTTGCGCAGCCCGCGGCTCCGGGGCCCCCAGGGGGTGGAGCCGCCGGGATCCGTGGCGCCGTAGAGGGCCAGGGCGGGGGCCCCGCAGGCGGCCGCGAGGTGGCTGAGGCCCGAGTCGTTGCCCAGCACCGCGGCGGCCCCGCGCATCCAGGCGGCGGCCTCCTTGAGGGACGTCCTGCCGCAGAGATCCAGGCCCTCGGCGCCCGCCACTGCGGCGCAGGTGGCGGCTTCGTCCGGAGATCCAAGCACCGCTACGGTGAAGCCTTCGGCCCGGGCCTTCAGGAGGAGCGCCCGGAAGTGATCCACGGGCCAGGCTTTCGAGGGCCAGGTGGAGCCGGGCATGAAGCAGAGGTAGCGCTCCTGCGGCGCCTCGATGGCCACGCCCGGATCGAAGTCGGCGAAGGGCATGGGCGGCAGGTCCGGCCAGCGCCGCGCGAGCACGGCGTGGTACCGCAGGAGGAAGGGGCCCTCGGCTTCCCAGAAGGGCCCGCTGTGGGTGTTGAAGGGGCCCGCCAGGCTTTCGTCCACGCCGATGCGCTCGGGCACCCGGGCCAGCCAGGCGGCCAGCGCCGGGCGCAGCGATTTCGGGAAGTGGATGCTCCGGGCGGCCCGGTGCTGCCGGAGGATGCGGGCCATGGCCAAAGGACCGGGCTTCCCCTCATCGGCCAGGGTGGCGTCGCAGAACCAGGTGCCCTCCACCAGGCCCACGGTGCTCCTGGGGCCCCACACCACCAGGGGGCCCACGCCGATCTGGCGCAGCAGCCGCAGCACCGGCAGCTGCATGGCGGCGTCGCCCACGAAGCGCGGGAAGCGAATCCAGGTGGCGCCTTCGGGAATCACAGCCATGGCGCCACCGCCTCGCGGAATTTCGATCCGGCATCGTAGTCGCGGGTGAGGGCCGCGCCGAAGGCGTGGGCCCGGGCGCGCTGGATGTCCCAGGCGCCTTCGTCGGCCAGCAGGGGCCCCAGGCGCTCGGCGGCGGCCAGCAGCAGGGACTCGGGCACGGAGGCCCGGTCATCGGGCTTCTGGAGCAGGAACCCGCCGTCGCCATCCTTGAGCATCGTGCCGATGCCGCCCACGGTGGGCGCCAGCACGGGCACGCCCCGCTCCAGGGCCTCGATGAGGGCGAGGGGGAAGAAGCCCTCGTTCCGGCTGGTCATGACGTAGAGGTCCAGGGCCGTGAAGGCGGGCCGGAGGTCGGCTTGCGGGCCCAGGCGGCGGGTGCGGGCCTTCAGGGGCGAGGCGGCCAGGCGGGCGTCGAGGGCGGCGGCGGTCTCCGGCTCCTCCCGTCCGGCGAAGAGCAGGTCCACGTCGCCGAGGGCCTCGGCGAAGCGCACGACCCCGGAGGGATCCTTGCGGCCATCGATCTGGCCCACGTACCCCACCAGCGGGCCCTCGGGCCGCAGGCCCAGCTGGAGCCTCGCCGCGCGCCGTTCCGCCGCCGTGGCGGCCAGCGCCCGGGGGCGGGGGTAGAGCGGATGGATGATGCTGCACGGCGCGGCGCTGAGGTGCTCCCGCACGGCGGCGGTGAAGTCGTAGGTGCAAATCCAGCGGTCCACCAGGTGCCGGACGCCCCGGTACTTCCGCAGGTGGCGCTCGTAGTGCTCATGTAGGGTGAGCAAGGTGGGGATCCGCACGCCCAGGCGGGCCAGCCAGGGCAGGGCCCGCTGCACGCCCTTGTGGTTGCAGAGCACCAGGAGGTCGGGCTGGGCGTGCCACAGCCAGCGGAAGGAGGCCAGGGCACCCGGCAGGTGGATCACCTCGACCACGTTGGGGTTCCGCGCCCGCAGCTCCGGTTCGATGTCCCGCTTGCCGGGTTCTTTGCGGAACAGCACGGTGACCTTGACGGGCAGGTCGGCCAGGGCGGCCACCTGCTCCAGGAGCACCCGCTCGCCGCCGCCGAAGGACAGCTTCCGGTGGGCGAACACGACATGCTTCACGGGACTCCAGGAAAGGATTCAGGATAGGATGACTGACCTAATACGTCACACTGCCCGGGCCCGCCCGCCCACGGCGTCACCCCCACAGGTTGCCATGTCCCTTGCTTCGACCCAACGGATCCTGCTGGTGGAAGACGAGCCAGGGCTCCGGGAGGTGCTCACCCTGGCGCTGGAGGGCGCGGGGTTCCTCTGCGAGGCGGCCTCCGGCATCGAGGAGGGCCAGCAGGCCCTCAAGGAAACAGCCTTCGACGGCGTGCTCTCGGACCTGAAGCTCAAGGATGGCTCCGGCATCGAGCTGCTGACCTGGATGAAGGAGCAGGGGCTGGAGACGCCGGTGGTCATCATGACCGCCTACGCCACCACGGAGACCACCGTGCAGGCCCTGAACCAGGGCGCGGTGGACTTCATCACCAAGCCCTTCCGCCACGAGGACCTCATCGCCACCCTCAAGGGCCTGCTGGCCGCCGCCGAGCCGGAGGCCCCGCCGCCCCAGGACCTGGGCGAGCTGGTGGGCGTGGGGCCGGTGATGCGCAAGATCAACGCCCTCATTGGCAAGGTGTCCCGGGCCGACACCACGGTGCTGCTGACGGGGGAAAGCGGCACGGGCAAGGAGGTGGTGGCCCGGCTCATCCACCGCTACTCGGAGCGGGCCAAGGGACCCTTCGTGGCCGTCAACTGCGGAGCGCTGCCCGAGACCCTCCTGGAGAGCGAGCTCTTCGGCTTCGAGAAGGGGGCCTTCACCGGCGCCGGCACCATGAAGCGGGGGCTCTTCGAGGAATCGGGCGGGGGCATCCTGTTCCTCGACGAGATCGGCGAGATGCCGCTGTCCCTGCAGGTGAAGCTGCTCCGGGTGCTGCAGGAGCGGCGGTTCCGCCGCCTGGGCGCCACCGAGGAGCGGGCCGTGGATGTGCGGGTCATCGCCGCCACCAACCGCGACCTGCGGGCCCGGGCCGAAACCGGCGCCTTCCGGGAGGATCTCTACTACCGCCTGAACATCCTCCAGATCGAGCTGCCGCCCCTGCGCGAGCGTCCCGAGGACCTGCCGGTGCTGGCCGAGCACTTCATCCGCCGCTCCTGTCAGAAGCTGGGCAAGCCGCCCATGCAGCTGCACCCGGAGACCATGGCCCAGCTGCTGGGCTACCGGTTCCCGGGCAACGTCCGGGAGCTGGAGAACCTCATGGAGCGCTGCGTGGCGCTGAATCCGGGCGGCCCCATCACCCGGGACCTCCTGCCCGAGGGCCTGGGCTCCGCGGCCGGAGAGGCCGTCGAACGGCCCGTGCCCCTGGCGATTCCCGCGGAGGGCTTCGACCTGGAAGCCTGGCTGAATGCGCTGAAGGGCCACTTCCTGCTGCGGGCCCTGGACGAAGTCGGCGGCGTGAAGACCAAGGCCGGCAAGCGACTGGGGATGACGTTCCGGGCCTACCGCTACTGGCTGGCCGAACTGGGCGGCACCGAGGCTCTTTCGCGGGACTTCCCCTGGCCCGCGGACTATCCGGCCCCGCCGGTGGACGAGGGTGGCGGAACCGATGGTTCCAAGGAGGCATGATGCCCATGAATGCTTGCATTTCCGGCCCTTTCTGGCACACTGAAACGCTCGGATGCTCAGCGTCCGACCCCTCTTCCCGGACCCCGACCATGCGCCCCGCCACCGACCGCCAAACGAGCCGCTCCAAGAGCCGAGGCTTCTCGCTGCTGGAACTGCTGGTAGCCATGATGATCATCGCGGTGCTGGGCACCCTCGGGTTCTCCCAGTACCGCAAGCACTCCGCCCAGGCCCGGTACCTGAAGGCCCAGGACGACCTCAAGATCGTGGCCGAGGGCCTCGACCAGTACTACCTCAAGCACTTCCGCTACCCCGATTTCGGCAGCTTCGACGCCATGATCGAGGCCAACTCGCCGCTGGTGAAGGAAAGCCTCATCAAGACGGGCATGTCCTCCCAGGATCCCTTCAGCCAGCCCTACGAGGGGAAGTCCACCCGCGACACGTACGAGCTGAAATTCCTGGGCGATCCCTCCAATCCGGAAGATGCCGGCCCCGTCACCCGCACGCCCGGCCAGGGCGCGGTCATGGGCTCCGGACCCGCCGCGGGCGGAGCGCCTGGAGCGACCAAGACGGACACCCCCGCGGAACCTGGGGCCAAGAAGTGATCAACCTCTACAACCTGCCCCCGGAGGGCCTCCGCCTGAACGGCACCACGGAATCCGTGGCGCTGGAAGGCGACGTGCGGCTCCGGGACCTGGCCTGGTCCGTGTTCGCCCTGCAGTCCGACGGCGACGTGTTCCTCGAGGTGAAGGGCCATGCGGTGTGGCAGGGCGCCTGCAGCCGCTGCCTGGTCCCCCTGGACCGGCCGCTGGCGGTGGAGAGCCAGTTCCTGGGCAGCAAGGACGCCGACCTGGTGGGCCGCGGCTCCCACACCCTCGGATCGCAGGATCTCGACGTGGTCTTCCTGCCGGAAGACACCCTGGACGAGACGGAGCTGGTGCGGGAGCAGTTCGAGCTGCAGGCCCCCATGCATCCCCTCTGCGTCGAGGACTGCAAGGGGCTCTGCCCCAGTTGCGGCAAGAATTGGAACAAGGGCCCCTGCCAATGCCGGCCCGAGTCCGAGCGGGCCCCGTCGGCCCTGAACAAGGCCCTGGTCAAGGCCCTCGCAGGAATCAAGCTGGACCGGGAATCCTGAACCCCTTAATCTGGAACTTTGCGTTCTACTCCTAGGAGCAAGCCATGCCGAATCCCAAGCGCCGCCATTCCAAGGCCCGCCGCGACCGCCGGCGCACCCACGACGCGCTGGAGGTCATGAGCGCGAGCACCTGCCCCAACTGCCAGACCCCCAAGCTGCCGCACCGCGTGTGCCCCAGCTGCGGTTTCTACCGCGGCAAGCTGGCCGTGCGCGTCTCCGAGACCGCCTAAGGTCCGGCGGGTGGACAGTCACCGCATCGCACTGGACGTCATGGGGGGCGACCACGCCCCCCATGCCACCTTGCAGGGAGCCCGGGAGGCCCTCGAGGCCTGGCCGAAGCTCCGCCTGTTCCTCGTGGGCGATCTGGCCCACCTCCATCCCGAGATGGAGCGCCACGGGTTCACCGCCGAGCTGATGGCCCGGGCTGAGCTGGTGCACGCCTCCCAGACCGTGGTCATGGAGGACAAGGCCACCTGCATCCTCAAGGAAAAGAAGGACAGCTCCATCCGCGTGGCCGCCCAGCTCGTCCGCGAGGGGCGGGCCCACGGCGTGGTGTCCATGGGGCACACGGGGGCCGCGATGGTGGCCTCCAGCCTTGTCATCGGCAAGCTCGACGGCGTGGACCGTCCGGCCCTGGCCAGCGTCCTGCCGAACATGAAGGGCGGCCCCACCGTGCTGCTCGACGTGGGCGCCAACGTGGACTGCCGGGCCGAGCACATCGCCCAGTTCGCGGTGATGGGATCGGTCTACGCCGAGGAGGTGCTCGGCCTGGAGCGTCCCCGCGTGGGCATCCTCAGCGTGGGCGAGGAGGACGGCAAGGGCACCGACGTGACCAAAGAAGCCTCCGCGATGCTGCGCCAGATGGAGATCCGCTTCGAGGGCAACGCCGAAGGCCGCGACATCTGGAACGGCAACTTCGACGTCATCGCCTGCGACGGCTTCGTGGGCAATGTGGTGCTGAAATCCAGCGAGGCCCTCGCGGAAGGCATCATCAACGGCCTGCGCGACAGCTTCATGGAAGGCGCCATCACCAAGTTCGCGGGCCTGCTCGCCAAGCCCGCCCTGAAGCGGTTCAAGAAGAAGCTCGACTACGCGGAATACGGCGGGGCGCCCCTGCTGGGCGTGAAGGGCGTGAGCATCATCGGCCACGGCCGCAGCGACGCCAAGGCCGTCCGCAACGCCATCCGCGCCGCCCTGCGCGCCGCCGAACATCACCTGCATGAGCGCATCCAGGAGCGCGTGGCGCTGCTGTTGCCGCAGGACTAATCATCACCGCCAAGACGCCAAGAACTGCACGAGAGGCGTTTTTTCCTTTCTTGGCGTCTTGGCGGTGATCTTCATCTTTTCTGCGGGGCAAGGAACGTAGGGAGGTTCACATGAACAAGGTGGCGTGGCTGTTTCCCGGTCAGGGTTCCCAGGCGGTGGGCATGGGCATGGCGCTCGCCTCGGCTGAGCCGGCCGCGCGGGCGGTGCTCCAGGACGCCGATGCCGCCCTGGGCTTCGATCTCTCCACGCTCATGGCGGAGGGGCCTGAGGAGACGCTCAAGCTCACGGAGCACACCCAGCCGGCGATCCTCACCCACAGCACCATGGTGGCCCGGGCCTGGGCCCACCGCCTGCCGAAGCCTGATTTCGCCGCGGGGCACTCCCTGGGCGAGTACAGCGCCCTGGTGGCCATCGGCGCTCTGGGCTTCCAGGACGCCGTCCGCACGGTGCGGGAGCGGGGCCGGGCCATGCAGGTGGCCGTCCCCGTGGGCGTGGGCGCCATGGCGGCCCTGCTGGGCATGAGCCTCGCGGACGTGGAGGCCGCTTGCGCCGAGGCCGCCGCGGCCACGGGCCGCATCGTGGTCCCCGCCAATTTCAACGGCCCCGGCCAGATCGTCATCGCCGGCCACGCCGAAGCCGTGGACGCGGCCCTGGAGGCCGCCAAGGCCCGGGGTGGCCGCAAGGCCATGAAGCTTCCCGTGAGCGCCCCCTTCCATTCACCCCTCATGGAGCCCGCCCAGGCCCACATGGAGCCCCTGCTCCGGGCCCTGGCCTTCAAGGCGCCCGTCTGCCCGCTGGTCAACAACGTGGACGCCGCGGTGGTCCAGCTGCCCGAAGCCCTCCGGGACGGCCTGGTGCGCCAGATCCCCGGCGCCGTGCGCTGGCAGGCCACCATGGACCGGCTGCTGGACGAAGGCGTCACCACCTTCGTGGAGCTCGGGCCGGGCAAGGTCCTGGCGGGGCTGGTGAAGCGTCAGGCCAAGGAACGGGGCCTGGAGGTCACGGCCCTCAGCCTGGGCGCGCCTGAGGATCTGTCCCAGCTGGCCTGAGGACTGACCCGGCCAGCGGGCTGGCAGCGCCCTGGCGGTGATTCTCGCCGGGAAGGTGTGATGAAAAGCAACGCGCTTCAGGGCTAGGGTGGAATGAACGCCACGACCCTGATTTTCGTGTGCGGGATGTAGGGCTGCGCGCAGCTGTCTGGCCATCCCCCATCCACTCCACCCGGAGGTGCCCATGCGCAAAGATCTCGTCTTCGGAATGGCAGGCTCGGGAGGGGACGGCATCGTTTCCGCCGGTGACTCGCTGCTCCAGGCTGCGGCGGCCGAGGGCTACCACGGCGTGATGACGAAGAGCTTCGGCTCCCAGATCCGCGGCGGGGAATCCTCCTGCCGGGTGCGCATCAGCACCGACCCCATCCTCAACCCGGGCGGGAACCTGGACGTGGCCGTGGCCCTGAACTGGGAGGATTTCCTCAAGTTCGGTGCAGAGCTGCCCGTCAGCGGCAACACCGTGGTGATCTACGAAGCCGCGACGAACATCAAGGAGACCGAGATCCCGCTGGTGGGCGTCACGCCGCTGCAGGTGATCGCGGTGCCCATCGCCGAGATGGCCAAGAGCACCGCCGGCACCGAGCGCGCCAAGAACACCGTGGTCTTGGGGCTCATCGCGGGCTGGTTCGGCATCGGGGCCGTGGCCGTGATGAAGGGCATCCGCAAGAAGCTGGCGAAGAAGGGCGAAGAGCTGGTCGAAGCCAATCAGCGCGCCTTCGACGCGGGCCGGGCCTTCGCCATGGAACACCCGCTCAAGACCAGCATGAACGTGGTGGCCTCCGAGACCAAGGGCCAGGTGAAGCTCATTACGGACGGCAACGACATGTGCGCTGCCGCGGCGATCTTTGCGGGCTGCGAATTCTTCGGCGGGTACCCCATCACGCCTTCCACCGAGATCATGCAGTTCTTCACCGACCACGTCTGGAAGTACGGCGGGGCGGTGCTGCAGGCCGAGGATGAGATCGCGGGCATCGGCGCCGCCGTGGGCGCCTCCTTCGCGGGCAAGAAGGCCATGACTGCCACCAGCGGTCCCGGCCTCTCCCTGAAGTCCGAGATGATGGGCCTCGCCAGCATCGCCGAGCTGCCCCTCGTGATCGTGGACGTGCAGCGCGGCGGCCCCTCCACGGGCCTGCCCACCAAGACCGAGCAGGCGGATCTCTTCGCGGCGGCCTTCTCCGCCCACGGTGACGTGATCCGCCCGGTGCTGGCGCCCACGTCGGTGGCCGACACCTTCCGCACCACCATCGAGGCCTTCAACATCGCCGAGTACTACCAGACGCCGGTGATCATCCTCTCCGACCAGGAGATCGCCTCCCGCAAGGAGACGCTGGATCCCATCGACACCGCGCAATTCAAGCTCGTCGAGCGCCTTCGCCCCTCCGGCGCGGATCTGCAGGACTACAAGCGGTTCAAGCAGACCGACAACCACATCAGCCCCATCAGCCACCCCGGCATGCTGGGCGGCACCTACCTGGCCTCCGGCATCGAGCACGTCGAATCCGGCGCACCCACCAACAGCGGTTCCGTCCACCAGCGCATGAACGACAAGCGGACAAAGAAATTCGACCCGCTGAAGGACCGCAAGGACCTGTTCGAGGTGCTGGGCAACCCGGATGCGCCCATCGCCATGGTGGCCTGGGGCAGCGTCGCGGGCGTGTGCCGCGAGGCGCTGGCCATGGCCCAGGCCGAGGGGCTGAACGTGAAGCTGCTGGTGCCCTACCTGCTGTACCCGGTGGCCGAGGGCGTCTACACCGACTTCTTCGCGTCGGTGCAGAAGGGCCTCGTCATCGAGCAGTCCCACCTGGCCCAGACCTTCAAGCTGCTCCGCATGCACCTCGACCTGCCCAAGGGCCTGACCTCCCTGGCCCGCAGCGGCGCGAACCCCTTCCTGCCCGGCGAGATCGTCGCGGCCCTCCACCGTCTCCTCTCGGAGCTGCAGCGCAGCCACGAGGGCAAGCTTCAGCCCCAGGAGTGAGGTCGACCATGAGCGCTACCTGCGAATACCAGGCCAAGGACTACAAGAGCGACCTCAAGCCCATCTGGTGCCCCGGGTGCGGCGACTACTCCGTGGTGCAGGGCATCTACCGCGCCCTGGCCGCCATCGGCCGCCCGCCCCATGAGATCGCATTCGTCTCGGGCATCGGTTGCTCCAGCCGCATTCCCGGCTATACCACGGCCTACGGCTTCAACAGTGTCCATGGCCGCTCCCTGCCCATCGCCCAAGGCATCAAGCTGGCCAACCCCGACCTGCTGGTGCTGGCCGCCGGGGGTGACGGCGACGGCTTCTCCATCGGCGGCGGGCACATCGCCCACCTGATCCGCCGCAACATGGACATCACCTACATCGTGATGGACAACCAGATCTACGGCCTCACCAAGGGCCAGCTCTCGCCCACTTCGCAGAAGGGCCGCGTCACCTGCACATCGCGGTACGGCAGCATGGAGAACCCCGTCAACCCGCTGCTCTACACGCTGGCCTACGGCGCGGGCTTCGTGGCCCAGGCCTCCCCCACGGACCTCGCGGGGATGTCGGCCATCATCGAGGAGGCCATCCGCTACCCCGGCTTCGCCTTCGTGAACATCCAGTCCCCCTGCGTCACCTACGGCGAGGAGGCCCAGCAGATCAAGGGTCTCAAGGCGATCCAGGGGACGCTGGCGAGCCTGGGCCACAACCCGGCGGACCGCCTGGCGGCCATGGACCTGGCCCAGCACTACGGCAGCAAGCTGCACCTCGGCGTGTTCTACCGCAACCCCGAGCCGCCGCCCACCTACGGCGACCTGGTGAAGGAGCGGCAGGCCCTCCTTTCCAAGGACGCCCTCCCGAAGGAGCGCATCCTGGACCTCTTCATCAAGAAGTGATCGGAGGCCCCATGGCCACCCGCGGCATCGATTTCGCCAACCTGAGCCTGATGGACGCCCTCGACCTGGCGATCCTCATCGAGGAGGAGGCCGAAGAGCGCTACCTCGATTTCGCCGCGCAGATGGAGCAGCACCGCACGCCCGAGGCGGCACGGTTCTTCCGCTTCATGGCCTCGAACGAGGCGAAGCACGGCCTGGAGCTCTCGGCGCGCCGCGCCGAGCGGTTCAGCGACGCGCCGCGGGTCGTCAACCGGTCCATGATCTTCGACATCGAGGCGCCGGATTTCGACGCGGCCCGCGCCTTCATGAGCCCCCGCAAGGCCATGGAGGCGGCTCTGGCCTCGGAGGTGAAGGCCCATGCCTTCTTTGTGGCGGCCCTGCCCGCCCTGAGGGACGCCGACGTTCGGGCGCTGTTCGAGGAGCTCCGCAACGAAGAGGTGGAGCACCAGGAGCTGGTGCAGCTCGAGCTCGACAAGCTGCCGCCGGATTCGGGCCTCTCCGATGACGATTTCGTGGATGAGCCCTCGGCCCAGTAGGCCACGATCCGAGCACTACCCTTCGTCCGGCAGCCACAGGTCGGCCAGCACGGCCCCCGCGATCGCCACCATGGCCGCTGCCAGGAGGACGAGCCCCGTCCAGGCGGCCCAGTGTGGTTCGGGCCGGCCCTGGCGCAGCCACCACTGGCCCGCATCCCAGGCCGCCGCGAGCCAGCCGCCGGCCATGAGGCCCTTCCGCCAGGCCCAGCGGGCCCGCCGGAGGTAGGCCGCGGCCGCCACCGCCACGAGCAGGGGGAATGCGGCCAGGTGCAGGAACCGGGCATCGAGCAGCTCCGCCAGGCCCTCCGTCGCGGGCTCCAGGGCGAGGGGCCGCAGGTCCTCGAAGGCCAGGAGGCGGGGCGCCTGGCCGCCGTCGCCGTGGCAGCTGGCGCAGTTGTTGGCGACCACGGGCTCGACCTGGGCGAAGCCCTCGCGGGTGGCTCCGGAGGCCACCCAGGCCTTGAAGCGCCGGGTTTCCGCCGGGGTGACGTTGGGCGCCATCACGCCTTCCAGCACCGCCACCAGGCGGGACCTTGCCGGGGGAGGCTGGCCGGGCCCGGCGGCGCGGAGCTCTCGCGCGACCACGGCGGCGAGGCCGAGGCCCAGGGCCGCGGTCAGGGCCAGCACCACCAGCGTGGCGAAGATCCGTTCGGAGGCGGGCAGGCGACGGAGCGTCATCGGGAGATGGTACCCGGGCCTAGTCCAGCACGACCGGGCCGGTGGCCCGGCTGCGCCGCATGAGGAAGATCATGGGGAAGAGGGCGAAGCACAGCACACCCATGAACCAGAAGGTGTCGGCGAAGGCCATCATGTTGGCGTGCCTGACCACGGTGCCGTACGCGGCGCCCTGGGCCGCGTGGCCGGCGTCCACCGGGGAGAGGCCTCCGCGGAGCACCCCGAGCTGGGTGGCCCGGTCCAGGAAGCCCTGGAAGGCGGGATCCCCCGGCGCGAGGTGACCCATCAGGTTCGCCTGGTGGGTCTGGGCGCGCCGGGCCAGCAGCGTGGTGGCGATGGCGATGCCCGTGCTGCCGCCGATGTTGCGCACCAGGTTCATGAGGCCCGCGGCATAGGCCGTCTTCTCATGGGGGATGTGCTGGAAGGCCGAGACGTTGATGGGGATGAAGAGGAAGGCGAATCCGAGGCTCTGCACCACCCGGGAGGTCATGGCGGTCTGGAAATCCACCTGGAGGTTGAACCCCCCCATCTGGATGAGGCCCAGGCCGCAGAAGAAGAACCCCACGCCGATGAGCCAGCGGGTGTCGGTCTTCTTCAGGAGCCCCGCCACCACGGGCATCATGAGCAGCACCGCCAGTCCGCCCGGGCTCAGCACCCAGCCGCTCAGCAGGGCGGTGTAGCCCAGCATGGTCTGGAGGAAGATGGGCAGCAGCGCCAGGCTGCCGTAGAGGACGAAGCCGAGCACGAAGAGCATGAGGATCGACACGGCGAAGGTCCGGTCCTTCAGCAGTCGCAGGTCCACGATGGGCCGCTCCTTCCGCAGTTCGTGGAAGACGGCGTAGATCAGGGCCACCACGGCGACGACCGCGAAGAACACGATGAAGCCGGAACTGAACCAGTCCTTGCGCTGGCCCTCGTCGAGCACGATCTCCAGGGCCGCGAGGCCCAGGGTGATGACGCCGATGCCCAGGTAGTCGAACCGGGCGCCCTCCTTGAGCGTGAGGCGGTGGAAGGTCGGCGGATCCTGCACCAGCGCGCTGGTGAGCGAGAAGGACAGGAAGCCGACGGGGATGTTGATGAGGAAGATCCAGTGCCAGCTGAAGTTGTCGGTGATCCAGCCGCCGAGCACCGGGCCGATGATGGGGGCCAGCACCACGCCCATGCCGTAGACCGCCATGGCCGCACCGCGTTTCTCCGCCGGGAACGTCTCCACCAGGATGGCCTGGGAGATGGGTTGCAACCCGCCGCCGCCCAGGCCCTGCAGCACCCGGAAGAAGATGAGCCAGCCCAGCGACGGGGCGATGCCGCAGAGGAGCGAGGCCACGGTGAAGACCGTCACGCAGGTGAGGTAGAAGCGCTTGCGCCCCATGAGGCTGGAAAAGTAGCCGCCCAGCGGCAGCACCACGGCGTTGGCCACCAGGTACGAGGTGAGCACCCAGGTGGTCTCCTCCACCGTGGCGGAGAGGTCCCCCGCGATGTGCGGCAGGGCCACGTTCGCCACGCTGGTGTCGAGCACCTCCATGAAGGTGGCGATCATCACCGTCAGCGCGATGACCCAGGGATTGATGTGGCGGTGAGTGGTCATAGGTCGATGGATGGCTTTTGGAAAGGAGGCCAGATGGGGAACCCCAGATGACGCAGATGGCGCAGATGAAAAGCAACCGCATGGTCGGGCGCGGCCTGGGTGGCCTCTTGGACGTGAGACTTCCTATCTGCGCCCATCTGCGTCATCTGCGGTTTCAAATCCGTTGTTTCGGGTTCACTGGACGATGACCGTCGCCTCGACGTTCATGCCGGGGCGCAGGATGACCTTCTGGGCTTCCGCCTCGTCGATGCGGATCTTCACGGGGATGCGCTGCACCACCTTGACGAAGTTGCCCACGGCGTTCTCGGGAGGCAGCAGGCTCATGCGCGAGCCGGTGGAGCCGGCGATGGAATCTACGCGGCCCTTGAGCACCATGCCGTTCATGTCCACCTTGATCTCGGCCTCCTGGCCAGGCTTCATGCGGGCGAGCTGGGTCTCCTTGAAATTGGCGGTCACCCAGGTGCGATGCAGGGGGATGAGCGTGAGCAGGCCCTGACCCGGCTGGATGGTCTGGCCGGCCTCAACCAGCTTGCGGGTCACCACGCCGTCCATGGGCGCGAGGATGCGGGTGTAGCCCAGCTGGAGGTCGAGGCCCTCATGGCCGGCCTTGGCCTGGTCCACCTGGGCCCGGGCGGAGGCCAGGCGGGCTTCGGCGGCGCCCACGGCGACCTTGCGGATGTCGGCTTCGCGCCGCAGGGAGGCCAGCCGCGCCTCGGCCGCGTGCCACTCGCTGTCGGCGACCTCGGCCTGGGTGCGGAAGCCGTCGTACTGCAGGGCCGAGATCTCCTCGCGCTCCGCCAGGGGCTTCATGCGCTGCAGGTCGGTCTTGGCCTTGTCGAGGCTGGCTCGTTTGGAATCCATGTTGGCCTTGGCGGTTTCGAGGTCCGAGCTGCGGGCCTGCTGGTAGGCCACCTGGGCCCGCTCCAGATCGGCCTTGGCGCCTTCCAGCTGGGCCAGGGCCTGGGCCAGGGAGCCCTTGGACTGGTCCAGGCGGGCCTGGATGTCGCGGGGATCCACCAGGGCCAGGGTGTCGCCGGCCTTCACGGCCTGGTTGTCCTCCACCAGCACCTTCTCCACCGTGCCGTAGACGCGGCAGGACACGGGCACGAGGTGGCCGTCCACCTGGGCGTCGTCGGTGCTGACGCGGTTGCGGGAGTAGAGCCACATGCCGCCCGCCAGGAGCAGCACGACGGGCGTGCCGATCACGAGGGCGCGGATGGCCTTGGACATGCCCGCCTCGGCGGCGCCGGAGGGGGAGGGGGTGGGCTGTTCAGATGCGTCTTGACTCATCGGGGTCTCCATCAGCGGGCGTAGAAGGCTTCGAGCTGCCCCGTGGCGCGGGCCAGGTCCGCGCGGGACTGGTTCAGCCGGTAGAGGGCGCTGATCTGGTTGTCGTTGGCGCGGGCGAGCTCGTCCTGGGCGTTGATCACTTCGATGTTGTTGCTCACGCCGGCCTCGAAGCGGTGCCGGGCCTGGGTGAGGGCCTCGGTGGAGAGGGACACGGCGAGGTTGGCCACCTCCACCTCGTGGGCGGTGGCGTCGAGTTCCGCCTGGGCCACCTGGATCTCGTAGCCCACCTGGGCCTTCACCTCGCGACGGGCCTCCTGCACTCGGCCCTCTTCGGAGCGGGCCCGGGCCACCTGGGCGGACACGAGGCCGCCGGTGAAGAGCGGCACCTTGAGGCCCAGCGACACCTGGTATGTGGTGGTGGAAGGCAGAGATTGCAGGCCCGTGGAGCCGTAGGCCCCCGTGGCCACGAGGGCGGGCAGGCGCAGGCCCTGGGCGGCTTCGCGCAGGCTGGTGGCGGCCTTCTCGCGGGCGTCCAGCACCGCGAATTCGGGTCGCTGGGACAGGCCGGCCTGGAAGGTCTCCTGGAAACCCGCCACAGGCATGGCGGGCGAGGCGAGGGTGTCGGTCAGTTCAATGCGGGTGCCTGGTTCCAGATCCAGGGCCCGGCCCAGGCCCGCCAAGGCCGTGGTGCGCTGGGTCTGGGCCTGGATGAGCCGCTGGCGCTCGGTCTGCAGCTGCACCTGGGCGCGCAGCGTATCGAGTTTGGTTCCCACGCCCTGCTTCTGCTGGCTCTCCGCCAGCTTCGCCAGGGCATCCGCCAATTCCACCCGGGACTCGGCGGCCTGCACGGAGGCCGCGGCGCGGAGGGCGCGGAGATACTGGCCCACCACGATGGCCGCGACTTCCTCGCGCACGGCGCGGCCCTGGGCGCGGGTGGAGGCCTCGGCATGCTGGGTGGCCCGCCACTTCTTCCAGAGGCTCAGGTCGAAGAGCGAGACCTGGGCCTCCAGGCCCACGTGGTGCCAGTTGAAAGGCCCCACCTCGGCGGGGAAGCCTGGTACCACCAGGCCCATCTGGGCGTTCAAGTTGTACTTGTTGCGCTGGCCGAAGGCCTGGGCGGCCACGGAGGGCAACAGGGCGGCGGCGGCGGAGCGCCGGTCCTCCCCGCTCTCCGCGATGGCCAGCAGGGACTGCTGCACGCGGGGGTTCTGCGCCAGGGCCGTGCGGATCGCCTGGGCCAGGGTGAGCGAGACGCTGACGGGGGCACCGGTGATGGGCGCGGAGGGCGCCGGAGCCTGGCACCAGGCCGGGGCCGTGCCCAGGAGGGCCAGGGCGAGGGCCGCTGAGCGCCTCGTCGGCGCCCGGTGGCTGAGGGGGGCCAGGGGCTGGGGAATGGGCATGGCGGTGGTCCTCATGGCTGGCTGGGAGGGGCGCAGGCGAGGGCCTGCTGGCTGTTGGCGCGCATCCGGTTCAGGAACCCCTTGAGGCTTTCCAGTTCATCCCGGGTGAACCCCTTGAGGTGCGCGTTCAGCACCTTGATGGCCACCGGAGGGAGCAGGGGATAGAGCTCCTGGCCCGCCTCCGTGAGCTCCAGCTGGATGACCCGGCGGTCGGTGCTGCTCCGCGTCCGGCGGATGAGGCCCTTCTCTTCCAGGCGGTCCAGCATGCGGGTCATGGAGCCGGTGTCGTAGCGGCTGAACCGGCAGAGCTCGGCTGCCGTGGATGCGCACCCGTTGGCAATACGCATGAGGATCACCCACTGGGCGCCGCTGATGCCCAGGCCGGTCATCTCGTCGTCGAAGGCCGCGAGGAGGCGCCCGGAGACATCGGCGATGAGGCGGCCGAGGCTGTCTTCCGGATGGTAGTTCTCCAGGGTGTACAGCGGCTCGGGCTCGGGCGGGGTCGGGGGCATGGGGAATCCGGATTGAATGTCTAGGCAATCACTGTCGGAGCAGTGATATTGACGGCCACCTGGTGACCTGTCAATGCCAGGGTTCCGAGCCCCAGGCCAGGTGGGGGCGCCCTGGCCAAGGCCTCCCCGGACGGTCTACCTTCAAGCAGTGGCCCTCTCCCGTCCGCGGGAATGGGGCCCGCCCCGGGGCGGCACATGTCGGAAGCTGACGGCACCCCTGATTCTGGAGGTTCCATGTTCCGAGCTGCGCTCCTGGCCGTCACCCTGCTGGTTTCCGGCCAGGCCCAGCCTCAAGGTCCATCCCGGGCCCAGGTTCCGGCCGGGCCCCAGGATCGGGAGGTGGCGTTCCCCGGCTTCAACGCCTTCCCCCTGAAGGGCAGCGTGAAGGCCGGAGGCGGCCATCCGTACTTCGCCGTGATGGTGGCGGGTTCGGGACCCACGGACCGCGACTGGTCCAACCCGCTCATCCCCGTCCCCAGCCACGGCGGGCGCGATGTGGCCGCGTGGCTGCAGGCCCAGGGCCTGGGCTCGCTGCGCTACGACAAGCGGTTCATCGGCTCGAAGGACCCGGCGCTGGACATCTCCCTGGATGCCCAGGTGGGTGACATCAGGGCGGCCCTTCGCGCCGCCCGGGCCCTGCCGGAGGCCAAGGGCCGGAAGCTGCTGCTGGTGGGCCACAGCGAGGGCGCGCTGCTGTCGCTCCTCGCCGCGGGCGAAGCGGACGCGGTGCTGCTGCTCGCCATGCCCGGCATGAGCATGGGGAAGCTCATCGTGGCGCAGGTAGCGGCGCAGCTGCAGGCGGCCGGGGCCCCGGCGGAGGCCTCCGCCCTGAACCTGGGGTACCTGGAATCGGCCCTCGAGGCCATCCGCAAGGGTCAGGACCTGCCCCCTGCGGCGGCCGGCGTGGCGCCGGGTCTCTCGGCCCTGGCCCGGGGCCTGGCCCGGCTCGAGAGCCGCGGCTTCGTGCGCGACCTGCTGGACCTGGATCCCTGGGGTTCCGCCCAGCGCCTGCCCATTCCCTGTGCCGTGGTGTGGGGGGACCGGGACATCCAGACCTGGAAGCCGGAAGCCACCCCCGCCGGATTCAAGGGCGCGGTGATCACCATCCCCGGCGCCAACCACCTCTTCAAGCGCGAGACCCGCGACCGGGCGGGCCTCGACGGCGCCAGCGCGGCGACCACGTACGGGGACAGCACGCCCATGGCGGACCTCGCGCCCGTCGCGGCCTGGCTGAAGCAGCTGAACTAGGGCCGCGATCAGGACCGGCTCGCCGGCTTGCTAGACTGGTGCCTCATCCATTCGGAGGTCTCATGTTCCGCCTCGACGGCAAGGTCGCCCTCGTCACCGGCGCCAGCCAGGGCATTGGGGAAGCCATCGCCCGGCAGCTCGCCGCCCAGGGCGCCACCGTGGTCTGCGCCGCCCGCACCCTCGGCAAGCTCCAGGCCGTGGCCGATTCCATCACCGCCGCGGGCGGGAAGGCCGACGTGATCTCGGCCGACCTCTCCGACGGTGCCTCCGTGAAGGCCGCCGTGGCCACGACCGTGGAGCGCCACGGGGCCATCCACATCCTGGTGAACAACGCCGGCATCACCCGCGACAAGCTGCTCATCCAGATGAAGGAGGAGGACTGGGACGCAGTGATCGACACCAACCTCAAGGGCGCCTGGACCGCCATCCAGGCCGTCACCAAGCCCATGATGAAGCAGCGCTGGGGCCGCATCATCAACATCGCCTCCGTGGTGGGGCAGATGGGCAACGCGGGGCAGGCCAACTACGTGGCGGCGAAGGCCGGCCTTATCGGCCTCACCAAGTCCGTGGCGCGGGAGCTGGCCAGCCGCAACGTCACCGCGAACGCCGTGACGCCGGGCTACATCGAGACGGCCATGACCGCGGGCCTTTCCGACGAGGTGAAGGCCGAGTTCACCAAGCAGATCCCCCTGGGCCGCATGGGCACGGGCGCCGACATCGCCGCCTCCGTGGCCTTCCTGGCCAGCGAGGAGGCGGGCTACATCACGGGACAGGTGCTGAGCGTCAATGGCGGCATGCTGATGCCCTGAGGCGACCATGCTCCAGACCCTGCTGGATTCGCTCCGACGCGGATGGGCCGCCTTCCGGTTCCGCCGCCACTGGCCCTGGGTGCTCCTGGTGGGCGGCCTGCTGCTCTCGGCGGCCCCCACGGGCTCGGGTTGCGCGGCGCTGCTCGCCTGGATCGGCGGCCTGTGGCTGCTGGGGCGGGCCCTCCGCTGGATCTGGAACCGGCTGCTCTTCCGCGTATCGCGCCGCCTCTGGGTGATCCTCGGCCTGATGTCCGTGCTGCCGGTGGCGGCCCTGGGCCTCATGCTGCTGGCCTTCAGCTGGCTGGGACTCGGGGCGCAGGTGAGCCGCTCCACCCAGCAGACGCTGGCAGCCTGGGAGGAGGCGCTCAAGACTGCCAGCCTGGAGCCCACGGACGCGGCGGCCTTGCAGGCCCTGCGCACCTTCGGCGGCGCCTGGGTGGAGCATGTGCGCACCCTGCCCGAGGGCGTTCCCGAGACCTTCACGGGCATGGTCTGGGCCGACAGCCACGACGCGGGTCCGGAGGCGCCGCGGAAGGACACCTACCTGCGGGCGGTGCGCAAGGAGCGGGGCGGCTACCGCATCCTGTCGCTCAACCTCGGCATCCTGGGCGACCGGGCCCAGGCCCTCGCGGGTGGCCAGGTGGTCTTCCAGCTGTCGCCTCGGAAGCAGGGCCGGAAGGGGGAGGACACGGTCCGCTTCCAGACCCGAGACCGCGGCACCACCAAGGAGGCGCCGGTGCTCGTGGGGCAGCGGCAGGCCCTCGCGACCTGGACCAAGGGGCTCCCCCTCCAGGGCGGCGGGCTCTTTGCGCCTTTCAACCTGCCCCCCCTCGCCTTCACGATCACCGACTGGTCCACGGGCCAGCCGATGGTGCTGACCGCCACACCGGAGACGAACCTCTACGCGCTCTTCGCGGGCTACCGGTCCGGCGAGCGGCAGGCCATGTCCGAAGGCACCGTGAAGGCCATCGTGGTCGTCAGCCTCGTGCTGCTGGGCCTGGTCCTGGCCCAGGCCATGGCCGCCATTCTCGGCCTGGTGCTGGCCTGGTCCCTGGGCCGCGCGGTCAATGACCTCCACCACGGCGTGCGACGCCTGAGCGATGGGGATTTCACCACCCGCATCCGGCCCCGGGGACGGGACCAGGTCGCCCAGCTGGCGACAGCCTTCAACGAGATGGCCGCGCGCCTGCTGACGGCCGCGGCGGAGCGGGACGAGCGCCTGCGGATGGAGGAAGAGCTGCGGGTCGCCCGGGAGGTGCAGATGCGCCTGCTGCCGGACCTTGAGGCGCTGCGCATGCCCTCGGTGCGGGCGGCCATCCTGCCGGCCCGGGAGGTGGCGGGGGACTACTACGACCTGTTTCCGCTGCCCGACGGGAACCTGGCCTTCCTCATCGCCGACGTGAGCGGCAAGGGCACCAGCGCCGCCTTCTACGCCGCGGAGACCAAGGGCGTGCTCTCCGCTCTGGACAAGGAGGCCCTCGACCCGCGGGAGGTGGCCGACCGCCTGAACGCCATCTGGTGCCGGAGCCACGACCGGCACCTCTTCCTCACCCTGACCTACGGCACCTTCCATCCGAAGACCGGCCAGTTCCGGTTCATCCGCGCCGGGCATCCGCCGGCCTTCCTGCGGCGCGCGGAGGGCCGCGTGGAGCGCCTGCATCCGAAGGGCATCGGCGTGGGCCTCAGCACCACGCGCTTCCGGGATGCGCTGGAGACCTGCGAGGGCATCCTCCACCCCGGGGATCGGCTGGTGTTCTACACGGACGGCCTCTCCGAAGCCCAGGCGCCGGACGACACCTTCTACGGCGAGGACCGCCTGGAGGCCCTGCTGGCGAACCCGATGGAGGATCTGCAGGCCGCCATCCTCGGGGATGTGACGGCCTTCATCGCCGGGCGTCCCCTGGCCGACGACCTCACCCTGCTCATCCTCAGCCGCTGACCCGGCCCCGGGCCTACCGGGCCGAGGCCTCCTTCAGTTCCCGCACGATCTCCGGGGCCTGCACGCGGGCTTCCTGGAGGGCCTTGGCGAACAGCGTCTTCGCCTCCTCCGTCCGGCCCTCGGTCCGGGCCAGCCAGGCCTGGGCCCGCAGGAGGTACGGGGTCTCCTCGGTGGAGAGCATGCGGGTGCGGTCGAGCAGGGCGCGGGCCATGCCGCGGCGCCCCTCGCGGGCCAGGCACTCGGCCTCGCCGGCCAGGCAGTGGGCCTCCATCACCGCGTCCTTCAGCTCCTGGTGCAGGGCGAGGGACTGGCGATAGAAGCCGCGGGCCGCCTCGAATTTCAGGGCGCTGCGGTTGAGCTCGCCCAGGTTGTAGAGGGCGAGGGCCTCCAGGGGCCGCAGGCGGGTCTTGCGGGCCTGTTCCAGGAACTGCCGCTCAAGCCCCTCGGCC
>Ga0316605_10000109_pt1 | contig 81707 bp, 59 predicted proteins | sample OWC_soil_day20_n_FD_207666 | JGI IMG/M metagenome (GOLD analysis project Ga0316605, IMG submission 207666) | Wetland soil microbial communities from Old Woman Creek delta, Ohio, United States - OWC_soil_day20_noCT | ecosystem: Environmental > Terrestrial > Soil > Wetlands | place: USA: Ohio...
AGGAAACGGTCAATCGAGCCTACGAATCCAGCCTGAACGAAGGTCTGTTGTTCGAGCGCCGCGTCTTCCACTCGGCCTTCGCCCTCGAAGACCAGAAGGAAGGCATGGCGGCCTTTGTCGAGAAGCGCAAGCCAGGGTTCAAGAACCGCTGAGGATGGCTGCCATGTACGAAACCCTGGAAATCGAACGGGCCGGCAAGGTCGCCACCATCTGGATGAACCGCCCGGCTGTCTTCAACGCCTTTGATGAACAGCTGATCGCCGAACTGGCTGCAGCCTGCAAGGAACTCGATGCCGATACCAGCGTCCGCGTGGTGTTGCTCGGTGGTCGCGGCAAGCATTTCTCGGCTGGCGCCGACCTCAACTGGATGAAGCGCGCCTCGCAATTCACTCACGAGCAGAACGTCGATGATGCCCGCAAGTTCGCCGGCATGCTGCGCACCCTGGCCCAGATGAGCAAGCCAACCATTGCCCGCGTGCAGGGTGCCGCCCTCGGCGGTGGCACCGGCCTGACGGCCGCCTGTGACATGGCAGTGGCGAGCAGCGATGCGGTGTTTTCCACTTCGGAAGTGCGCTTCGGGATCATCCCGTCGGCCATCAGCCCTTACGTGCTGCGCGCCATCGGCCCGCGCCATGCCCTGCGCTATTTTCAGAGCGCCGAGCGGATCAAGGCCCCGCGCGCTCTGGCCATCGGCCTGGTCGGCGATGTCGTCGAACCGGATGAACTGGATGGCTGTGTCGCACAACTGGTCGAGGCCTTACTGCAAGGCGGCCCGCAGGCCCAGAAGGCGGCCAAGGATCTGATTGGTGCGGTGAACGGTCAGCCGATCGATGCAACGATCAGTGAAGAGACCGCCCAGCGCATTGCCCGTCAGCGCGCCACCGATGAAGCGAAAGACGGCATTGCCGCTTTCCTCGACAAGCGTCCGCCGGCCTGGTTGTAAGCCGGCCGTTCATTCCCTTGCGAGCGGGAATGAACGCGCCTTACGGCTGCTTCGGTTCGCCGTGGGCGCCGAGGCGCAGCGACAGCGCTTCGGCACTGCGTTTCAGTTTTTCGACGACATCGCTCTCCGGGCTGATGTCGAGCATGCCCTGGACGCCAACGACCAGCAGCGACATGGTGATTTCGTTCTTGAAATTGAAGACCGGCGCGGCGACGGCCTCGATGCCCGGCACCTTGTGCTGGCCATTGGTCGCCGCGTAGCCTTGGGTGCGGATGTCGGCGAGCAGTGCTTCGACGGCCTGCTTGCTGCGCAATTCCGGCGGGATGTGCGGTTTCTTCAGTTCTTCCGCAATCAGCGGGGCGACGATCTTCTTCGGCATCCACGCAGCGAAGACCCGGCCGGTGGCGGAACTGAGCAGATCGAGGACGGTGCCGGTGATGACATTGACCGTGATCGGCCGGCGCGGCCGTTCCCAGCGGACGATCACAGGTCCCTGGTCGGCCCAGACGGCAAGCGCCGTGGTCTGGTTGATTTCATCGCGCAATTCGGTGATGGCGTTGAGGCCGAGGCGGACGCGGTCCAGTCGGTCGAGTGCGACGAGGCCGAGGTTCAGCGCGAAGCTGCCGAGGTCGTAACGCGAGGTCATCGGATCCTGGTCGACCAGGCCGGCCCGAATCAGGCTGACCAGGTAGCGATGCGCCTTGGAGGCCGGCATGTCGGCCGCTGCGGCAATATCCTTGAGCATCATAGAGCGCTGGCCATTGGCCATGGCGCGCAGGATGCCCATGCCGATTTCCAGCGACTGGACGCCGTGTTTTCCTTCCAGTTCCTCACTCATGCTTGCCCCTGAATTCTGTTATTCAAAACTAGTTTTATAATAAATCAAAATATCAAAGGAAAACATTGTCTTATGTCAAACCTCCGCGTTTATTCCATTGACGGTATCGTCCCGGTGGTCGATCCCACCGCCTATGTTCATCCGAGCGCCGTGCTGATTGGCGATGTGATCGTCGGGCCCGGCTGCTATGTCGGTCCCTGCGCCAGCCTGCGCGGCGATTTCGGCCGCCTGATCCTGGAGGCCGGGGCCAATCTGCAGGACACCTGCGTCATGCACGGCTTTCCCGGCACCGATACGGTGGTCGAGGAAAACGGCCATATTGGTCATGGTGCCGTGTTGCACGGCTGCCGCATCAGGAAGAATGCCCTGGTCGGCATGAACGCCGTAATCATGGACAACGCGGTGATCGGCGAAGCGAGCATCGTTGCCGCCTCGGCCTTCGTCAAGGCGAGCCAGGAAGTGCCGCCCGGTATGCTGGTCGCCGGTGTGCCGGCCAAGGTGATCCGGCCGCTGACCGAACAGGAAATGGCCTGGAAGAGCGACGGTACGCGAACGTATCAGGAACTGACCCGACGTTGCCTGGCAACCATGGTCGAAACGACGCCGCTGACGGCGGTCGAGGCCGACCGCAAGCGGATCGAGATGCCGGATGTGGTGTCGCTGACGGACCTGAAGAAACGCGACGCCTGATCAGGCAGATAGGGGGTCGTTCTGTGGAAAGCGCTCGGCCAGCGTGACGTCTTCTTCCGGCACGCGGCCGTCGGCGAGGCACAGCAACTGGTCGAGGTGACGGCTGGAGAGCGATTCCAGCCGCTTGTACAGTTCCTTGCACAACAGTCGTGCCTGCTGGCCAGGCCAGTTGGCCGGCAGCAGGACTTCCGGCAATTCCGGGTCGCGCAGCAACAGGCGCCGGTAATCGTGGATGAGCAGGATACGGAGCAGGAAGGCATCCTGCTCGCTGACGCCGGCCAGATGGTCGCGGCGAAGTTCATCAAGAATGGGCTGATAGGTGGCGACGAAGGCGCTGTAGGCCTCGGCCAGATGGCCCAGATCCCAGGACCGGCGTACCAGGTCGGCATCGCTGGCCGACTGGGCCGAACGCGCGTCGGCGGCGAACAGTGGCATCAGCGCGCCGATGGCCGATGACAGGCCTTCGGTGATCAGCGTATCGAGCACGCTGGACAATTCGGCGCTGGGGTGCACGAAGCAATCGGCACCCAGTGCGCCAAAACCCTGCCAGAACAGGGCACGTCGCACCTGCTCGCGGACCTTGGGGTCGAGATCGCCGACGACCAGGATCAGGCGCCAGCGGCGGTCCCAGAGCGGCGCATCCGAAGCATAGATGTGCCGTGACGCTTCCTCGAAACGGCGGCGGCCGGATGGGGTCAGCACATAATCGGCACGCCGGCCGATGGTTTCGGTGCGCAGCCATTCTTCCTTGACCAGACGGAAGACGGAAGTGCGGATCAGTCGTTCGTTGAGTTCGAGCGGTTCGAGCAGGCGGATCAGGCTGCCCAGCCAGATCCGGCCCCCGCGCGGCAGGATCGCATCGCCAAAGACAGTAATGATCAGCGAGCCGGCCTGAACGCGGCGCTGTTGCCGGAATTCATTCAGGCGGGATTGGATGGCGGTGCTCACGAGATGGGCTGCTGAACGGCGTTGGGTCAGAGGTTAAGGGCAGATTTCGATTGTACCCGATGCTGAGTATCGTTTTGAATCGGTGTCTTTGGCGACAAATCCCGTAATCGCCGCATCCATTGAATTTCCGCCGGTTTGATTGATACAGGAAATCGCCATTTTCCAATGCGCTTGTAGCTGATTTTTGGGTCCCCAGAGAGCGGGATCGACGTGTCATAATTTGCGGCCAGAATTGATTGTCTTCATCCGTTGCCGTTTTAGTCGTCTTGAGGAATACGTAGATGTCAGGTTTGTCGAAGATTCGGGGTTTCGGGGCTGTACCCTGGTTGGTGGCGCTGGCGATCGCGATCGCCGCTGTTCTGATCTACACCAAGCCATGGCAATCGGAGACGACGGGCGCCGGGGATGGGCCATTCGAGATTGCTGATTTCTCGAATCGCGATTTCGAAGGATCGCCATCGCTGGCCCTGAGTTTTACCCTCCCGATGGACGCCAAGAAGGGTTACGACGAACAGATCCAGGTCTTCGAGATGCCGCCGCGCCCGGGCGATGCCAAGACGCAGGTGAATGAGTCCGAGGATGAAGGAGAAGAGGGCGCGCCGGGTAGCGCCAATCCGCAAGTCAGTACCGAGCCGGCCGATGTTGCGACCGAGGGCGGCAAGCTGGTCAAGGGCGCCTGGGTGGTAGGCGACAATCCGCGAATTCTCTATTTTCCGCACATCAAGCCGCAGACGCGCTATGTGGTTCGTGTCGCTGCTGGCCTCAGTTCGCTCTCTGGCCAAAAGTTGAATGAGGAAGGCCGTTACTCGGTAATAACGGCTACGGTAGCGCCCGCCTATTACTTCGCCAGCCGCGGCACCGTATTGCCGGCCAAGCAGAATGGTGGTCTGCCGGTGGTCACCGTCAATGTGCCCGAGGTTGATGTCCAGTTCCTGCGCGTCAAGCCGGACCAATTGCCGCGTTTCCTCGACAAGGTGATCAGCGGGCCGCGCCCGCAGGCGCGGGCCAAGCGCCAGAACAACGACGATTACGACTACGACGTGGAGTACGAGGGCGATTACGACTGGCGCGCCACCAGCCTCAAGGGGGCGGTCAACAACTGGTCGCTGGACAGCCTGCACACCCTGACCGAAAGCGTTTTTGTCGGCCGCTTCCTGACCGAGCAGAAGCCGAACAAGCGCAACGTCACTTTCCTGCCGGTCGAGGACATCAAGGAGCTGCGCGAGCCGGGCATCTACATCGCGGTGATGAGCCAGCCCAACCGCTTCCGCTACGACTATCAAGTGACCTATTTCTACGTCAGCGATCTCGGCCTGAGCACCCGCCTGTTCGCCAAGGGCGCCGATGCCTACGTCAGTTCGCTGACCACCGGCAAGGCGGTTTCCGGCGTCGAAGTGACCTGGATGGACGAGAACGCCAAGGTGGTGGGGCGCGCCGAAACCGACAGCAGCGGTCGCGCCAACTTTGCCGAGCGGCCGGCTGCAGCGAAGGTCATCATCACCCGTCACGGCCAGCAGATATCGATGGTTACGCTGAAGGAACCAGCGCTCGACCTGTCCGAATACGATGTCGCCGGCCTGCCTGGTCGGCCGGTGCGCCTGTTCGCCTACTCCGGGCGCAACCTCTATCGTCCCGGCGAGAAGTTCGACATTTCCGTGCTGGCCCGCGATGCCGATGGGCGACCGGTACCAGCCCAGCCGATCCAGGCCATCCTCCGTCGTCCGGACGGCAAGAGCCAGTTCACCGCGACCTGGCAGCCGGATGCCAAGCTCGGCGGTTATTACCAGAGCCGCATCGAACTGCCGGTCGACGCCGCCACCGGCGCGTGGACCCTTGAACTGCGGGCTGATCCCGCCGACAAGCTGGCGACGACCAGCTTCCGCTTCGGGGTCGAGGAATTCCTACCCGAACGCATGAAACTCGACCTGAACAGCAAGCAGGCGACGGTCTCGCCCGACGAATCCCTGAAAATCGACATCAAGGGCGCCTACCTCTACGGCGCCCCGGCGGTTGGCAACCAGTTGCTCGGCGTTGCCGTCTTCGAGCGCCAGAAGAATCCCCTGGCGCAAAAGCTGCCCGGCTTCGAGTTCGGCGATACCAATGAAGACAGCCAGCGTCAGCGCGTCGAACTCGAGCAGAACCAGCTCGACGAGAACGGCGACCTGGCGCTGGAAGTCGATCTCGCGCCGGCCAAGGGCAAGCGTTCGCCCTACACGGTGCGAACCACGCTCAGCCTGCTCGAAAGCGGCGGCCGGCCGGTGGTGCGCAATTTTGAACGGGTGATCTGGCCAGCCCCGGTGCTGGTCGGTGTCCGTCCTCTGTTCACCGGCGACTACGCCCGCGAAGGCAGCGTTGCCCAGTTCGAGGTGATCCGCGCCAACGCCGAAGCCAAGCTGCATGGCGGCAAGGCGCTGCCGGTTCGCCTGTTCCGAGAAAACCGCGACTACTACTGGCGTTTCGACGATCAGCGCGGCTGGCACTCGGGCTTCACCGAAACCGACGAACTGGTCGATACGACGGTCGTCAGCATTCCCGATGGCAGCCGCGGCAAGCTTGGCCTGCCGGTCAAGTACGGCCGTTATCGCGTGGAAATCACCGATTCGGAAACCGGCCAGATCACCAAGTACCGCTTCTACGCCGGCTGGAGTGCGCGTGGCGACGAAACGCAAGGCGTCCGTCCCGACCGGGTGGCGCTGAAGTTCGACAAGCCGGCCTACAAGGATGGCGAGACTGCCAAGCTGACCATCACCCCGCCGCATGCCGGCGAAGCGCTGGTCACCGTTGAGGCCGACAAGACCCTTTGGCTGAAGCGCGTTTCGGTGCCGCTCGAAGGCACGACCATCGACATTCCGGTCGACAAGGACTGGAAACGCCATGACCTCTACGTCTCCGCCGTGGTGCTGCGACCGGGGAGCGCCGGTGAAAAGGTCACCCCGGCGCGGGCGCTGGGCCTGACGCATCTGCCGCTCGAGCGCGGCGACCGCAAGCTGGCGGTCAGCCTCGATGCGCCGAAGAAGATGCTGCCGGACACACGCCTGAAGGTGAAGGTGAAAGTCCCCGGCCTGCCCGGGCAGCAGGCGGTGGTCACGTTGTCGGCGGTCGATGTCGGTATCCTCAACATCACCCGTTACGCGACGCCTGATCCGCATGGCCATTTCTTCGGCAAGCTGCGTTACGGCGCCGATCAATACGATGTTTATGGTCGCCTGATCGAGAAGATGGGCGGCCAGAAGGGCAAGCTGAAGTTCGGTGGAGATGCTGCGCCGAAGGCGACCAAGAGCCTGCCCAAGAAGGTTCGTCTGGTCGATCTGTTCTCCGGGCCGGTGCAGTTGAATGAGCAGGGCGAAGCAGAAATCGGCCTCGACGTGCCAGACTTCAACGGCACCCTGCGCCTGATGGCGGTGGTCGCTGCACCGGACAAGTTCGGCAGCGCCGAGGCGGAAACCATCGTCGCCGCACCGCTGGTCGCCGAACTGATGACGCCGCGCTTCCTGACCGTCGGCGACAACGCGACCATCGCGCTCGACCTGCACAACCTTTCCGGGGCCGCACAAAAGTTGAAGGTCCGCATCGAGAACGCCGACGGCCTGAAGATCCAGAACGCCGAGCGCGACCTGGATCTCAAGGACCAGCAGAAACAGACCCTGCGCTTCCCGCTCGAAGCCGGCAACGCCTTTGGTCTGGCCGATGTCCGCGTGCTGGTCAGCAGTGCTGCCGGCCTCAAGCTGGAACGCAGCTTCGGCCTGCAAGTCCAGGCGCCGACGCCGCAGCAGCAGGTGCTGAAAATGCTTTCCGTCGGGCCGGGTGAAACCGTCGAGGTCAAGGAGTCCGAACTTGGTGGTTTCCTGAAGAGCACCGTCCAGTCACACCTGATCCTCTCCGACAAGGCGCCGATCGACGTGCGCAGTGCCATCCAGGGCTTGCTGACCTATCCGTACGGCTGCGCCGAGCAGACGACCAGCACCGCCTACCCGCATGTGCTGGTTGATGAGGAGGGCGCCAAGCTGTTCGGCCTGAAGCCTTACAGCCGCGACCAGCGCGCCGACATGCTGGAGAAGGCGATCGCCAAGCTGGGTGCCATGCAGGCACCGAACGGCGGCTTCAGCCTGTGGGGCAATATGTCCGAGTACCAGTACTGGCTCTCGGCCTATATCAGCAACTTCCTGCTCGATGCCCGCGAACAGGGCTTCAAGGTGCCGGAAGCGATGCAGAAGAACGCCATGGAATTCCTGCTCAAGAATCTGCAGGAAGGGGCGGCCGGCTTGCCCACCGGCAAGGTGACCTATAACCAGAACGGCTGGCAGGATTACCGCTACGGTGGCTCCGGTCGCTTCGGCGTGCTGGCCTATGGCGCCTACGTGCTGTCCCGTGAAGCCAAGGCGCCATTGTCGACGCTGCGCCAGATGTTCGACCTGCGCGAGCAGGCCCATTCCGGCCTGGCGCTGGTCCATCTTGGTCTGGCCCTCAAGCTGATGGGCGACGAAACGCGTGCCCAGACGGCGCTGGCCGAAGGCGTCAAGAAGAGTCGCGATACCGGCTACTGGTGGGGCGACTACGGCAGTCCGCTGCGCGATGCGGCGCTGTCCTACGCGCTGCTCGATCGCCACAAGCTGAAGGTCGAAGGCCAGGACAATCTGGTCGCCGTCGCTGCCGCCGAACTGGGCAAGAACCGCTACACCAGCACCCAGGAAAAACTGGCGCTCTTCCTGCTCGGCCGCAACTTTGCCAAGGCCGGCGAAGGCGAGGCCGGCTGGACGGCCGAAGTGCTGGGCAAGGAAAAGCCGGAAACCATCAACGGCTCCGGCACTCTGGTCCGTCCGCTTTCTGCTGCTGCCTTGCAGGGCGGCGTTCGGATCAAGAACGCGCACAAGGAAAGGCTCTACCTGCAGCTCGCCTTCAGCGGCAACCCGGCGAAGATGCCGGCCAATCGCGACGATGCCATCGCCCTGACGCGCGACCTTTTCGAGGCCGATGGCAAGCCGCTGAAGAGCCGGGCGCTGAAGGTCGGCGAGTCGGTCATCGTCCGCATCAACGTCAATCCACGCAGTTGGATCAATACCGGCATGGTGGTTGATCACATCCCGGCTGGCCTCGAGATTGAGAACCTCAACATCGCCCAGGGCGAGGGCATGGCCAGCACGCTGATCAACAACGTCAATCCGGCCGAGGCGATGCAGGATCCGCGCATCCAGCACGTCGAGTTCCGCGATGACCGTTTCGTCGTGGCAGCACGTCTGCAGGGCAAGCTCAGCCTGTTCTACCGTGCCCGTGTCGTTACCCCCGGCAAGTTCGTCTTCCCGCCGATCTACGCGGAAGATATGTACCGGCCGGATGTCTACGGTCTGGCGACCGGCGATGCCACGCTGACGGTGACGGACGGGAAGGAAAAAACGACGGCTGTTCCGGTGCCTGTGCCAGCCGCAGCGCCGGCAGCAGTGGCAACACCAGCGCCGGCCAAGCCCTAAGACCCGGTGCGCGGCGCGGATTGGCCGAATTCCTGGCGCGGGTGGCTGATCCGCCGTCCGCGCTGGCAGTGGGGCGTGCTGCTCGCCCTGCTGCTACTGGCAGGCCTTGACGTCGCTTTCCCACCACCGGTGCCCGGCCGCGATGCGCCGAATGCGCTCCTGATCGTGGCCCGCGACGGCACGCCGCTGCGGGCCTTTCCGGATCGTGACCACGTCTGGCGTCATCCGGTGGCGCTCGCAGACGTTTCGCCGCTCTATCTGCAGGCGCTGGAACGCTACGAAGACCGCTGGTTCCGCTGGCATCCGGGTGTCAATCCCCTGGCGCTGACGCGCGCTGCCTGGCAATGGGCGTGGCATGGGCGCATCGTCTCCGGCGGTTCGACGCTGACCATGCAGGTCGCCCGCATCATCGAGCCGACGCCCCGGACGCTGCCCGGCAAGGTCCGGCAGATCCTGCGCGCCCTGCAACTCGAACTGCATTACTCCAAGGATGAAATTCTCGCCATCTACGTCAATTACGCCCCGATGGGCGGCGTGCTCGAAGGCGTCGAAGCGGCCAGTCGCGCCTATCTCGGCAAGCCGGCCAAGCGCCTGAGCCATGCCGATGCAGCGCTGCTCACCGTTTTGCCGCAGGCCCCGTCGCGCTTGCGGCCGGATCGGCAGCCCGCCCGTGCCCGGATCGCCCGTGACAAGGTGCTGCACCGCATGGCCGGCGTCTGGCCGGAGACGGAAATCCGCGATGCCCTGCAGGAGCCGATCATCGCTCAGACCATCCGCGATCCCCTTCTGGCACCCTTGCTGGCCGAACGCCTGCGCAAGGAAGCGCGTGGCCGGCTCCGCATCGACACGACCATCGACGCGCAAGCCCAGCAGACCGTCGAGTTGTTGCTGACCAGCCGGCTGGCCGCCTTGCCACCGCGCGTTTCGATGGCCGCCATGGTGGTTGATAACGAAACGCTGGAAGTCCGGGCCTATGCCGGTTCGGCCGATTTCGGCGACGTCGACCGCTTCGCCTTTGTCGACATGGTGCGCGCCTCGCGTTCGCCCGGCTCGACGCTCAAGCCTTTCCTTTATGGACTGGCGCTGGATGAAGGCTTGATCCACTCCGAATCGCTACTGGCCGATGTGCCGCAATCCTTCGGCGGCTACCAGCCGGGTAATTTCCAGCAATCCTTCCATGGCGCGGTCAGCGTTTCCGAAGCCCTGGCCAAGTCGTTGAACGTTCCGGCCGTCGAGGTACTCGACCGCCTTGAGCCGAACCGTTTCGTCGCCGCGCTGCGCCGCGGTGGCCTGAAGCTGGATTTCCCCAAAGGCGAAACGCCCAACCTGTCGGTCATCCTCGGTGGCGCGGGGACGACGTTGGAACAACTGGTCGGCGCCTACACCGCCTTCGCCCGTCAGGGCGTGTCCGGCAAGCCGCGCTATACCGCAGATGCGCCCTTGGTCGAGCAGCGCATGCTGTCGCCCGGCGCCGCCTTCATTATCCGTGACGTGCTGGAATCCGGCGGCCCGGTCGGTCGTGCCGTCGAGCAGGGGCCGGGCATCCGCCGCGGCATCGCCTGGAAGACCGGGACCAGCTTTGGTTTTCGCGATGCCTGGTCGATTGGCGTGTCGGACCGCCTGACCGTCGGCGTCTGGATAGGCCGGCCGGATGGCACGCCCAATCCGGGCTTTTTCGGCGCCAATATTGCCGCGCCCTTGCTGGTCGATATCTTCGATGCACTCGACCGTCAGCCGGCCACGACGCGAGTTCCGCCGCCCTCCGTGCAACAGGAAAAGATCTGCTGGCCGCTGGGTACGCGCTTCGATCCGGCGGAAGAAAGCCTCTGCCATCGGCAAGCCCTGGCCTGGGTGCTGAACGGCACTGCGCCGCCGACTTTCCCCGATCGCTTGCGCAACGGCGAGGTACGCTACAGCTACGAGGTCGATGCCGTCAGCGGCCAGCAGGTTACGCCAGATTGCAGTTCGCGGCCAAGCCGTCGGGTCGAAGCCGTGCGCTGGCCGGCGGCGCTGGAGCCGTGGCTGAGCGCCGATATCCGGCAAAAGGCCCAGACCCCGCCATGGGATCCCAAGTGCCAGGCGAAGAGCGAGCCGGAAGCCGGACTGCGCATCGTCGGCTTGACCAACGGCGAGGTGCTCAGACGGCCGCGCCCGGATCAACCGCCGGTGGTCCGCCTTGAACTTCGCGGCCATCGCGGGCAGGTCTATTGGCTGATCAACGGCCGCCTCGTCGCCCATCGCTCAGCCGCCATGCCGCTGATTCACCGGCTGGAAGAAACAGGGCGGGTCGACATCACGGTGATGGATGATCAGGGACGCTTCGACCGGTTGACGGTCAGCGTGCGCTAGGCCAGGACGATTCAGCCTTCGAGCTTTCCGGTTACGGGAAATGCTGGCTGCATGTGAAGCAATTCACGCGAAAGATCGCGAAATTCTATTCAATTCGCGTAAAATCCCGCAAAAATCATTCGTCATTAATTTGTGACGGATGCACCTCCCGTTTGGTCTCCCCCGGCAATCCCTCATGCTCCCGACTTTTCTCTCTGACACCCGTCTCTACGAACTCACCTGGCGCGATGAAGCGGGGCCTGATCTGGCGGTCGAGGCCTGGTGGGGGCGGGAGGCCTTGTCCGGGGGGGGCGAACTCTGCATCGACCTGCTGGCGACCGATACCCACCTCGAACTCAAGCGTTTCCTCGGCCGTTCCCTGAGCCTGAACACCCGCCTCTCCGACGGTTCGCAAGCGGCCCGCAGCGGCCTCGTCCGCGCCGCCCAGAAACTTGGGGCCGACGGCGGCTTTGCCCGCTATCGCCTCACCGTCGTGCCGTGGATCTGGCTGCTCAGCCGTGGCCGCCACAACCGCGTCTTCCAGGAAAAGACCGTCATCGACATCGTTGAAACAGTCTTTGCCGATTACGCCGATGTCGCGGGCTGGCAATGGAGCGACGAAGTCGCCGGCTTCCTGGCTGATGCCCGGCCACGCAGCTACTGCGTGCAATACGGCGAATCCGACTACGCCTTCGTCTCCCGCCTGCTGGCCGAAGAAGGCCTTGGCTGGTGCGTCGAAGAAGACAAGGAAGCCCCGGCCGGCCATCGCCTGCGTCTCTTTGCCGACAGCCAGCGCTTTCCCGAAGACATCGTTTCCCAATCGGCCAACGGTGGTCAGGGCATTCGCTACCACCGGGCCGATTCGCAAGAGGATCAGGACGCTATCCTCGCCTTCGGCGAACGCCACCGCCTGGCTAGTTCGGTGATCAGTGCCGTCACCTACGACTACAAGGCCAAGAAGAACGTCACCCTCAACATCCCCAGCGCCCAGCCCATCGGCGGCAAGAACGCCCCGGTCCTCGAAAGCCACGACCACCCCGGCCTCTACGCTTGGGCCAATGCCGCCGAAGCCGAACGCTATGGCCGGCTCGCCATGGAAGCTCGCGAAGCCGGGCATCGCACCTGGCTGGGTCGTAGCACCGTGCGCAGCCTGCGCCCCGGCACCGCCTTCGACCTGATTGGCCTGCCAGTCGATCCCGCCAAGCCCGAGGCCGAACATCGGTATAACGCCACCGACATCACCCACATCGGCATCAACAACCTGAGCGGCGAAGCCATCGCCGCCATCGCCCAACGCCTCGGACAGGGCAGCCAGAAGATCGATGCCAGCGATGCTCTGGCGACGGGTGACACCCTGATCCCGATCAGCGCCCCGCCAAACCTCCCGGCCGAACTCCTCAGGCTCGCCGTCGACCGCGGTTACGGCAACACCTTCGACGCCCATGCCGCGAACGTCCCCTGGCGCCCCGAACTCGAAGACCGCTCCGGTGCCCGCATCAACCCCCGGCCCACCGCTCCGGGCCCGATGAGCGCCATTGTCGTCGGCCCCGAAGGCCAGACCACCGCCAACGGTTCCGACGAACTCTGGTGCGACGCCCTCGGCCGCGTCAAAATCCGCTTCCACTGGCAACAAGCCGAAACGCCGGATGACCGCGATTCCTGCTGGGTCCGCGTCCTCAGCCGGCAAGCCGGCGCCGGCATGGGCTGGCAATGGCTCCCCCGCATCGGCCAGGAAGTCCTCGTCGACTTCGTTGGCGGCGACATCGACCGCCCCTACCTGCTCGGCGCCCTCTACAACGGCCAGGGCGAAGGCGGCATTGCCGCCACCCCGGGCGGCGAAAACACTAAAACCCAAACCGACAATCTCTTCGATAGCGCCAGCGATCACCGCCCTAGCGGCCAGGGCAACACCGCCAGCGGCAACAGCCCCGCCTGGCACGGCGCCGCCGAAAGCAGTCACCGCCACAGTGCCGCCCTCACCGGCTTCAAGAGCAAGGAATTCGGCAGCGCCAGCGGCTACAACCAACTGCTCCTCGACGACAGCGACCAACAGCAACGCCTGCAACTCAAAAGCACTCAACACAGCAGCGAACTCAACCTCGGTCACCTCATCCACCAGGCCGACAACTACCGCGGCTCCTTCCGCGGTACCGGCACGGAGTTGCGCACCGACGCCTGGGGCGCGCTACGTGGTGGCCAAGGCCTGGTCATGACCACCTGGGCCCACCCAGCCGCCGGAGCATCGACGGCACAACCCGCCGGCGACATGGCCCCGGCCATGGCACTGCTCAGGCAAGCCGACACCTTGGCCAAAACCCTTAACCAGGCCGCCGCCACCCACCAGACCGTCCAGCTCGCCAGCGCCATCGGTACTCAGGGGCAAGACCAAAGCAAGATCGACCCCGAAGCCGCCCCGCTCAAAGCCTTGCACAAAGTATCCAGCGGCATGGTCGACGCCAAAGACCAAGCCGCCGCCAAGCAAGACGCCCAACAAAAAAACATCAACGCCAGCCCCGACAAACGCCCGCACCTCACCGACCCCGCCATCGTCCAGACCGGCAAAGCCGGCATCGGCCACGTCGCCGGGCAGAACCTGCAATACACCAACGGCGAAACCCTCGTCCTCGCCAGTGGCGAAGACACCAACCTCGCCATCGCCGGCAAAGCCCGCATCCACAGCGGTCAAGCCATCGGCCTGCTGGCTGGTGCCATCAACCCGGGCGACGGCAACACCGGCCTCAAACTGATCGCCGCCAAGGACGACATCGACCTGCAAGCGCAAAGCGATGAAATGAAGTTCCTGGCCAAGAAGGACGTGAAGCTCGTCTCAGCTACCCAGCACATCGACTTCGCAGCGGCCAAGAAGATTCACATCGCCGTCGCCGGTGGCGCCAGCATCACCATCGACGGCGGCATCACCGTGCAGTGCCCGGGGACGATTACGGTGCATGCGAGCAAGAAGTCGTTTGCGGGGCCGGAGAAGGGGGATTATGCGTTGCCGGCGTTTCCGCAGAATGTGTGTGTGGAATGCATGCTTGCCGCCATGAAGAGCGGCAGCCCGTTCTCGGCACCGGCGGCAGCCTAGGAAGGCCATGTACTTCGCAGTCAATCCATGGCCACCGGGCACGTACGAACGCCTGCTTGCCGCACTGCAAAATTTCCGCGAACAGGGGACGGCCACCGGTTACACCTACGTCCTGCTCGACGCCAGCTTCGATCAGACGCTGCTGACTGTTTCTCCATGGCGGCGTCACGTTGAATGTACGCTCTATGACGATACACGCCTAGTCGGACTGAAGGCCGTTGCACCTCATCTGCTCAGGTTGCCTGCCGAACTTGAAAAACAGGCCCCCTGGCTTAAGGAACTGGCCGAAGCCTGCAGCGGAAAACCGATGCTCAGCCTGCTCTACAGCGCTATTCCCGCCCAAGCATTGGCGGCTCATTTCCGGACTTACCTGCTGGCTCGCACCGAGGATTCGCTTGAATGGCCGGTGCGCTGGGGTGATACCCGAGTCTTGCCGACACTGCTCGCCACCATGACAGCTGCCGAGCGCGAGCATTTCCTCGCGCCGATCCACGGCTGGTTATGCGTCGACCGTACAGGTGAACTTATCGACTGGCCGGGCGATGGCTCGCAGAACCCGGCAACCGTCGATTTCGACTGCTGGCTGTTGGATGATGCGCGCTTTTCGCACTTGGTTGAAGAGGCAGAGGCGGATGCGGTGATCGGCGCGTTGCATGACACGCAACCTGACTTGTTCGATATGCAGGAACCGGCTGCCAACTATGCCTGTGTCAAAAAGCACTTGGCCATTGCCAGCCAGAACGGCATAGAAGGCGTTGGCGCAAGGCGGCATTTCGCCATACTGGCTTTGATGCTGAGCGATGATTTCACCGAACACCCGGCAATGCACTGTGTTTTCAAGGCTATTCGCGAAGGTGCCGACTATGCCGCCGAAGTTGCTGTACTACCGGCAGAGTTCTGGCGACAGACTGAAAGGAAAATTTGACATGAAATTGATATGGGTACTACTGAGCGCACTGAGCTTTTCGGCTTGTGCTGGCTTGGACAATGAACAAACTAGCACCGAACCGGCGACGGCTTCGGCGCAGGTTGGCGTTGTGAACCACACTGGAAATTACATCTACTCAGCCAGCGTAAATGGGGCGGGGGGGGGGAATACGAATGCATGGCGAGCTGGAATCGCCAATATTTGCTGCACTTCGATTCCCCGCGTCTGGTATCCCGGCATGAAGGTTCGTGTTCGTTGGGATATGCCTGTTGGTCATACACATAACGTCAAGGAAAAAACTGTGGAGGTTGAGAAATACGAGGAGACGGGAAGTGTGTATTTGCACTTTTTTCCGAACGACGAAGTACGTGTGGTTGTGAGTCCCGTTGGTCCTCGTAATCCAAAACATCCAATCCCTCCACCAGTCAAACCTGCCAACGCAGAGTAATTCGTCATGCCTATCAACTCCACACTTGAGAAGGCGCCGTATCCGGTTGCTGCTTACCTCAAGCCAAGCGCGGAAGAGAGATCGGCCAGCCAGTTAGCAGGCTGCGACGAAACGACCAATCTTCCGTGCAGTATCCCGGTCAATGTCGGTCTATTTTTTGATGGTACGAACAACCACATGGGGCGCGATCTTAAAGGGCAGCGGGAGCCAGTACCCTGGACAGATAAAGAACTTAAACAAGCGAAGAATGAGGCCCGCAAAGCTGGTAGAGATCCTGATGCAGTTAAGGGGCCACCGCCGATGCCCAATTTGCAATTGAGCAAAGAGCAATTCAGCCATAGCAATGTGGCGCGACTTTATCAGGCTTACTCTCAAGAAACTGAAGCTGGTTATCACCGTTTCTATATCCAAGGGGTAGGCACCCCTTTTCGAGAAATTGGTGAACCAACCGAAAGCCAGGATGGCAAGGCCTTTGCCAAAGGCGGTTTACCTCGCATCGTATGGGGCATATTTCAGGTTATGAATGCTCTACACATGACGGCTTATCTGGATCAGCCACTTTATAAAGATGAGGAAGTCGGTAATCTCGCCCAAGCCTACAGCCACGAAGTTGGCCGCGCGGTACAAGGGTCGGAAGACAACAAAACCCTGACCCACGAGGCTTGGTTCGAGCCTCATATCGCCAAATTGAAAGCAGCGTTGGAGGCGAAGCCCAAGCCCAAAATCCCTTCACTGACCGTATCGGTCTTCGGTTTCTCGCGTGGTGCAGCGGAAGCCGTCGCCTTCTGCCACCGCTTTGACCGCCTGCTCGAAGGCGGCAAGCTGGCCGGGATCGCGACCCATGTGCAGTTCCTGGGTTTGTTCGATGTGGTTGCCTCTGTGGGTGGTTCGGCTTCGGTATCGCGCACGATGCCCTTGCCCGATGCCATTTTCGATGGCCACTGGGACTGGGCCAACGATGTCGACGAAGCACTGCCAGGATCAGTGAAAGACTGCCTGCATCTGATCGCGGCGCACGAGTTGCGGATGAACTTTCCTGTGACGCAAATAAAGGGTGCGCATGAAGTGATGATGCCCGGGGTGCATTCCGACGTTGGTGGTGGTTACGGACCGGGCGAGCAGGGCAGAAGTCGGAATGGCCAGGCCTCGCTGCTGTCGCAAATTCCGCTTGCCTTCATGTATAAGGCAGCACTGGCAGCCGGGGTGCCGTTGGTTCCGTTCAGTAAACTGGAACCGACCACGCAAGATGACATGCTGGTCGACGCAAAACTCGCCAAATCCTGGGAGGCTTACACCGCAGCCCTAGGCAAGGATGGACGTCTGCTCAAGAAGCACATGGAGCTCTATTACCGCTGGCGTGCTGCTCGACTGAGCACGCTCGACAAGACGGAGAGTTTCAAGGCGGCAAGCCCGCAAAACCAGCATGATCTGCGGGAAGCCAACACGATGCTGGCCGGCGATCTGGAGGCGATTCGTTTTCGGCGTGATGCGCCACCAGTGATGCCGGGTGAGGAGTCAAAAGCACCCTATGGTCGTGCAGATGAACGCCGGATGAACCAGTGGCACCGGGTCAGGGCCAATAATCGGGAATCACTCGACAGTTGGGAACGATTTGCGCTGCCTTTCTTCGAGAAGCCGAATCCCTTGCCACCCGAGGTAGAGGCCTTTTTTGATGACTACGTGCATGATTCCTTTGCGGGATTCTATTACGCCGGTGCCGTTACCGAGTTCGACAAGCGGACCACGGTAGACAAGGTGATGAAGAAGAAGCCGAAAGACCGCAACAAGTTTGAGACCAAAGTTGCCGATATCACCCTGAAAACGCAGGACGCCAAGCGCAAGCAGCAGGCCGGCGAGCATCTGAGCGCGGAAGAGGAGGGGCTGATCAAGGAAGCGGAGTTCGGCACACCTTACCCCGTGATGACCGACTCCGATGCTGATGACATGGTATCGGGTGTCGACAACGCAGTCTTTCTGCAGACCGATTCACGCCGCGAAGGCGGTGGTTACATTATCCGCCGCGGCTATTACCCGAAAAATGGCTTCTTCTTCCGCAAGAGCAAGAGTGAGGAAGAGCTTGAAGATGCGCCCAAAGAAGAAAACCTGACGCCTGCCCAGAAAAAGGCAGCAGTTGCCACGGCGGAAGCCAAAGCGGAGAAAGAGCCTCTCGAAATGGTCTGGAGCGACCATCTGGAACGGGATATCGCCCAGCTACGCGAGGAAGAAGAGGAAAGCGAATTCGCTTGACTGGTCAGGTTCGGCAGGGCCTCCTCTTCAAAGGAGTTCTGCCGGACCTGTGCTCGTAGATCAGAAAGTGGTGGCAATTCAAGAAAGTTCTTGACCAAAACATATCGATATAACTAAGATTGTCGATATGAAAAACGATTACTCCAAAGCGATCCCGCCTGCGTGGCAGGCGATGTCGAAAATCTTTGTGGCGCTGGGCGATGAGCATCGGCAGCGCATTCTGCTGTTGTTCGAGCCTGGCGAGCGGCTGAATGTCGGGCAGATCGCCGAGGTTTCCACGCTGGCCCGGTCGACCGTTTCGCACCACCTGAAAATCCTCCATGAGTCCGGCGTGCTGGCTTCCGAGAAGCTTGGCAAGGAAGTCTGGTTCTGGATCAATCGCGAGTCGCTGGAAAGCACCTTTACCAACGTGCTCGATTACCTGAGGGAGCATTCCTGATGCGCAAGTTGTTGCGGCCGCTGTTGCGCGGCCTGGCCCGGTTGCTGTTTCGTATTGAAGTGCCGATCCAGCAGGCGAGTTTCGATCATGAACGTCTGCTGATCGTTGCCAATCACCAGTCTTTCCTTGATGGTCTTTTGATCGGGCTGTTCCTGCCTATCGACCCGGTATTTGTCGTGCATACGACTATCGCCGAGAGTTTTTTCTTCCGCATTCTGCTCTCGCAGGTCGAGTATCTGGCGGTCGATCCGACCAGCCCGATGGCCATGAAGAAGGTCATCCGCCTGATCGAATCCGGCCGCCCGGTGGTGATTTTCCCGGAAGGGCGTATCACGCTGACCGGCTCGCTGATGAAGGTATACGACGGCCCGGCTTTCGTTGCCGCCAAGACCGGGGCGACCGTGGTGCCGGTGCGGGTCGATGGCGCCCATCGCAGCTATTTCTCACGCCTGTCGGGCAAGCACCCGAAGACGCTATTCCCGAAAGTCCGTCTGAGCATCCTGCCCGAGCGCCATTTTTCGATGCCGGAGGGCGCCACCGCCAAGCTGCGCCGTCGCAAGTCGGGCGAGGCGATGCGCCGGTTGATGCAGGAAATGATCTTTGCCTCGCGGCCGCAGCAGACGCTCTATGCCGCGCTGTGCGATGCCGCCGATATTTTCGGTCGCCGCCGTCGCCTGCTGGAGGACGTCAAGCAGATCGAGTATTCGTACAACGACCTGCTGAAAATGGCGCTGATCCTTGGACGTCAGATCGAGCGCGTCTCGCAGCCGGGCGAGAAGGTCGGCCTGCTGCTGCCCAATCTGGTGCCGACCATCGGTCTGATTTTCGGTTTGACAGCCCGCCGCCGCATCCCGGCCATGCTCAACTACACGGCCGGTGTCGAGGCCATGCAGGCGGCGTGTGATGCCGCCGAGGTCAAGACCATCGTCACCTCGCGCGCTTTCGTCGAGCAGGCCAAGCTGGCCGACAAGTTGGCCGGGCTCAGTGGCGTGCAACTGATCTATCTTGAGGACGTACGCCAACAGATCGGCCTGGCCGACAAGCTGTGGCTGATGCTTTTCGCCATTCACTTCCCTCGTGCCTTCGAACTGCCGGCCTCGCCGGAAGACGCGGCGGTGGTGTTGTTCACTTCCGGCTCCGAAGGAAAGCCGAAGGGCGTCGTGCTGCCGCACCGCGCCATCCTGGCCAACATCGCGCAGATTCGATCGGTGATTGATTTCTCGGTCTACGACAAGGTGCTCAATGCGCTGCCCATCTTCCACTCCTTCGGGCTGACTGCTGGTGCGCTGTTGCCGGTGCTTAATGGCGCCAGCCTCTTCCTCTATCCGTCGCCACTGCATTACCGGGTGATTCCAGAGCTGGCCTACGACCGCGGCTGCACGGTGCTGTTCGGCACTTCGACCTTCCTCGCCAACTACGCCAAGTTCGCCAACCCCTATGACTTCTATCGCCTGCGCTATGTCGTCGCTGGCGCCGAGAAATTGTCCGAATCCGTGCGCAACCAGTGGTTCGAGAAATTCGGCCTGCGTATTTTCGAAGGCTATGGTGCGACCGAAACCGCACCGGTGCTCGCCGTGAATACGCCGATGGCCTACCGGACCGGTACTGTCGGCAACCTGTTGCCCGGCGTCGAACACAAGCTGGTGCCCGTGCCGGGCATTGATGGGGGCGGCATCCTGCATGTGCGCGGCCCCAACGTGATGGCCGGCTACCTGAAGGCCGACCAGCCCGGCGTGCTGCAACCGCCGGTTTCGGATATCGGCGATGGCTGGTATGAGACCGGTGATGTGGTGGAACTGGACGAAGATGGCTTCGTGAAAATCGTCGGCCGGGTCAAACGCTTTGCCAAGATCGCCGGCGAAATGGTCAGCCTGGAAGTGGTCGAAAAGCTGGCAACGGCGACCTCGCCGGCCTTGCCCCACGCCGCCTCCAGTCAGCCCGACCCGGCCAAGGGCGAAGCGCTGGTGCTATTCACCACCGATGGCGAATTGACGCGCGAATTGCTCGCCGCCAAAGCGCGCGAAATCGGCGTGCCGGAACTGGCCGTGCCACGCAAGATCCACAAGGTCGAGGCGCTGCCGCTGCTGGGTACCGGAAAGATCGATTACGTGACGCTGAAGCGACTGGCGGAGGCGGTGTGATCAACCGCCGCCAATTTATCGGTCTGCTCGCTGGCGGCACTGCCTTGTCGGCGGCCGGCTGGGTGTCGGCCAAGCCATTGCTGGTCAACAAATGCCGGGTCGCCATTCCTTCCGGTCTGATCGACAGCCCGTGGCTGCAACAGGCGTGGGCCGGCATTGATCCGGCGCAGCTCTGGGATTGCCACGTCCATCTGGCCGGGATTGGTGATGGCGGCAGCGGCATTGTCGTCGGGCCGCAACTGTCGTCGATGCTGCATCCGCTGCGCTACGCCCAGCGCCTGTTCTACATGAACGCCGGCTGTGCCCATGATGCGCCGGGCAAGGTCGACCAGGCCTACGTTGCCCGCCTGCTCAACCTGTGCGATGCGATGCCGGAGGGCTTCAAGGTCATCCTCTTCGCCTTTGAGCAATTCCACGACACCAAGGGCGATGCCCATCCCGAGCATTCGGCTTTCTACGTGCCGAACGCCTGGGCGGCCAAGCTGGCCGGGGACTTTCCGGCGCGCTTCGAGTGGGTTGCCTCGCTGCATCCTTATCGGGCGACGGCTGCCGATGATCTGAAACTGGCCATCGCCAACGGTGCCCGCGCCGTCAAATGGCTGCCTGCTGCCATGGGCATGGACCCGGCCGATGCGAAATGCGATGCCTTCTATCGTGTGCTGGCAGAGAACGGTACGCCGCTGATCGTCCATTGCGGCGAGGAAAAAGCGGTCAAGGGCAGCGACACGCAGGCTTTCGGCAACCCGCTGCGTCTGCGCCGGGCGCTTGATGCCGGCGTGAAGGTGGTGGTCGCGCACTGTGCTTCGTTGGGTGACGATCTTGACGACGACGGCAAGGTGCGCGGCAGTTTTGATCTCTTCCTGAAGCTGATGGCCGAGCCGCGCGCCAAGGGGCTGCTGCACGGCGACATCTCGGCCATCACCCAGCGCAACCGAAAGCCGGCCCTGATTCGCACGCTGCTTGAACGCGGCGAGCTTCACGATCGTTTGCTCCACGGCTCAGACTACCCGCTGCCCGGGATCGTGCCGCTGACCTCGACCTCCGCGCTGGCGCGGGCTGGCCTGCTGCCGAAGGGTGCAGTTAACGACCTTGACCTCCTGCGCCAGCATAATCCGCTGCTCTTCGATTTTGCCCTCAAGCGCCTGCTCAACTGGCAAGGCCATTCCTTTTCTCCGGCGGTTTTCCAGACCCGCCGCCTTTTCGCTGCGAGCCACGCATGAGCGGTCAATTCGGACTCCTGAAACAGAAGCGCTTCGCGCCCTTCTTCGCCACCCAGTTCCTTGGCGCCTTCAACGACAACCTGTTCAAGAATGCCCTGGTCGTGCTGCTGACTTTTCACGCGGCGCACTGGACGACGATCAAGCCGGAGCTGCTGGCCAACCTGGCGGCCGGCATCTTCATCCTGCCCTTTTTTCTGTTCTCGGCGACGGCCGGACAACTGGCCGACAAATACGACAAGGCGATGCTGGCCCGGCTGGTCAAGGGGCTCGAGATGGTCATCATGGGCGTCGCCGCGGCCGGGTTTTTCATGACCAGCCTGCCGGTGCTGATGGGCGCGCTGTTCCTGCTTGGCTGCCATTCGACGCTGTTCGGGCCGGTCAAGTACGCGATCATGCCGCAGCATCTGCAGGCCGACGAACTGGTCGGCGGCAATGCGCTGATCGAGGCCGGCACCTTCGTCGCCATCCTGATCGGCACCCTGGCCGGCGGGCTGCTGGCCGGTTCGGTCGAGCATCCGGCGTGGATTGCCGTCGGCGGTTTCGTCGTCGCTTTCGCTGGCTATCTGACCAGCCGCGGCATTCCGGCCGCGCCAGCCCCGGCGCCGGAACTGAAGGTCAATCTCAATCCGCTCAGCGAAACCTGGCGCAACATTGCCTTCGCCCGGCAGAACCGCACGGTATTCCTGTCCATCCTCGGCATTTCGTGGTTTTGGCTCTACGGCGCACTGTTCCTTGCCCAGTTCCCGGCCTACGCCAAGTTCGTGCTCGGTGGCGGAGAATCATCCGTTACGCTACTGCTGGCTGTGTTCACGGTCGGTATTGGCATTGGCTCGATGCTCTGCGAACGGATGTCCGGCAAGCATGTCGAGATCGGCCTGGTGCCTTTCGGCTCGATCGGCCTGACGCTGTTCGGGCTGGACCTGTACTTTGCATCGCCAGTCGGGCTGCCTGGCACGACGCCGCACGAACTGCTCGCCCTGCTCAGCATCCCCGCCATCTGGCGTGTGCTGTTCGACCTGATGATGCTCGGCGTCTTCGGCGGCTTCTTCATCGTGCCGCTCTATGCGCTGGTCCAGCTGCGTAGTTCGCCGGAATGCCGGGCGCGGATCATCGCCGCCAACAATATCCTCAACGCGCTGTTCATGGTGGTCGGCGCCCTCGGTGCCGCGGCCGCGCTCGGCGAAGGGCTGTCGATGCCGGCCCTGTTCGGCATCGCCGCGCTGCTCAATGCGGCAGTAGCGATCTACATCTACGGGCTGGTGCCGGAATTCCTGCTCCGTTTCATCGCCTGGCTGCTGGTCAAGGCCGTCTATCGCCTGCGTACGAGCGGGCTTGAGCACATCCCGCAAGAGGGGGCGGCGGTGCTGGTCGCCAACCACGTCAGCTTTGCCGATGCGGTGATCATCATGGGCGCCTCGCCGCGACCGATCCGTTTTGTGATGGACCATCGCATTTTCAAGACACCACTGCTCGGCTTTGTCTTCCGCCACTGCGGCGCCATCCCGATTGCTTCGGCCAAGGAAGATCCGGCGATGCTGGAAGCTGCCTTCGCCGAAGTCAGCAAGGCGCTGGCCGCCGGTGACCTGGTCGGCATCTTCCCGGAAGGCAACATTACCCGTGATGGCGAACTGCAGCCCTTCCGGCCCGGCATCACCCGCATCCTCGCCGCCAACCCGGTACCCGTCGTGCCAATGGCGCTGAGCGGCCTGTGGGGCAGCTTCTTCTCGCGCATCGACGGTGTGGCAATGAAAACGCCGTTCCGGCGGGGCTTGTTCTCCGATGTCGCACTGCATGTCGGTGAGCCGGTGGCGACCGGGGAGGCGACACCGGAAGCCCTGCGCGCGCGGGTACAGTCATTGCGCGGTGAATGGCGATGAGTGCGGCTTTCGGCTTTGGGCAAATTTTCCGGTTGCCCCCAGGCTCCGCCTTTGCTCTCATGATTGCGATAGTCAGTGCATTCGCCAATGGGGTGTGCGTGAGGGAAGCCTCATGAAATTCCTGATTGCCCTGCTCAAGGTCTTGCTGCTCACCATCGGCTCCCTGATTGTCGTTGGCGGCACCCTTGGCAGCTTGTGCGGCATGGTGATTCTGGATGCAGGTATCACCATCGGGGGCGCGGTAGTAGCCTTGGTCGGCGTGGCCTTGTACATGGGTGCGAACAAGGCGCTCGATACGACGCGTGCCGAGGCAGCAGCTGATTACGCCGAGCTGGTGGCACGGCAGAAGACGGCCAGGGCGAACGATGCCGCCAACCCCGATACTCCGGACGAAAACGCCCGATGATTCCCGCCGAATACGCAGCACTCGTCCACGGCCTTTTCGAAGCGGCGGCGCTGGGCATCGGCGCCGCGCTGTACCGTTTCGCCAAGCGCCGGGCTGGCGGGCCGGGCATTCTGGCACCGGGTGAATTTGCCGTGGCCGTCGGTTGCATCTTCGGCGCGGCGATCGGCAACAAGGCGGTGTTCTGGATCGAGACGCCGCATCTCTTCATCCAATATTGGCAGACGCCAACCGTGCTTTTCGGCGGCCAGTCGATGGTCGGCGGCCTGCTCGGCGGGCTGATCGGGGTCGAGATCGCCAAGAAGCTGACCGGCATCACGCGCTCGACCGGCGACGCCTTCGTCATGCCCGTGCTGCTCGGGCTGGCCATCGGGCGCGTTGGCTGCTTTTTGGCCGGGCTGGAAGATGGCACCTTCGGCGTGGCGACCGACTTGCCGTGGGGCATCGATTTCGGTGATGGCGTTCATCGGCATCCGACGCAGCTTTATGAAATCGCCTTTGCCGGGGTGCTCGCCTGGGCACTGGCGCACTGGCGCGAGTGGCTGGCCGACTGCCCGGGCCTCCAGTTCAAGCTCATGCTGGTCGCCTACCTGAGCTGGCGACTGGCGGTCGATGGCATCAAGCCGGTGCCCTATGTTTATCCGCTGGGTCTGTCGGGCATCCAGTGGGTTTGTCTGGCGGCATTGCTCGTCTATTTGCCGGCCACTGTCCGCCTGTGGGCGGCGCTACCCGGCCTTCCGGAAAGGAAAAACGCATGATGCAGGTTCTCAAGGTGCTCGGTCGGGTCATCCTGATCAGCTTCGGCCTGATGGCCATTGCCGCCGGCGGTTTGTGCACGGTACTGGGCAGTACGTCGGGGTCTGACATGCTCTGGATGGCCATGATCGGGCTTGTGTCGCTGCTCGCCGGCATTGCCATCGTCTGGGCGACCTTCCGCAACTGGCGGCGCGAACCGTCGGCCGGCGAGACCTCGGAAGCGGACAAGCCATGAGCCGCAAGAACCGCCCCTGGCTGTTCTACGACACCACGGCCTCGGTGTGCTCGACCTGCTTCCGCCAGGTCGAGGCCAAGATCGTCATCAAGTGCGATGACGTCTATCTCGACAAATGGTGCCCGGCACACGGCAGCGAGCGCGTCCTGATCGCCGACGATGCCGAGTATTACCGCCTGTGCCGCGAGGTCTATGTCAAGGCGCCGGAAATGCCGGATCGCTTCAATACCGCCATGCACTACGGCTGCCCCTACGACTGCGGCCTGTGTCCGGACCACATGCAGCACTCCTGCCTGACCGTGGTCGAGGTGACCGAACACTGCAACCTGCGCTGCCCAGTGTGCTATGCCGAATCCGGTCCCGAGCGCCAGCGCCATCGGACGCTGGCCGAGATCGAGGCCATGTTCGACGCCATCGTCGCCAACGAGGGCGAGCCGGACGTTGTGCAACTCTCCGGTGGCGAGCCGACCCTGCATCCGGAATTCTTTGCCATCCTCGATGCCGCCAGGGCGCGGCCGATCCGCCACCTGATGATCAACACCAATGGCCTGCGCCTGGCGCGCGAGCCGGATTTCGTCGCCCGCCTTGCCAGCTACAAGCCCGGCATCGAAATCTACCTGCAATTCGATTCACTCCACGACGACGTGCTGCAGCAACTGCGTGGTGCGGACCTTGCCGACATCCACGCCAGGGCGCTGGCCAATCTGGAGGCGCATGGTTTGTCGACGACGCTGGTGATGACCGTCAAGCGCGGTGTTAACGATGACCAGATCGGCGAGGTCATCCAGCATGGCCTCGGCTACCGCTGCGTGCGTGGCGTGACCCTGCAGCCGGTATCGGATGTCGGGCGGAACCTGGCCTTCGAGTCGCAGCGCCATCGGCTGACGGTCAGCGAAGTGCGTCGACGCATTGCCGAACAGTCCGGCTTGTTCACCCTCGACGACATCGTGCCGGTGCCCTGCAACCCGGATACGCTGGCCATGGGCTACGCCCTCAAGCTGGGCGACGAGACCATGCCGCTGACCCGCCACCTGGGGCCGGAAGCACTGCTCGCCGGACCGCGCAACACCATTGTGTTCGAACGCGATCCGGCCATGAAAGATGCAGTGTTCAAACTGTTCTCGACCAATCATTCGCCGGAATCGCAGGCCAACTGCCTGTCGGCACTGCTCTGCTGTCTGCCGACCATTGACGCGCCTGATCTCGGCTACGAGAACGTTTTCCGGGTGCTGATCGTGCAGTTCATGGACGCCGCCAACCTCGACCTGCGGGCGCTCAAGAAATCCTGCGTCCATTTCGCCCAGCCCGATGGCCGGCTCATTCCGTTCGAAGCCTTCAACTTGTTCTACCGCGGCGACGCCCTGTCCCGCACGCAAGCCATCCAGGCCGAAATCGAGCAAGCCATCACGTGGCGACGCACCGTACCGGGCGCCGTGGCGAAGATCGATGAGGACTGAAGTGCTGATCCACCTCATCGAGGAGTACAAGCCGCTGGTTGAATTCGTCGCTATCGTGCTCGTCGTCGGCTATTCGGTCATGGCCAAACGCAAGGTCAAAGGCCGCCGCGAGCGACCGGAGCCGAGCGCGGGAAAGTTCCTGTTCTACCTGATCGCCGGCCTGATCTGTAGCGCCATCGCCTGGTCGAGCTTTGCGTATATGCGCAACCACCACGGCGATTACGCCAACTACCTGATGCTCATCGGCGTGCTAACCGGCACACCGTTCGCTGCGGGCTTTCTGCTCGGCGCACTGATCGAGGGGCTGCGCGTGGCATTCAGGCGCAACGCTTCCTGAACGAACTGCGTTTTTGGTCATCTATTCGATTGGCCGCAGCATTAGAGCTCGGCGCGGTGGTGTCCCGTTAAAATGTCGATTTCCCATATTCCGATTCGCCATGACCACTGCCAACCCAATCCCTGTCGACCAACTCGCCAAGCTGGCCAATACCGATACCCAGCGCCTTGCCGCGCGGATGGCGCAGGATGTCTTTGCCGGGGTTTTCCGCCAGGCGGCGGTGACCGATGCGGCGCCGGATGTCGGTGTGTTGGGCGAGGTGGCGGCGCACTGTTACGACTGGTGCCAGGCCGCTGCCAGCGACGAGGCGCGGGCGCTGCGCCTGGCCATGCTGATCAGCGGTCTCGACCAGTGGGGCCTGGCGTATACCCAGGCGTTCAAGCTCGATGCCATTCACCCCCTGACAGCGCTGATCGGCGGCTTGCGCACCCGGCTGGATGCACGCAACGACACGCTTTTCCAGAAATATTTCGAGCAGATCGATGTGGTGGAATCGGACGCCATCGACTTCAAGGTCGATTTGCGCCGCGGCATTCATCTGGCGCTCTGGCATGCGATGGCCGCCTGTGAAACGGCTGAGCAGATCGAGGCCATCGTCCAGGCGCTGGGCAGCATGATGGTGGCGCTGAACCAGCAGATGCCGGAACTGGGCTGGCGCTTGCTGGCTGACGCGCTGGCCAATATCCAGATCGCCCTGCTCTCCGATGTCGTGCCGGAATCGGCGCAGGCCCAGGAGGGCACGCAGCAGTTGTTCGCGTCGCTGCGCCATGCCCTGCCGCAGGAGCGCTATCAGGCCATCCTGGCCCATTCCGGGCAGGCGGTCGTCGCCTGGCAGCAGGCTTCACGGGTCAATAAGGACTGAGCTCCCGGCGGGAATCCTTTCTGCGGTTCACCGTGTCTGCCAAGGTAAAATCATCAGATGAACTGGCCAGCGCTCAAAGAAAAACTCGACCTCTACGAAAAGCTGATGCGGCTCGACAAGCCGATCGGCATTCTGCTGCTGCTCTGGCCGACGCTGTGGGCCTTGTGGCTATCGTCGCTCGGGCGGCCGAACTGGATCATCGTCTGGATTTTCGTGCTCGGCACAGTGCTGATGCGTTCCGCCGGGTGCGTGATCAACGATTACGCTGACCGTGACTTCGACAAGCATGTCGAGCGAACGAAAGAGCGGCCGCTGACTTCTGGGAAAGTGACGACCAAGGAAGCGCTGGCACTCTTTGCCGGCCTCTCGCTGTGCTCGTTTGTCCTGGTGCTGCTGCTGGGCAATACGCTGGTGATCTGGATGTCGGTGCCGGCCCTTTTTCTGGCCGCCAGCTATCCCTTCACCAAGCGTTTCCTGGCCATTCCTCAGGCTTATCTCGGCGTCGCTTTTGGATTTGGTATCCCGATGGCCTACGCAGCCCTGATCGACGGGGTGCCGGCCGAGGCGTGGTGGTTGCTGCTTGCCAACGTCTTCTGGGCTGTGGCCTACGACACCGAATACGCCATGGTCGACCGGGATGATGACCTGAAAATCGGCATCAAGACCTCGGCCATCACCTTCGGCCGTTTCGATGTGGCCGCCGTGATGTTCTGCTACGCCGCGACGCTGGCCATCATCGGCTGGATCGGCTACACACTGAATCTTGGCCCTGCCTTTTACGCCGGACTGGTGGTGGCGGCCGGCATCATGGGCGTGCATTACACCTGGATTCGTGGTCGGGAGCGGATGCCGTGCTTCAAGGCTTTTTTGCACAACAACTGGGTCGGCGCCGCGATTTTTGCTGGCATTGCCGTCGATTTTCTGATTTCCGGAAGGAGCTTCGGATGAAGGCTTTGATTATTGCCCTGCTTTTCATGTCGACCGCGGTATTCGCAGAAGACACCCGCCAGTTGGCCAAACTGCCGGCACCGGCTCAGGAGTCATTGCGCCAGGAAATGCTCGACAACCTGGTTGCCGTCAATGAAGTGCTGTCGCTGATGGCCGAAGGCAAGGTCAAGGAAGCAGGGGAGGCAGCCGAGGCCAAGCTCGGCATGTCAGCCATGGGCAAGCACCGCAGCAAGCCATTTGATGCCCGGCCCGGCCCGCACATGCCGCCGGCCATGCACGGCATCGGGATGGATGGCCACAAGGCGGTCAGCGAATTCGCTGCTGTCGCCAAAACCGGTGACCGCGACAAGGCCATTGCCCTGCTGCCCAACCTGACTGCAGCCTGTGTCGGCTGTCACTTTTCGTATCGCACCCGATGAAATATCACGATCTGCGCGACTTCATGTCGCAACTGGAAAAGACTGGCGAACTGAAGCGGATCGGCGTCGAGGTCGATACCCATCTTGAAATGACCGAGATCTGCGACCGGGTACTGCGTGCCGAAGGACCGGCCATCCTGTTCGAAAAGCCGCGCTCTGGCCACACTCGCCACGATATTCCGGTCCTCGCCAACCTGTTCGGCACGCCGAAGCGGGTGGCGCTGGGTATGGGTGAGGAATCGGTGCAGGCCCTGCGCGAAGTCGGCAAGCTGCTGGCGTATTTGAAGGAGCCGGAGCCACCCAAGGGCCTGAAGGACGCCTGGGACAAGCTGCCGATCCTGAAGCAGGTGCTCAACATGGCACCGAAGAAGGTGTCGAACGCGCCGTGCCAGGAGATCGTCTGGGAGGGCCAGGATGTTGATCTGTCCCGCCTGCCGATCCAGCATTGCTGGCCAGGCGACATTGCGCCGCTGATCACCTGGGGGCTGGTCGTCACCAAAGGCCCGCACAAGAACCGGCAGAATCTCGGCATCTACCGCCAGCAGGTGCTCGGCCCGAATAAGGTGATCATGCGCTGGCTGGCGCATCGCGGCGGAGCGCTGGATTTTCGCGAGTTTCAACTGGCCAATCCGGGGCAACCGTTCCCGGTGGCGGTCGTGCTCGGTTGCGATCCGGCGACCATTCTCGGCGCCGTGACGCCGGTGCCGGACAGCCTTTCCGAATACCAGTTCGCCGGCCTGCTGCGCGGCGCAAAAACCGAGCTGACGCAATGTATTGACTCTGGTTTGCAAGTGCCTGCTTCGGCTGAAATCGTTCTCGAAGGGGTGATCCATCCCGGCGAGATGGCGCTTGAAGGGCCGTATGGCGACCACACCGGCTATTACAACGAGCAGGCCGAGTTCCCAGTCTTCACCATCGAGCGCATCACCATGCGCCGCGACCCGATCTACCACAGCACCTACACCGGCAAACCGCCCGACGAGCCGGCCGTACTCGGCGTCGCGCTCAACGAGGTGTTCGTGCCGCTGTTGCAGAAGCAGTATCCGGAAATCGTCGATTTCTATCTGCCGCCGGAAGGCTGCTCGTACCGGATGGCCATCGTCAGCATCAAGAAACAGTATCCCGGCCACGCCAAGCGCATCATGTTCGGCATCTGGAGCTTCCTGCGCCAGTTCATGTACACCAAGACCATCATTGTCGTTGATGACGACATCGACATCCGTGACTGGAAGGAAGTGGTCTGGGCGATGACGACGCGTATGGATGCCACCCGCGATACAACGCTGGTCGACAACACGCCGATCGACTACCTCGATTTCGCTTCGCCGGTCGCCGGCCTTGGCTCCAAGATGGGGCTCGACGCGACCAACAAGTGGCCGGGCGAAACGACGCGCGAATGGGGGCGGCCGATTGTCATGGATGCGACCGTAAAACAGAAGGTTGATTCAATGTGGCAAGACCTCGGCCTGTGAGCCTGACAGTCGCCGCTGTCGATCTTCACGATCCAGCGCAGGCAGCGCTCTGGCTGGACCTGCTCGACCACTACGCCAGCGACCCGATGGGTGGCGGCGAGGGACTGTCTGACTACGCCAAGCTCAATCTGGTACACACCATTCGCGAAGTGCCCGGTTTTCATGGCGCGCTGGCCTGGCTTGATGGCAGGGCAGTCGGCCTGATTGACTGCTTCGCCGGTTTCTCGACCTTCGCTGCACGGCCCCTGCTTAACGTTCACGACATCGTGGTGCGAGCCGAAGTGCGCGGCCAAGGGATTGGCCAGGCACTGCTGCAATGGGCCGAACAACGTGCCCGCCAGTTCGGTTGCTGCAAACTGACATTGGAAGTACTGTCCAACAATACGCGAGCAATGGCTTCCTATCAGCAGGCCGGATTCGTTCCCTACATGCTCGACCCGGCAGCCGGCCACGCCTTGCTGATGCAGAAACACCTCCCGGAGGATTAATCCATGCAGGATCCCGTTCCCGTCGATGACCTCAAGGGCGTGCGCCTTTCGCTGGTGCAATACACCCATTTCATCTACGGTCTGCACGCCATTGCCGTGCTGATTGGCGTTACCTCGGCGGCGACGGTGGCCGGTGGTTTCGTTTTCGGCCTGCCTTCCCTGCTGGCGGTTTTTCTGAATTACCTGAAGCGGGGCGAGGTCAATGGCACCTGGCTGGAAAGTCATTTCCGCTGGCAGATTCGTACCTTCTGGTTCACCTTCCTGTGGTTGATCGTCTATGGCCTGCTGATCATCACCCTCATCGGGATTCCCATCGCCTGGATTCTGATCATCCTGCTTGGCCTGTGGGTCGGCTATCGGGTCATCCGTGGCTGGCTGGCGCTCTCCGGCGTCAAGGCGATCGATTAGGGAGCCACTGATCAGATTTGATCAGCGCGCCCTCCGGCGGCCGTGCTGATCAGCCCAGCAGCGGACCGAGCGTCGCGACGACAACAGTCAGCCCGCCCAGCAGCAGATTGGTCGCGACCAGTGGCCGAATGCGGTTCATGGCGGCGCCGGCCGTCGGCCATGCCTGCGTCGCGACAGCGGCTTTCAGGGCACGAAAATGCACCAGGTAAATGACGCCGAAAATGGCCGTCATCAACAGTCCGATCCCCATCATCGCGTGCCAGTAGATGGGTGCCCGCGCGAAGCCGGGGATCAGCATGAGTCCGACTCCCGAGATCAGGATGGCGATGATCGCGATCGCCACAGCTGGAAAGAAACGTCCCAACACGGCAGTCATCAGCGGCAAACGCTGCGCGGGCTGCAACTGCTCGGTAGCGACCGGTCGCAGGCAGAAATGGGCGAAATACATGCCGCCAACCCAGATGATGATGCCGGCAAGATGAAGGAGTAGAAGCAGGGGGCGCATGGCGATCGGGGTGCTCTCGTTGTTGTGGGTGGTGGTATGGAGACAGTTGATTTTTATCATGTTTTTCATTCATCTGCCTGAGTATCCTGCATCTCTCTAGTCAAGGTGCACAATCCAATGGAAGAACCCGTCAAACTTGGCCATGGCCAGATCGATGCCCAGCATGCGGATCTCTATCACTGCATCCGGCAGTTGCGTGCCATGGCCCGGAAGCATTTCAGCCCGGAGCGGGTTGCGGATTTGCTGCGCCAGATGGAGGGGATGCTGGCCAATCACTTTGCCACCGAGGAACTCGTGATGTTCGACGTGGGGCTGGAGGCCTCGCTGCTGGCCGAGCATGTTGGTGAACACCGGCGAATACTGGCCGAAGTTGCTGAAATTCGACGATCCCACCGTGCCGAAAATGCCGAATCGCTGCCCGAGGTTTGTGAAACAGCCAGGCTTTGGGTGGTCAACCATGTCCGGGATTACGACGCTTTGTTGATCCCCTGTTTGCGGAATAAAGACGTACCGGCCGTTTAGGGGTCTGCTTCGCGATTGAGCGAAGATGAAGGCTGGTCTTCGCATCGCGGCCGAAGTTGCCAACGGCGACCACGGCCCCATTACAAAACCAGCGCTTGCATTCCGTTCAGCCAATGACAGGCCAGAGCACTAGGTGCCCATGTAACGCCCGTTCTTGTGATTGACCGCAATCACCAGGTTCAGCGCCACCGCGCCGACAATTGAGAAGCCGACACTGACCGGATCGCGCACGAAAAGCGCCGCGCCCAGAATCAGAAAGTCGGCCGCCATCTGCAGCTTGCCGGCTCGCCAGCCACGCGTGTTCTGCAGATGGATGACCAGAATCCCCAGGCCGCCCAGGCTGGCCTTGTGCCGGATCAGCATCAGTATCCCGACCCCGGCCAGAAAACCGCCCATCACTGCGGCGAACCCACGGTTCAATGATTGCAGGTGGATCAGCGTCGGCAGCAGTTCGGTGTACAGCGAGAGCAGGGTGATCGACAGGAAGGTCTTGATGGTGAACGCCTTGCCCATGGCCCGCAGCGCCAATGCGTAGAAGGGCAGGTTGACCACAAACAGCACCAGTCCGATCGGCCAGCCGCTCAAGTAATGGATCAGGAAGGCGATGCCGACCGTGCCGCCGGTCAGCAGGCCGGCTTCGCGAAACAGGAAGACTGCAAAGGCGACGAGGAGGGGCGCGACGAGCAGGGCCTGCGCGTCTTCAAACAGGTTGTGGCGATGGCTTTCCGCATTGCTCATGACAGGCCGCTCAGGTGTAGTACTGGCGGATCACGGCCAGCGAGCGTGAGTAGCTGTGCCTGATCTGGGCGTCTTCATAACGATGCTGGCTGCCCACCGGGCAGGCCTGGCGGGCCAGGCAGCCGTGGGCGCAAGCCGATTCAGGCAGCAGGCGGTAGCGGCTGCAGGCGTCAAGATTGAACTCGCCATCTTTCAGTGCATTGGCCGGACAGGCGGCAATGCAGGGCTGGGAGGCACAGGTCGGGCAGGGACTGCGCTGCTCCTCCGGGACCGATGGGGCGAAATCAGTATCGGCCATGACTACCGCCCGGTAGGCGTACCAGCTCCCCCACTCACGGTCTACGCCGACCATGATCGGCGATGGATGGTGCCAGCCGGCCAGCTTGCCCAAGGCCTGCAGGCCAATCGGCTGATCACCGGGGAACAGGGTGCGGTAGCGGTGGCCGGGCAACTGCTCTGCAAACCAGCGTTCGACGCTGCGGATGCTGTAGTCGTCGATCGGGTGTTCGCCGGTGATGCCGTAGGCTTGCACGCATTCCCACAGTCGTCGTCCGCCGTGGCCAAGGAGGATCAACTGGCTCTCGGACGGCATGGGTTCAAGCCCTTCAAGCATCTCGGCAGGCAACTGCCTCAGATCGAAGACGAACTGTCGGTTCAGCCCGGCTTCATTCAGGAAGTCGCCCGGGAAGGGCTGGTGATCACTCATTTTCCAGCACCGGCGCTTTTTCACCGATGCGTCGCTGGGCGACCCAGTCGATCAGCGCATCGATCGCTGCGCTACCGGCTTGCGATCTCGGGTGATTGATCAGGAAGGTAAAGGCGTAACGACGGCCCAGCGCATCCAGCGCGTAGCCCGAAGCCGTCTTGACCCCATCCAGCGTGCCGGTCTTGATATGAGCGCGGCCCGTCGCATCGGAGCTTTTGAGGCGTTTTTTCATGGTGCCGTCGATGCCGACGATGGGCATGCTGGAAACGAACTCCGGCATCACCGGGTTCTTCCATGCATCGAGCAGCAGGCGGTTCAGGCTGTCGGCACTGATCCGCTCGATGCGCGACAAGCCGGAACCGTTGTCGAGCACCAGTTCGCCGAAACGCAGGTTGCGGGCAGCCAGCCACTCGGTGATTCGTTGCTTCGAGCGCTCGGCGGTGGCTGGCGCGGTGTCATTGCCCAAAGTGAGGAAAACCTGGCGGGCCATCACGTTGTTGCTGAACTTGTTGATGTCGCGCACTGCGTCGGCCAGCGGCGCCGATTCGTGCTGGGTGAGCAGTTTGGCCCCGATCGGCACATTGCCGCCGCGGACCTGGCCGCCCAGGCTGCCGCCAAGTTCCTTCCATAGTGCGCGGATCAGTCCGCCGGCCTGGGCGTCGGCTGGCAGCGGCGACAGGTTCAATCCCTTCTCGCCGCACAGCGCGGAATAGGTGCCGGTAAATTCCAGCCGGTTGCCGTTGTTTTCGGGAATCAGGCGGACGCTGATCAAATCCTTCCAGTTGCTGCCGCAGTCGTTGTTGCCGGCGCGCAACTGGTTGTCGACGCGCAGGCCGTCGCTCGGTGTTTCCATCATCACGCGCGGCTTGCCATTGTCCGGGAGCAGGGTGAAGCGGAGGGCGCGGAAATTCAGCAGCAGACCGTCCGGCCCGACGTTGTAAGGGCGCATCGGTTTGTCGTCGAAGGCGCCGGGGTCGATGCTTGGTACATTGAAGGCTGTGCGATCCAGGACGACATCGCCGGCAATCTGCCGGATGCCTCGAACCTGCAACTGGCGCAGCAAGGCCCACAGGTGTTCGATGGTGAAGCGCGGGTCGCCGCTGCCCTTGATGTACAGATTGCCGCTCAAAATGCCGTCCACGGGGGCGTTTTCAGTCCATACCGTGGTTTTCCAGGTGTAGGCCGGGCCGAGCAGGTCGAGGGCGGCATAGGTGGTGACCAGTTTCATCACCGAAGCCGGGTTCATTGATTGGTTCGCGTTGTGGGCCACCAGCGGTGAGGCGCTATCGACCGCCTGGACGACGATGGCCACATTTTTTGCGGGAATCTGCGCCGCTTTCAGCGCTCCAAGTACGTTGGGTGGCAGGCCATCGGCCAGTGCAGCCAGGGAAAGCCCGGTCAATGCCAGGGTAGCGAGTGTCTTGATGAACATCCGGAATGTGCAGGAGGATTCGAAGGCGCTAGCCTACCACTCACTGGGGTAATCCCGGGGGGTGGCCTGGCCTTGACAAAAGGCAGCACGTTGTCCGATTTTTGGTGCTATTTTGATCATCAGTGTGTTTCGGCGAGTTGTTTTCTGATGAATTCTGTCGTCAACCAGGGCTCCGACTCCGGGAGCCATTCGCTTCCTTCCTTGGGCTACCAAGGCTGGCTGGTCTTGGCGTATCTGCTGGTGGCCCTGCTCTGCGGTCTCGGCATTTCAATGGAGTTCCGCCAGATCGATGAAAACATCGAAACCCTCGCTCGCGAGCGAGGGAGCGTGCTGTTCCGGTTAGTCGAACTGACGCGCGACTGGAATGCCCGGCATGGTGGTGTTTATGCGCCGGTGACTGAAATGACCCAGCCCAATCCCTATCTGAAGCATCCTCGGCGCGATCTGGTCTCGACCGATGGCCAACGACTGACCATGATCAATCCGGCATTCATGACTCGTCAGATCGCCGAGATTGCAGAACAAGCCGATGGGGTCAAATTTCACATCACCAGCCTGAAGCCGATTCGCCCGGCAAATGCGCCTGATGCGTGGGAGGTCGAAACCCTGAATTCCTTTGAGGCCGGCAAGCGCGAAGCACTTTCCCTGCTTCACACTGAAAAAGGGGTGATGCATCGCTATATGGCCCCCTTGTTCGTCAAGCCGCCCTGCCTGGCTTGTCATGCCGAACAGGGCTACAAGCTGGGGGAGATCCGGGGCGGCATCAGCGTCTCGATGCCGGCCGAGAAAATCCTGGCCATTCGCTCGGATCAGCGTACGCGCATCATGCTGGTGTTCGGTGCGTCGGCGTTGCTGATCGCGTTGTTGGTGCACTTCGTTATCCGGCGCTCGCGTCAATATGTTCTGCATTTGCAGGCCGTTACTGCCGGCCAGGAGCAACTGATTGCCGAGCGAACCCAGGAACTCTCCAATGCCAACGGGCAATTGCGCGAAGAGGTAGCCGAGCGCAAGCGCAAGGAAATACAAATTTCAGAGAGCGAAGCACGCTATCGCTCGGTGATTGAAACCAGCCAAAACGCCATTCTCATCATGCAAGCGCCGAATTTTGCCATCGTGTTCGCCAACGAACAGGGGGCTGCTCTGGTGGGGCTTTCTCCCAGTCAAATGGTGGATCGGCCGCTCCTTGATTTTGTTTGCCAGCAGGATCGAAACCTGGTGGCCGATCGGCTGGAGCGGCGCTCGCGTGGGGAGCCGGTCTCGCCAACGGTGCGCCTCCATTTTTGTCGCCTGGATGGGTCTCACATCCGGGTTGGCGATGTCCATGTGGCCCGCATCGAAAGCGCTTCAGAGCGCCCGCAATGGGTGCTCAGCGTGCATGATGTGACCGATCGCCTGGCGGACGAACGGGCATTGCAGATTTCGGCTGCGGTCATGGAAAACGCGGCTGAAGGCATTATCGTGACCGATGCCAAAAACCGGATCATTCAGGTCAATCCGGCTTTTTCAGCAATTACCGGCTACCGGCCACAGGAGGTCTTGGGCAAGGATCCCAATTTTCTCGGTTCCGGGCGCCATGAGGGCGCTTTTTTCCGCGAAATGTGGGAGGCCCTGGAAAAGGATGGGCACTGGGCCGGGGAAATCTGGAATCGACGCCCTGACGGGACGGTTTATGTTGTCTGGCTGGCGATTTCGGCGATCCAGGGAGAAGGGGCGGAGAGTGGTGGCCGTCATGTCGCTACCTTCATCGACATCACCCAGCGCAAGGAGGTTGAGGAGTTGCTCCGCCACCGGGCGCAAAGCGATCCGCTGACCGACTTGCCGAACCGGACCCTGTTTTATGACCGCTTGCAGGTTGCGCTGACGCAGGCTCGGCGATATGGTGAAGAGTTTGCCTTGCTTTACATCGACCTTGATTATTTCAAGACCGTAAACGATACGCTTGGTCATGCTGCCGGTGACGAATTGCTGGTTGAGGCCAGTCATCGGCTGACACAGGCCGTCCGGCAATCGGATACGGTGGCTCGATTGGGAGGCGACGAATTCGCCGTCATTCTGCCCAAGGCCGGCAGCCAATCCGAGATCGAAGAAGTGGCGCAGCGCATTGTCGAGGCGATGGTTCGACCATTTTTCCTGTCGGCTGGCACAGTCAACATTTCGACCAGTGTCGGGATCGCGATTTATCCAAGGCACGGCGAAGATCTGGATGCCATCCGGGCCAACGCCGATGCGGCGCTCTATGCAGTCAAGCAAGCCGGACGTAACGGCTATCGCTTGTACATGCCCGGTAACCGCTGATTTTTGTCCGGGCTTTGCTGCTGGTCAGGCAGTTCCCGGGTGAGACAGATCCGGCTCTATTCCTCTTTTTGCACAACGGCCTCTTGAAATAGGAAGGTTCCGCCCCTATTATTAGCACTCACCGGTGACGAGTGCTAACACCGCTTCTGTCCCGGTCCCGGCGCTGCGCTTTAGCGTAACCGGCCAATTTCCAGTTTGTTGCAACTCATTTTCAGGAGTCAGTTTTATGAATATCCGTCCTTTGCACGACCGAGTGATCGTCAAGCGCGTTGAAGCCGAGCGCACCACTGCATCCGGCATCGTCATTCCCGATTCCGCTGGTGAAAAGCCGGATCAGGGCGAAGTCCTGGCCGTCGGCCCGGGCAAGCGTGACGACAACGGCAAGCAGATCGCCCTCGACGTCAAGGTGGGTGACCGTGTCCTGTTCGGCAAGTATGCCGGCCAGGCCGTCAAGGTCGATGGTCAGGAAGTCCTGGTCATGCGTGAAGAAGACATCATGGGCGTTCTGGTCGCTTAAGCGCCAAGCCTTTCAATCTACAGAATTCAGGAGCTATTAAATGGCAGCTAAAGAAGTCAAATTCGGTGATTCCGCCCGCGCCCGCATGGTCGAAGGCATCAATATCCTGGCTGACGCAGTCAAGGTCACCCTCGGCCCCAAAGGTCGCAACGTTGTGCTCGAGCGCTCCTTCGGCGGCCCGACCGTCACCAAGGACGGCGTTTCCGTCGCCAAGGAAATCGAACTGAAAGACAAGTTCGCCAACATGGGCGCCCAGATGGTCAAGGAAGTAGCTTCCAAGACCTCCGATATCGCCGGTGACGGCACCACGACCGCTACCGTTCTGGCCCAGGCCATCGTCCGCGAAGGCATGAAGTATGTTGCCGCCGGCATGAACCCGATGGATCTGAAGCGCGGTATCGACAAGGCTGTGATCGCCACCATCGCTGAACTGCAGGCTTTCTCCAAGCCTTGCACCACGACCAAGGAAATCGCCCAGGTTGGCGCCATTTCCGCCAACTCCGATTTCAACATTGGCGAAATCATCGCCAATGCCATGGAAAAGGTCGGCAAGGAAGGTGTCATCACTGTTGAAGATGGCAAGTCCCTGGCCAACGAACTCGACGTCGTCGAAGGCATGCAGTTCGACCGCGGCTACCTGTCGCCGTACTTCATCAACAACGGCGACAAGCAGCAAGCGCTGATGGAAAATCCGTTTGTCCTGCTCTACGACAAGAAGATTTCCAACATCCGTGATCTGCTGCCGATCCTGGAGCAAGTCGCCAAGGCCGGCCGTCCGCTGCTGATCATCGCTGAAGATGTCGATGGCGAAGCGCTGGCTACCCTGGTCGTCAACAACATCCGTGGCATCCTGAAGACTGTTGCCGTCAAGGCCCCGGGCTTTGGCGATCGTCGCAAGGCCATGCTGGAAGATATCGCCATCCTGACCGGCGGTACCGTCATCGCCGAAGAAACCGGTCGGTCGCTGGAAAAGGCTGTCCTGAAGGATCTGGGCCAGGCCAAGCGCATCGAAGTTTCCAAGGAAAACACCATCATCATCGACGGTGCCGGCGAAGCCGCTTCGATCGAAGCTCGCGTCAAGCAGATCCGCATCCAGATCGAAGAAGCGACTTCCGATTACGACAAGGAAAAGCTGCAGGAACGTGTTGCCAAGCTGGCTGGCGGCGTTGCCGTCATCAAGGTTGGTGCAGCCACCGAAGTCGAAATGAAGGAAAAGAAGGCTCGCGTTGAAGATGCCCTGCACGCTACCCGCGCTGCCGTGGAAGAAGGTATCGTCGCCGGCGGCGGCGTTGCCCTGATCCGCGCCCGTGCTGCCGTTGGCAAGCTGAAGGGTGACAACCACGACCAGGACGCCGGCATCAAGATCGTCCTGCGCGCCATGGAACAGCCTCTGCGCGAAATCGTTGCCAATGCCGGTGACGAGCCATCTGTTGTTGTCGACAAGGTCCAGCGTGGCAAGGGTAACTACGGTTACAACGCTTCCACCGGCGAGTACGGCGACATGGTTGAAATGGGCGTGCTGGATCCGACCAAGGTCACCCGCACTGCACTGCAGAACGCTGCTTCCGTAGCCGGCCTGATGCTGACCACCGAGTGCATGGTTGCTGAACTGGCTGAAGACAAGCCGGCCGGCGGCATGCCAGACATGGGTGGCATGGGCGGTATGGGTGGTATGGGCGGCATGGGCATGTAATGACCTGCTGAGCCTTTACGCTCTCAAAAAGCCCCGCCATGTGCGGGGCTTTTTATTTGGCAAAAAAAGCTAGAAAACTACCAATTTTTCAATATGTTGAATTAATCGAATTAAACGTTTCGGAATTGATTACGCGCTGTAAGTTAGCTGTAAGACGCCAGGCCTAAATTACGCTCCGCAGCAATGCCTCTATAAACAAAATCTGAGGAGCAAATCAATGCAAGACACACTAGATCGGGTCACCGCGAACCCGAAATTCCACGAGTTCATTGCCATGCGCAGTCGATACTCGATCATCATGGCCATCATCAGCGCCGCCGCTTACTACGGCTTCATCCTGCTGGTTGCTTATAACAAAGAGTTTCTGGCGACCAAGCTGGGTGCCGGCATGACTACCAGCGTCGGCGTTCCGCTCGGCGTTGCCGTCATCGTCTTCACGATCATCCTGACCTGGATCTACGTCCGTCGCGCCAACACCGAGTTCGATGCGACCAACGAAGCCATCATCAAGGAGGCACAGAAGTAAGATGACCAAATTCACTCAAATTCTGGCCGGCCTTCTGGCCATGGCTGTTGCCGGTGGCGCTATCGCTGCCGGCGCCGACATGGGCGCCACGCAACAGCAAGCTACCAACTGGACCGCGATCGTCATGTTCGCCATCTTCGTTGGCGGCACCCTGTACATCACCAAGTGGGCCGCTTCCAAGACCAAGTCTGCGGCTGACTTCTACACTGGCGGTGGCGGCATCACCGGCTTCCAGAACGGCCTGGCAATCGCTGGCGACTACATGTCCGCTGCGTCCTTCCTGGGTATTTCCGGTCTGGTGTTCGCCAACGGCTTCGACGGCCTGATCTTCTCGATCGGCTGGCTGGTCGGCTGGCCGGTCATCACCTTCCTGATGGCCGAGCGTCTGCGTAACCTGGGTAAGTTCACGTTTGCTGACGTGGCTTCCTACCGTTTCTCCCAGACCCCGGTTCGTGTCTTCGCAGCTTCTGCTTCCCTGGTTATCGTCGCTTTCTACATGATTGCGCAGATGGTCGGTGCGGGTCAGCTGATCAAGGTGCTCTTCGGTCTGGAATACATGTACGCCGAAATCCTCGTCGGTTCCGTGATGATGATGTACGTGCTGTTCGGCGGTATGACCGCAACGACCTGGGTGCAGATCATCAAGGCCTGTATGCTGCTTGGCGGCGCAACCTTCATGGCTGTCTCCGTGCTGCTGCAATTCGGCTTCTCGCCGGAAGCACTGTTCACCAAGGCTGTTGAAGTGCACTCCAAGAAGGATGCCATCATGGGTCCGGGCGCACTGATCAAGGATCCGATCTCCGCCATCTCTGTTGGTATGGCCCTGATGTTCGGTACCGCTGGTCTGCCGCACATCCTGATGCGCTTCTTCACCGTGCCGAACGCCAAGGAAGCCCGCAAGTCTGTTGCCTGGGCAACCACCTGGATCGGTTACTTCTACATCCTGACCTTCATCATCGGCTTCGGCGCTATCACCAACCTGGTTACCAACCCGTCCGAGTTCTACGTCGGCGGCGAAATCGCCAAGGGCCTGAAGGGCGGCGGCAACATGGCTGCTGTGCATCTGTCCAAGGCTGTTGGTGGCGACCTGTTCCTCGGCTTCATCTCTGCCGTGGCCTTCGCAACCATCCTGGCTGTTGTGGCTGGTCTGACCCTGTCCGGTGCTTCTGCCGTGTCGCATGACTTGTACGCTTCCGTGTTCAACAAGGGCTGTACTTCCGAACAGGAACTGCGTGTCTCCAAGATCACGACCGTCTTGCTCGGCGTTCTGGCTGTTGTTCTGGGTATCGCCTTCGAAAAGGAAAACGTTGCCTACATGGTGATGCTGGCCTTCGTGATCGCCTGCTCCTCCAACTTCCCGGTACTGTTCATGTCCGTGCTGTGGAAGAACTGCACCACCCGTGGTGCCGTGGTTGGTGGCTTCGTCGGTCTGGCTTCTGCAGTAATCCTGACCATCGGCTCTGCCAGCGTCTGGGAAGCTGTGATGCACAACCCGAAGGGCTCCGCCTGGTTCCCGTACAACTCTGCTGCCATCTTCTCGATGACTGCCGCGTTCGTTACCATCTGGCTGGTGTCCATTCTGGACAACTCCGCACAGGCCAAGAAAGAACGTGCTCTGTACCCGTCTCAGCAGCTGCGTTCCGAGACCGGTCTGGGTGCTTCCGGCGCCAGCGGTCACTAATCAGACGACTAGCCTCGTCAGTAAAAAGCCCGGGTTTGCCCGGGCTTTTTTTCGTCTTGAATTTCGATGCTGGTGATTTGCCGGCGGTCGCTCGCCGAATAATATGGGCGTGCTTGTGCGCTGCGGGAATCGCAGGGCAGTTTATTTGATAGACTGTGTGTGTTTGGCGGGGAAAAAACGGTAGGGGGTACCCAGTGCAGGATCGGGCCACCCCCTGAGTAGCGGCAGAAGCCGCGTACTCCAAGACCATAAAAGGAGAACAGCCCGCTCAGGATAATGCGACTGGCTTACAGAAATCTTACGCCTGCAAAGGCAACAATCGGATAAATGCGCATTCTTATCGCTGAAGACGACGCCATCATCGCTGATGGCCTATCCCGCTCCTTACGTCAGGGCGGTTACGCTGTGGACTGGGCGCCCAACGGTATGGAAGCCGATACCGCCCTTGTCACGGTTTCCTACGATTTGCTCATCCTGGATCTCGGACTGCCGAAGCTGTCCGGGCTCGAAGTGCTCAAGCGGCTGCGGGCGCGTAATTCGCAGTTGCCAGTGCTGATACTGACTGCGCTTGACGGCACAGGGGATCGCGTCAAGGGACTCGACCTTGGTGCGGATGACTACATGGTCAAGCCGTTCGAGCTGGCTGAACTTGAGGCCAGGGTGCGGGCGCTGACCCGTCGCTCGGCGGGTACTTCTCCAACCATCCAGTGCGGCGCCTTGAGTTATGACCAAGTCGGTCGGGTTGCCCTGATTCATGGCCAAAGCCTTGAATTGTCGGCGCGCGAGGTCGGGCTGCTCGAAGTCTTGTTGAATCGCATGGGGCGCTTGGTCAGCAAGGATCAGCTGGTTGACCATCTTTGTGGCTGGGGCGAGGAGGTCAGCCACAATGCCATCGAGGTCTATGTCCATCGCCTGCGCAAGAAAATTGAACCGGGTGGCGTAAAGATCGCTACCGTTCGTGGTCTGGGATATTGCCTTGAGCGCCCTCCCGGCGAATAACCCACCGACTCAGGCATCCGAAACCGAGCGTTCGCTGTTTGGCGAGATTCTCGACTGGATGCTGGCGCCGCTGCTTTTTGTCTGGCCATTGAGTATTGCCTTCACGCATTACTTCGCCAATAACGTTGCCAATTATCCTTATGACCAGGCCCTGCGCGAGCATGTGGCGGCGATTGCCCGGCAGGTCAAGCTGGTCAATGGCAAACCCCAGCTTTCCCTGCCAGCGTCGGCACGTGCCCTGTTGCGGGCCGATGAAACAGACAGCGTGTATTTCCATGTGGTGACTTTCGACGGGCGTTTTCTGGCTGGGGACAAAGATCTGCCCTTGAGCGAACTGCCACTGGATGAATCGATGGTTCCCGGCGAAATTTATCAGCGAGACGCCGATTTCAAGGGGCAGGATCTTCGACTGGCTTATACCTATCTGGCAGAGCCGAACATGCCTAAATCCCAGTGGGTCGTGATCGAGGTTGGCGAAACCACGGAAAAACGCAGCCAGTTGGCCAACAAGATCGTTGCCAGTGTGATCCTGCCGCAATTCATCATCATTCCCCTGGCCGTCATGCTTGTCTGGTTCGGCTTGTCGCGTGGCTTGCGGCCCTTGACCCGCCTGCGCCAGACCATTGATGCCCGCGAGCCGGATGACTTGTCCCCGATTGCCACACGCCGGGTTCCTGAAGAGCTTGAGCCTTTGGTCGAGGCCTTCAACGAAATGCTCGAACGGATGAAGCGCAGCGTCGAAGCGCAGCAGCGCTTTGTTGCCGATGCTGCCCATCAGCTACGGACACCCTTGACCGGATTGAAAACTCAGGCCCAGTTCGCCATTCGTGAAACCGATCCGGAAGCCTTGCGCCATGCTCTGCGCCAGATAGCAACTGGCGTGGACCGGGCGGGTCGTTTGGTCAATCAATTGCTGACGCTGGCTCGTACCGAAGGCGGCGAATTGGCACAGAGTCGGCATGAGCCACTTGATCTATCCCTTCTGGTGCGGGAGGTGGTTGAAGATTGGGTCACCGTGGCTATCGAGAAAAGTATCGACCTGGGCTACGAGTCCGAAGGTCCGGCGATGATCAGCGGCAATTCCTTCCTGCTCTGCGAGTTGGCCAAGAACCTGATCGACAATGCCTTGCGCTATACGCCAATCGGGGGGCACGTTACCTGTCGGGTGGTGGCTAATCCGGCTACGGTCCTTTTTGAAGTTGAGGATGACGGCGTCGGTATCAGCGAGGAGCAGGCGGAGCTGGTTTTCGAACGGTTTTATCGCGTCGACGATGCGTCGACCGAGGGTAGCGGCCTGGGTTTGGCCATCGTTCAGGAAATTGCCATGCAACACAACTCGCGGGCCAGCCTGCGCCCAAATCCACTCGGGAAAGGAGCGGTGGCGCGTGTCGCATTTGCAGCCTGGTATCCACCACCAGCTCCGCTTCCTCCGCCAGATGATTTCTCCGAGCTCTATCGACAATCGCCTCCAATTGGGACCTGAAAGCAGCGAAACGCTTCACCGGTCCCCAAATATGCTTGGGCTAGTTGCGGAGAGCCAGTGACATCGCTATAATTCGCGCTCGTTTGGCCAATTAGCTCAGTTGGTAGAGCAGCGGATTGAAAATCCGCGTGTCCGTGGTTCGATTCCGCGATTGGCCACCAAATTCAAACGGCTTCCAGAAATGGAAGCCGTTTTCGTTTTCGGCCTCCGGAATTCATGATGACATTGCAATGCTGCGGTAACATTTGGCGCAGATAATGCCGGCTTTTTCGAGAGAGACGATCATGGACCTGTTGCTGTGGCGCCACGCTGAAGCCGAGGACGGCGAAGACGATCTGAAGCGTCGTTTGACCGAGCGCGGCGAGAAGCAGGCGCGGGCAATGGGGGCGTGGATTCGCAAAAACCAGCCCAAAGATCTGCGGATCATTGTTAGCCCATCGGTACGAACCCAGCAAACAGCCGAGGCCTTGAAACTGCCCTTTGAAACAAATCGCAAGATCGGGCCGGACGCGTGTGTCTCGGAACTGATTGCCGCATCAGGTTGGCCGGCCGCCAAGGGCTCCGTATTGATTGTCGGGCATCAGCCCTCCTTGGGGCGTTTTGCATCGCTGCTGCTGGCTGGGCAGGAGTCGGAATGGAGCATCAAGAAGGGGGCGTTGTGGTGGCTGAGCAATCGTGTGCGTCGCGATGAAACGCAGACCGTGCTGCGGGCCGTGATTCCGGTTGAAATGCTGGACTAGACAAGCTCGCCACTTAGGCGTGAAATAAGCCTTTTCGCATCAATGGATGGAGAGGGCATGGCAACCAACAAGAAAATAGCAATAACAGCACCGGCAACTGCCAACACCAAAAAGCCAACATCACGTCCACCTCGCAAGCGCGCTGTAGCCAGCGGTGATGTTGCGCCAAAACTGACCCCCGATGGTATCGAGGGATTCACCGTCCACGCAGCAATCGATGGTGCCCAGGAGTCGAAATTGGGCGCCATGCGCGATGTGATCGCCGGTCTGCCGCCTGAGGAGTCGGTCGCCTTGCTCAAGGGCCTGCTCAAGCAGCAGGGCGTGGTGGCCGACGAGCTGCCAGCCAGCCCGGATGATGAGCTGGTCAAGGACTGGCGTGACGGTGGATATCCCTACAAGAACCTGATGCAGCGCCGCAATTACGAGCGGCAAAAATATCGACTGCAAGTCGAGTTGTTGAAGCTGCAGGCCTGGGTCAAGGAAACCGGGCAGAAGGTGGTGATCCTGTTTGAAGGCCGTGATGCGGCGGGCAAGGGGGGAACCATCAAACGATTCATGGAGCACTTGAATCCACGGGGCGCCCGCGTCGTCGCTCTGGAGAAACCGAGCGAAATGGAGCGTGGTCAGTGGTATTTCCAGCGCTACGTCCAGCACCTGCCGACCAATGGCGAGATCGTGCTGTTCGACCGTTCCTGGTACAACCGTTCAGGGGTCGAGCGGGTGATGGGTTTCTGCACCGATCAGGAATATGCGGAATTCGTCCGTCAGGCGCCGGAGTTCGAGCGCATGCTGGCGCGAAATGGCACGCATCTGATCAAGTTCTGGTTCTCGGTCAGCCGCGAGGAGCAGCGCCGCCGCTTCCGCGAACGTAAGGTACATCCGCTCAAACAGTGGAAGCTGTCGCCGATCGATATGGCCTCGCTCGACAAGTGGGACGACTACACCAAGGCCAAAGAGGCGATGTTCTTCCACACGGATACCGCCGATGCGCCGTGGACGGTGATCAAGTCGAACTGCAAGAAGCGCGCACGCCTGAATGCCATGCGTTACGTGCTGCACAAACTGCCATATAACAATAAAGATACCGAGCGAATCGGCAATCTGGACCCGCTGATTGTCGGCCGTGCCAATGTCGTCTTTGAGCGTGGCGAGCACCAAGGGGTGCCGATCCTCTAGCTGATTACGTAGGAGGCACCGCCGGTCGCGATGAGCAGGCCGGTTTCGTTTTCCAAAGTCATCTGCACGGATGCAATGCGGCCGCCGAGACGGGTTACCCGTCCGGTGGCCGTAAATTTTTTTCCGACACCCTGGTGCAGGTAGTCGGTACGCAAGTCGATAGTGCCGATGCGGCCAAAACGATGGCTGACCTGGTCGGTACTTTCACTGTTGAATTTTTCGGCGATGGCAACCGTCACGGCCAAGCCGCCGACGGTATCAAGCACGGTGGCGATCACTCCGCCGTGCAGCCGGCCGTGCTGAAAATGACCGATCAGGTCAGGGCGCATCGCAAAGCTGATTTGCGGTGCAGCCGGATCGAGCGATTCGACGCGGAAACCCAGGAGTTCGTTGAAACAGAGGCGATGCTCGAAAACATAACGCAACGTAATTTCGAGATGCTTTTGCTCTTCAGTAGAGCGGCGGGGCGGAGTCGAGGTCATTGGGTCCGATAGACATTAAAAAGGGCGACGGGGTTGTCGTCGCCCAAGCCGAACGCAATTTTAACGCAGCTTACTTTTTACGCTGTGCTGGTGTGTAGGCGCAGGTACCGTGCGCTACGTCAGGCATCAGCACAGATTGGCTGGCTTGGCGCATCGAGGAAGCGCTGGCGGAAGTCGGCTTCCGGCATCGGACGGCCGCTCAGATAGCCTTGGTGGATGTTGCAGTGAAGGTCGCGCAAGAGCGCCAGTTGCGCTGCCGTTTCGACCCCTTCGGCGACAACTTCGAGGCTGAGGTTATGGGCCATGGTGATGATGGCAGGCACCAGTGCGCTGCCACCAGCATCGTCGATCAGCGCGGTGACGAAGCTGCGGTCGATTTTCAGGCTGCTGAAGGGCAGGCGGTGCAGGTAGGAAAGCGAGGAGTAGCCGGTACCAAAATCGTCGAGCGCCAAGCGGAAACCGCGGCTGCGCATGGCGTGGAGCATGTCGACGTGGTTGCCCTCGGCCTGCAGCAGCATTGACTCGGTGACTTCGAGCTCAATCTGTCCGGGGGCGATGCCGTGTTCGGCACAGAGTGCGGCTACCGTCTCGGTCAGGTCGCCGGTCCAGAACTGGCGGGCCGAGAGGTTGATGGCCATGTGCAGCGGCGTTGGCGACAGGGGGTTCCATCGGGCCAGGCAGGCGATTGCTTCCGTCAGTACCCAGTGGCCGATGGGGACGATCAGGCCGGTTTCCTCCGCCACCGAAATGAAGCGGTCGGGCGGAATCCACTGGCCATCGTCCTGCCAGCGCAGCAGGGCCTCGGCGCCGAGCAGGCGGCCGCTGGCGGTGTCGAACTTGGGCTGGTAGTGCAGCGAGAAGGCTCGTTGCTCGATGGCGCGGTGCAGGCGCAATTCAATCGAGGCGCGTTGCAGGACGCGCTCCTTCATTTGCGGCGTGTGGCGGGCTACCTGGCCGCCACCGCGACGCTTGGCCACGTACATCGCGGTATCGGCGTCGCGTAACAATTGCTCGGCATCGGCGGCGTCGTCCGGGTACAGGCTGAGGCCGATGCTGGCGCCGACGTGCAACTGGTTGCCATCGGTGACGAAAGGCTGGTTGAGGCGTTCGAGGAAATGGCGGGCACGAGCTTCGGCGGCCGCGCCATTGGCGATGTCGGTGAGCAGCACGATGAATTCGTCGCCGCCCTGGCGGACCAGGGTGTCGAGCGGTCCGAGACCACCGCGCAGGCGCCCGGCGACATCCTGGAGCAGGCTGTCGCCCAGCCGGTGGCCGAGTGAGTCGTTGATATCCTTGAAGCGGTCAAGGTCGATGAACAGCAGGGCGACACATTCTTGCTTGGCCGTTGCCTGTTGCAGAGCCTCACCCAGTTTCTCGGCGAGCAGCAAACGGTTGGGAAGGCCGGTCAGCGGGTCATGCTGGGCCATGAAAGCGAGTTCCTCTTCGTGCTGCTTGCGTTCGGTGATGTCGGTCACCGAGCCGGCCATCTGGTAGGCGATGCCGTGACGGTCGCGCACGGCGATGCCGCGCGAGGCGATCCAGCAGTACTGGCCACTGCTGGTGCGGACCCGGTATTCGCAGTAGAAGTAGGGTGTATGGCCTTTCAGGTGCTCGGCGACGGTCCGGTTGTAATGGGGGCGGTCGTCCGGATGGACCAGTTCCAGCCAGGCATGCGTATCGGGCAGGAAGTTGTCGCGGTAACCGAGTATTTCCAGCAGTCGTTTGCCGACATTGAGCCGCTTGCTGACTGGGTCCCACGACCAGAAGCCGTCGTGCGCCGCTGCCATGGCCAGGCTGTAGGCGCGCTGATTCGCCCACAACTTGCGCAACTGAAGCTGGACGACGTAGCCGCCGAAGAGGATAAGCAGGGCCAGAGCGCCACGAATGACAAACGAGGACTCCCACCACCAGAGCAGTGGAAGGAGTACGCCAAGCAGTGCCAGCAGTGCCAGGCGCGCCAGGATGCCGAGATTGCCCGGCCCCGGGTGTTGTTGGTGCAGCGAAAGGATCGACATGTCTCCGGGTGTTTCTTGTCTCCTAGCTGGGCGTTTTACAACTCGCTCGGGAATGTTTTGCCGCAGTATCTCGTTCTGCTCAGGGAACGGTCAACTCTGGAAAAACTCCTTGCGTCCAGCCATCTCCAAAGCATGGTGGCGTTGGCATATTCGTCCGCCAGGATCAGGTTGTCAGCTTCGATTTCCAGGCATGGAGGGCGAGATTGTCGTGGCTGTTTTTTCCCGTTCCATGCAGGCGACCGGAACGAAATGGCCGAACGCCACTTGCATGGGGTTCGGCCGTTTCCTTGGAGCTTGTCGCGGTTGGGAACCGCAATCGGGGTGCCTGACTATTTCTTGCGCGGTGCCGGCACATCCGTACAGGTGCCGTGCGCCACTTCGGCCGCCATGCCCACCGTTTCACCGAGCGTCGGGTGGGGGTGGATGGTCTTGCCGATATCGACCGCATCGCAGCCCATCTCGATGGCCAAGCAGACCTCGCCGATCATGTCGCCGGCGTTCGGGCCGACAATTGCCCCGCCGATGACACGATGCGTTTCAGCATCGAAGATCAGCTTGGTAAAGCCGTACTCGGCACCGTTGGCGATGGCGCGACCAGAGGCTGCCCACGGGAATTTGGCGGACTCGACCTTGCGACCTTCCTTCTTGGCCTGATCTTCGGTGTAGCCAACCCACGCCACTTCCGGATGGGTGTAGGCGACGCCGGGGATCACCGTGGCGTCGAAGGCAGCCTTGTGGCCAGCCGCGACTTCGGCTGCGACGTGGGCTTCATGGACAGCCTTGTGTGCCAGCATGGGATTGCCGACGACGTCGCCGATGGCGAAGATGTGCGGCACGTTGGTCCGCATCTGGGCATCGACGTTGATGAAGCCTCGATCGGTGACGGCGACGCCGGCCTTGTCGGCGCCGATCTTCTTGCCGTTCGGCGAGCGGCCGGCGGCTTGCAGGATCATGTCGTATTTGACCGGTTCGGCCGAAACGCCTTCGCCCTCGAAGGTGACGTACAGGCCGTCATCTTTCGCGTCGACTGCAACCGTCTTGGTCTTCAGCATGATCTTGTCGAAGCGATGCGTGTTCTGCTTTTCCCAGACCTTGACCGCATCGCGGTCGGGGCCTTGCATCAGCGTGTCGAGCATTTCGACGACATCGACCTTGGCGCCCAGCGTCGAATAAACAGTGGCCATTTCGAGGCCAATGATGCCGCCGCCAATGACCAGCATCTTCTTCGGCACGAAGCGCAGTTCGAGTGCCCCGGTCGAATCGACGATGCGCGGATCCTTCGGAATGAAGGGTAGATGCACGGCGGCCGAACCAGCGGCGATGATGCACTTCTGGAATTTGACGACCTTCTTGCTGCCGGTCTTGTCCTGACCTGTGCCATCGGTGACTTCGACTTCGATGTGATGCGGGTCGAGGAAGGTGCCGAAACCGCGCACGATGTCGACCTTGCGGCCCTTGGCCATGCCGGCCAGACCGCCGGTCAGCTTGCCGACAACCTTGTCCTTGTGGGCGCGCAGCTTGTCGATATCAACGGTTGGTGCAGCAAAGGTGACGCCTAGATCGGCCGCGTGCTGGGCTTCTTCCATGACTGCAGCAACGTGGAGCAGGGCTTTGGACGGAATGCAGCCGACGTTGAGGCAGACGCCGCCGAGGGTGGCGTAGCGCTCGACGATGACTGTCTTCATGCCGAGGTCGGCCGAGCGGAAGGCGGCGGAATAGCCACCGGGGCCGGCGCCGAGGACGAGCATCTCGCACTCGATGTCGGCACCGCCAGCATGGCTGCCGGCGACCGGGGCTGCGACTGGCGCCGCCGGAGCCGCTGCGGGGGCGGCGGCTTGCGGGGCAGGTGCTGCTGCCGCAGCGCCGGATTCGACCTTGATCAGCAAGGAGCCCTCAGCAACCTTGGCGCCGAGTTGAACCAGCACTTCCTTGACGACGCCGGCGACCGGTGACGGCACATCCATCGTCGCCTTGTCGGATTCCAGCGTACAGATTGCGTCATCCACCTTGATGCTGTCGCCAACCTTGACGAACAGGTCGATGATCGGCACTTCAGCGAAATCGCCGATATCGGGGACTTTGACTTCTACCAGATTGCTCATGGTGTTCTCCCCTTACAGCGCGACGCGACGGAAGTCGGCCAGCAGCTGGGCGATATAGACATTGAAGCGGGTCGCCAGCGCACCGTCGATGACGCGGTGGTCAGCGGTCAGCGAGAGCGGCAGGACGAGGCGCGGCACGAATTGCTTGCCGTCCCAGACCGGCTTCATGGCCGATTTGTTGACGCCGAGGATGGCGACTTCCGGTGCATTGACGATCGGTGCGAAGTAGGTGCCACCGATACCGCCCAGGCTGGAGATCGTGAAGCAGGCGCCGGACATGTCGGCCGGCTTCAGCTTGCCATCACGTGCCTGCTTGGCCAGATCGCCGGATTCCTGCGCCAGTTCGAAGACCGACTTCTTGTCGACGTTCTTGACCACCGGTACGACCAGGCCGTTCGGGGTGTCGGCCGCGAAACCGATGTTGAAATACTTCTTCAGCACCAGGTTGTCGCCGTCGAGGGACGAATTGAATTCCGGGAACTTCTGCAGACCCTTGACGCAAGCCTTCATCAGGAAAGCCAGCATGGTCAGCTTGGCGCCGCCACCCTTTTCGTTTTCCTTGTTGAGCAGCACGCGGAAGGCTTCGATGTCGGTGATGTCGGCATCTTCGTGGTACGTGACAGCAGGGATCATCACCCAGTTGCGCGACAGGTTCTGGCCGGAAATTTTCTTGATGCGCGACAGCGGCTTGACCTCGATTTCGCCGAACTTGGCGAAATCAACCTTCGGCCACGGCAGAAGATCGAGCACACCACCACCGACGACACCGCCGGATGCAGCGGCTGCCGGACCGGAAACGGCGCCGGACATGACGCCCTTGACGTACTTGGTCAGGTCTTCCTTGACGATGCGGTTCTTCGGGCCGGTCGCAGGTACCTTGTTCAGATCGACACCGAGTTCTCGGGCATAGGCCCGAACGGACGGTGAGGCGTGAACCTTGGAGCCAACCGCCAGGGCCGGAGCCAGCGCTGCCGGTGCGGCGGCGGGCGCAGCAACCGGGGCAGTAGCCGGGGCTGCAGCGGCAGGTGCCGGTGCTGCAGCTTGGGGGGCGGCGGCCGGAGCCGAGGCGCCGGTTTCAACCTTGATCAGAACTGTGCCTTCGCCCACCTTGGAACCGAGTTGGACCAGAACTTCCTTGACCGTACCCGCGACGGTGGAGGGAACATCCATCGTGGCCTTGTCGGATTCCAGCGTGGCAATGGCGTCGTCAACCTTGATGCTGTCGCCGACCTTGACGTAAAGCTCGATGACCGGGACTTCCGAGAAGTCGCCAATATCGGGCACCTTGACTTCAACCACACCACCGCCAGCAGCAGGCGCCGCGGCAACCGGGGCAGCCGCAGGGGCCGGTACCGGAGCAGCAGCCTGCGCGGCCGGAGCGGCAGCAGCAGGAGCTGCAACTGCGGCGCCACCCGTTTCAACCTTGATCAGCACACTACCTTCGCCAACCTTGGAACCGAGCTGGACCAGCACTTCCTTGACCACGCCTTCAACGGTGGAAGGTACATCCATCGTCGCCTTGTCGGATTCCAGCGTGGCAATGGCGTCGTCGATCTTGATGCTGTCGCCGACCTTGACGTACAACTCGATCACCGGCACTTCGGCGAAATCGCCGATATCGGGGACTTTGACTTCAATGATTTGGCTCATGTTGTCTCTCCCTGATTAAACCGACATCGGGTTGGGTTTGTTCGGGTCAAGGTTGTACTTGACCAGAGCGGCAGCAACCACTTCGCGCTTTATTTCGCCGTTGTCGGCCAGCGCCTTCAAGGCAGCCAGCGTCACCCAGTGACGATCGACTTCGAAGAAATGACGCAGCTTCTCGCGGGTATCCGAACGGCCGAAACCATCGGTGCCCAGCGTGACATACGGTGCCTTGACGAAGGGGCGGATCTGCTCGGAGAACAGTTTGATGTAGTCGGTAGCGGCGATGACCGGGCCCTTGGCACCAGCCAGCTTTTGCTCGACGTGCGACAGCTTCGGTTCTTCCAGCGGGTGCAACATGTTCCAGCGTTGCGTATCGATACCGTTGCGGGCCAGTTCGTTCATGCTCGGGCAGCCCCAGAGGTCAGCCTCGACGCCCCAGTCGGCCTTGAGCAGGTCGGCGGCGGCGATGACTTCACGGAAGATGGTGCCGGAACCGAGCAGCTGAACGCGCGGGCCAGCCGATTCTGCACCCTTCTTGAAGGAATACATGCCCTTGATGATGTCGGCTTCGGCGCCGACCGGCATTTCCGGGTGCTCGTAGTTCTCGTTCATTACCGTCAGGTAATAGAAGACGTCTTCCTGCTCCTGGAACATGCGGCGCATGCCGTCCTGGGTGACCACGGCGACTTCGTACTGGAAGGTCGGGTCGTAGGAGACACAGTTCGGGATCAGGTTGGAGAGGATCAGGCTGTGGCCGTCTTCGTGCTGCAGGCCTTCGCCGTTCAAGGTCGTGCGACCGGCAGTACCGCCGATCAGGAAGCCACGGGCGCGCTGGTCGCCAGCTGCCCAGCACAGGTCGAGAACGCGCTGCATGCCGAACATCGAGTAACAGATGTAGAACGGAATGGTCTGGACGTTATGGACGGAATACGAGGTGGCGGCGGCGATCCAGTCGCTCATCGCACCGGCCTCGTTGATGCCTTCCTGCAGCACCTGGCCAGTCTTCGATTCCTTGTAGAACATCAGCTGGTCATGGTCTTCCGGGACGTAGTTCTGGCCTTCCTGGTTCCAGATGCCGACCGAGCGGAACATGCCTTCCATGCCGAAGGTGCGGGATTCGTCCGGCACGATGGGCACGACGTTCTTGCCGACATTCTTGTCCTTCAACATCATGTTCATGATGCGGACGATGGCCATCGTCGTAGACAACTCGCGGCCTTCTCCAGATGCCTTGAGCAGCGCGGCAAAGGAGTCGAGGGCCGGAATCTGCAGCGGCTCGGCCTTGCGGCGGCGCTGCGGCAGGAAGCCGCCAAGGTCCATGCGACGTTGGCGCATGTACTGGTATTCCGGGGAGTCTTCCGGGAAAGTCAGATACGGGAGCTCTTCCAGCTTGTCGTCCGGCACCGGCAGGTTGAAGCGGTCGCGGAAGCGGCCGATCTGCTCCTTGTCCATCTTCTTCTGCTGATGGGAAATGTTCATCGCCTCACCGGCCTGACCCATGCCGAAGCCCTTGATGGTCTTGGCCAGGATCAGTGTCGGCTGGCCCTTGTGCTTGATGGCGCGGTCGTAGGCAGCAAAAATCTTGAAGATGTCGTGGCCGCCGCGATTCAGTTGCCAGACCTGATCATCGGTCCAGTCAGCAACCAGTTCGCGGAGTTCCGGCGTGTTGAAGAAATGCTCGCGGACGTAGGCGCCGTTCTTGGCCTTGAAGGTCTGGTACTGGCCATCGACCAGTTCCATCATGCGTTTTTTCAGGATGCCCTTTTTGTCGCGGGTGAACAGTGCATCCCACTGGGTGCCCCAGATCAGCTTGACGACATTCCAGCCTGAACCACGGAATTCGGATTCCAGTTCCTGAATGATCTTGCCGTTGCCGCGCACCGGGCCGTCAAGGCGCTGCAGGTTGCAGTTGATGACGAAAATCAGGTTGTCCAGCTTCTCGCGACCGGCCATGCCGATGGCACCGAGCGATTCGACTTCGTCGGTCTCGCCGTCACCGAGGAAGGCCCAGACCTTGCGATCATTGGCCTTGGCCAGTCCGCGCGAGTCGAGGTACTTCATGAAACGGGCCTGGTAAATGGCCTGGATCGGGCCGAGGCCCATGGAAACGGTCGGGAACTGCCAGAAGTCCGGCATCAGCCACGGGTGCGGGTAAGAGGAAATGCCCTTGCCATCGACTTCCTGGCGGAAGTTGTCCATCTGGTCTTCGCTCAGGCGGCCGAGCATGAAGGCGCGGGAATAGACGCCCGGAACCGAGTGGCCCTGGAAGAAGATCAGGTCGCCACCGGACGGATCATTGATGCTGCGCCAGAAATGCGAAAAGCCGACGTCGTACAGCGCGGCGGCCGAAGCGAAGGAGGCGATATGGCCGCCGACATTGGTGTCCTTGTTGGCACGCACGACCATGGCCATGGCGTTCCAGCGGATATAGCTGTGAATCTTGATTTCCATGTCCGCATTGCCCGGGTACTTGGGCTGCTGGTCGGCGGGAATGGTGTTTACGTATTCAGTGTTGGCCGAGTAGGGCAGATCGATCCCGTCTTCGCGGGCCTGGCCGATCAGTTTCTCGATCAGGTAGTGAGCGCGTTCGGCGCCTTCCTGAGTGATGACGCCTTCGAGGGCATCAGTCCATTCTTTGGTTTCCTGCGGATCTACGTCTGCAGGGTCAGGCAAGGCATTCGGTTGTTCGGCCATGGTTTGTCTCCTAGGTTGCATTTCATTCTGTTTTGCCTGTTGAGCAAAACAACTTTAGCTCGTTACGAGTCGGTTCGCGAGCCCGTGTTTTCCCTAATCATCGTTCCGCATTGTAAAAACAAAATTCACATCGTGCAATACAGGCAAACCCGTAGCGCGAATTTTTTTACGATTATTTTTGCGGATGCTTGGGGTGAAGCGGATGGCTGGGGGGCCGCGTAACGCACCGCGACCGCCTGTTGGCTGCCTGTTTCAAAAATGCGAAGCCGGATGCTAAAGCGTGGCCCAGCGGGCCAGTGTGCTGCCGAAGAAGGAGGTGGCGAGCAGGGCGATCGGCGCGATGCCGATGAAGACTTTCAAGACCCGTTTGATAAATGGGTGGGCGACCTGCGACTCGATGAAGCAACGGGCGACCAGCGCGCCCTTGATCCAGACGATGGCTGCCACCAGCAACGGTAGCAGGCTGATGTCCCGGAACCACTCGCTGAGCCCGAGGCTGGCCAGGGTCAGGGCGACCAATGCCAGCCAGGCGCTAGTCAGCAGGAGGAAATGGTCTGTGTGCTTGTCCATGTTCAGGCCAGTACGTAGAACAGTGGGAAGATGACCAGCCAGATCATGTCAGTGGCGTGCCAGTAGCAGGCAAGTGCTTCCAGTCCGGCGTAGTCCTTCGACGAATAGCCACGGAAGACCAGTCGCGCGAGTACCCACAGGATGCCGAGAATGCCCCAGGTGGCATGGACCAGATGGGTGAAGGTCAGGTAGTAATAGACGGTGAAGAAGATGCCGGATTCGCCGTTGATGCCCTGGGCCAGGTTCCAGCTTATTTCCAGCGCCTTGGTCAGCGGGTAGCCGAGGGCGATCACCAGCCCGCCCACCAGCCAGATGATGGCAGCGCGATGCTTGTCCTGACGGATGGCATTGACCGAGCAGGCAATGAAGTAGCTGCTGGTGATCATCAGCAGGGTGATGGTCGTCCCAGCGATGACCGAAAGCCTTTGCGCCCCGGCGTGAAAGGCATCGGGGAAATGGGCGCGGGCGATGAAGTAGACCGCGAACAGCACGGTGAACTCGACAAACTCGCAGGTGATGCCGGCCCACATGCCCTTGTTGCCGGGAATGCGGCGGGTGCTGTCTTCCAGCGGAGCAGGGGCGTCGAGCGTGGCGGCGGTCATTTGTAGGTCATGGTCAGAATGGCTTTCATTGTTTCGTTCCCCGTTGCTGAGGGCATTGATGTTCATCAACGGATCAGGTTCATGTGACACGAAACAAAAAGATTGGCTGAGTTGTTCTGTATCAAATGGCGGCGAAACAAGCTTTCTATAATCATGGGTTTCGCATTGCGCTTTCGAGGAGTCGATATGGCGGCAGTCATGCCCGCACCGGCAGCAAGCCGGATTCTGATGTCTGGTAATGAGGCGGTCGCCCGCGCCGTATGGGAGGCGGGCGTCAAGGTGGCCGCGGCCTATCCAGGCACGCCATCCACTGAAATGCTGGAAGTGATCTGCACTTACCCGGATCTCTACGCCGAATGGTCGGTCAACGAAAAGGTATCTCTCGAAGTCGCCATCGGTGCTGCCTACGCCGGGTCGCGTGCCTTCTGCTGCATGAAGCATGTTGGCATGAACGTCGCTTCGGATGCACTGATGACGCTGACCCTGACCGGTGTGATCGGTGGCCTCGTCATCGCGATTGCCGACGACGTCGGCCTGTCCTCCTCACAGAACGAACAGGATTCACGCTACTGGGGCCGCTTTGCCCATGTACCCGTATTCGAGCCGGCTGATTCGCAGGAAGCCTACGAAATGACCAAGCTCGCCTACGAGCTGTCCGAGAAATTCCAGGTGCCGGTCATCCTGCGCATGACGACGCGCATCAACCACGTCAAGTCGCTGGTCACGGTCGGGGAGCGGAATGAGTACGTCGGCGCCGGCTTCAAGAAGGAGCCGGGTCGCTTCGTGATGGTGCCGGGCAATGCCGGCAAGCGCATCCCGCTGATGTTCAAGCGCGATATCGAATTGCGCGCCGAGGCCGAAACCTCGCCGCTGAATTTCATCGAAAGCGGCTCCGACAAGCGCGTCGGCTTCATCACCTCCGGGCCGGCCTATATGCACGTCAAGGAGTCCTTCCCGAATGCGCCGGTGCTGAAACTTGGCTTCTCCTGCCCGGTGCCGTTCGAGAAATGCCGCGAACTGGCAGCCATGGTCGATCAGGTCGTGGTGGTCGAAGAAGTCGAGCCGCTGGTTGAAACCGAACTGAAGGCGCAGGGCCTGAAGGTGATCGGCAAGGAAATCCTGCCCTTGCAGGGGGAACTGTCGCCCAATGTGTTGCGCCCGGCCATCGCCAAATTGCTTGGCGAACCGGCGCCGGAAAGCACGGCCTTCGCCCCGATGCAAGTCTTCCCGCGGCCGCCGACGATGTGTGTGGCCTGTCCCCACCTCGGCGTCTATTACACGCTGTCGCAGGTGCGTAACCTGAACATCTCCGGTGACATCGGCTGCTACACACTGGGGGCAGGGCATCCGTGGAATGCCCTCGATACCTGCGTCTCTATGGGCGCCTCGATGGGCGTTGCGCTGGGTATGGACAAGGGGCGTGGTGAGGCCGACAAGGACAAGCGCGTCGTGGCCGTGATCGGTGATTCGACCTTCCTGCACATGGGCATGCAGGGCCTGCTCGACATGGTGTACAACAAGGGCAATGTCACCGTGCTGTTGCTGGACAATCGGGCTGTCGGCATGACCGGCGGCCAGGACAACCCGGGCAATGGCCGCGACATCTATGGTGACGAAGCGCCGCGTATCGATTTTGCCAAGCTGGTGTCGGCGCTGGGCGTCAAGGATGAGCGCATCCACGTCGTCAATCCGTATGAGCTGCCGGTCCTGTTCAAGACCATCCGCGAAGAAGTGAAGGTGCCGGACGTTTCGGTGATCATCACCGACCAGCCCTGTGTGTTGATCAAGGATTATCACAAACTGAAACCCTTCGAGGTCATCGACGACAAGTGCACCGGTTGCGGCAATTGCATCGACGTTGGCTGTCCGGCCATCCACGTCACGCGGCGCGGCAAGGAAGTGAAGCCGAGCGGCAAAGAGGTCGATCTGGCCTTTGTCCGCATCGAAACCTCGGTGTGTACCGGTTGCGGCCTCTGCGTCCAGCCTTGTGCGCCGAAGGCCATCGTGCATCACGTGCAGACCTCGCCGATCACGCTGGTCAAGGGAGGGTGTTCGGCATGAGTGCAACGACCAACATTCTAGTCGTCGGCATCGGTGGGCAGGGCGTCATGACTGCTACCGAAATTCTCGCCGAAGCAGCCATCGCCCTCGGGCACGATGCCAAGAAAACCGAAGTAGCCGGCATGGCGCAGCGCGGCGGGGTGGTTTCCTCGCATCTGCGTTTTGGCGCCAAGGTGCTGTCGCCACAGATCACGCCGGGCACGGCTGATGTGCTGCTCGGCTTCGAGTCGGCCGAAGCGATGCGCTGGCAGCACATGCTCAAGCCGGGCGGCATCACGCTGATGAATACGGCCAAACTCGTGCCGCCAGTCGTCGAGCTGGGCCTGTTCGATTACCCGGAAGATCCGCTGGCCGAAATCAAGAAGTGCGGCAACAAGGTCGTCGCTTTCGATGCGACCTCAATCGCGCAGGCGTTGGGCGACATTCGCCTCGGCAACACGGTCATGCTTGGTGCCATTGCCGACCATCTGCCGTTTGGCGCCGAAACGCTGCTCGATTGCGTGCTCAAGCGTTTCCAGCGCAAGGGCGAGAAACTCGTCGATCTGAACCGGCGGGCGTTCGAGGCCGGACGCGCTGCCGTGGGCGAAGCTGAGGCTGCGCTGGCGTAATCTGGTAAAATACGCGCCAATTCAAAGGGAAAGGCAGCCGCCTTTCCCCTTTTCTTTTCTGTTGGATGCGACGATGACAGCTCAAATTATCGACGGCAAGGCGCTGGCCGAAGAACTCCGCCAGGGTTTCAAGGCACGGGTCGAGGCACTGACGGCCAAGGGGCACAAGCCCGGTCTGGTGGTCATTCTGGTCGGGGCCGATCCGGCTTCCGAGGTTTATGTCCGCAACAAGGTCAATGGCTGCCTGGCCATCGGCATGCACTCCGAGAAGATCACCTACGATGCGACCGTCGATCAGGCGACAGTGCTTAACAAGATTGCCGAACTGAACGCCGATCCGAACATCCACGGCATTCTGGTGCAACTACCCTTGCCCAAGCATTTCGATGAAGAAGCCGTGCTCGAAGCGATTGCCGCCGAAAAGGACGTCGATGGTTTCCACGCCGAAAACGTCGGCGCCCTGGCCCAGGGCAATCCGCGCTTCATCCCCTGCACGCCCTACGGCGTGATGAAGATGTTCGAAAAAGGCAACGTTGATCTGACCGGCAAGGAAGCCGTGGTCATTGGCCGTTCCAACATCGTCGGCAAGCCGATGGCACTGCTGCTGATCAATGCCGGGGCGACCGTCACCGTCTGCAATTCACGCACCAAGGATCTGAAATTCCACACCAGCCGCGCCGACATTCTCGTCGCTGCCGTCGGCAAGCCGAAGTTTGTGACCGGCGACATGGTAAAGCCGGGCGCCGTCGTCATCGACGTCGGCATCAATCGCCTGCCGGACGGCAAGCTGTGCGGTGACGTCGATTACGCCGACTGCCTCGAAGTGGCCGGCCAGATCACCCCGGTGCCAGGCGGTGTCGGTCCGATGACGATCACCATGCTGCTGGCCAATACCATTGAAGCCGCCGAACGAAAGGCCGGACTATGAACGCAGTTCACCAACCTGTTGTCGGCGTCGTCATGGGCTCCGATTCCGACTGGCCGACCATGCAGGCCGCCGCCGTGATCCTCAAGGAATTTGGCGTCCCCTTCGAGGCCCGCGTCGTCTCTGCCCACCGCACCCCGGATCTGCTGTTCGACTACGCCGCCATGGCGGGCGAGCGCGGCATCAAGGCGATCATCGCCGGTGCTGGTGGTGCCGCCCACCTGCCGGGCATGCTGGCCGCCAAGACCACCGTGCCGGTGCTCGGCGTGCCGGTGCAGTCCAAGGCGCTGTCCGGCGTCGATTCGCTGCATTCCATCGTCCAGATGCCGAAGGGCATCCCGGTCGCCACCTTCGCCATCGGCGAGGCGGGTGCTGCCAATGCGGCGCTGTTCGCCGTCGCCATGCTGGCCAATGAAAATCCAGCCCTGAACGCCAAGCTGCAAGCCTTCCGCCAGGCCCAGACCGAGAAGGTGCTGGCCATGAAGTTGCCGGAAGTGTGATTGCTGCGCTCAACCTTAAAAAACGCCCAAAATTTGAAGTGCCGATGAGGTTCCTGTCTTGAGCACCACGATGATTCTCCCGCCCGCCACGCTGGGCATGCTCGGTGGCGGCCAGCTTGGCCGCTTCTTCGTTTCTGCCGCCCACGAACTCGGCTATCAGGTCTGGGTGCTCGATCCGGACAAGAATTCGCCGGCCGGCCAGATCGCCGAGCGCCATTTCTGCGTCGATTACAACGACTACGCTGCCCTCGACGAATTCGCTGCGGGATGCGCCGCGATTACCACCGAGTTCGAGAACGTCCCGGCCGATACGCTGGATTACCTCGCCAAGTTCGTCCCGGTTCGCCCCTCGGCGGCAGCTGTCGCCGTCTGCCAGAACCGCATTGCCGAAAAATCCTTCCTGCGCGACAACGGCCTGCCGCATGGCCCGTTTGCGGCCATCCGCAGTGAAGACGACATCAAGAATGCCGACGCCTCACTGTTCCCGGCTATCCTGAAAGTTGCCCGCTTCGGCTACGACGGCAAGGGTCAGGCGACGGTGAACAATCGCGAAGAAGCGCTGATTGCCTTCGGCCACTTCAAGGGCGAGCAATGTGTTCTTGAGCAGCGCCTGACGTTGGATTATGAAGTCTCCGTCGTGCTGGCGCGTGACGAACACGGCCAGGTCCAGTGCTTCCCGACTGGCGAGAACCAGCACACGAAGGGCATCCTCGATGTTTCCATCGTGCCGGCGCGGACCACCGGCTGCGTCAGGAGCGATGCCGAGGATGTCGCCGCGCGTATCGCCGAAAAGCTCGGCTACATCGGCACCATGGGCGTCGAGTTCTTCATCAGCCGCGGCCAGCTGATCGTCAACGAAATGGCGCCACGGCCGCACAACAGCGGCCACTACACCATCGATGCCTGCGTGACCAACCAGTTCGAACAGCAGGTGCGTGCCCTGTGCGGCCTGCCGCTCGGCGAAGCACGCGCCCATTCGGCGTCGGTGATGGTCAATCTGCTCGGTGACCTCTGGTACGAAGGCGACACCTATCGTGAACCCGATTGGGCCAAGCTCTACGCCATCCCGAATTTGAAGCTCCACCTCTACGGCAAGCACCATGCTCGCCCCGGGCGCAAGATGGGCCATTTCACGGTGATCGGCGACAACGCCGAGGCGGTACAGAAGGCCGCTCTGGCTGCCCGCGCTGCCATCGGCATCAAGGACGAATGACCCCTTCCGACGCCGACTACGCCCGTGCGGTCGAACTGCTGCGTGCCGGCGAACTGGTCGGCATGCCGACCGAGACGGTCTATGGCCTGGGGGCAGACGCTGCCAACCCGGCCGCGGTCGCCAAGATTTTTGCCGCCAAGGGCCGCCCAGCCGATCACCCGCTGATCGTTCATCTGGCCGGCCATGATGCCGTCGACCAATGGGCCGAGCAGGTCCCGGATGTTGCCTGGGAACTGATGGAAACCTTCTGGCCCGGCCCGCTGACGCTGATCCTGAAAAAGCAGGCCTGGGTGCCGGATGCCGTGACCGGCGGGCAGGATACCGTTGGACTGCGCGTGCCTGGCCATCCAGTAGCGCTTGAACTGTTGCGCCGTTTCGCCCGTGCCAAGGGCGAAAGCGATGGCAAACCCGCTGGCATCGCCGCGCCATCGGCCAACCGTTTCGGCCGCATCAGCCCGACAACCGCGGCGCATGTGGCCGAGGAGCTCGGTACTGCCGTTCCGATGATCCTCGATGGCGGCCCGTGTGCCGTCGGCATCGAATCGACCATCGTCGACTGCTCGCGCGGCGAGCCGGTCGTGCTGCGTCCCGGCCATATTTCGCCGCTGCATCTCGAAGCCATACTCGGTCGCCGCCCGGCCATTGAAACCGCGGTCGGCGCGCCACGCGTGTCCGGTTCGCTCGAAGCGCACTATGCGCCGGTGACACCGCTGCGCATGGTGAGCGGCGAGCGCCTGCTCGATTTCATCAACGCCCAGCGCCATCGCGGCGGACGTTGCGGCGTGATCAGCGCCAACCAGCCGCCGCAGGCCGGCATGCCCCACGCTTGGCGCCTGATGCCAGCCGACCCGGTCGGCTATGCCCACGATCTCTATGCCGCCCTGCGCGACATGGACCACGCAGGTGTCGATGTCATCATCGTTGAGTCACTGCCGGAAGGCGCCGAATGGACGGCGGTTGCCGACCGCCTGCGCCGTGCCGTGGCAGGTGCAGGCCAGGGCTAAAATACCGGTTGCCGCAGGACCTTGCGCCCGCCTTTGATATGCGAAATGGACTGCGCTAGAATCGCAGGACGTTGGGGGGGTAGCTCAGCTGGGAGAGCGCTGCGTTCGCAATGCAGAGGTCGGGAGTTCGATCCTCCTCCTCTCCACCATCGGAATTACTAAAGGATCAGCAGGTTACGGAATGTAGCCTCTGGTCCTTTTTCTTTCTAACTCGATATTGATCAGTCAAATACGATCCTCAACCTTGGCTATCACTGTCTGACTAGCTGACGCGTAGTGGAGAACAAACCGATATTCAATCAAATTGACCCGCCCAAGCAGCGATCTTTTGTTTTTTCGTCTGCCAATTAAGGCTTGATCCAAGTTCAATTACCCATACAATGTATAGGTATGAGTGCTACGCCATTACCGCTTGCCTTGAACGATGCCAACTTTCTCAAGCGGCTTCGACTGGCGGCAGCAAATTCGGCAAACGTCGTTATTGTTGCGCACGCAAAGCAGCGGATGGTGGAGCGAAAAGTAAATCGGGGGCAGGTGATTGCCTGTTTGCAGAAAGGAACCGTCAGCGAACGGGCGCACTTGACGCCATACGGAGATTGGAAGGCGACGGTATCGCATCGAACTGCTGGCGATAATGTCAGCGTTGCGGTGGCGATCAAGGCAAAGGGCGACGGAGATTACTGCATTGTTGTCACGGTGATGAAATGAAGCAATACCACTACACAGATAGCGGCCTACGTAACCTCTGGTTAGCCAGCGGGTTTGAAGTCGTTGAAACTGAATATGGCACAGGCGTCGCTATTCATGACGTTGAAGGTCTGCATCGTGCCATTGGTGAGACATTAGCTCGTAAGGCATGGCTGACAGGGGCGGAGGTTCGTTTTCTCCGCAAGGAGATGGATATGTCTCAACGAGCTTTAGGCCAGCTTCTTGGTAATACAGACCAGGCGGTTGCCAAGTGGGAGAAGTTCGGCAAGGTTCCAAGGACAGCCGATAGAATGATTCGCCTAATTTACCTAGAGCACATTGGCGGAAATGTGCCAATTCGCCAAACCATTGAACGTATCAATGACACCGACCGCCAAGAGCATGAACGGCTGACGGCCGAAGAGAGCGAAAATGGATGGAGAATTGCAGCCTAGCAGGTGGCTGCTGGGGGCATATTTGGTGGAATATCAGAAAATAGAGAAAACGCGGATCATTGTGCAACCGTAGTTTTCGAAGTGAGTTCGTTAGACCTCCTCTCCACCATCCAGATGTTGAAAAAGCCTGATTCGTCAGGCTTTTTTCGTTTGTGGCCGGGTTAGGGTTTTCCCTCGGGGTGCTTGTATTGCATTGCGATTCGCCGAATACTTTGTTCGCGTCGGGGAGGGGCTCAGCCAGAGGCATTTTCCCGAACCCGCAGAGATTCAGTTTGCACAACAACATCCGGATGGAGGATCGAGACATGACTTTGGCTGCCAAAGTGCGTACGCACAAGATTTCCAAGAACGCCACCCTGAGTGCTTCCGGCTACAACCTGATCGGCCCTGATTCACCGGCTATCGAGGCGATGACTGATTTCCTGAGAGTCAATGTTGTCACCATTGGCGCTGATGCGTCCGTCGTTTCAGCCAATGCCCGGATGATTTCACGCGGGGTGCGGATGCTGATGGTGACGAATGATGATGAGCGGGTGGATGGCCTGATCACCGCCCGGGACATCCTCGGCGAAAAGCCGTTGCAGGTCGCCCAGGCCCGTGGCTGCAAGCGGGATGAGTTGATGGTCGCTGACCTGATGACGCCGATCGGCAATGTCGACACGCTGTATCTGAACGAGGTGCTACATGCCCGCGTCGCAGATATTCTTGAGGCCCTGAAGCATCTGGGTCGCCAGCACATTCTGGTTGAGGATGTCGATCCGGTCACTGCCCTGCCACGCGTGCGCGGCCTGTTTTCGGCGACACAGATCGGTCGCCTGCTTGGCGTGCCGGTGCTCAGTTTTGAACTGGCGAACACCTTTGCCGAGATCGAGGCAGCACTGGTTAACTGAGTCTCGCGTTTGCCGCCTGGCACAGGATGCCCGGCGGTCAATCAAATTGAATCCACAGCCTCAATTGTGAGGCTGGATTTTTTTCTGCTTTTGGCCAAGCATGCATCATTTAACGCCAACGAAACCCTGGAGTTGTCATGTCTGTACCAGCTCATCCCATTGCCGCCTCGCTACCGGGTTCCGATACCGGCAAGGTGGTTTCCGCCCGCAATGCTGTCCGGCTGATTCGCGATGGAGACACGGTGGCGACCGGCGGTTTTGTCGGCATTGGTTTTGCTGAAAACATCGCCGTGGCGTTGGAGCAGCGTTTCCTCGAAAGCCGGGAGGCCGACCTGCAGGGTGTTGGTTCGCCGCGTAATCTGACGCTGGTTTACGCCGCCGGGCAGGGCGATGGCAAGGAGCGCGGCCTGAACCATCTTGGTCACGACGGGCTGGTCGCCAAGGTGATCGGCGGACACTGGGGCTTGGTGCCGAAGCTGCAGGAACTGGCCGTCTCGAACCGCATCGAGGCCTACAACCTGCCGCAGGGAGTGATCACTCACTTGTTTCGCGACATCGCTGCCGGCAAGCCGGGGACGATCACCCGTGTCGGAATGGGCACTTTTGTCGATCCGCTGTTCGGTGGCGGCAAACTGAATGAAAAGACAAAGGTGGATATCGTCCGCCGCATGGAAATCGACGGCGAGGACTACCTGTTCTACAAGGCCTTCCCGATCCACGTCGGGATCATTCGCGGCACGACGGCCGATCCGGATGGCAACATCACGATGGAGAAAGAGGCGCTGACGCTGGAGGCACAGGCCATCGCGATGGCGGCGCGCAATTCGGGCGGCATCGTCATCGCCCAGGTCGAGCGCATTGCCGAACGCGGCACGCTGAATCCGCGGCAGGTGAAAATTCCCGGCATCCTGGTCGATTGCGTCGTGGTCGCCGAAAAGCCGGAGTACCACATGCAGACCTTCATCGAGCCCTACAGCCCGGCCTTCTCCGGCGAGATCAAGGTGCCGATGTCGGCCATCCCGGCTATGGCCATGAGCGAGCGCAAGATCATCGCCCGTCGGGCGGCCATGGAGCTCAAGGCCAACGCCATCGTCAATCTTGGCATCGGCATGCCGGAAGGGGTGGCCAACGTCGCGGCGGAAGAGCACATCATCGACCTGCTGACCCTGACCGCCGAACCTGGCGTCATTGGCGGTGTGCCGGCAGGCGGCCTGAATTTCGGTGCGGCGACCAACACCCAGGCGATCATCGACCAGCCCAGCCAGTTCGACTTCTATCAGGGGGGCGGGCTGGACATCGCCTTTCTCGGACTGGCTCAGGCCGACCAGCAGGGTAATCTGAATGTTTCCAAGTTCGGTCCGCGACTCGCCGGCTCGGGAGGCTTCATCGACATTTCGCAGAATGCCAAGAAGGTCGTTTTTGTCGGCACCTTTACGGCGGGCAATCTCGATGTCGCGCTTGAAGGCGGCAAGCTGAAAATTCTTGAAGACGGCAAGTCGATCAAATTCGTCGGTGAGGTCGAGCATCGCACATTCAGCGGCCCGGAGGCTGCCCGGCGCGGCAAGGAGGTGATCTATATCACCGAGCGATGTGTCTTCCGCCTTACCGCCAAAGGCTTGCTCCTGACCGAAATTGCCCCGGGCGTCGATCTGCAGAAGGATATTCTCGATCGCATGGCTTTCCGGCCGATCATCGATGGCGAGCCGGCACTGATGGACGAGCGCATTTTCCGCGAGGAGCCGATGGGGATTCGCCCGGAACTGCTGGAAGTGCCGCTGGCCCAGCGCCTGTCCTACGATCTCGGCAAGAACCTGTTCTTCCTCGATTTCTCCGGGCTCAGCGTACGCAGCGGTGAGGATATCCGGCGCATCGAAGCGGCGGTCGAAGCGGCGCTGGCGCCGATCGGCCACAAGGTCAACGCCATCGTCAATTACGACCGCTTCAGCATCCTGCCGGAGCTGATTGACGACTACATCGCGATGGTGAAGGGCGTTGTCGAACGCCATTACCACGATGTGACCCGTTACACGTCGAGCACTTTCCTGCGCATGAAGCTGGGAGAGGCGCTGGAGAAACGGGATATCTCGCCAAAGCTCTACGAGACGGCCGATCTGGCCCGAGGGCAATTGGCGACCTAGAGGGGAGACCCGTCGGGCCGGGTTCCAGTTGCTAACCGGGCGGTCACTACGGCGATGACATGACGGTGGAGCAAGGTATCATTGCCGGATCGCAGTGGTGGACACAGGTTTTGGCATGAAAATGAATTTGTCGGGGGCTCTTGCCGGGCGGAAAACCCGTATTGCACTGGTGCTGGCTGCCGTTGTGGCCGGTGCTGCTTTCTTCATGCGTTCCGAGTCGCCCAAGCCGGCTGAGCCGGCCAAGGTCGCAGGAGCAAGTCGGCCGGCGCTGACCGTGCGCCTGACAGCACCCCAGACGGAGAGCTGGCCGCTGGTCCTGCCGGCCAACGGCAATGTCGTCGCCTGGCAGGAGGCCGTGATCGGCCCCGAGATCGCCAACTACCGGATCACCGAGGTGCGTGTCCAGGTTGGTGATCTCGTCAAGAAAGGCCAGGTACTGGCCCGCATCGCCAGCGATACCGTGGCCAGCGAACTGGCCGAGGCCAAGGCATCGGTAGCCGAACTCGAAGCCAGTGCTGCCGAGGCCAAGAGCAATGCCGAACGGGCGAAGGAGCTGAAGGAAAAAGGCTTCTACAGCTCGCAACTCAATACCCAATACCAGACCGCCGAACACACCGCGCTGGCCCGCCTGGCCGCGGCCCGTGCGAGGCAGCAGGCGGCGGGGCTGAAGATGGACAAGACCGGCGTGCTGGCGCCGGACGACGGCGTGATTTCGGCGCGCAGTGCGACGGTCGGCTCGCTGACCCAGCCTGGGCAGGAGTTGTTCCGGCTGATTCGCGGCGGCCGCCTGGAGTGGCGGGCAGAAGTACCGTCTGCCGATCTCGGCAAGCTCCGGGCCGGAGTGCTCGCCACGCTGACGGCGCCGAGTGGCGAGACGGTCAAGGGGTCGGTGCGTGCCGTTGCGCCCAGCGTCGATCCGCAGACGCGCAGCGGGCTGGTCTATGTCGACCTGCCGGCCACGGCCGCCATTCGCGCCGGCATGTTTGCCCGTGGCGAGTTCCAGTTGGCGCAAAGTCCGGCCCTGACGCTGCCCCAATCGGCGCTGGTCCTGCGCGAAGGGTTTGCCTATGTGTTCCGGCTGGAGGGCGAGGATCGCGTGGCACAGACCAAGGTCGAGCTTGGTCGTCGTCTTGGAGAACGGGTCGAAATTGTTTCCGGGCTGAATGGCGGGGCCAGGGTTGTCGAGACGGGTGCCGGTTTCCTGGCCGACGGCGATGCCGTGAAGGTCGTCGAAGGAAATTCAAAATGAGCCTTTTTTTCGGGCCGACCCCGGGGCCAGCCGCTGTTTCCGTGGTCGTAGCATTTGAGTTTTCCGGGCAAATAGGGGGCGTGGCGTGCTGAATGTTTCGTCATGGTCGATCCGCAACCCGATTCCGGCCATCCTCTTTTTTGTTCTGCTGACGCTGGCTGGTGTCATGGCCTTCAAGGCGATGAAAATCCAGCAGTTCATGGACATCGACCTGCCGACCGTCACGGTCACCGCCAGCCTGCCAGGCGCCGCACCGGCCCAGATGGAAACCGAGGTGGCGCGCAAGATCGAGAATTCGGTAGCGACGCTGCAGGGCATCAAGCATATCTACACCAAGGTCCAGGACGGCACGGCGACGGTGACCGTCGAGTTCCGCCTGGAAAAGCCGACGCAGGAGGCGGTCGACGACGTGCGCGATGCCGTCTCGCGCATCCGCGCCGATCTGCCCGGTGATCTCAAGGACCCAGTGATCAGCAAGGTCAACTTGTCCGGCGCGCCGATCCTGACTTATACCGTGGCGTCGAGCCGGATGGACGACGAGGCGCTGTCGTGGTTTGTCGACAACACCGTGAGCAAGGCACTCCTGTCGGCGCGCGGCGTCGGCGCGGTGGCGCGGGTCGGCGGCGTGACGCGGGAAATCCGCATCGAACTCGACCCAGCGCGGATGCTGGCGCTCAACGCGACGGCTGCCGATATCTCGCGCCAGTTGCGGCAGACTCAGCAGGATGCCTCCGGCGGCCGTTCCGACATTGGCGGCATCGAGCAATCGGTGCGCACCATCGCCACCGTCCAGCGCGCCGAAGAACTCGGCGCCATGGACATCGTGCTCTCCGACGGCCGGCGCATCCGCCTTGACCAGGTGGCGAAAGTCAGCGACACAGTTGGCGAGCAGCGCACCGCTGCACTGCTCAACGGCAAGCCGGTGGTCGGCTTTGAAATCACCCGCAGCAAGGGCGCCGGCGAAGTCGAGGTGGCCGATCACATCAAGCTGGTGCTCGAAAAGCTGAAGGCCGATCACCCGGATATCGAAATCACCGAGGCCTTCAATTTCGTCGATCCGGTCATCGAAAACTACGAAGGCTCAATGAAGCTGCTGATCGAAGGTGCGCTGCTTGCCGTGCTGGTCGTCTGGCTCTTCCTGCGTGACGGCCGGGCCACCTTCGTTTCGGCCGCCGCCCTGCCCCTGTCGGCGATTCCGACCTTCGCGGCGATGTATCTGATGGGCTTCACGCTCAATGTCGTCACCCTGCTCTCGATGTCGCTGGTGGTCGGCATATTGGTGGATGACGCCATCGTCGAGATCGAAAACATCATGCGCCACCTGCGCATGGGCAAGACGCCCTACCAGGCGGCCATGGAGGCGGCCGACGAAATCGGTCTGGCGGTCATCGCCACTACCTTCACGCTGATCGCCGTCTTCCTGCCCACCGCCTTCATGAGCGGCGTACCGGGCAAGTTTTTCGTGCAGTTTGGCTGGACGGCGGCGATAGCCGTCTTCTTCTCGCTGGTCGTCGCCCGCATGCTGACGCCGATGATGGCCGCCTACATCCTGCGCCCGATCGCCCACGACGTGCCGACGCCGGGCTGGCTGAAACGTTACGAAGGCTGGGCGGCGTGGTGTTTGAAGCATCGTGCCTTGACCATGCTTGCCGCCACCGTATTCTTCGTTGGCTCCTTCATGCTCGTGCCGCTGCTGCCCAAGGGATTTCTGCCGCCGGACGATGTTTCGCAAACGCAGATCTACCTGTCCCTGCCGCCCGGCGTCACGTTCAAGGAAACACTGGCAGCCGCCGAACAGGCGCGGGTCATCGCCCAGGCCAATCCGCATGTCCGGCTGGTATATACCGCAGTCGGCGGCGGCAAGGCAGGCAGCGACCCATTCGCCCCCGCCGGTGCTGCCGAAGTCCGCAAGGCGACGCTGACCCTGAACCTGACGCCGCGCGGTGAGCGCTCAGGGATCAGCAAGCAAGTCATCGAAGGCCAGTTGCGCGCAGGGCTGGCCGCCATTCCCGGGGTCCAGGTCAAGGTTGGCCTGGCATCGGGCAACGAGAAATACATCCTTGTGCTGGCCAGCGAAAATGGCCCGCTGCTGGCTGAGCATGCCCGTGTGGTAGAGCGCGAACTGCGCAGCCTCACCGGCATCGGCAACATTACCTCGACGGCCAGCCTGGTTCGTCCGGAACTGGTCATTCGCCCCGATTTCGCGCGGATGGCTGATCTCGGGGTGACGTCCGCGGCCATCGCCGACACCTTGCGCATCGCCACCGCCGGCGACTACGACCAGGGCCTGGCCAAGCTCAACCTTGCCCAGCGCCAGGTCCCCATCGTCGTCAAACTGCCGCCTGCCGCCCGCGCAGATCTGGCCTTGCTCGAACGGCTCACCGTCCCCGGCAAGCACGGCCCGGTGCTGCTGGCCAATGTGGCCAGCGTCGGCATCGCCGGCGGACCCGCCGAAATTGACCGCTACGACCGCCTGCGCAATATCAATTTCGAAGTCGAACTGAACGGTGTGCCGCTCGGCGAAGTCGAGGCCAAGGCGCTGGCATTGCCCAGCCTGGCGAACCTGCCGCCCGGCATTATCCAGGCCACCATCGGCGATGCCGAGGCGATGGGGGAACTGTTCCAGAGCTTCTCGCTGGCCATGGCGACCGGCGTGCTTTGCATCTACATTGTGCTGGTCCTGCTCTTCAAGGACTTCGTCCAGCCGGTGACCATCCTCGCCGCGCTGATCCTGTCGGTGCCGGGGGCTTTCCTGGCCCTCTTCGTCACCCAGACGGCGCTGTCCATGCCGTCGATGATCGGCCTGATCATGCTGATGGGCATCGCCACCAAGAACTCCATCCTGCTCATCGACTACGTCGTGCTGGCCCGCCGCGATCATGGCCTCGACCGCTGGAGCGCGCTGCTCGACGCCTGCCGCAAGCGGGCGCGGCCGATCGTCATGACCACGGTCGCGATGGGCGCCGGCATGATGCCGATTGCGCTCGGTATCGGCACCGACCCGAGCTTCCGTGCGCCGATGGCCATCGTCGTCATCGGTGGTCTGATCACCTCGACCTTCCTCAGCTTGCTGGTCATCCCGGTTGTCTTTACCTACGTCGATGACCTGATCCTCTGGGTCAGGGTGAGGCTCGGGTCGCGACAAAGCTGAAGATTGCTATCAGGGGAATGGTTGGGCGCCGTGTAATTGGCGATAATCTGGCCGAGCTTTTTTCGCTTGAATCCTGCGCTGCTTGCTGAAGTTTTTGGCGGCTTGGCAGAAACGATGATCGACAGGACCCGTGGTGACCTCAGCTATCAGCGGACAATATTCCCTCAAGACCAGATTCTGGCTTGCCCTTGGTCTGTGCCTGGGACTTATCTGGCTGGCGACTTTTTACGAACTGGACCGTCGCCGGACTGCCGATCTTCGTGATTTCGAGCATTCGACCGAGTTTCAGGCGCAGGCCTTTGCCGAAAATACCTTGTCGCTGGTCAAGCGGATCAATGAAATCCTGCTCGACCTGCGGACTCGCTGGGACGGGAATCCCGACAGTTTTGCCTCGGCAGTGCAACGCCGCCAGGACTACATGGATGATGTCGCGTTTCAGGTCGCCGTGATCGATGAAAAAGGCTGGCTGGCCTATTCCAGTCTTGGTACGCCGAAGGAACGGCTAAATCTGGGTGAGCGGGAGCATTTCCGGGTTCATCTGGACGGTAGAGATCGTCTGTTCATCAGCAAGCCACTTAAAGGCAAGGTCTCCGGCAAGTGGTCCATCCAGTTCACCCGGCCGATTCTTGCCAGGGACGGCTTCAAGGGGGTACTCGTTGTTTCGGTCAGTCCGGAGATCCTGGGGGCATTCCGGGAAAAACTGCCGACTGATGCAGTAATCACCCTGGTTGCAGACAGCGGCGACATCATGGCTCGCCAGCCCGACAACGAGCAGGGGATGGGCAAGCAACTGACAGGAACGCCCTATTTGCTGCCCAAGGCGCCCCTTTCCGGAAGTTTTACCCGGCGGGCACAGGTAGACGGTGTCGAGCGCCTCTACGGGTTTTACCGCTTGCCCGAGTATGGCCTGAGTTTTGTCATTGGCTATTCGCTTGAAAACGTCCTGACCCCATATCGCACGCACCGGCTGGTGATCGTATCAACGGCGATCGCCACCAGTCTGGCGATCATGTTTTTGCTTATGCTGCTCTTCCGCTCCTGGTCCTTGCGAGGCCAGATGGAACGGCGGCTGCACGACAGTCAGGCCATGTTGCGCTCAGCCGTCGATACGATTGGTGAAGCTTTCGTCATTTATGACCAGAACGACCGACTGGCCTATTGCAATGAGCAGTACCGGGCTTATTACCCGACCTCGGCAGATTTGCTGGTGCCCGGAAAGTCGTTCGAGGAAATCATTCGCATCGGGGCCGAACGTGGCCAGTACAAGGCAGCGATTGGACGGGTCGATGCCTGGGTGGCCGAGCGTCTGGCCGCGCATCGCACCGGGGACACCGATCTGATCCAGCCTCTGGACGATGGTCGCTGGCTGCGAATTCGCGAGCGGAAAACGCCGGAAGGGTTCATCGTCGGTTTCCGCATCGACATTACTGCCGTCTATGCCGCCAAGGAGGCAGCCGAAGCGGCCAATGCCGCCAAGAGCAACTTCCTGGCAATGATGTCGCATGAAATACGGACCCCGATGAACGGTATCCTGGGCATGGCGCAATTGCTGTTGCTGCCGGATTTAGCCAACGGCGAGCGCGATGAATATGCCCGGACCATCCTTAACTCAGGTCAGGCCTTGTTGTCGCTGCTCAACGATATCCTCGATTTTTCCAAGATTGAGGCTGGCAAGCTCGAACTCTCCAACACGGCATTTGAGCCAGCGCAGGTCGTCAAGGAAACCGTAGCCCTGTTTGCCGGGACGGTCCGGGAGAAGAATGTGGACATCCAGTCAAATTGGCAGGGGGCTGCGGGGGCGCGCTATCGGGCGGATTCGACGCGCCTGAGACAAATGCTCGCCAATCTGGTGAGCAACGCCATCAAGTTCACCAGCCAGGGGTTCGTACGCGTCGAGGCTTCTGAAATCAGTCGCGATGGCGATTCGGCAATTCTGGAGTTTTCGGTCAGGGACAGTGGTATCGGTATTCCACGGGAAAAGCAGGGGCTCCTGTTTCAGCCATTTTCCCAGACCGACAGTTCAACGACCCGGGAGTACGGAGGAACGGGGCTGGGCTTGTCGATCGTTCGCCACCTGGCCGAGATGATGGGGGGCGAGGTTGGCGTGGAGAGCGAGTCCGGGCAGGGGGCTCGATTCTGGTTCCGCATCCGTGCCGAAGTGATTGCTGCTGGCGAGGAATGCCGGGAGAGTGCAAGGGATTCGGTTGCTGATTCGCAGAACAGGGTGTCGACCGCCTGGCAGGGGCGGATTCTGGTGGTGGATGACAATCAAGTGAATCGCAAGGTCGCCCAGGCCATGTTGCTCAAGTTGGGCATCCAGGCCGATGCGGTCGAGAATGGCCTTGAGGCGGTGTTGGTGGCCACTTCCACCGCTTCCGAGCGTCCTCTGCTGGTTCTGATGGATGTCCAGATGCCGGTGATGGACGGCCTGGAGGCAACGCGACGAATTCGCGCCTGGGAAAAGGAAAACGCACAGTCCCGCCTGCCGGTCGTGGCACTGACGGCGGGCGCTTTTGCTGAAGATTACGAGCGTTGTGCTGCGGCCGGGATGGACGATTTTCTGGCCAAGCCGATCAATCGCGATGAACTGCTGAAGCTGCTCGGCAAATGGCTGGACCAAGTGCCCGACGCCAGTTAAGGCTTGCCCCCCGCCGGTGAACGGTCTTTGGCTTCCGGCACATTCCGCCCGAAAGTCAGCGTGTAGAAGACATCCAGCGCATTGTCGCTGCCGGCCCGGCCAATGACCGAGATCTGTCGGGTCAGGTTGACAGTCAATTTGACGATGCCTTCGGCCCTGCCCAGCGTCTGCTCGTAGGAAAGCAGGGCGTTCGACGACAGGCGCTTGCCGACGCTGAGAATCTGCTGGCCGGTCGTGCTTGTCGTATTGGCGCTGTTGCCGCCGGCCACCCGGCTGATTTGCTGCCGGCCTCCGGTGTCGCCAATATTGCCCTGGCGAACGCCGAATTCGTCGAAGCCAAAAGTCTTCTTCAGTTGCTGGATGACGTTCCCCGAGTCGTTGCCGAGCAGGCCGCCGGCGGCGGAAAAGAGCAGCGTCGCATCGCCAGCCCCCATCTGTTCGGGGCCATGACCCAGCACCAGCCATGCCAGCTTCTCGGCATCCGGCAGTTCAGGGTCGGAAATCAGTTTGACCACCGGCTTCTGCGCCGTACCGCTGATCTGGACGCCGGGCTCAACCGCCAGGCCCTTGCGCACGGCCCGGACATCCAGCCCCGGATTGTCGAGCAGGCCGTTGAAGTTCAGGATGCCGCGCTCGATTTCCAGTTTCTGGCCATAGGCATCAAAACGTCCGTCCCGGGTGCGGATCGTGCCGCTGGCCCGCGGCAGGTCGCGGCCACTGGCTGTAATCCGGACGTCGCCGACCAGGCGGCTCGACAGGCCGGCACCATTGAACCGAAAATTTCTGCCGAGGTCGGTCGTGATGTCGAGATTGAGTTTCGGGCGCAGCGTGGCAACTACCTTGTCGCTACCGGGGCGCTTGACGATGACGTCGTCGGACAGGCGCGGCGTGCCACCGGGGGCGAGTTGCCAGTAGCCGGCATCCACGGCCAGCTTGCCCTGGGCGCCCAGCGTGCCATTCTGCAAGCTCAGCCGGCCGTTCCCTGAGACGGCTACCCACTGGTCTGGCAACTGATAGGCGCCGAGCCGGTCGAGGTGGAAATCAAGAAAGGCGCTGTCCTGGGCCTGCCCTTTGTCCACGCGCATTTCGCCGGTGACTTCGAGGCGCCCCGGTTGCCTGGTCAAGCCGGCCAGATCGTCACGAGCCTCGAGGCGAAGGGCGCGGGGGAGTGGCTGGAGCAGGCTGTCGAAACCGAGCCGGTTGATGCGCAGCAGGTTGTCGCGGAGCTCGACATCGAGCTCGCCGTTGGCGAGGTTGAGGCCTTGCCCGGGCAGGCGCAGGGCAAGCTTTTCGCCCCGGAAGCGTCCGCTGCTCAGGGGGACTGCCGGGGTGCCGGCCAGTTGCAGCTCGCCGGCGAGACGTCCTTCGCTCTGCCAGCCTTCGCCGATCAGCTCGGCCAGCCAGCCAAGGTCGGCGATGTCGCTCTTCAGGCGGCCTTGCCAGCGCGCCTGCCGGTCGATTGTCCAGGGGCTGCGCATGGCCGCGCTCAGTTCGCCGTTGACCAGGCCGATCCGGCTGCCGCGGACGTTGAGGCTGGCATGCAGTTGCCGGGTGTCTGCTGCCGCCTGCACGGTGGCCTGCCAGTCCAGCGGATCACCGGCCAGGTGTGCCGGGCCGAAGTTCCAGCCGGTGGCGGCGAGCTTGATGGGCGCTGGCGCAGTGAGCCGGAAATTTCTCGAAGGGTCGGTGCTCTTCAGTCCCGCCTCAAGCAGCGCGCCTTGCCAGAAGCTGTTTTCACCCCCCAGCGCACCATCGGCGACCAGTGTCAGCAGGTTCTTGCCGGCCACTTCGCTGGTGGCGTTCAGGCGGTGCGACTGGTTGGTTCCGGTCACCTGGAGATGGGTGGCCTTGAGCAGGCCGGGCTGGTCCGGTGTTTCGATGGTGGCGATATTGATATCCACCAGCAGCGGGGAAGCGGGTTCGCCGCCACCCTCGGTCTTGAGGTTAATGCTGCTGAGACGGGCGCTGCCCGGCAGGCCGATGCGGGCGGCATTCAGGGTGCCGGCGAAGTGGGGTTTCTGGGCACTGCCCGTGAGGTCGAACCTGCCGCTGAGGCCACCCTCCAGTCCGTAGGGGGCGAGTTGTGGGGCATCGACCGCGACGGTCAGGGTGTCGCCCGGCTGACCGTAGGCGCCGAGGGCTGTCAGCCGGTTGGCGCCGGAAACGAGCTGGATGTCGGTCCGCGGGATATGCGGCCAGGCGATGCTGACCTGGCCTTTGCCAGCCAGCGGCTGGCCGGCCAGACGACTGTCCTGCAGCGTGAAACCGGCCTCGACCAGAGGTTGCGGGGCGAGTCGGCCAGTCGCCTTGAGGCTGGCGTTGATCTGGGCAGCTGGCAATTTGGCGAAACGGCTTGGGTCGAAACGCTGCAACTCGCCTTCCAGCGTGAAGTTGCGCGGCAGCTTGAGGTCAAGTTCGCCGTGGGCGCTCAGGCGGGCATCGCTGGCAGAGAGCTGCAGTTGCGCCAGGTCGATCCGGCCATTGGCGTGGCTGGCGTCAGCCAGCAGGCTGAAGGTCTGGTCCTTCAGTTCGATTTTCAGCGCCTGATGATCGGCGCCCAGCGTCGTCGAGATCGGCCCGTTCAGTCGGGTGGGGCGCAGCACCGAGGCGATCCGGGAGGCATCCAGCCGGCTGGCGGTCATGGCCAGTTTCAGCGTGCCGTCTTGCCATTCGCCGGAGCCGGTCAGTTCACCATTGCCGGGCAGGCTGGCATGCAGGCTGGAGAAGCGGGCTTTGCTGTCTTGCCAGTCGACCGTACCGGCCAGGGTGCTCAAGGGCAGTTGCTGGCGGTCAAGCGGGCCGGGCTGGTGGTTGGTCAGGCCGAAGCTGCCGATAATGCCGGTCGCTTGTGGCTGGATGTCGGTCGTGATGCTGAGCCGGGCCTTCGGTGCGCCGACCAGCCAGATGGCCGGGTCGATGTCTTCGAGCAGGATGCGGGCGCTGGCAAAGGCCGCATCGGCGAACGGCGTCAGCACGAGATCGGCGTGACCGGCGACACCTTGGGTGGCGACGGCGGCGAGGGCGAGGCGCTCAAGCGGGCCCTGGGCGGTGATCGACATCGCCAGCGGCCGCTGCTCGAGCTGGCCGGAGATATCTGCGCTGCCTTCAAGCGGGAACGGAGCGGCGCCGTCCAGGGTGGCGCGGCCGGTCACGGCAATGTCGGCGCTTTTTGCACGGAAATCTTCAAGCTGGTGGTGGCGGCCGTCGCTGCTGAAACGGGCGGCGAGATCGCTGCCGGTCAGCGTGTCGCCGTAGGCGAAACGAGCAATGGCCAGTTTTTGTATCTCGACACCGATCGGCAACTGGAGGTCGGCTGGTACCGGCGTCGGAGTGCTGCTTGGCTGGCTGGTGATCTGAAGGCCGGCTACGTCGAGTTCGGCGATCAGCAGCGTGCCACGCAGCAAGGCCGAGGGCGACCAGTCGAAGTGGACCTGGATTGCTTCAATATGCAGATTGGAGCTGGTCCAGCGCAGCTGATCGAAATCCAGCGGCCCGCTCAGCCGGCCGCTGGCTCGTTCGATCTGCAACTGGCCCCCGGTCATGCTGCTTGCCAGGCGGATGGTCGCTTGCAGCCCGCTTTCGCTGGTGGTCAGCCAGGCGGTGGCGCCGATCAGGGCGACGGTGCTGGCGATGAGGAGCGTGCGGCGCAGCATGTCAGAAAGGAATGGCCAGCGAGAAATGCAGTTGTACCTGGCGGGTTCGTTCGCCATAGGCGAGATCGACGCCGATCGGTCCTGCCGGGCTGCGCCAGCGGGCGCCGATGCCGTAGCCGATGGCAAGCCGGATATCCTGCAGGGAATCAACTGCATCGCCGGCATCGATGAAGGCGGCAACACCCCACGCCTCGTCCAGCCAGTGCGTCACTTCGGCACTTGCAATGCCGAGGTAGCGGCCGCCAACCGTGGCATTGCCTTCCTTGATGCCCAGGCTCTGGTAGGCATAGCCGCGCACAGAGCTGGCGCCGCCGGTACGGAACAGGTAATCCTGCGGGATGCGTTGCCGGGAATCGGCCAGTGTGTAGCCGATTTCGCCGCGCAGGGTCAGCGTATCGACGCGACCGAGCGGGATGTAGTGCTGGAAGCGGGCATGGAAACGAACAAAGTTCTGGTCGGAGAGGGCGGCTTTCGAACCACCGCCGATCTGTCCCTGCAGCACGGTGCCGTTTCGCGGTTCGATCAGGCTGTCGACATGACGCCAGGTCCACATGCCGTTGGGGACCAGCGCCCGGCTGGTGACCGGCGAAGCGCCATCCGGATCGCGTTTTTCGTTCTGCCAGTTGAGCGACAGTCGTTGCTCGACGCTGCCGCGCTGCTGGATGGTTTGCGCGCCAACGGCGTAGCGCTCGGTCTTCAGATTCTGGATGTCGGTGGCTTCGGCCATCACCCCGAAGCTGTGCCGGCGATTGCGCTCGTCCGGTGGCAGGAAAACGTCGGCGTAGGCGGTCTGCCGCTTCTGTTCCAGGCGCAGGCCAGTGTCCAGTTCCCAAGCGTGACCGAGCAGATTGGGCGTGTGGTAATTGAATTCGACCCGGGCGCCGGTGTTGGAACTGGCACCGGCACCAAAGGATACGCGGTGGGGCGAGCGCTCGCGGACGCGGACCAATATGGGCGCGGTGGCCGTGCCGTCATCTTCTATTACGGCGGCCTCCCGGTCGAGCCCGGTCTGCACCGAGGCGAAATAGGGGGTCGATTGAAGGGTCGTCTGCAGGGCGTTGAGTTTGTCCTGACTGTAGGGCTGGCCGGGCTGAACGATGCGGTTGTAGCGTGCGATCAGGTCGGAAGAGTAGTTCTGCAGCCCCTCGACCCGCAATGGGCCGAAGCGATAGCGTGGGCCGGCATCGTAGTGGACGCGCAGGTCGGCGTGCCGGGTTTCCGTATCGATGCTCGCCTCGCTGTCGAGTAATCGGGCATCGGCGTGTTCGACGGCGAGCAGGCGGGAGAGGATCTGCTGCTTGGCCGTGTTCCAGTCCTCCTGACGAAACGGCTGGCCGACCGGCAGGGACCAGTCGTCGACCAGTTCTTTCCGGGCGCCCGCCTCAACCGGGCCATCGATTTGCAAATCGAGGCTGTTGATGGTGGTACGCAGACCGGGGTCGAGGGTCAGCATTAGACCATCGCCCTGCGTGGCAAATTCGAAGAGCGGTGAGAAGTAACCCTCGGTGGCGAGAATCTCGCTGAGCAAGCCTTGCAGTTTGCTTGGGCTGCCTGCTTCGTCCGGCAGATAAGGGGCGAGCAATTTGGCGATCTCATCAGGCGCCTGCAGCTCAAGCTCGCCGGCAGCGAGCGGCTGGGCGAGGCAAAGCAGCAACAGGAGAGGCAGGCGGCGGGCAATCACCCCGTCATCTTACGCGTCAGCGCTGACTTGGCGTGGGGGCAGGACGAAACTGCGTGGTTGCTGGCGGAGTCGTTGCCAAAGGGCGCTGAGCAAGGGGCCGCCATGTTCGAACTGGATGCTGCGGGCGCGCATGGCGGTACGCAGGGCCAGCGTGAAGCTGACGGCCAGGTTGGTAAAGCCGATGGCCGCAACCCCGAAGGCGGCCCAGGCGATGGCCTTGAGCGGCAGTTCGAACTGGAAGCCGGTCAGCGCGTAGCCGAGGTTGGCCGAGGCGAAGGCGATGTGCCGGATATCGAGCGGCAGACCGAGGATGGTGCCGATGACGCCGGTCGAACCGAGCATGCAGCCGAACAGGAAATTGCCCATGATGCCGCCCAGCCGTTCCTGGATGTAGTTGCCGATGCGGCCCGCCCGGTCCTGGCCGAATAACGCCTGCAGCCAGCGCAGGCGGGCAATGCGCGGGCCAATGTCGGCATAGGCCGCACGGTTGTCGAAATAGCCGGTGATCAGGCCGGACAGGAAGAGGTAGAAGCCGGCGATGGCGGCATGCGGCAGGGCCCAGGACAACGGGTCGAGGTCGGCAATCAGGTGGGCGCCCTTGTCGACGGTGATCGGCGGCATGTCGACCAGAAAACCCAGGCCGAGGCCGACTGCGATGGCGACCGGCAGGGCGACCATGACATTGCCGGCAATGGCCGCCAGCTGGCTTCGGCTGACCGCAGCGATGACGTCGACCAGTCTTTCGAGATCGGCGCTGCGGGTCAGTTTCAGGTCGCCGAGCAGGCTGGCCAGCGTTTGCGCCGTCATGGCCGGCTGTTTGGTGGCGACGGTCATGCCGAGCAGGAAGATCGTCACGAAGCCCAGCCCGTAGATCATGCTGAACATGAAGGCTTCACCGAACAGGGGCGCATGCAGCGCGGCGGCCTTGATCTTGAGCAGCGCCATCAGACTGATCAGCACCCCGGCCCCAGCCGCCGAGCGCCACATCCGGCCATAATCGGCGGGGGTGTCGCAGATGTAATGTTCACCGGAACGGGCGGCATTTTCGGTGACGCGCACGGCCAGCAAATGCGACAACTGGGCGATGTAGAAACGCAGGCTGTTGCGGCGGTTTTCGGCGAGAAAAGCGGCGTGGGCAAATTCCGCCCAGGACTGGATGGCTTCGCCTCTTGCCGTCGCCTGTTGTCCGGTGGTCAGGATGGCGGCGAGATCGCACAGGCGCTCAAGGCTTTGCTCGCTGCGCGTCAGCAGATACGACAGATGCAGGCTCGTTCCGACAGTGAGTGCCCGCTTTCTGATCCGTTGCAGGGTGTCCCGGCATTGGGCGGCGATGACCAGCAATTGGCTGCCGTCATCCGGGGTTTGTTCGGGATCGTTCAGCGCCGCCCGGAAGGCATTGACGAAATCCAGTGCCTCGGCCGACAGCGCGACAAAGCGCGGTGTGTCGTCGTCGAAATTGGGCGAAGCGCGCATCAGCTCGCTTTCAACGCCCAGGCCGCTGACCCGGTGGGCGAGTAGCAGCACGGCGTCGAGCATCTGCTCCTGGATGCTGCGCCAGTCGATGCTGCGCAATTCTTCGGCCGGTGCGATCAGTTCCCAGAAACGTTGCGAAGATTCAGGCGGGATTTCTTCCAGCCAGCGCCAGTCGCTGGCCCGGTCGTAGATAACGTGCAGGCAGTCCTTGAGTCGTCTTTCATCGGGGACTTCCGGCAGCAGGCGGCTGCCCAGAATGCGCCACCATTCCGAGAAAAAACCGGTGCCGGGCAGGATGCCGCTGTCAGTAAAAAAGGTAACCAGGCGGCGAGTGGCAATGAAATGCACGATGTGGCTGCGAAAGGCCGTTCGCAAACTGTCGTCCGCTTCCAGTCGCTCGAACATCGCCTGATAGCGTTCCGGGGCGGCGTGGTCGCCCCGATTCTGCGGACGCAGGACAGCAACCAGCTGACGGGTCAGTTCCAGCGTGTCGGCATCGGCGTCGCGGTAGCGGTCAAGCGCATTGGCGATCGGGTCGCCGGGGGGATTGGGTTTGCCGAGAAACCAGTAAAGGCAGGCGCGCAGTTTTTTGATCATTTTATGGGTGCCATGGCGAGACTGTCATGTCGTCGGACGAGCCATCTTACTTGAGATAAAGTCTATTCGATGTATGTGACAAGTGGTTGAAGTGTGACTATTCGTAATAGAATCGGGGGGTGTCTGAATTGCTGCATCCATCCAAATTATTTACCGGGACTGCTGAATATGAATATCCTCAAGAAATCTCTGGTACTGGCCCTGCTGGCCGGCATCGGCTTCTCTGCTGTTGCGCAAGAGCGCGTTTACCTGATCGACCAGCGTGACGTCGTCGCCA
>Ga0316605_10000110_pt1 | contig 81024 bp, 68 predicted proteins | sample OWC_soil_day20_n_FD_207666 | JGI IMG/M metagenome (GOLD analysis project Ga0316605, IMG submission 207666) | Wetland soil microbial communities from Old Woman Creek delta, Ohio, United States - OWC_soil_day20_noCT | ecosystem: Environmental > Terrestrial > Soil > Wetlands | place: USA: Ohio...
AGACCATCGACAATGACCTCGGCGGCACCGACTGCGCGCCGGGTTTCGGTTCCGTCGCCAAATACCTGGCCACCTCGATTCGCGAAGTCGCCCTCGATGTGCAGGCGATGGAAGAAACCACCAAGGTTTTCGTCCTCGAAGTCATGGGACGTCACGCCGGCTGGCTACCCTTGGCGTGCGGCATGGCCGCCGAGGGGCCGGACGATGCACCCCACATCCTGCTGTTGCCGGAAATTCCCTTCAATGAGGAACGCTTTCTGTTGCGGGTCAAGGAAACCATTGCCCGCGTCGGTCATTGCATCATCGTGGTTTCCGAGGGCATCAAGACGGTGGACGGGGTGTTCTATTCGGAACAGCAGAAATCCGAGACCTACGGCTTCGAGCAGTTGGGCGGCGCCGGTCCGCGCATCGCAGACCTGATTCGCGCCAAACTTGGCGTCAAATGTCACTGGGCGGTGGCCGACTACCTGCAACGGGCGGCCCGTCACCTGGCGTCCAAGACCGACGTCAAGCAAGCCTATGCGGTCGGTCGGGCAGCGGTGGGCATGGCCCTGTCGGGTGAAACCGGCGTCATGCCGGGTATCGTTCGCGTCAGTGACGATCCGTACATCTGGCGTATTGATGCCGTGCCCCTGGAGGGCATCGCCGACATCGAGAAGCATCCGCCGCTGGAGTATGTGTCCGCCGATGGTTTTGGCATTACCGAGGCTTTCCGCCAGTACATGCGGCCCCTCATCGAGGGTGAAGACTACCCGCCATACAAGGGCGGCCTGCCGGATTTCGCTCGTCTCAAGAACACGCTTGTGGAGAAAAAGCTGCCAGAGTTTCAGTTGTAGTCGTTAGTACCTTTTCGTTTCATTCAACCGAAGAACAGGAGGGAGTTAATGTCATCAGGTCTGATGCTCGCGCTGGCTGGAGCGGTGCTCGCGGTGCTTTACGGCGCCTTCATGAGCAAGTGGATTCTTTCGCTGCCGGCGGGTAATGCCCGCATGCAGGAGATCGCCAAGGCGATTCAGGAAGGGGCCTCCGCTTATCTCAGTAAGCAATACAAGACGATTGGTTTTGTCGGTGCAGTGCTGTTTGTGGTGATCTGGATTGCCCTCGGCAAGCTGATGGCGATTGGCTTCCTGATCGGCGCGGCCTTGTCCGGTGCCACCGGTTTCATTGGCATGAATGTTTCTGTTCGCGCCAATGTCCGCACCGCCGAGGCCGCCCGCAACGGTATCGCGGCGGCGCTGGATGTCGCCTTCAAGGGCGGCGCCATTACCGGCATGCTGGTGGTGGGTCTGGGTCTGCTCGGTGTTGCCGGCTACTACGCGGTGCTCAAGAGCGGCGGCGGCGATCTTACCCATGTCGTGGAGCCTCTGGTGGGCCTAGCCTTCGGCGGTTCGCTGATTTCCATTTTCGCCCGTCTTGGCGGCGGCATCTTCACCAAGGGCGCTGACGTCGGCGCCGACCTGGTAGGCAAGGTGGAAGCCGGCATCCCCGAGGATGACCCGCGCAACCCGGCCGTTATCGCCGACAACGTCGGTGATAACGTCGGTGACTGCGCCGGGATGGCGGCCGACTTGTTCGAGACCTATGCGGTGACCGTGGTGGCTACCATGGTGCTGGGGGCGATGATGCTCAAAGGCGTTCCCGGTGCATCAGACAATCTGGTGATCTATCCCCTGGTGCTCGGTGCGGTGTCCATCGTTGCTTCCATCATCGGCTGCTTCTTCGTCAAAGCCAACGACGGCGGCAAGATCATGAACGCCCTCTACCGCGGTCTTGCCGTGGCAGGTGTGCTGGCTCTCGCCGCCTTCTATCCGGTGACCACCTGGCTGCTGCCGGATGGCGTGGTGGGTCTGGATGGCAAGACCTACGGCGCGATGGCGATCTTTGGCGCGGCCACCGTCGGTCTGGTCCTGACGGCGGCCCTGGTCTGGATTACCGAGTACTACACGGGCACGGATTTCGCGCCGGTGAAGCACGTCGCTTCCGCCTGCCAGACAGGTCATGCCACCAATATCATCGCCGGTATCGGCGTCTCGATGAAGGCTACGGCGCTTCCGGTGCTGTCCGTGTGTGCCGCGATTCTGCTGACCTACCAGTTGGCGGGTCTCTACGGCATCGCTGTGGCGGCCACCTCGATGTTGTCCATGACCGGCATCATCGTCGCCCTCGACGCCTACGGCCCGATCACCGACAACGCCGGTGGTATCGCCGAAATGGCGGAACTGCCGAAGGAAGTTCGTGCCGTTACCGATCCGCTGGATGCCGTTGGCAACACCACCAAGGCGGTGACCAAGGGCTACGCCATCGGTTCCGCCGGTCTCGCTGCCCTGGTTCTGTTCGCCGACTACACCCACGCTCTGGAAACCAAGCTGGGCAAGGTGACGGCTTTTGACCTGTCCGATCCGCTGGTGATCGTTGGCCTCTTCATCGGCGGCCTGATTCCCTACCTGTTCGGCGCCATGGCCATGGAAGCGGTGGGACGTGCTGCCGGCGCCGTGGTGGTGGAAGTGCGTCGGCAGTTCAAGGAAATCCCCGGCATCATGGAAGGCACCGCCAAGCCCGATTACTCCCGTGCGGTGGGCATGCTGACCACGGCCGCCATCAAGGAGATGATTGTTCCCTCCCTGTTGCCGGTACTGGTTCCCGTGGTGGTGGGTGTGACTCTCGGCGCCAAAGCCCTGGGCGGTCTGCTGATGGGCACCATCATCACCGGCCTGTTCGTCGCCATTTCCATGACGACCGGCGGCGGCGCCTGGGATAACGCCAAGAAGTACATTGAAGACGGTCACTTCGGCGGCAAGGGTTCCGACGCCCACAAGGCGGCGGTAACCGGCGACACTGTCGGCGACCCCTACAAGGACACGGCGGGTCCGGCGGTGAATCCTCTGATTAAGATCATCAACATCGTTGCGCTGATGATCGTGCCTCTGGTGGCCTGATAGTTTTCTTTCAGTAGCACACAAAGGGCGTCCTGCGGGGCGCCCTTTGTGCTTTCAGGATACGGTGCGTCGTTTGAAGTCCCGCAGGCGGAAGCCGAGCAGGGCGAGGGTGGCGAAATAGCCGCCGATGCCGATGCCGACGAGGGCGGCAAGGTGCAAGACTTTGTCGCGGGAGCTTTGGGCCAGCCAGGAGGCGTCGCTACCGGTAGCAAACCACAGGATCGTGGCGAGGACCGCCAGGGCAACGCCTAGTTTGGCGAGGAAGCGTCCCCAGCCGGCCTGGGGCTGGTACACGCCGCTGCGGCGCAGGCCGAACCAGAGCAGACCGGCATTCAGGCAGGCGGCGAGACCAATGGAGAGGGCGAGGCCGGCATGGGCTAGGGGCGTGACAAGCAGGAACAGCGCGTTCATGGCCTGGGTGGCGGTCAGGGTCAACAGAGCAATCTTTACCGGCGTTTTGATGTTCTGTCGTGCGTAGTAGCCGGGAGCCAGCACCTTGACCAGAATCATGCCGGTCAGGCCGACGCTGTAGGCCATCAGGGCATTGCGCGTTTGCAGAACGTCGTTTTCGGCAAAGGCGCCATGCTGGAACAGGGTCGAAAGCAGCGGCACAGCCAACAGGGCCAGGGCCAGGGCGGCAGGCAGGGTCAGCAACAGGGTCAGGCGCAATCCCCAGTCGAGGAGGGCGGAAAACTCCTCGTCCTGAGCGTTGGCGTGGGCCTTGGAGAGGGATGGCAGAAGAATGGTGCCGAGGGCGGCGCCAAGCAAACCGGCGGGAAATTCCATCAGGCGGTCGGCGTAGTAGAGCCAGGACACACTGCCGTCGGGCAGGAAGGAGGCGAAGATGGTGTTGAGCACCAGGGAAATCTGCGACACGGAAACGCCCAGTACGGCCGGGGCCATGAGCTTCAGAATGCGCTTGACGCCCTCGTCCCGGGGCTGGAAATCAAAGCGTGGCAGCATACCCAGGCGCTTCAGGGCCGGCAGTTGGATGCCCAGTTGCAGCATGCCGCCGAGGAATACGGCCCAGGCCAGGGCAATCACGGGTTGTTCAAACCGGGGTGCCAGCAGCAGGGCGCCAGCGATCATTGCCAGATTGAGCATCACTGGAGTGAAGGCGGGCAGGGCGAAGCGGCTCCAGGTATTGAGGATGGCCGAGGACAGGGCCACCAGAGACATGAACAGGATGTAGGGGAAGGTGATCCGGGTCATCGCCACGGTGAGGTCGAACTTGGCGGCATCGGCGGCGAATCCGGGGGCTGTGAGGTAAATCAGCATCGGCGCAGCAATGACGCCAAGGGCTGAAACGACGACCAGAACCCAAAACAGGACGCTGGCGACCCGGTCCACCAGGTGTTTGGTCTCGACATCGCCCTTGCGATGGCGGTATTCGGCCAGAATCGGCACGAAGGCCTGGGAAAAGGCGCCCTCGGCAAAGAGGCGCCGCAGCAGGTTGGGCAGGCGGAAGGCGACGAAGAAGGCGTCGGTGGCAAGGCCGGCGCCAAAGGCATGGGCGATGACAAAATCGCGCACAAAACCAAGGATGCGCGAGAGCAGGGTCATGCCACTGACGGTGGCGAGGGAACGGAGTAGATTCACGCCCGGCATGTTAGCTTGCCGCAGCAGAAAAAACGCCTTGCAAAGAGGAATTAAAGTTCATATAATTCTGGGCTTTCCAGCAAGCCCACGGAATTTCGATTATGGCCAATAGCGCCCAAGCCCGCAAACGCGCCCGTCAAGCTACCAAGCAGCGCGCCCACAACATGAGTCAGCGTTCCACCCTGCGCACCGCCATCAAGAAGGTGCGCAAGGCTGTGGAAGCCGGCGACAAGGCAGCCGCCCAGGCGGTGTTCAAGGAGTCCCAGTGCGTTATCGACTCCCTGGCCGACAAGAACGTCATGCACAAGAATGCTGCGGCTCGTAATAAGAGCCGGCTCTCCGCCGCCATCAAGGCGATGTAAGCAGTCAGCGTTCATTGCAAACAGAAGGGCCGCACATGTGCGGCCCTTTTTGCATTTCTGCTTCCGGGAATCAAACTCAGGTGGGTGACCAGGGGCCGACCTTGAGTTTGTTATCTTTGGCGAAATTCACCAGAAAGCTGTAGGCCATAGGTTCGATGTCCCGGATCCGGGCATCGACGAATACGCACTTTTCCCGCTCATGGGTGCTCGGTTGGACATAGGGCGAATACGCCATGCGCCGTTCGGCGCCGAACACCGACATGACGCCGCACAAGCGTTCGGCCCAGTCGCTGGGGCGGAAGCGCTGCCCCTCTTCGGTGAGGCCAATGATGACAAAACTCTCTACTTGCAAGACAGACATGAATTTGAGGCGCGTCAGGGTAAGAAGCGCCTGAGTGGGGAGTCGGGGTAGGCGACAACAGATATATGTATTATATCAAAAGTGAATTCTATCTCGTTGCCCGGAACCAGAATCCTCGTAATTCCCCATGTCCCTTGGGCTGGGCCGTAGAAACTCCTCCGTAACCCCCATCGTTGTGTCGGCGCAACGAAAAATTCCAATGATGATAGAGAGATAGATTGATTTCGTAGAAATGAGGTCATATACTTGGCCAATCTTAATGATCAGAAAGGGCTTTTTATGCAAGCCCCGCTCATCACCAAATTTGGCTTCCGCATCCGCACACGGGTCGGCTTGGTTGTTGACCATTTGATGATCCATGGTCGCGACGAAGACGAAGCCAAGCGCAAGCTGCGGCAGATGTACCGCGATTGCGAAGTGCTGGAGTGTGTGTGTCATCGAGGCGGCATGCGCATGCCGATGATGACCAGTTACGAGGATGTGGTTAACCTGATTACCCGCTGAGGGTTCAGGTTGGCAGGCCTGCCACCAAGGCAGATGCCGACGGCTTACAGGAAGTCGGCGGCCGCGAGTTCTTCGCAAAGGTCCGAATAGTCCTTCGCTCCCCGACTGCTTGCGCTATGGCTGAAAATGTCCCGATTCAGGGAGGGCGATTCGGCAATAGCGACATTTTCCGAAATTACCGTTTCGCAGAGTTCGTCGCCAAAATGCTCGCGCATGCGGGTCTGGATTTCAAAACTCATGCGGCGGCGGCGGTCAAAGCGGGTCAGCAGATAGCGACGCGGCAGCCGTTTCTTCATTACCGGTTCTAGGGCGCGCAGGGTGTGTTCAAGCTGCATCGCGCCACGCATGGAAAGAAAGTCTGAAGACACCGGCACCAGCATGTGACGGGCGGCAAAGATGGCATTGAGGGAGAGAACGCCAAGGAACGGGCAGCAGTCGATCAGCGTGGTTTCGGCGTCGACGGTATCCAGGCTGGCAAGGCCACTGTTGAGGCGGTTCAGTACATTGGGGCCCTTGCCGAAAACCGAGTCCACTTTGATGAGTTCCGCATGGGCCGGCAGGAAGCGGCCGATATTCGCCCAGTCCAGCAGCAGATCCCCCAGCGGTGTGCCGTCCTGATAGAAGGCGTAGATGCTTTTGCTCGATTCCGACGGGGCGAGACCGAATACCGAGGTGAGGTGCGCCTGGGGGTCCAGATCGACCAGGAGGACGCGGCGCTGGCGTCGCGCCAAAGCGGCGGCCAGATTGAGGGCGGTGGTTGTCTTGCCAACGCCCCCCTTCTGGTTGAAAACGGCGATCCTCAGCTGATCTCCCACCTCATCTCCCATTCTTCGGGGTCCAAGCCCCTTTGTGATCTGTCGAACGATTTAGTCGTTCGATTCAGGCTGGTATAATAGCTCCTCCACAAGAAAGCACGGCGGCCGCCACGGTTCCATGGCATTTGGGTCGCCGTCTTTGTTTTTTTTGCGAGGGGTTTCCCCATGCCGCACTTGATGAACACCTATTCGAGGCAGCCTGTTGCCTTTACCCATGGCCAAGGCTGTCATTTGTTTGACGAGCAGGGCCGGCGTTATCTGGATGGATTGGCGGGTATTGCCGTCAATACCCTCGGTCATGCCCACCCCAGCTTCGTCAAGGCGCTGGCGGAGCAGGCGGGGCGCCTGATTCATACCTCCAATATTTACCGTGTGCGTGAGCAGGAAATGCTTTCCGACCGCCTTGCGTCCCTGGCGGCGATGGATGAGGTGTTTTTCTGCAATTCCGGCTGTGAGGCCAATGAAGCCGCGATCAAGCTGGCGCGGCTGTTCGGTCATGGCAAGGGCGTCGATAATCCGGCCATTATCGTCATGGAGCATGCGTTCCATGGCCGCACCCTGGCTACCCTCTCCGCTACCGGCAACCGCAAGGTACAGGCTGGCTTTGAGCCCTTGGTGAGCGGCTTCGTGCGTGTCCCCTTCGACGACCTGCATGCCGTCGAACAGGTGGCCGCCCACAACCCGAATGTCGTCGCCGTGCTGTTCGAGCCGATTCAGGGCGAAGGCGGCATCAATATCGCCCACGCCGATTACATGCGTGCCTTGCGTCGCATCTGCGACGACAAGGGCTGGCTGTTCATGGTTGATGAAGTCCAGTGCGGCATCGCCCGCACCGGCGTTTGGTTCGCCCACCAGCATGCGGGCATCAAGCCTGACGTGATGACCCTGGCCAAGGGGCTGGGCTCCGGTGTGCCGATCGGCGCCTGCCTGGCGGCGGGCAAGGCGACCGGCGTGTTCAAGCCCGGCAACCACGGCTCCACTTTCGGTGGCAATCCGTTGGCTAGCGTGGCGGCGCTGACCACCCTGGAGGTGATTGAGCGCGAAGGACTGATGGCCAATGCCGCCCGTCTGGGCGCCCTGATGCGCGCCCGGTTCCAGGAGCGCCTCGACGGCGTTGCTGGTGTCGTCAATGTACGTGGTGACGGTCTGATGATGGGTATTGAACTGGATCGCCCCTGCGGTGAACTGGTCGCCAAGGGGCTTGCCGCCGGTTTGCTGATTAACGTCACCGCCGAGAAAGTGATCCGTCTGTTGCCGGCGTTGGTGATGTCCGATCAGGAAGCGGACGAACTGGTGAGCGGCGTGACGGCGCTGATCCGCGAGTTTCTGGGGGCCTGACATGACGATGCGTCACTTCCTGCAACTCAAAGACTTGAGTCGCGAAGAACTAGATCACATTTTTACCCGCACCCGCTGGATCAAGGAGCGCTTCAAGCGCTATGAGCGCTACTGGCCGCTCCAGGATCGCACTCTGGTGATGATTTTCGAGAAGGCGTCCACGCGTACCCGTCTTTCCTTCGAGGCCGGCATGCAGCAACTGGGCGGCTCGGCGATTTATCTCAATACGCGGGATTCCCAACTCGGGCGCGGTGAGCCGGTGGAAGATGCGGCCCAGGTGATTTCGCGCATGAGCGACATCGTCATGATCCGCACCTTCGAGCAGGAGATCATTGAGCGCTTCGCCGCCAATTCGCGGGTGCCGGTCATCAACGGCCTCACCAATGAATACCATCCCTGCCAGATTCTCGCCGACATCTACACCTTCATTGAGCAGCGCGGCCCGATACAGGGCAAGACCGTGGCCTGGATCGGCGACTCCAACAATGTCTGCAATACCTGGCTCCAGGCCGCCGAAGTGTTCGACTTCAATGTCCATGTGTCGACGCCGCCGGGCTACGAGGTGGAACCGGAGCGGGCTGGCATTTATGGCACCGACCACTTCGAGGAATTTGCCGACCCCATGGATGCGGCCCGCGATGCCGATCTGGTGACCACCGACGTTTGGACCTCCATGGGCTTCGAGGCCGAGAACGAGGAGCGCTTGCGTGACTTCGCCGATTGGTGCGTCGATGGCGACATGATGAAGGCGGCGCGGCCGAATGCAGTGTTCATGCACTGCCTGCCGGCGCACCGGGGCGAGGAAGTGACCGCCGAAGTGATCGACGGTCCCCAGTCCGTGGTGTGGGACGAGGCGGAGAATCGCCTCCATGTGCAAAAGGCGCTGATGGAATTTCTGCTGTTGGGCAAGGTTAAAACGGAGTGAATCAGATGAGCGACATCAAGAAAGCAGTGCTGGCCTATTCCGGTGGTCTCGATACCTCCGTCATCCTCAAGTGGTTGCAGGATACCTACCAGTGCGAAGTGGTGACCTTCACCGCCGACCTCGGTCAGGGCGAAGAACTGGAGCCGGCGCGGGCCAAGGCAATTCAGCTCGGCATCAAGCCGAAGAATATTTTCATCGACGACCTGCGCGAAGAGTTCGTGCGTGATTTCGTCTTCCCCATGTTCCGTTGCAACACGGTGTATGAAGGCGAGTACCTGCTCGGCACCTCCATCGCCCGGCCGCTGATCGCCAAGCGCCTGGTGGAAATCGCCCGCAAGACTGGTGCCGAGGCTATTTCCCATGGCGCCACCGGCAAGGGTAACGACCAGGTGCGTTTCGAGCTTGGCGCCTACGCCCTGATGCCCAACGTCAAGATCATCGCCCCCTGGCGTGAGTGGGACCTGCTCTCCCGCGAGAAGCTGATGGCCTATGCCGAGAAGCACGGCATCCCGGTCGAAATGAAGCACAAGAAGGGCGGTTCGCCCTATTCCATGGACGCCAATTTGTTGCACATCTCCTACGAGGGTCGCCATCTCGAAGACCCCGCCGCCGAGGCCGAGGAGTCCATGTGGCGCTGGACCGTGTCGCCCGAAAAGGCGCCCAACAAGGCCGAATACCTGGACCTGGAATTCAAGCAGGGCGATCTGGTGGCCATCAATGGCAAGAAGATGAAGCCCCATGATCTGCTGGCGACTCTGAATCAGCTCGGCGGCAAGCATGGTATCGGCCGCCTTGACTTGGTCGAGAACCGCTATGTCGGCATGAAGTCGCGTGGCTGCTATGAGACCCCCGGTGGCACCATCCTGTTGCGCGCCCACCGCGCCATCGAATCCGTGTGCCTCGACCGCGAAGTCGCCCACCTCAAGGACGACCTGATGCCGCGCTATGCCAGCCTGGTTTACAACGGCTACTGGTGGAGCCCGGAGCGCCGCGCCCTGCAAGCCCTGATCGATCACACCCAGCAGACCGTTAACGGCTGGGTGCGCCTCAAGCTCTACAAAGGTAACGTCATCGTGGTCGGTCGTGACTCCAAGACCGATTCCCTGTTCGATCCCACCATCGCCACCTTCGAGGACGATGCCGGGGCCTACGACCAGCGCGATGCCGCCGGCTTCATCAAGCTCAACGCCTTGCGCATGCGCATCGCCGAGAACGCCCGCGTCAAGCGCGCGACGCCGACTAAATCCGCCAAGGCGGCAAAGGCCAAGAAGAAGTAATGTTCGGTTTCAGCGAAGAGCAGATAGCGGAATGGGGCATGACCTTTGGTCTGAGCGCCTTCATGCTCTATATGCTCTTCATCATCGGCGAACTCGCCTATCGTTCCAAGGCCGGCAAGGTGGGCACCTTCGCCCTCTTCTTTGTGCTTGCCTTCGGTATGGTGGGCTTCATTGCCAAGAGCGTCATCCAGAAAATGTGGGGAATTTGAGTCATGCAATTCGATAGCGTTTCCGTGGTCAAGAAAGCCAATGTCTATTTCGATGGCAAGTGCGTCAGCCACACCGTGCAGTTCGCCGACGGTGGTCGCAAGTCGGTTGGGGTGATCCTGCCTTCCACCCTGACGTTCAATACTGGCGTCCCCGAAATCATGGAGACCGTCGCTGGCGCCTGCCGCTATCGCCTCAAGGGCGAGGACTGGAAAGGTTGCGGCGAAGGGGAGAGCTTCCACGTCCCCGGCAATTCCTCCTTCGACATTGAAGTCGAGGGTGAGCCGTACCACTACGTTTGTCATTTCTGAGCGGAGCCCTGCCATGCCTTCTTTCGATATCAGCTCCGAAGCCGACATGGTGGCGCTCAAGAACGCCATTGACGTGGCGGGTCGCCAAATCGGCAACCGTTATGACTTCAAGGGCACCAGCGCAAAGGTCGAATTGAACGAGAAAGACAAGATCATCACCATCTTTGGTGACTCCGACTTTCAACTCGATCAAGTGAAGGACATCCTCTTTCCGGAAATGGAAAAGAAGGAACGCGAAAGCACCAAGCGCCTGGACGCGGGGGATGTGCAGAGCATCTCCGGCAATAAGGCCAAGCAGGTGCTGACGATCAAGGTTGGCATCGAGTCCGAGCTGGCAAAAAAGATCGTCAAGCTCATCAAGGACAGCAAAGTGAAGGTCCAGGCCAGCATTCAGGGCGACGTGGTGCGTGTTACCGGCGCCAAGCGTGACATTCTTCAGGAAACCATCTCCCTGGTGAAGAAGTCGATTACCGACTTCCCGCTCCAGTACGGCAACTTCCGCGACTGATCTGCGTGTTTACAGGCCGCTGATCCAGCGGCTGTAAAGCGCATCCGAGACGCCGCGCATTGCAGCAATGCGCTCGGTCATGCTCTCGTACATCTGCGCCGGCGTTTGCACCGAGGCCGACGCTGTGGCGCTTTCTTCAGCCCATTGCCGGTTCCAGAGGCGGATCATGGCCTCCGTCATTTCCACATGGCACTGCATACCCAGATGGGGGCCGAGAACGAAGGCCTGGTTGGCGCAATAGCGGCTCTCCAGAATGCGCGTGGCGCCGGCGGGAATCGTGAACGTCTCGCCGTGCCAGTGGAAGGCGTCAAACTCCGTGGCGCCGCCGGTCCAGTCCAGAGCCAGCGGGTCCGTGGCCGTGACTTGCCCCCAACCAATCTCCTTGACTGCATTCTTGCTCACCATTCCGCCCAGCGCCTTGGACATCAATTGACCGCCCAGGCAATGGCCGATCACGGGAATGCCCTTGTCCACGGCGTGACGGATTAGCGAAAGCACGGTGGAAATCCAGGGCAGATTGTCATTGACGCTCATGGGACCGCCCATGAAGCAGAGCCCGGAAAAGGCTGACGCATCGGCCGGCAATGCTTCCCCTTCGTCAATTTTTATCAGCTGCCAGGGCAGGGAGTGAGCATCGAGGAATGTGGCAAAATAGCCTGGCCCTTCGCCGGGGCTATGACGGAAGATGGCAATGGGTTTCATGTGCGGGAGCTTAACAAATATCAAGATAGGTTTTCAGGCCTCGCTGCGGGTTCCTCATCGTTCTTGCGCGGCGCGGAGGATATGACGCGACTGACTTCCGATTACCTGCGCCAATGTTTCTCCCGCGCTCCCATTATCGCCCCTGAAGTCGAGCCCGGTGCTCCAGATGCCGACTTGACGCCCGCTGCCGTGCTGGTGCCGATGGTCCTTCGTCCGACCGGTATCACTGTTCTGCTCACCCAGCGTACCGCCCACCTGCGCGACCATGCGGGTCAGGTGAGCTTTCCCGGTGGCCGCAGCGAGGCCCATGATGCGGATGCGGTAGCGACTGCCTTGCGCGAGGCGGAGGAGGAGGTTGGTCTGGCACCTGCCCAAGTGGAGGTATTGGGCTGCCTGCCGGAATACCGCACCGGTACCGGTTTCTCCGTAACACCGGTGGTGGGGCTGGTGCATCCTCCACTCAATCTGCGTCTCGATGATTTCGAGGTGGCGGAGGTGTTTGAACCGCCACTGGATTTTCTTTTGCACCCCGCTAACCGCCGTCGCGAGAGCATGGACGTGCGTGGAACGAGGCGGGAATACTGGGCCATTCCGTGGGAAGGGTTTTTTATCTGGGGTGCCACGGCGGGAATGCTGGTGAGTCTGGCGCGTTATCTCGGCGTCGAGTCAGAGCTTACTCTGCGATAATGATCCTCTTCATCGCTTCTGCATAAGCAGCTTCCATGACCCTGCTGACCATTATTCTCGCCCTGGTTCTTGAGCAGATTCAGCCTCTCAACGAAGAGAAGGCGGTGCGAGCGCCATTGGCGCGCTATGTAGCGTTTCTCGAATCCCAATTCAACGACGGTGAGCGTACCCATGGCATTGTGGCCTGGCTGGTGGGTGTCGCCCTGCCGTGTTCGTTGATTTTTGTGCTCGACTGGACTCTGGGTTGGTTCAATTCCGCCGCCAGCTTTCTTCTTGGTCTCGGGGTGCTCTATCTCACCACGGGGTTCCGTCACTTCAGTCGTCATTTCACCAGCATCCAGTTGGCTTTGCGCATGGGCGAACTCGACGAGGCGCGTCGCCTGATCGCCGAATGGCGTCATCGCGGTGGCGATCGCCTTGGCTCATCGGAAATCGCGCGTCTGGCGATCGAGGAGGCCTTGCTGTCATCCCATCGTCACGTGTTTGCGCCCTTGTTCTGGTTTGTCGTGCTGGGGCCCGCCGGGGCGGCTTTGTATCGGCTCTCCCAGTACTTCTATGAAATCTGGGGTGGTCGTGAGGCGGAGTTGGGGAATTTCGGCCGCTTTGCGGTGACCGCTTTCGGCTGGATCGACTGGCTGCCTTTGCGTTTCACGGCAACAGCCTTTGCTGTAGTAGGGGATTTCGAGGATGCAATTTATTGTTGGCGTACCCAGGCGGGGCGTTGGCCGGATGCCTCCTCCGGTATACTGTTGTCAAGCGGGGCCGGTGCTCTCGGTGTGCGTCTTGGGGCGCCTTTGGCGGCGCCGGTGATCGAGGCCGATGACCTGGAAAGCCGACCCGAACTTGGACTCGGCGAAGAGGCCGATGCGGACTTCATGCAGAGTACGATAGGGCTCGTTTGGCGATCCCTGGTGCTGGGTGTGCTGGTGTTATCCCTGCTCACTGTTGCCAGTTGGGTGGGGCATTGATAATTCAAAAGGAGTGATTGAGATGTCTAGCAAAGAGGTTGTTGTTCTCAGTGCAGTCCGTTCCGCCGTTGGCGCCTTCAACGGTTCCCTTAAAGACATGGAGCCCGCCGATCTGGGCGGCGTTGTGGTCAAGGAAGCCATCGCCCGTTCCGGCGTCGATCCCAAGGCCATCACTTTCGCCACCGTCGGCAACTGTATCCCTACCGAAGCCCGTTATGCCTACGTCGCCCGTAATGCCACGATTCAGGGCGGCATGAGCATGGATTCCACCACCTTCGCCGTGAATCGCCTCTGCGGTTCTTCCCAGCAGGCCATCGTTAGTTGCGCCCAGTCCATCCTGCTTGGCGACGCCGACTTCGCTCTCGCCGGCGGCGTGGAAGTCATGTCCCGCGGCGGCTATCTGCTGCCGGCACTGCGCTCCGGCGCCCGCATGGGCGACACCAAGGCCATCGACATGATGGTGGGTGTGCTGACCGACCCGTTCGGCGTTGGTCACATGGGTGTTACCGCCGAGAATCTGGCCGTCAAGTGGGGCATCAGCCGTGAAGAGCAGGATGCCTTCGCGCTCGAATCCCAGAAGCGCGCCGCTGCCGCTCAGGCTGAAGGCCGCTTCAAGGGCCAGATCGTGCCGATCACCTTCCAGACCCGCAAGGGCGACGTGGTGTTCGATGCCGATGAGCATCTGAAGCCTGCTACGACGATGGAAATGCTGGCGAAGATGAAGCCCGCATTCAAGAAAGAAGGTGGCACGGTCACCGCCGGCAACGCTTCTGGCATCAACGACGCTGCCGCTTTCCTGGTGCTGGCCGATGCTGCCAAAGCTGCCGCGGCGGGTCACAAGCCCCTGGCCCGTCTGGTTGCCTATGCCATTCATGGTGTGCCCAACGAACTCATGGGTGAAGGCCCGATCCCGTCCTCCAAGGTTGCCCTGCAAAAGGCGGGTTTGACCCTGGATCAGATGGATGTCATCGAGTCCAACGAAGCCTTCGCTGCCCAGTCCATCGCGGTTGCTCGTGGCCTCGGACTCGACCCGGTCAAGACCAACCCCAACGGCGGTGCCATCGCCATCGGTCACCCGGTGGGTGCTACCGGTGCCGTGATCGTCACCAAGCTGATTCATGAACTGCATCGCTGCGGCGGCCGTTATGGCATGGCCACCATGTGTATCGGCGGCGGTCAGGGCATCACCACCATTTACGAGCGCATCTGATTTCGTAGATAGCCGTACCGAAGCCCGGCGCCCGTAAGGGTTGCCGGGCTTTTTTTCGCCTGCACTTTTTCGCGTGGCCTACTGAAATAGGCTTTAAGACGACGATGGATTGACGCGCGGCGTCAGGTTGGCAGGGGAAAACCATGGAAGCGTCATTGATTTGTTACACGGCGAAGCTATAGTGGGTGAACATGCTATGACGTCCGCAAGGGAGGTGGCGTCCACGCCGATGTCGCCCCGATTTAACGCCTCGCATCATGCATGCGCCTTGTGCCAGCGCCAAAAATTAATTTTCCAATAACACGCTTGTTGAAAGGGATGGATATGAGTAAAGCCAGCATTATCGGTGCGTACAACACCGAGTTCGGCGCCTTTGTCGCCAAAGACAAGGTCACGGGTCTGATGACCGATACCAAGACCTATTACGACTTGTTGATCGAAGCCGGTCGCGGCGCCATTGCCGATGCCGGTCTGGATGCGAAGGACATTGATGCCATCTACGTCGGTTCCTGCTCCCCGGCTTCTTTCGCAAACCAGGAGCACGTGGCTCCCATCGCCGCCGAAATTGACCCGGCTCTGCGCTTCAAGCCCATGACCCGTTGCGAGTGCGCCTGTGCTTCCTCGTCGGTGGCGCTGTACGACGCCATCTATGCCGTCGAGGCTGGTCGCGCCAAGAACGTCCTGGTGATCGGCGTGGAAAAGATGAATCTTCTGCCGACGCCGCAAATGACCCACGTTCTGGCCTGCTGCTCTCACTGGCCGAGCGAGGGCTCCAAGGGCTGGTCGTTCCCCATGTTGTTTGCCGAGTACGCCAAGGGTTACCAGGCCCAATACAAGATCCCGACCGAAGAGTTGGAGAAGATGCTGTGGACGGCGGGCGCCCTGTGCTACAAGAACGGCGCTGAGAACCCTCTCGCCCATGCGAAGAATGGTCCCGCCTCGGTCGAGGCGATCATGAAGCTGAACGAGCTCGACGCCCGCGGCAAGTGCAAGAACATGATGATCGCCGCTCCGCTGCGTCTGCACGATTGCTCTCTGGTGTCGGATGGCGCCGCTGCGCTGGTCATCACCCAGACCGCCAGTGTCAGCAACAAGGCCCGCGCGGTGGAAATCGCCGGTATCGGCCACTCGGTGGAGCGTCTGCCGGAGAACGTGCGACCCAACATGTATGAACTGATGGGTGGCAAGGATGCCGCTGCCAAGGCCTACAAGGAGGCTGGCATCAAGCCTGCCGACATCGACCTGGTGGAAGTGCATGATTGCTTCACCATCAACCAGATTCTCTCCACCGAAGCCTTGGGCCTGTCAGCCGATGGCCGTGCCGGCTACGACTATCTGGATGGCCGCTTCACCCGCGACGACAAGGTGGCGGTGAATTTGTCTGGCGGCTTGAAATCGAAGGGCCACCCGGTGGGCGCGACCGGCGCTTCCATGCACACCCTGATCTACAAGCAACTCATCGGCGAGGCCATTGGCGTCAAGGCGAAGAAGGCCGACATCGGCGTGGCGTTCAACGTTGGCGGCTCCGCTGTCACCAACTGTGTCACGGTGATGCGCAAGCTGTGATCGTCGCCATGTAAAGCGAGAGGATAACGATGAAAACCATTAGCTATAACGACATGGAGTTCGTGCTCGACAAGACCGCCAGCGGCTGGGAAATCACGCGCAAGCAGGCCGGAGGTGCCAGTGCCGTGGTGGCTGCGGGGCTGTTTGCCGATTTGCCGGACGGTGAAGCCGAGGTGCGGGCTGAAGCTCTCGTCAAGACGGTCTTTCCTGTTGGCATCAAGAGCGTCGGGCCGGATGTCGCCCACCCGAACATGGTCGGCGATCTCAAGATTGTCGGCCCCGACGTGAGCCATCCGAACTTCATTTATTGGAACAAGGACAGCACGTCCTTCGCCAAGTAACACATTCAATCAGGGGAACACATTATGGAAATCAAAGGTAGCGTAGTCCTTGTCACCGGGGGCGGTAACGGTATTGGTGAAGCAGTGGCGAAGTATTTCTCCAAGCGCGGCGCGAAAGTGGCGATTGTCGATATGGTGCAGAAGAACATCGACCGCGTCGTCAAGGAAATCAAGGAAGCGGGCGGTGAAGTGATCGGCGTTCAGGCCAATGTCACGAGCGAAGCCGAAACCGCCAAATTCATCAAGGCGACCCTCGAAGCCTTCGGCAAGATCAATGTTGCCGTGGCTTCCGCCGGCATCATTCGCGACGGCACGATGCTGACTCTGGACAAGGAAACCGGCAAGGTCTCGCGCAAGATGGGCCTCGACAAATGGCAGCCGGTGATTGACGTCAATCTGACTGGCACCTTCCTCACCCTGCGCGACGCCGCCGAAGCGATGGTCAATGGCGGCTGGGAAGGCTTGTTGGTGCCGATCTCTTCGGTCAACAAGGTGGGCCAGATCGGTCAGCTCAACTATTCGTCGACCAAGGTTGCCGATGCGTTGATGCCGAAGATCATCATCGGCGAATTCCTCATGCGCGGCATCAAGAACATCCGCTGCGTCGGCATCGCCCCCGGCTACACCGCCACCCCCATGCTGACCGGCATGAACCAGGATGCACTGAAGGCAATTCTCGAAGACGTGCATATTGGCCGCCTGGTGGAGCCCGACGAAATCGCTGCCATGATCGGCCATTGCGTCGAGAACGGCGCCCTCAATGCCACGACCATCGAAATCACCGGTGGCCTGTGCAATTCCAAGGGCATCGCGAAATAGGCGGTTAGTGCGAAATCGCCCGCCATCGGACTGGATGCCGGTGGCGGGTGGCTACTCCGGCTCCGGGCGAGAAATCCCTTTCTTCATGCGTCAGGTCTTTGCTCTGGTGACGTGAATTTCTGCACCGCAGCAGGGCGGTGAATCCCGTTTTGGTGCGCACTTCCAGTGCATCGACGGGAATTTCCCCCTAATTGGGCATTGGCAGCCCGGCATGCTTCGTGCACTTGGTCGTGGGTAGTTCATCACCCGGTATTTGCCCATGAAGTTGCCTTACGATGAAATGTCCGCCGCTGACGGCTCGCGGCGCGCCCATTACGAGCCGTTTTCCCGCTGGCTGGAGTCCACACCGGAAGAGATCATTGCCCGCAAGCGCGAGGAAGCTGATCTCACTTTCCATCGTGTGGGTATTACCTTCGCGGTCTATGGCGAGGACGCCGGCGCCGAGCGTCTGATCCCCTTCGACATCGTGCCGCGCATCATTCCAGCCCATGAATGGAAGGTGCTGGAAGCCGGCCTACGGCAGCGGGTCAAGGCTCTGAACGCCTTCCTGCATGACGTCTACCACGATCAGGAAATTCTCAAGGCGGGCCGCATCCCTGCCGACCATGTGCTGAAGAACGAATTGTTCCGGCGCGAGATGATCGGTGTCAATGTCCCGGGCAACATCTATTGCCACATCGCCGGTGTCGATATCGTGCGCGCCGGGGAGGGCGAGTACTACGTGCTGGAAGACAACTTGCGCACCCCCTCCGGCGTTTCCTACATGCTCGAAGACCGCAAGATGATGATGCGGCTGTTCCCCGAGTTGTTTGCCCAGCAGGCCATTGCGCCGGTGGAGCATTACCCCGACCTGCTGCTCGACAACCTGCGCTCGGTGGCGCCGGCGGGTATTTCTGATCCCACCGTGGTGGTGCTGACCCCGGGCCAGTTCAATAGTGCCTATTTCGAGCATGCCTTCCTGGCCCAGCAGATGGGCGTTGAACTGGTGGATGGTAATGATCTCTTCGTGCGCGAGGGGAGGGTGTTCATGCGCACCACGGCAGGCCCGCGCCGAGTGGATGTGATCTACCGCCGCATCGACGACGACTATCTCGACCCGCTGGCCTTCAAGCCGGATTCCGTGCTCGGGGTGCCGGGGCTGTTCGACGCCTACCGCCGGGGCCATGTGACGCTGGCGAACGCAGTCGGCACCGGTATTGCCGACGACAAGTCGATGTACATCCATGTGCCGGAGATGATCCGCTTCTACTGCGGCGAGGAACCGATCATCGCCAACGTGCCGACGCGCGAACTGCGCAAGCCCGATGATCTGAAATACGTCCTCGACCACCTGTCGGAACTGGTGGTGAAGGAGGTGCATGGCTCCGGCGGCTACGGCATGCTGGTGGGGCCGACGGCAAGCAAGGAAGAGATTCGCCTGTTCCGCGAGAAGATCATTGCCGCACCGGAGAAATATATCGCCCAGCCGACCCTGGCCCTCTCCACCTGCCCGACGTTTGTCGAAAGCGGCGTGGCGCCACGCCATATCGACTTGCGGCCGTTTGTGCTCTCCGGCACTGGCGGCGTGACCATGGTTCCCGGCGGCCTGACTCGGGTTGCTCTCAAGGAAGGTTCCCTGGTGGTGAATTCGTCGCAAGGCGGCGGCACCAAGGACACTTGGATACTAGAAAAATAAGGGGAACCGAGATGCTGTCTTCCACCGCCGATCACCTCTACTGGATGGCCCGCAGCATGGAGCGGGCCGAAAACACGGCGCGCATGCTGGACGTGACCTACCGCATGTCGCTGCTCAAGCATTCCACTCTCGAACCGGCTCAGGAGTGGAGTGCCATTCTTTCCATCAGCGGTCTGCAATACGAGTTTGCCCAGAGCTACCCGGAGATCAACGCCGAGAACGTGATGCGCTTCATGGTCATGGACGAGGATAATCCGGCCTCGATCATCACCAGCCTGCACAATGCCCGCGAGAACGCCCGCGCCGAGCGTGGGATGATCACCTCGGAAATGTGGGAGGTCTTGAACGCCACCTGGATCGAGATGAAGACCAAGCGTGATGCCGGCATTCCTCCCGACGGCATTTCGGCCTTCTTCGACTGGGTCAAGGAGCGCTCCCATCTTTCACGCGGCATCGCCCATGGCACCATGCTACGCGGTGATGCCTTCCGTTTCATTCGTCTCGGCACCTTCTTCGAGCGGGCCGACAACACGGCGCGGATTCTCGACGTCAAGTACCATATCCTGCTGCCCAGTCTCGACGAGGTCGGCGGCGCCGCCGATTACTACCAGTGGGGCGCCCTGCTGCGTTCGGTGTCCGCCTTCGAGGCCTACCGCAAGGTGTACCGCGACGTGATTACGCCGCGTCGGGTGGCGGAACTGCTGATTCTGCGCGCCGACATGCCGCGTTCCCTGCATGCCTGCATCAACGAAGTGAACCGCCTGGTGCAGGAAATCAATGGCTCCCGATCCAGCGAGGTGCAGCGCTTGATCGGCATGCTCCACGCCGAGTTGCGCTTCGGCCGCATCGAGGATGTGATCACCCAAGGCTTGCACGAATATCTCACCAGCGTGGTTTCGCGACTCTACGCCGTCGGCGACCAGGTGAACCGTACCTATTTCTGGCCTAGCGATGACTGAGGTTCCCGAGTCGTTCGCATTGCCTTAATTCCACCGTTACGTTAGGGTTACAGCCCTTTTCCCCATCGAGTTCGACACATGACCTATTGCGCCGGAGTAATGATCGACGCGGGCCTGGTATTGGCCTCCGATTCCCGTACCAACGCGGGGGTGGACAACATTTCCACCTTCCGCAAGATGAAGGTGTTCGAGCGCCCGGGCGAGCGGGTGATCGTCATGGTGAACTCGGGCAACCTGGCGGTAACCCAGGCCACCATCAACCACCTGGAGCAGGCGATACGTCACAACGATGGCGTTTCCCTCCATCTGATGAATGTTTCGTCCATGTGGGAGGTGGCCGAACTGGTCGGCGCCGCCCTGCGCGAGGTGCGGCACCGGGACGGGCCCTACCTGCTGCAGACCAATGTGGACTCCAGCGCCAGTTTCATCATCGGCGGCCAGATCGCCGGCGAGGACCAACGCCTGTTCATGGTCTATTCGGAAGGCAACTTCATCGAGGCGACGGCGGAAACCCCTTACTTCCAGATCGGCGAAACCAAGTACGGCAAGCCGATCCTCGACCGGGTGATTACCGCCGGCACCTCCCTCGACGAGGCGGTCAAGTGCGTACTGGTTTCCTTCGACTCCACCATGCGCTCGAACCTTTCCGTTGGTCTGCCGGTGGACTTGGTCTGCTGTGAGCGCAATAGTCTGTGTGTGGGTCACAGCCGTCGGTTCGACGAGCATGACCCCTACATGAGCAACCTGCGCCAAAAATGGAGCGAGGGTGTGCGTCGTGCCTTTGCTGAATTGCCCAACCTCGACTGGAATTAAGCCGTCCCAACGCTCATGGTGGTGAAAGCCACCCATTGATGATGAAACACGCGAAAAGCAGCATTAAGACCCACCCCCTCCCATCCTCCCCCTCGCGGGGGAGGCTATCAGTTTGCTCGCTGCGCTCGATATATCACCCAGCGCTTATTTTGGTTATCTCACGCTAATGACAATCCGGGTCGCTCTCAATCATCGCACCTATTACCAGTTCGACCGGCCGGTCAAGATCTGGCCCCACGAGATTCGCCTGCGTCCCGCTGCCCATTGCCGTACACCCGTGACCGGCTACTCCCTGCGGGTGGCGCCGGAAGGGCATTTCGTGAACTGGCAGCAGGACGTGTTTGGCAACTGGATCGCCCGCATTGTGTTCCCTGAGCCCGCGGATCGTCTGGAGATTGAGGTGGACCTGGTGGCCGAGATGACGGTCATCAACCCGTTCGACTTTTTTGTCGAGGAAGAGGCGGTTCACTTTCCCTTTGCTTACCCGGATGGTACGGCGCGGGACCTGATTCCCTACCTGGAAACCGGCCCTCAGGGCGAGCAATTCGCCGCCTGGCTGGCAAAGGCGAAGCAGGACGTGCTGCGTGAGGGCATGCGTACCGTCGATGTGCTGGTGGAACTCAACGCCCGTCTGCAACAAGATATTGGCTATGTGGTGCGCATGGAGCCGGGAGTGCAAACGCCGGAAGAAACCCTCAGTCTGGCGCGAGGTTCCTGCCGCGATTCCGCCTGGTTGCTGGTGCATATCCTGCGCCATCTCGGTCTGGCGGCGCGCTTCGTTTCCGGCTATCTGATCCAGCTCACTGCAGACCAGAAGTCCCTCGATGGTCCCAGCGGCCCAGAAAAGGACTTCACCGACCTTCACGCCTGGACGGAGGTGTACGTGCCGGGGGCCGGCTGGATTGGCCTCGACCCCACTTCCGGCCTGATGGCCGGCGAGGGGCATCTGCCGCTGGCCTGCACCGCATCGCCCTCGGCGGCGGCACCGGTGATGGGCGCCACCGGCGTTTGCGAATCCCACCTGGATTTCGCCATGACGGTGACGCGCATCCACGAAGATCCTCGCGTCACCTTGCCGTATTCCGAGTGCCAGTGGCAGACCATTCTCGACCTCGGTCACGCCGTCGATGCCGAATTGAAGAAGCAGGACGTGCGCCTCACCATGGGCGGCGAACCGACCTTCGTTTCCATCGACGACATGGACGGCCCGGAGTGGAATTACACCGCCCTGTCGCCGAAGAAGCGCGAACTGGCGGGCGAACTGCTCAAGCGTCTGCAAGGCCGCTTTGCCCCCGGCAGCCTGCTGCACTTCGGCCAGGGCAAGTGGTATCCGGGCGAACCTCTGCCGCGCTGGGCTCTCGGCTGCTTGTGGCGGCGTGATGGCGAGCCTCTGTGGCGCGACGCGCGCCTGATCGACCATGGCGACCTCCAGGAGAAATGCGTCGCCGCCGACGGCCACCGTTTCATTGTTTCCCTGGCCAGCCAACTGGGTTTGTCGGAACGCTTCGTGATTCCCGCCTTCGAGGACCTCACCCTGGCCCTGGATCAGGAGCAGCGCTGGCCCGACAACTTCAATCCCCTGGAGGCTGATCTTCAGGACGCCGACGAGCGCCGCCGCCTTGCCCGCCTGATGGATCGGGGTCTCGGCGAGGCTACAGGCCATGTGCTGCCCCTCAAGCCGCTGCCGCGCAAGACGAGCAAGAAGGGCGTCGGTCCGGCGGTCGGCTGGCGTTCCAGTCCCTGGCCGCTGCGCCGCGAGTATCTGTACCTGATTCCCGGTGACTCGCCCCTCGGCCTGCGTTTGCCCCTGGCCTCGCTGCCCTGGGTGGCACCGGACGACATGGAGGTGGAATTCGAGCGGGATCCCTTCGAGGAACGCACCGAACTGGCCAGCGCCGGCAAACGCGGCAAGGCGAAGAAGTCAGCGCCGAAGCCGGAATACGACCCCCGCGAGATCATTCATACGGCGCTGGCCGTGGAAGTGCGCGACGGCGTGCTGTATGTCTTCATGCCGCCGGTGCCGCTGCTGGAGGACTGGCTGGAACTGGTCCACGCCATCGAGGACACTGCTGCCCAGCTTGAAACGCCCTTGCGCATCGAGGGCTACGGTCCGCCCACCGACCCGCGCCTGAAAGAATTCAAAATCACTCCGGACCCCGGTGTGATCGAGGTCAACATCCATCCGGCGGCGTCCTGGCCGCAACTCGTGGATCACACCGAAGCCCTTTACGAAGAAGCCCGTCTGGCGCGCCTGGGCACCGAGAAATTCATGCTCGATGGCCGCCACACCGGCACCGGCGGCGGTAACCACATTACCCTCGGTGCGGCGACACCGGCGGACTCGCCCCTGTTGCGCCGCCCCGATGTGCTGAAGAGCCTGATTACCTACTGGCAGAACCATCCGGCCCTGTCCTACCTGTTCTCCGGCCTGTTCATCGGCCCCACCAGCCAGGCGCCACGGGTGGACGAGGCGCGCCACGAAAGCCTCTACGAACTGGAAATCGCTTTCCAGCAGATGGCCGAGCACCTCAAGCCGGGCGAGGAAACCCCCAAGCCCTGGCTGGTGGACCGCTTGCTGCGCAACCTGCTGGTAGACCTCTCCGGCAACACCCATCGCGCCGAATTCTGCGTAGACAAGCTCTATTCCCCCGATGGTCCCGCCGGCCGTCTCGGTCTGCTGGAGTTCCGTGGCTTCGAGATGCCGCCCCATGCGCGCATGAGCTTGTTGCAGATGCTGCTGCTGCGCGCTTTGGTGGCGCGCTTCTGGCGTCAGCCCTATGAGCACGGCCTGATCCGCTGGGGCACCGAACTCCACGATAAATTCATGCTGCCCCATTACGTCGCCGCCGACATGCGCGACGTGGTGCTGGACTTGCAGCGCGCCGGCTATCCCTTCGAGTTCGAGTGGTTCTCGCCCTTCATCGAGTTCCGTTTTCCCCGTTACGGCACCGTGGCCTACCAGGGTATCGAGATCGAACTGCGCCAGGCCATCGAACCCTGGCATGTGCTGGGCGAAGAAGCCTCCAGCAGCGGCACGGCGCGCTATGTGGATTCCAGCGTCGAGCGCTTGCAGGTGGTCGTGCGTCACATGGCCGACAATCGCCATGTGGTGTCCTGCAACGGCCGTCCGTTGCCGCTTTCGCCCACTGGCACCAAGGGCGAGTATGTGGCCGGGGTGCGTTACCGCGCCTGGAGCCCGCCCTCGGCCCTGCATCCCACCATTGGTGTGCATTCGCCGCTGGTGTTCGATCTGGTCGATACCTGGAGCGGCCGTTCCATCGGTGGTTGTACCTACCACGTGGTGCATCCGGGCGGCCGCAACTACGATACCTTCCCTGTCAACGCCAACGAGGCCGAGGCGCGGCGCTTCGCGCGCTTCTGGAATCACGGCCACACGCCGGGCGAACTGCATCTGAAGCGCGAGGGCCGCAATCCCGATTATCCGCGCACCCTCGACTTGCGCCGGGCGCCGGAAGCCTGGATCGAAGACCTGCGCATGCCGGCTGCCGAGCCACAAGCGGCGAAGAAATAATCACTGTCCGTAGACGTGACGACGGGGACACAGTCGAAACTGAGCCCCCGCCGGCTTTTCTTTGGTTACAAGGCTCAAGCAGCCTCGGCATAGGCCTTAAGCGGCCAGTGCAAAACGCTCATCGTTGGCGTTTGTGGATTTGCGCGGATTACGTCCGTCGCCTCTCGGGCCGCCTGCTCGTCTTCTACACCCTGTCGAAGCCAGGTCACCCCCCCAGTGGTGGAGGTGGGCGGAATCGAACCGCCGTCCAGAATGCTTCCAAGTTGCCGGAATTACGACCGTAGAGACATTATGGGGGCGAATCGCGCCGGATTCAATGGCTGTTTAGCAGATGCAGCAAATCCAGCGGCCGCTCGATGATGTGATCGGCCTGCCAATCGGTGATCGGCAGGTTGTCACCGAGGTAGCCATAGGCCGCCGCGATGGAGCGCAGGCCGGCGGCCTGGCCGGCCTGAATGTCGCGCAGATCGTCGCCGACGTAGAGCGCCTCGTCCGGCGCTACCCCAGCCAGGGCGCAGGCATGCAGGACCGGGGCCGGGTGGGGCTTGGGATGGGCGCAGGTGTCGCCGCTGACAAGGCAGGCGGCGCGCTGGGCCAGGCCCAGGCCCGCCATGACAGGCAGCGTGAAGCGGTGGGGCTTGTTGGTGACGATGCCCCAGGCAATCCCGGACTCTTCGAGGGAGGCGAGGAGTTCCGCCATGCCATCGAAAAGCACGGTGTCGACGCAGATGGCAGCGGCGTAGTGCACCAGAAAGCGTTGGGTGACGGCCTCGAATCCCGGATCGCCGGGCCGCAGGCCAAAGCCGACCTCGATCAGGCCGCGCGAGCCTTTGGAAACCTGGGGGCGCAAGGTTTCGTAGGCGGGCGCCGGACGGCCTTCTTCCGCACACAGGCGATGAAGCGCGGCAATCAGGTCCGGCGCCGTATCGGCGAGGGTTCCGTCCAGATCAAAGAGGACGGCGTGGATCGCCATGGCGTCGTGGCTAGTCGCGCCGGGCGCGAAGCAGGTAATTGACGCTGGTGTCCTGGCCGAGGGCGTAGGTCTGGGTCAGCGGGTTGTAGCTCATGCCGATGATTTCCAGCACCGTCAGGCCGGCTTCCCGGCAGTGGCGCGTGAGTTCCGCCGGGCGCAGAAACTTGGCGTAGTCGTGGGTGCCCTTGGGCAGCATGTTGAGGATGTATTCCGCCCCGACCACGGCGAACAGATAGGACTTGGGGTTGCGATTGAGGGTGGAGAAGAACACCTCGCCGCCGGGTTTGACGAGCTGGGCGCAGGCCTTGACGATGCTCGCCGGGTCCGGCACATGCTCGAGCATTTCCAGGCAGGTCACGGCATCGAAGCTGGCAGGGCATTCTGCCGCCAATTCCTCCGCCGCCACCAGGCGGTAATCCACCTTCTGGCCGCTTTCGAGCAGATGCAGACGGGCGACACCGAGGGCCTTTTTCGCGAGGTCGATGCCGGTGACCTGGCTGCCCGCGCTGGCCATGCCTTCGGAGAGCAGTCCGCCGCCGCAGCCGACATCGAGAATACGTTTGCCGGCGAGGCCGATACAGCGGTCGATCCAACCCAGACGCAAAGGGTTGATGTCATGCAGGGGCTTGAACTCGGAGTTCGGGTCCCACCAGCGATGGGCGAGGTCGCCGAACTTGGCGAGTTCCTGGGGACAGGCATTGGTTGTGGTGTTCATGGCTATTCCTGAGAGCAAGAAAAAAGCCCTGCGAGGCAGGGCTTTTCTCGTGGCGCGAAGCGCTCGGCGGATTACTTGGACTTGGTGCCGATAACTTCGATTTCAACGCGGCGATCGGGTTGCAGGCACTCGATAACCTTCTTGCTCTTGCCGCCCTTGCACTGGTCGGCCTTGGTCACCGGCTGCTTCTTGCCCTTGCCTTCGGCGTAGACGCGGTTGGCTTCGATGCCCTTGCTCACCAAGTAGGCCTTGACGGCTTCGGCGCGCTTCTCGGACAGCTTCTGGTTGTACTTGTCAGTGCCGAAGCGGTCAGCGTGGCCGACGGCGATGATGACTTCGAGACTAATACCCTTGATGTCTTGAACCAGTTTGTCGAACTTGGCCTTGCCTTCGGGACGCAGAACGGCCTTGTCGAAATCGAACAGGGCGTCAGCAGCCAGAGTGACTTTGATCTTCTCCGGTTTCTTGCCATCGACGGTACCCGTCTTGCCCGCTTCTTTCGTCGCAACCAGATCGGGATCGCACTCGGCGATGGCCATGGCGGGGGTCCAGTAGCCGGTGCGCCAGCACAGGCCGGTACCGCTCTTGGCGACATAGCCGCGCTGGTCGATAACGTAGCCGACGGTGCCCTTCATGTCGACGCCGGGAGTTTGAGCCTGGACAGAAGCGCCGATGCTGAGCAGGGTCGCAGCCAGGAGAGAAAGTTTAATAGCTTGTTTAATCATGGTTTCCCTCTTTGTGGAAAATTAAGCTTTAGGAACGACGAGCCTGAAGTAACGGCGTCAAGTTGAAGCCTTATTCTGCCATATCCGGAGGCTGTCAAGCAATTTGAATTCGTTCAGAGCGATGACATTGCCTTTATAGACGACTTTTTTACCACTCACCCAGACGTCGGTGACATATTCGCGTCCGGCGGCATGGATGAGATGAGACACCGGGTCGAAACAGGGTTGAATCTCCCAGGAATCCAGACGGGTGGCGCAAAGGTCGGCAGCCTTGCCTGGCTCCAGGGAGCCGATTTTTCCTTCCAGGCCGAGGGCGATGGCTCCGTTCAGGGTCGCCATGCGTAATACGCTGTGGGCATCCAGGGCGGTGGCGTCGCCGCTGGAAACCTTGGCCAGCAGGGCGGCGTGGCGCATTTCGTGGAACAGGTCGAGGCGGTTGTTGCTGGCGGCGCCGTCGGTGCCCAGGCCGATGCGCAGGCCCATTTCGGCCATGCGCGCGGCGGGCGCGATGCCGCTGGCGAGTTTCATGTTCGAGGTCGGGCAGTGGGCGACGGTGGCGCCATGTTCCGCCAGGAGGCGAATTTCTTCGTTTTCCAGATGAACGGCATGAACCGCAATCAGATTGGGACCAAGCACCCCAAGCCGGTGCAGGCGTCCCAGGGGGCGCATGCCATGCTGGGCCAGACTTCCCTCGATTTCGTCGCGGGTTTCGTGCAAATGGACGTGAATGGGGAGGTCAAGTTGCGCCGCCAGGGTTACGACACGCTCAAACGTGGCGTCCGCTACGGTGTACGGGGCGTGAGGGGCAAGGCAGAACGAGACCAATGGGTTATCAAGCAGGCTGTCGCGGGTGGCAAGCCCCTTGCGCAGATAGTCGTCGGCATCGGCGGCGTAGCGAGTCGGAAACTCGACGGCAAGAATGCCGAGGACGGCACGGATGCCTAGTTGCGTGGCGGCGTCCGCCGCCGCCTCCGGATAGAAATACATGTCGTTGAAGCAGGTGATGCCGCCCTTGAGCATTTCGGCACCGGCCAGGAGGGTTCCGTCGCGGACGAATTCCGGGCTGACCAACTTTCCTTCCGCCGGCCAGATGTGCTCCTGAAGCCACCGCATCAGGGGCAGGTCGTCGGCAAAGCCGCGCAGCAGGGCCATGGCGGCGTGGGTGTGGAGATTGACAAAGCCCGGGGTCAGAACGTGCTGGTCGAGGGCTGTGGTTTGTCTCGGCTGGTAGTGCTGGGCGGCATCTGCCTCCGGCAGCAGGGCAACGATGTTCCCTCGATTCACCACCAATGCGTGGTTTTCAAGCACGACCCCAGCGGGTTCGACGGGAACGATCCAGCGCGCGGTGATTAACTCGTCTACGGTCTGGGGCTGGCTGGGGATGGCGGGCAATGGGCTCATGGGGTCGGATTCAAGCAGATTTTTCAATGGCCTACAACTCAAGGCTGGTTTTTGGGAGGGGGCCTGGTGGGTTTCCGCGTGCCCTTGCGGCAGGGCCGAAAGCGCCTCCTCCCCATGCTAAAATCCTGCGTTTTCACGCTGCCCTTGATTTTTCCTCGGAAAATCACAGCTGACTGCTTCCGGTCCCTATTTAAGCCATGACCCATTCTTTCGCCAAGGAAACCCTGCCCATCAGCCTCGAAGAGGAGATGCGCCACTCCTACCTCGACTACGCCATGAGCGTGATTGTGGGGCGAGCGCTCCCGGATGCGCGGGATGGTCTCAAGCCGGTGCACCGTCGTGTTCTGTTCGCTATGCACGAGCTGAATAACGACTGGAACAAGGCGTACAAGAAGTCAGCGCGTATCGTCGGTGACGTGATCGGTAAGTACCATCCCCACGGTGATACGGCGGTGTACGACACCATCGTGCGCATGGCGCAGGACTTTTCCCTGCGCTACATGCTGGTGGATGGTCAAGGTAACTTCGGTTCGGTGGACGGCGACAATGCGGCTGCCATGCGTTACACGGAAGTGCGCATGGCCCGCATCGGCCATGAACTCCTGGCCGACATTGAGAAGGAAACCTGCGACTTCGGCCCTAACTACGACGGCTCGGAGCAGGAACCCCTGATCCTGCCGGCGCGCATTCCCAACCTGCTGATTAACGGTAGCTCCGGCATTGCCGTCGGCATGGCGACAAATATCCCGCCGCACAATCTTAACGAGGTGGTGGATGCCTGTCTGGCCCTGCTCGACAACCCGGCACTCGACATCGAAGAACTCATCAAAATCGTTCCGGCCCCTGACTTCCCCACGGCTGGTTTGATCTACGGTGTTTCTGGCGTTCGCGATGGCTACCTGACGGGCCGTGGCCGCGTCATCATGCGTGGCCGCACCCACATCGAGGACCTTGAAAAGGGCGGCAAGCAGGCCATCATCATCGACGAGCTTCCCTACCAGGTTAACAAGAAGACCCTGCAGGAAAAGATCGCCGAACTGGTGCATGAAAAGAAGATCGACGGCATTGCCCACATACAGGACGAGTCCGACAAGTCGGGCATGCGCGTGGTGATCGAACTCAAGCGCGGCGAAGTACCGGAAGTAGTACTCAACAACCTCTACAAGCAGACCCAGCTCCAGGACACCTTCGGCATGAACATGGTGGCCCTGGTGGATGGCCGCCCGCAATTGCTCAACCTGAAGCAGTTGCTGGAGTGCTTCCTCTCCCATCGCCGCGAAGTCATTACCCGCCGCACGATTTTCGAGCTGCGCAAGGCACGGGAGCGCGGTCACATCCTCGAAGGCCTGGCCGTAGCCTTGTCCAACGTGGACGAGATCATCGCCCTCATCAAGGCGGCGCCGACCCCCGCCGATGCCAAGCGCGAACTGATGGCCCGCACCTGGCGTTCGACCCTGGTGGAAGAAATGTTGGCCCGCGCCTCCGCCGAGGCGTCACGTCCTGATGGACTGGCGCCGGAGTTCGGTTTCTCCCGTCGCGGCTATCTACTCTCCGATGTCCAGGCCCAGGCTATTCTGGAATTGCGCCTGCAACGCCTGACCGGTCTGGAACAGGACAAGATTGTCGCCGAATACAAGGAAGTCATGGCGCAGATCACTGATCTGCTCGATATCCTGGCCCGCCCCGAGCGCGTCACCCTCATCATCGGCGACGAACTGAAGGCGATTCGCGCTCAGTTTGGTGATGCCCGCCGTTCCGAGATCGTGCTGCAAACCGCCGACATCAATCTCGAGGACCTGATCGCCCGCGAGGACATGGTGGTGACGCTTTCGCACGGCGGCTACTTCAAGCGCCAGCGCCTCGATGACTACCGCACTCAGAAGCGCGGCGGTCGTGGCAAGCAGGCGGCGGCGATCAAGGAAGACGATTTCGTCGATCGCCTGTTCATCGCCAATACCCACGATTACATCCTCTGCTTCTCCAACCGGGGCCGCGTGTATTGGCTCAAGGTTTATGAGGTGCCGGAAGGAACCCGCACCTCCCGCGGCAAGCCTATCGTCAATCTGTTCCCGCTGGAGGAAGGCGAGAAGATCACCGCCGTGCTGCCGGTGAAGGAATTCGACGAGAATCACTATGTCTTCATGGCCACCGCCATGGGCACGGTGAAGAAGACTCCGCTGTCCGACTTCTCCAATCCGCGCAAGGCCGGCATCATTGCCGTGGGCCTGGATGACGGCGATTACCTGATCGGCGTCGCCATTACCGATGGCGCCTGCGACGTGATGCTGTTCTCCGACGCCGGTAAGGCGGTGCGTTTCGAGGAAGGCGACGTTCGTCCCATGGGCCGCGCCGCCCGGGGTGTGCGGGGCATGATGCTGGAAGACGGCCAGACCCTGATCTGCATGTTGGTGGCCCAGGGCGAGGAGTGGGCGGTGCTTGCCGCCACCGAGAATGGTTTTGGCAAGCGCACTCCCATCGCCGAATACACCAAGCACGGCCGCGGCACCAAGGGCATGATTGCCATCTCCACCAGCGAGCGCAACGGCGAGGTGGTGGGGGCGATTCTGGTGCAGCCGGGCGATCAGGCAATGCTGATTTCCACCGGCGGCGTCATGATCCGCACCAAGATCGACTCGATCCGCGAAACCAGCCGCTCCGCCCAGGGCGTGACGCTCATCAACCTTGATGATGGCACCAAGCTCGCCGGCATCGAGAAGGTGGTGGAAGCCGACGTCGCCGACGTCGCCGATGGCGGCGAGAGCGGTGACGGTGCTGATGGCATTGAGGCAGGTGAGGAGGAATAAGCCTTATGGCCCGCGTATTCAATTTTGGCGCCGGCCCGGCAGTTCTGCCCGAAGAGGTGCTGCGCCAGGCGGCGGCCGATATGCTCGACTGGCATGGTTGCGGCATGGGCGTGATGGAAATGAGCCATCGCGGCAAGGACTACATGTCCATCCACGACCAGGCTCTGGCCGACCTGCGGGAACTGCTGGCGGTGCCCGCCAATTACAAGATCCTGTTCATGCAGGGCGGCGCCATCGCCGAGAACGCCATCATCCCGATGAACCTGATCGGTCGCGGTGACTGCGCCGACTACGTGGTGACCGGCTCCTGGTCCAAGAAATCCGAGCAGGAAGCGCGCAAGTACGGCAAGACCCACGTGGCGGCAAGCACCGAGGCTGGCGGCTACACCCAGGTGCCGCCCGTGGCCGAGTGGCGTTTGTCGGCCAAGCCATCCTATGTGCTGGCCTGCACCAACGAGACCGTGATGGGGGTCGAATATGCCTTTGATCCGGACTTGGCCGCCATCGGTTGCGGCGACGTGCCGCTGGTGGCGGACATGTCGTCCCACATCCTGTCGCGGAAGATTGATGTTTCCAAGTACGGCCTGATCTTTGGCGGCGCCCAGAAGAACATCGGTCCCGCCGGCGTCACCTTCGTCATCGTGCGCGACGATCTGATCGGCCATGCGCTGCCCATCTGTCCCTCGGCCTTCGACTACAAGACCGTGGCCGACAACGATTCCATGTACAACACGCCGCCGACCTACGGCATCTACATGGCCGGGCTGGTGTTCCAGTGGCTCAAGGCCCAGGGCGGGGTGGCTGCCATCGAGCAGCGCAATATTGCCAAGGCCAAGCTGCTCTACGACTGCATCGACAATTCCGGACTCTATGAAAATCGGGTGGAGAAGGCCTGCCGTTCGCGCATGAACGTGCCCTTCTTCCTCAAGGACGAGAGCCTCAACGAGGTCTTTCTCGCCGCGGCCAAGGCCGCCGGTCTGGTGCAATTGAAGGGCCACAAGATCGTCGGCGGCATGCGCGCCTCGATCTATAACGCCATGTCCCTGGAGGGCGTGAGCGCCCTGGTGGACTATCTCAAGGACTTCGAGCGGCGCCATGGCTGACGAACAGGAAGAACTCGGCAAACTGCGGGACGGTATCGACCGCATCGACGGCGACATGTTGCGCCTGCTTTCCGAGCGGGCCAAGTTGGCGCAACGCGTGGGTGAGATCAAGCACGGCAACATCTACCGCCCGGAAAGGGAAGCGCAGGTGCTGCGGCGGATTGCCGAAACCAACCCCGGCCCCTTGCCGGAAGGCGCGGTACGCACCATCTTCCGCGAAATCATGTCGGCCTGTCTGGCGCTGGAGCAGCCGCTGCGCATCGCCTATCTGGGGCCTGCCGGTACGTTCACCGAGAGCGCGGCGAAGAAGCATTTTGGCTCGGCACCGTCATTTACGCCCTGCCTCACCATCGACGACGTGTTCCGCGCCGTGGAATCCGGCAATGCGGATTACGGCGTGGTGCCAGTGGAGAATTCCACCGAGGGTGCGGTGGGCCGTACCCTGGACCTGATGCTGGCCTCTCCCCTGATGATCTGCGGCGAAGTCGCCTTGCGCATTCACCAGAATCTGCTCGCCAAGGGCGATAGCCTGGAGGGCGCGACCAAGATTTACTCCCATGCCCAATCCCTCGCCCAATGCCATGAGTGGCTGAATCGCAACGCCGGTAATTTGCCGCGTGTGCCGGTGGCGAGCAATGCTGAAGCGGCGCGCATGGCATCCCAGGAAGAGGGTGCTTGCGCCATCGCTGGCGAGGCGGCGGCGCGGCTTTACGATCTCAACGTGCTCGCCGCCAATATCGAGGACGACCCCAACAACACCACGCGCTTTCTGGTGCTGTCGGCCCACGATGCGGGCCCCTCCGGTTGCGACAAGACATCCTTCGTCTGCTCGGCCCAGAACAAGGCCGGTGCGGTCCATGATCTGCTGACACCGCTCAAGAATCACGGCGTCTCCATGAGCAAGTTCGAGTCCCGCCCCGCCCGTGGTTTTGGCGGCAGTCGCTGGGAGTATGTGTTCTTCGTCGACGTGGACGGCCATCGCAAGGACACGGCCGTGATCGCCGCCCTGGAGGACCTGCGCGGCTGCGTAGGTTTCCTCAAGGAACTCGGTTCCTACCCGAAGTCGGCTACTTAAGGAAAATCGCCATGAGCATCGCTGATCTGGCGCCGGACTACGTCCGAGCCATCTCGCCCTATATTCCGGGCAAGCCAATTACCCAACTGGCGCGGGAAATGGGGCTGGCGGAAGAAAGCATCGTCAAGCTGGCCTCCAACGAGAACCCTCTGGGCATGAGTCCCAAGGCGCGGGCGGCGGTCGAAAAGGCGCTCTCGGGCGTCGAACGCTATCCCGACCAGTTCGACCTGATTAAGACCCTGGCCGATCGCTTCGGTGTCGCCACGGAACAGATCGTTCTCGGCAATGGTTCCAACGATGTGCTGGACATCGTGGCACGGGTGTTCCTTGCTCCCGGCCGCTCAGCGGTCATGTCCCAGCATGCCTTCGCCGTCTATCCGATCGCCACCAAGACCCAGGGCGCCGAGTGCCTGATTGCCCCGGCTAAGGATTACGGTCACGACCTCGCCGCCATGAAAGCGGCCATTCGGCCCGATACGCGGGTGGTGTGGATTGCCAATCCGACCAATCCCACCGGCAACTTCCTGCCCTATCCCGAACTCAAGGCTTTCCTTGCCACCGTGCCGAGCAATGTTGCCGTGGTGCTCGACGAGGCCTACAACGAATATCTGCCGCCCTCCGAGCGAGTGGAAACCCAGACCTGGGTGCAGGAATTCCCCAATCTGGTGGTGACCCGCACCTTCTCCAAGGTTTACGGTCTGGCGGGTTTGCGCATTGGCTATGCGGTGGCGTCGCCAGAGGTCGCCGACCTGATGAATCGGGTACGTCAGCCCTTCAACGTGAATAACCTGGCCCTGGTTGCCGCCATTGCGGCCCTCGATGACCATGTCTTCATTGCTGAGAGCTATGAATTCAACCGGCAAGGCATGGAGCAAATCGTCGCCGGCCTCAAGCGCCTCGGGCTGGAACATATTCCCGCCCACGGCAATTTCGTTACCTTCGGCGTTAGCGACGGTGCGGCGATCAACGGCAAGTTGCTGCGCCAAGGGGTGATCGTGCGCCCCATCGCCGGCTATGGACTGCCCAACCACCTGCGCGTCACCATCGGGCTAGAGCGGGAGAACGCCCGCTTCCTGGAAGCGCTGGAAAAGGCGCTTCACTCCTGATGTTGAACAAGGTCGTCATCTGCGGCGTTGGCCTCATCGGTGGCTCCTTTGCTCTCGGTCTCAAAGCCGCCGGCGCGGTGCGCGAGGTGGTCGGCATGGGCCGTAGCCGGGCTCCCCTGGAGGAGGCGCAAGCCCTCGGAGTGATCGACCGTATCGGCACCGACTGGGCCGATGCCCTTGCGGGGGCGGACCTGGTCTTGCTCGCCATGCCCGTGGGCCAGATGGCCAACGTAATGACCGCCCTGATGCCGCACCTGCAAGCGGGAACCGTCGTTACCGATGGTGGTTCCACCAAAGCCGATGTGGTGGCGGCCGCCTGCGCTGCCCTAGGTGAAAAGATCGCCCAGTTTGTTCCCGGTCATCCGATTGCGGGTGCTGAAAAAAGTGGCGTTGGCGCCGCGCTGTCCGGCCTCTATCAAGGCAAGCGCGTGGTGCTGACCCCCGTGGCGGAGAACACCGAGGGGGATATCGCCCGTGTCCAGTCCGCCTGGGAGGCCTGTGGTGCCCAGGTGTCGCGTCTGGCGCCGGAGCAGCATGACCGGGTCTTTGCTGCCGTCAGTCACTTGCCGCACCTGCTGGCTTTTGCTCTGGTACATGACTTGGCCGGGCGCGAAAATTCCGACCAGTTGTTTGGCTTCGCCGCCGGTGGTTTTCGCGATTTCACCCGCATTGCCAGCAGTCACCCGGAAATGTGGCGCGACATCTGCGTCGCCAATCGCAAGGCCTTGCTGGCAGAACTCGATGCCTACATGGCCGAACTGATGCAGACCCGAGTGTTGCTGGCTGGCGCCGACAGATCCGGGCTGGAAGCCATGTTTGCGTCCGCCCGCGCTCGTCGCGACGCCTGGCTTGACACCCTGAAACCCTTGGTTGAGGAGTGATGGACAGATGGACGTCCTGAATCTGCCACCGGCGCTTCTGGCTGCCGGCTCCGTGCGCCTGCCAGGCTCGAAGAGCATTTCCAATCGTAGTCTACTGCTGTCGGCCCTGGCCCTTGGAACCACGGAAATCCATGACCTACTGGATTCCGATGACACACGGGTGATGCTGGAGGCTCTGCGCACCCTCGGCGTTCACATCGAGACTCTCGGCGCCGGCAAGTTCCGCGTTCATGGTTGTGGTGGCCTGTTTCCGGTGAAAGAGGCCGATCTCTTTCTCGGCAATGCCGGCACCGCCTTCCGTCCGATGACGGCGGCCCTGGCCCTGTCGCAAGGCAATTACAAGCTCTCCGGCGTCGCGCGCATGCACGAGCGCCCCATCGGCGACCTGGTGGATGGCCTGCGCCAGATCGGCGCTCATGTCGATTACAGCGGCAATTCCGGTTATCCGCCTCTTGCGATTGCACCTGCCACGGTGAACCTTGCCGAACCGATTCGTGTGCGCGGCGATGTGTCTTCCCAGTTCCTCACGGCTCTGCTCATGGCGCTGCCCCTGACCGGGCAGGAAGCGGTGATCGAACTGACCACCGAGCTGATTTCCAAGCCCTACATCGAGATCACCCTCAACCTCATGGCGCGCTTTGGCGTTGTGGTCGAGCGCGAGGGCTGGCAGCGCTTCCGCGTTCCCGCCAGCAGCGGCTATGTGTCGCCGGGAACGTTGCACGTGGAGGGAGATGCCTCGTCCGCCTCCTACTTCCTCGCCGCTGCCGCCATTGCCGGCGGTCCGGTGCGGGTGGAGGGTGTGGGCCGCGCCAGCATTCAGGGCGACGTGCGTTTTGCCGAAGCCCTGGAGCAACTTGGCGCGCTGATCACCATGGGCGACAACTGGATCGAGGCGCGAGCCCCCGCCAGCAGCAAGCTGAAGAGCTTCGATCTGGACTTCAATCACATTCCCGATGCCGCCATGACCCTGGCGGTGGCAGCCCTGTTTGCCGACGGTCCCTGCACCCTGCGCAACATCGCTTCCTGGCGCGTCAAGGAAACCGACCGCATCGCCGCCATGGCGACGGAACTGCGCAAGGTCGGGGCGACGGTGGAGGAGGGCGAGGACTGGCTGCGGGTGACGCCGCCCAGCCAATTGCTCGGCAATGCCAGCATCGACACCTACGACGATCACCGCATGGCCATGTGTTTCTCCCTGGTGAGCCTGGGCGGTGTGCCGGTGCGGATCAACGATCCGAAGTGCGTTGGTAAGACCTTCCCCGAGTATTTTGAGTACTTTGGTCGCCTCACGGCGCCGGTGATCTGTCTCGATGGTCCTTCGGCGTCAGGCAAGGGAACGGTGGCGGCGCGGGTGGCGGCGACTCTGGGCTATGGCTATCTCGATAGCGGCTCCCTGTATCGCCTCACGGCCCTGGCGGCACGGCGTGGAAATGTGGCCTGGGAAGACGAAGTGGCAGTTGCGGCCTTGGCCGCTGCCCTGGCAGCAGAATTTCTCGGCGATCGTATCTTTCTTGCCGGCGACGATGTGACCGATGCCATCCGCACCGAGGAAATGTCCGTCGGCGCCTCGAAAGTGGCGGCCTTGCCGGCTGTGCGCGCTGCCTTGCTGGAGCGGCAGCGCGCCTATCGACGGGCGCCGGGCCTGGTGGCGGATGGGCGTGACATGGGCTCGGTGGTATTCCCCGAGGCGCCGGTCAAAGTGTTCCTCACTGCCTCCACCGAGGCCCGTGCGGAACGTCGCTATAAGCAGTTGATGGAAAAGGGAATGCCTGCTAGTATGTCGTCCCTTTTGCAAGATCTGAAGGATCGCGACGCACGGGATGCACAGCGTAGCGTGGCGCCCCTGAAGAAGGAAGACGATGCAGAACTCGTGGATACCACGACGTTGGGCATCGAGGAGGCAGTGGCAACGGTGCTGGCAATAGCCCGGAAGAACTTACTCCCAACCGAGTTGTCGTAAGAGTTGTAAAGGCGTCGTGCTGGTCGCCCGACCATCGCGGCAATGTTTAATTTGCCCGTCACTCCTCCCGGATGGCGGTTATCTGGAAATATCTATGTCCGCTACTGCTGCTGCCGTGAATGCCCCCGAATCCTTTGCCGCCCTCTTCGAGGAAAGCCTGACTCGTCAGGAAATGCGCGCAGGCGAGGTCATCACCGCCGAAATCGTCCGCATCGACAACAACTTCGTCGTCGTGAATGCGGGCCTCAAATCCGAATCTTTCATCTCGGTCGACGAATTCAAGAACGACCGTGGTGAATTGGAAGCCACCCCCGGTGACTTCGTCCTGGTCGCCATCGAGATGCTCGAAGACGGCTACGGCGAAACCCGCCTCTCCCGCGACAAGGCCAAGCGCATTGCCGCCTGGAACGACCTGGACAAGGCCCTCACCGACGGCATCCTGGTCAAGGGCATGATCACTGGCAAGGTCAAGGGCGGTCTCACCGTCATGGCCAACGGCATCCGCGCCTTCCTGCCCGGCTCCCTGGTGGATACCCGTCCGGTCAAGGACACCACCCCGTTCGAAGGCAAGGAATTCGAATTCAAGGTCATCAAGCTCGACCGCAAGCGCAACAACGTCGTGCTTTCCCGTCGTGCCGTGCTCGAAGCCAACATGGGCGAAGAGCGTCAGAAGCTGCTGGAAAACCTGCAAGAAGGCACCATCGTTAAGGGTATCGTTAAGAACATCACCGACTACGGCGCGTTCGTGGACCTGGGCGGTATCGACGGCCTGCTGCACATCACCGACCTGGCCTGGCGTCGCGTGCGTCACCCCTCCGAAGTGCTCAACGTTGGCGATGAAGTCACCGCCAAGGTGCTCAAGTTCGACCAGGAGAAGAACCGTGTCTCCCTGGGCATGAAGCAGCTGGGCGAAGATCCGTGGGTGGGCATCTCCCGTCGTTACCCCTCTGGCACCCGCCTGTTCGGCAAGGTCACCAACCTCACCGACTACGGTTCCTTCGTGGAAATCGAGCAGGGTATCGAAGGTCTGGTGCACGTGTCCGAAATGGACTGGACCAACAAGAACATTCATCCTTCCAAGGTTGTCCAGCTGGGCGACGAAGTCGAAGTGATGATCCTCGAAATCGACGAAGAGCGTCGTCGTATCTCCCTCGGCATGAAGCAGTGCCAGTCCAATCCCTGGGACGATTTCGCCATCAACCACAAGAAGGGCGACAAGGTTAAGGGCGCCATCAAGTCGATCACCGACTTCGGCATCTTCATCGGTCTGCCCGGCGGTATTGACGGTCTGGTGCATCTGTCCGACCTGTCCTGGAACCAGACTGGCGAAGAAGCCAAGCAGAACTTCAAGAAGGGCGACGAAGTCGAAGCCGTGGTTCTGTCTATCGACGTCGAGAAGGAGCGTATCTCCCTCGGTATCAAGCAGATGGATGGCGACCCCTTCACCAGCTTTGTGGCAACCCACGACAAGAACAGCCTGGTCAACGGCACCGTCAAGAGCGTTGATGCCAAGGGTGCCGTGATTGACCTGGGCGGCGATGTCGAAGGTTACCTGCGCGCTTCCGAGTTCTCCCGTGATCGCGTCGATGACCTGTCCCAGTTGCTGAAGGTCGGTGAAAGCGTCGAGGCCCTGATTATCAACGTGGATCGCAAGTCCCGTTCGATCAGCCTCTCGATCAAGGCCAAGGATCAGGTGGAGCAGAACGAAGCCATGCAGAAGCTGGCTGCTGAAAGCTCTGGTTCCGCCGGCACCACCAACCTGGGCGCACTGCTCAAGGCCAAGCTCAACCAACAGTGATCGACGCCGTGACTTCATCCGCCATGACCAAGTCCGAATTGATCGCCAAGCTGGCGGCGCGTTTCCCCCAGCTGGTGGCCAAGGATGCCGATTACGCGGTGAAGATGATGCTCGATGCGATGACGGCGGCGCTTGCTCGCGGTGACCGCATCGAGATCCGCGGCTTCGGTAGTTTTGCACTCAACTATCGGCCGCCGCGCACCGGGCGTAATCCCAAGTCGGGCGAAAAGGTGCTGGTACCCGAGAAGCACGTACCTCACTTCAAGGCTGGCAAGGAATTGCGCGAGCGGGTTGATCAGCGTCTCTAACGGGATGATGAAATGCGTTGGCAAGGCGACATTCCCAACGGAGTGTCGCCTTTTTTCCGTGTGAATACGTAATAACAAAAAATGCAGGGTCTGTTCCGTATCCTTGTCTGGTTGCTGCGGGTGGTGGTGTTTATCGCCTTGTTCGGTCTCGCCATCAAGAATGATCGAGCCGTGGAACTGCGTTTTTATTTTGACCAATCCTGGCAGCTTCCCCTTTCCCTCGTGGTCCTAGTCGCCTTTGCCGCCGGCGCCGCCCTGGGGCTGACCGCCGCCTTCGCCACCCTGGTGCGGCAGGGGCGCGATCTCCTGCGTCTGAAGCAAAAGCCGGCCGACGACGGCCCGCGGCAGGAAGGGCTGTAGACACGCCATGGAAATCGAACTCTGGTGGCTGCTGGTACTGCCCGCCTTCTTCGTCATGGGGTGGATTGCCGCCCGCATCGACATCAAGCATCTGCTTAAGGAATCGCGGGCCTTGCCGCGCTCCTACTTCAAGGGCCTGAACTTCCTTCTCAATGAACAACCGGACAAGGCCATCGAAGCCTTTCTGGAAGCGGCGCGAATTGATCCGGAAACGGTGGAACTGCACTTCGCCCTCGGCAACCTGTTCCGCCGACGCGGCGAAACCGACCGGGCAATCCGGGTACACCAGAACCTGATTGACCGCGATGGCACCCAGACACAACTGACCGACGAGCAGCGCCTCCATGCCCTCGCCGAACTCGGTCAGGACTATCTCAAGGCCGGCCTGCTGGATCGCGCCGAGGAGATCTATTCCAAGCTGCGTAACACGAGTTATCACGAGCAGGCCCTCAAGTCCTTGCTGGAGATCTACCAGCAGGAGAAGGAATGGACCAAGGCGATTGAAATTGCCGAAGCCATGCCCGATCACAGCGGCCATCTGTGGCAGCGGGAGATTGCCGAGTTCCATTGCGAACGTGCTTCTCATGAGATGCTCAACGGCCGTGCCGACGAGGCCCGGCGCAGCCTGGAGGATGCCTTGGCTGCTAATCGCAAGTGCGTTCGTGCCACCTTGCTCCAGGGCGACCTGGCTTGGAGCGAGGGCGATGCCGAGGCTGCCATTGACGCCTGGAAGCGCATCGAGCCGCAAAGCCCGGTTTACTTGGCCCTGGTGGCCGCCAAACTGATGGAAGCCCATCGCAAACTTGGTCGCGCCGATCAGGGCCTGGCCTTGCTGCGCGGCTACCTGGAGCGCCATTCCTCCCTCGATCTCCTCGATGCCGTGTTTCAGGCCGAGCTGCAAAGCGGCGGCGCGGAAGCCGCCTATGTGCTGGTGCGCGAGGAGTTGCGGCGTAACCCCACCCTGCTCGGCCTGGACAAGTTGCTGGAAGCCCAGGTCCTAGTGGCGCCGGTGGAAAAGCGCGCCGATCTCGAATTGGTAAAGAACCTGATTCACAATCACACCCGCCGTGTCGCCCGCTACAAGTGCGACCAGTGCGGTTTCAAGGCGCGCCAGTTCTACTGGCGCTGTCCGGCCTGCGGCGGCTGGGAAACCTACCCGCCCAAGCGCACCGAAGAATTTGATCTCGCTGTTTAATTTTCTATTCCTTTCCCTATGAAAATCACCGTCATTGGTACCGGTTATGTCGGCCTCGTCAGCGGCACCTGTCTCGCCGACGTGGGCAACGATGTGCTCTGCCTCGATCTCGACGCCAACAAGATCCGCATCCTAAATGATGGCGGCATTCCGATCTACGAGCCGGGTCTGGAAGCCATGGTGGCGAAGAATCGCGCCGCCGGACGCCTGCGTTTCACCACCGACATTGAAGAGGCGGTTGCTTTTGGCACCCTGCAATTCATTGCCGTCGGCACTCCGCCCGATGAAGATGGCTCCGCCGACCTGCAATACGTGGTTGCCGCTGCCCGCAACATCGGTCGTCACATGACCGACTACAAAGTGGTGGTAGACAAATCCACCGTCCCCGTCGGCACCGCAGACAAGGTACGCGCCGCGATCCGCGAAGAACTCGACAAGCGCGGCGTCGATACCCACTACAGCGTCGTCTCCAACCCCGAATTCCTCAAGGAAGGCGCGGCGGTGGATGACTTCATGAAGCCTGACCGCATCGTCGTCGGCGCCGATGACGAGCGCGCCGTGAGCCTGATGCGCCAGTTGTACGCTCCGTTCCAGCGCAACCACGAGCGCCTGGTGGTGATGGACGTGAAGAGCGCCGAACTCACCAAGTACGCCGCCAACGCCATGCTGGCGACGCGCATAAGCTTCATGAACGAATTGGCGAACCTTGCGGAAAAGCTGGGGGCCGACATCGAACTGGTACGCAAGGGCATCGGTTCCGATCCGCGCATTGGCTACCACTTCCTTTATCCCGGCTGCGGTTACGGCGGTTCCTGCTTTCCCAAGGACGTGCAGGCGTTGATTCGTACCGCTGCCGATGCCGGCCAGCGCCTGCAAGTGCTGGAGGCGGTCGAGTCGGCCAACGAGGCGCAGAAGGCGGTGTTGACGCAAAAGATCGTCGCCCGCTTCGGCGAGGACCTTTCCGGCATGACATTCGCCCTCTGGGGCCTGGCCTTCAAGCCCAATACCGACGACATGCGTGAAGCGCCGAGCCGGGTGCTGATTGCTGACCTGCTGCAACGGGGCGCCAAGGTTCAAGCCTACGACCCGGTAGCGATACACGAGGCGCAACGCGTCTTCGGCACTGATGCGCGCATTGCCTATGCTGCCACTCCGATGGAGGCGCTTGACGGCGCCGATGCGCTGGCGATCGTCACCGAATGGAAGGAATTCCGCAGTCCCGATTTCGGTACCCTCAAGGCCAAGCTCAAGCACCCGGTGGTGATTGACGGCCGCAACCTCTATGAGCCGGCGGACATTCGCGCTGCGGGTCTGGAGTATTTCGCCGTGGGGCGCAAATGAACGTCGTTCCCGATACCGCCAAGGTGCGCATTCTCGTCGTTGGCGACGTGATGCTGGACCGTTACTGGTTTGGCGACGTGACACGCATTTCGCCCGAAGCGCCGGTGCCGGTGGTCAAGATCGACCGCTCCGAGGAACGTCCCGGCGGCGCCGCCAACGTGGCGCGCAACTGCACCGCCCTCGGTGCGCCCACCGCCCTGTTGTCGGTGGTCGGCGCCGACGAGGCCGGCCAATCCCTGGCGCGTCTGCTGCGGGACGGCGGTATTGAGGCAAGTTTGCATGAAGACGCCCAGATGTCCACCACTGTCAAGCTGCGGGTGATCGGGCGTCAGCAACAGCTGCTGCGCATCGACTTCGAGAACTGGCCGGCCCACGAGGTGCTCAAGGCCAAACTGGCCGAGTTCGAGCGCCGCCTGCCGGACTGCGACGCGGTAATCCTTTCCGACTATGGCAAGGGCGGCCTGACTCACATCGCCGAAATGATTGTCCTCGCCAAGGCGGCGGGCAAGCCGGTGCTGGCCGACCCCAAGGGCGAGGATTACGAGCGCTATCGCGGTGCCACCCTGATTACCCCCAACCGTTCCGAGTTCCGCCAGGTGGCGGGCAAATGGAGTTGCGAAGCCGAGTTCGTGGACAAGGCGCAGAAGTTGCGCGGCGAACTCGATCTGGAGGGCTTGCTGGTAACCCGCTCTGAAGAGGGCATGACGCTGTTTACCGGCTCCGGCACCCACCATGAGGCCGCCGTAGCGCGGGAGGTGTATGACGTCTCCGGCGCCGGCGATACGGTGATCGCCACCCTGGCGGTTATGATGGCGGCGAAGCTACCGCTCCCCGCAGCCATGAATCTTGCCAACAAGGCCGCCGGTGTGGTGGTAGGCAAGCTCGGCACGGCAATCTGTACCCTCGACGAACTGAAAGCGACACTCTGATTATGTATACGATCGTCACCGGCGCCTGCGGTTTTATCGGCGCAAACCTGGTCAAGGCCCTCAACGAACGCGGCGTCAGCAACATCATCGCCGTGGACAATCTGAAGAAGGCCGATAAGTTCAAAAATCTCACTGATTGCGAAATTGCTGATTACCTGGATAAGGAGCAATTCCTTGCCATGGTCGAGGACGGCTATTTCGACGAGGCGGTGGAAGCGATTTTCCATGAAGGCGCCTGCTCCGACACTATGGAGACCGATGGCCGCTACATGATGCAGAACAACTTCCACTACTCCCAGGTCTTGCTGGAATGGTGCCTGGAGCAGGAAGTGCCCTACCTCTACGCCTCCTCGGCGTCGGTGTATGGCGGCGGCGGAGTGTTCAAGGAAGAGCGCCAATACGAGTCACCGCTCAATGTCTACGGCTACTCCAAATTCCTCTTTGACCAGATCGTGCGGCGCAAGGCGGCGGATGCCAACTCGCCCGTGGTCGGTTTCCGCTACTTCAATGTCTATGGTCCCCGCGAGCAGCACAAGGGGCGCATGGCCTCGGTGGCCTTTCACCACTTCAACCAGTATCGCGCCGAGGGCAAGGTCAAGCTGTTCGAGGGCTGCGATGGCTATGGCAACGGCGAGCAGAGCCGCGATTTCGTCTATATCGACGACGTGGTGAAGGTGAACATGCACTTCCTCGATAGCGGCAAGTCGGGCATTTTCAACCTCGGTACCGGCCGCGCCCAGCCCTTCAACGACGTGGCGCATTCGACGGTGAACGCCTGCCGCGCCCTCGAAGGCAAACCGGCCCTATCCCTCGCCGAGATGGTGAGTCAGGGTTTGGTCGAGTACGTGAGCTTCCCCGAGGCCCTGAAGGGCAAGTACCAGAGTTTCACCCAGGCCGACCTGGGCCAGCTGCGCGCTGCCGGCTACACGGATGAGTTTGATACCGTGGCCCAGGGCGTCACCAAGTACGTGGCGCATCTGAATCAGCGCGGCTGATTTTTGCAGTGTCTGTCGTGCGTCTTTGAGCCCGACTCAGACGATGATGTGGCGGTGGGCGCGGGTTTCCTGCGCCACCGCTTGCATCGCCTCCTCGATCGGCACACGAGTGATGCAGACCAGCCACTGACGCCGGTCGGTGGTGGCGAGCAGGGGCAGATGCAGGTGTTGCTCACGGCTGCTGCTGCCTGGCCCCTGCTGGATGTGAGTGACGCCATGACCACCGTCGGCCTCCAGGCGCAAATGGCTTTCCGGCGACCATAGCCAATCCACCAGGGCAAGCAGAGTGCCGTCCGGGCTCAGGTCTTCGGCGTGGCGCTCCAGGTGCTGGTCGAGGGCCTTCACGGCGTGATGGTGATGGTCATGATCCGGTTTGCCGGCGCCCACCCGGATGAATTCCTGGCTTACGTTGCGATCAGTCTTCAGCAGGCGCATTTCCCGGTGACGGCTCTTGATCTCAGAGGCAAAGGTCTTGACCAGACTCTTGAACGCCGCATCGCGCAGGGCCTGGCGCACGTCGTCCTCGTCGGCCGCCAGGTCGCGGAAAGTATGGTCGGCAAGCAGATTGGCGGTCACCGCGAAATCCGTGTGTTCGACGCAGTCACGGCTGGGGCGGCGGCCATCGCCAGTACGCATGCGCATGCCGAGCAGGGCGCAGACACTGCCCCGGTTGCTGGCGGCGTGGGTCTTGATGGCGTCACGCACCTCAACGCTGCGTCCGAGGGCGACGGCGATCTCCTCGTGGCTGGGGAATAGCGCTTTGACCAGTGGATCGGCGCGATAGCTCTGGTGGGAGACGGTGATCGGGCCGGGAATCGCCTGCACCACCTGAGTGTAGTGATCGAGGGCATGACGCACGGCCGGCAGCAGTACTTCCCGGTAGCCGGCCACGGAAGCGATGGCGGGATCGGTGGCATTGACGACCTGGTCGATCAAGGCGGTTTCCTCGTCGACCTCATTGATGGTTTCCGGACGGAACAGGGCGGAGAGTTTGCCTAGGATATTCATGGGATAGGACCAGGAAAGGGACCTTCAGGGGTGAATCGGGTCGAATAATATCCCCCTCCCCGTGATATGGTCATGACGACATGCTGTTTGTCGTGAATTCCTTCATGGTATTCATGGAGCGGACGCCTCTCGGTTATCATGAATGACGTTAGATATTGATGGCCCTTCCATGTACCGCATCCTCGAAGACCACGTCGGCAATACTCCCCTGGTGCGACTGAAGCGCATTCCCGGCGCTGAGAATGATGCTCGCAATAACGTGATTCTGGCCAAGCTGGAAGGCAACAATCCCGCCGGTTCGGTGAAGGATCGGCCGGCCCTGTCGATGATCCTGCGCGCCGAGGCGCGGGGCGACATCAAGCCCGGCGACACCCTGATCGAGGCCACCTCCGGCAATACCGGCATCGCGCTGGCCATGGCGGCGGCCATGCGCGGCTATCGCATGATTCTCGTCATGCCCGAGAACCAGAGCCTGGAACGGCGGCAAACCATGCGCGCTTTCGGCGCTGAACTGCTGCTGACGCCCCGTACCGGCGGCATGGAAGCGGCGCGGGACCTGGCCGAGCAGATGATGCGCGACGGCAAGGGCATCATGCTCGACCAGTTCGGCAATCCGGACAATCCCCTCGCCCACTACGAAGGCACCGGGCCGGAAATCTGGCGCGATACCGGTGGCCGCATCACCCACTTTGTTTCCAGCATGGGCACCACCGGCACCATCATGGGTTGCTCGCGCTACCTCAAGGAGCAGAACCCGGCCATCACCGTTGTTGGTTGCCAGCCCGAAGACGGCTCGCAGATTCCCGGCATCCGCAAATGGCCCGAGGCCTACCTGCCGAAGATTTTTGACCGTCGCCGCGTCGATCGCGTCGAGTCGGTGAGCCAGGCCGAGGCCGAAGAGATGACGCGGCGTCTGGCACGGGAGGAGGGCATCTTTGCCGGCATTTCTTCCGGCGGCGCCCTGCATGTGGCACTGCGCTTGTCCCGCGAGCTGGAAAATGCCGTCATCGTCACCATCGTTTGCGACCGCGGCGACCGCTATCTGACCACGGGTGTGTTTCCTGCATAAGCTGCGTAAGTTCCTAATGCTGGCCCTGCTCTGGCCTGTTGTTGCCGGGGCCGCCAGTCTGGGCCTCAGTCTGGGTAATGTCCGCCATCCGGCCTTCGAGGCCGATGGCCTTGCCGTCAGCCTTGACCTGGGCCAGGAAGGCGAGGCCGAGATCAAGGCGGCCCGCTTGCTGGTGGCCGGTGTGGAATACCGCGATTTGGTGATCCACTGCTCCGACTTCTCTCTTGGCGCCGATGGCGGCATTCGCTGCCCCCAGGGACAAATTCGGCGTGATGACGAACGCAGTCGATCCGGCGCTCCACGGCCGTCTTTGCCCTTTGCCTTCTCCTATCGTCCCGCCGATGGCCATCTCGAACTGACCGTGGCCGGCGCCGAGGCGGTGGCCTGGTCGCCTCTGGTCAAGCGCTTGCGCGGCTGGAAGCCGGAAGGGCGCGCCGACCTGCATCTGGTGATGGACCGCCAGCAGGCCGAACTGAGCCTGCAACTGGAGGGGCTGCGCTTCGCCTCCAAGGCGGGCGATGTGACGGGGGAGGACATCGGCCTGAGCCTTGAAGCCAAGGCCACGCGCCGGGACAAGATCTGGAACTGGCATGCCAGCGCCGATTGGACGCGGGGGGCGCTGTTTTATTCCCCCTGGCGGCCCAAGGCGGGCATCCACATGGAGGCCCAGGGCCGCCTTGACGACAAGACCCTTGCCATCACCCTGGCGCGTCTTGAACTGCCGGACCTGGGCTTTGCCACCGCCAGTCTGGCCTGGGACCGTGCGCGCGGCGAGGCCGGCGAATGGGGCTTTGTCACCGACTCCCTCGATCTTGCCGCTGCCATGGACGACTGGGTGCAACCCTGGCTGACTGAATTGGGTTTCGCCAAATGGCAGGCCTCGGGCAAGGCGCTGTTTTCGGCAGCGGGGCAGGGCGGCGCCCTGCGGAATTTCTACGCCGGCCTGCAAGATGCGCGGCTCGCCGACAGCACCGGCGCCCTCGAACTGCGGGGCGTTGCGGCGCGCATTCCCTGGCGTCAGGGCGAAGCCAGCGAGGCCGAGTTCGGCGTCGCCGCCGGCAATATTGGCGAACTGCCCCTGGGGGCCTTCAATTTTCCGTTGCATCTGAATGGTTCCGAAGCCCGTGTCACCAAGCTCAAGGCGCCGCTGCTCGATGGGCGCTTCGAGATCGAGGACTTCCACGTCACGCGCGGCAAGACTGGATGGGAAGGCGAGTTTGCCGGCGGCATCGAAGAAGTGTCGATGCCCAAGCTGTCGCGGGCGCTGCGGCTGCCCCAGATGGGCGGCAACCTGACCATGCGCATTCCCCGCGTAGCCCTGAACAACGGCGTCCTCGCCCTCGACGGCGCCCTTGCCCTCGAAGTCTTCGATGGCGGCATCACCGTCCATCGCCTGCGCCTGATCGACCCCTTCAGCAGTTCGCGCCGCCTGGTGGCCGATGTGACGGCGCGCAATCTCGACCTCGGCCTGTTGACCCGCACCTTCTCCTTCGGCAGCATCGAGGGCCGCTTCGACGCCGATCTCCATGACCTGGAGTTCGTCGGCTGGAAGCCGGTGCGCTTCGAGGCGCGCATCGCCAGCAGCCCCGGCGACTACCCGCGCATTCTCAGTCTCGGCGCCTTGCAGGACATCACGTCGCTGGGCGAAGCTGGTGGCGGCAAGAAAGGCGAAGCGATCCGGCGCATCCCCGAGCGCAGCATCGGCGGTTTTGGCTATGCCCGCATCGGTTTCGGCTGCACTCTTCGCGATGGCGTCTGCCTGCTGGAAGGGGTGGATGGCAAGAACGTCCGCGAGGGCGAAGGCATCGTGCTGATGGAGGGCGCCGGCATGCCCTCGGTAAATATCATCGGCTACAATCGCCGCATCGACTGGGAGGCCCTGGTCGCCCGTTTCCGCGAAGTCATCGCCGGCAAGCCGGGCGTCGTGATCGAATGAAAAAGTCTTTTCTCCTGCTGGCTTTCCTTCTGTTCCTTGCCGGCTGCGTCAACGTCCATGTGCATTTCCCGCCCGCCCCGGCCGAGCCGGCAGCCGGCGCCGATGCCAAACCCGCTTCCCCCACCGCCCCAGCCGCTCCCGCCGCGAGTGCGCCCGTGCAAGGCAAGACCCCATGATCCCCACCCTCGTCTTCGACATTGAAACCATTCCCGACGTGCCGGGCCTGCGCCAGCTTCACGACCTGCCGGCGGAGCTTTCCGACGCCGAAGTGGCCGAGTTCGCCTTCCAGAAGCAGCGCGTCAAGAACGGCACCGACTTCCTGCCCCATCACATTCAGCGCATCGCCGTGATTTCATGCGCCATGCGTTCCGACGAGGGCTTCAAGGTCTGGTCCCTGGCCGAGCCGAAGCTCAAGGAAGCCGAGATCATCCAGCGCTTCTTCGCCGGCGTTGAGAAGTACACGCCGCAGATCGTTTCCTGGAACGGCGGCGGCTTCGACCTGCCGGTGCTGCACTATCGCGGCCTGATCCACAACGTCGCCGCGCCGCGCTACTGGGACATGGGCGAGGGCGACTACCGAGATAGCCGCGACTTCAAGTGGAACAACTACATCAGCCGCTATCACACGCGCCATCTGGACCTGATGGATCTGCTCGCCATGTATCAGCCCCGCGCCAGCGTACCCCTCGACCAACTCGCCAAGCTCATGGGCCTGCCCGGCAAGCTCGGCATGGACGGTAGTGCCGTCTGGGGCGCCTGGCAGGACGGCAAGGTCGACGAGATTCGCGACTACTGCGAGACCGACGTGGTGAACACCCATCTGGTGTTCCTGCGCTTCCAGTTCATGCGTGGCTTGCTGAGCGCCGAAGAACACGCGGCGGAAGTGGCTCTGGTGCGGCAGACCCTCTCTGCCTCGGAAGCACCTCATTGGCGAGAGTTCGTCGCCGCCTGGCCGGCTTGACGGGATAGGCTGGAAGCCGCGTCAATAGGTGCTTCCAGGCATGGCATGGCTGGGAAGGCCTTGGTATGCGGCTTGCGGGCAGGCGCTTGGGGTGATCTTTTCTGGCTGAACATTCGCGCCGGGAGTTCGCCCCGACGGACGAGCAGATGTTGAGTAGTATCTGAATGCTGGTAGGATAAACCCCACATTTAGCTACAAGGGCTTCCCCCGATATTGCAAGCGGTTTTCTGATTTTCAGGTCATCTCAAACTCCGGATCCGAATTTCTTGCCACGATGCAGGTTGATAAAGAAGATGGCGGACTGCGAAACTACAACCGGTCATGTTGGGCGCAATGCCCGGACGCTGATGAAAGACGCGCGCCGGGGCCTCAATCGTTAGTCGGGAATGACGGCTTCCCCGTTAAGTGTTCAGGCTCTCCCGGCGCGGGTCCAACCCGCTTCACATCAACGCATGCAGCGCACCGGTGATTCCTGGCCGCCGGCCGGCGACCCGTACATTCCTTTCCGTATCCTTGTCCTATAGACGCTTTTGCCCGGCAGTTCAGGTGCCGACGTGCAGCCGGAAATCCTCGCCGAACTTCAACACCGCCCAGGCCAGCCGCGCATTCTTGGCGGCAATCGCCACCACCGCTCGCCAATAGCCCCGCCGTTCGACGAGGCTGCGCGCCCAACGGCTGAAGCGATCCTGCTTCTCCCCCAAACCGCTGAGGATGGCCCGCGCGCCCATGACCAGCAGGCTGCGCAGGTAGTGATCCCCGGCCTTGGTGATCCGCCCCAGCCGGGCCACCCCGCCGCTGCTGTATTGCCCGGGTGTGAGCCCGATCCAGGCCGCCACCTGGCGGCCGTTGGCGAAGTCGTGACCCCCGCCAATGCTCGCCAGGAGTGCACTCGCCGTGGTCGGGCCAATGCCGGGTAGTTCCATCAGACGCTTGCTGCGCGCATCCTCCCGCGCCGCCAGGGCGATGGCCCGGTCGTATTCGGCGATGCGCTCATCGAGCACATCAGCGTGGGCCAGCAGGTCGCCGACGCACAGATTGGCGTAGCCAGGCAGGTCTTCCAGATGCTCGCCGATCTGCCGGCGCAAATTGATTACCTTCTGGGGCAAGACGATGCCGAATTCGGAAATCAAACCGCGCAGCCGGTTATAGACGGCGGTGCGCTCCTCGACGAAGCCGTTACGGGTGCGGTGCAGACACAGGATGATCTGCTGGTGTTCTTCTTTGACGGGGACGAAACGCATGTGGGGGCGGGTAACAGCCTCGCAGATCGCCGCCGCGTCGGCGGCGTCGGTCTTGCCGCGCTTGCCGGACAACCGGTAGGGCGTGACGAACTTGGGCGCCATCAACTTGACGGTGTGACCATAGACCCGAAACTGCCGTGCCCAGTGGTGGGCGCCGGAGCAGGCTTCCATGCCGATCAGGCAGGGCGGCAGATTTGCCACCAGCTCCAGCAGCTTGTCCCGGGCCACTTTGGGCTTGACCAGCGCCGGCTTGCCATTATCATCAACACCATGCACCGCAAAGACGTTCTTGGCGAGATCGATTCCTACCGTGATAATGCTCATGGACTTCCCCTTTCGTGGTTTTGATGTGATCGCGAAATCTCATCTTGGCACTTGTTGCCGTTCGCGGCTTCCGCCGCAGCCTCGGGACGGGGAAGTCCCTTTCATTCGTTAGCCCTCCTGAACCATGGTGAATCTCTCGAAAGCGTCTGATTCTCAGCACCTGTGTCATCTCGAGTTCACAACGGATGGACCGAGCGACTTCGCCGGTTTTCTCTCTATTCGGCGTATTGACGATCCATTGGACGGGCCATCTCGCTACGGCTGGAAAATTGAAGTACCCGGAACGTTTCGCTCTCGCCAAGAACTGATTTCTGCTGGCAATTCTTTCTTTGGCCGCTTCTTGAAGGGCGAAGTCTCGTCCCCTACCGCGACCGAAAGGGAAAAATTCCGTGGTTACAGAATCACAGGCTCAGCACGTTTCCAGGCTGTCGACCTGCAATGGGAGCCTGTCCTTGAGATCAAGAAAATTGAAGAACCGAACAAAGGAAAGAAGCAAGACATCGTAGGCCCCAACACGGTCTTTCCTCGAAATCTCTTCCCGTCGCCAGAAGGTGCGGCCAAATTTGCGTTTGAGTTTGGGAAGCGCATGGTGCTTGGCATCGTACAAGGTCTGGAGATTTAGCGAATAAAAGGGGCCAGGCTTGAATTACGCGTCGCCGCCTAGCCGGCTTGAGCGGATAGGCTGGGAACCGCGTCAATAGGCGCTTCCAGCATGCATCGTGTCGCAAGGCCCGTGGATCGGGCGGTTCAGGCCGGGGTGTCGTGAAGCCCTTGGTTGGCGCGCTGTGCCAGCCATCCCAGTCCGAGGGCGGGGAGGGCGGCGTGGAGGCGTTCCGGGTGGGCAGTGGCGTTGAGGTGTAGGCGGGCGCTGCCCTGGGCGCTGGCGGTGGCGAGGCGTAGCACCTGTTTCGCTACCGGTTCGGCTACATCGACGAGCTGGGCCTGATGCCCGATTAGGGGTTCCAGTACCGGGGCGAGGAAGCTGTAGTGGGTGCAGCCGAGGACGATGCGGTCCACGCCTTGCGCCAGCAGCGGCTGTACTTTGGCGCGGATTTCGGCATTGAACTCGGGGCTGTCGAAATGCAGGGTTTCGACCCGTGTCGCCCAGCCGGCGCAGGGTTCCACTTGGACCTGGACATTCGCAGCATGGTCGCGGATCAGGCGCGCCAGGCGTTCGCTGCGGGCGGTGGCTTCGGTGGCGAGAACGGCGATGTGGTGCGTGATGCTTGAGGCGGCGGCGGGCTTGACGCCGGGTTCGACGCCGACCACGGGGATGCCCGGGTGCTGGTGGCGCAACTCGGTCAGGGCGGCGGCGGTGGCGGTGTTGCAGGCCACCACCAGCAGGGTGCAGCCTTGCTCCACCAGTTGCTTGCCGATGGCGAGAACGCGGCCGCGAATGAAGTCATCGGGCTTGTTGCCGTAGGGCACATGGGCCGTGTCGGCGAGGTAGCAGAGGTCGGCCCGGGGCAGGGCGCGGGCGATGGCGGCGAGGACCGAAAGGCCGCCGAGGCCCGAGTCGAAAACGCCGATCATCCCTGGCCCTGGATCACGTCAGTGCTTGGCGACGGGAATCTTGCCAATCTTCACCCGCCATTCCGCCGGGCCGGTCTCGTGCACCGAGGTGCCGTTGCTGTCCACCGCCACGGTCACCGGCATGTCCTGCACGTCGAACTCGTAGATGGCTTCCATGCCGAGGTCGGCGAAGCCCACCACCTTGGCGGCCTTGATTGCCTTCGCCACCAGATAGGCGGCGCCGCCGACGGCCATCAGGTAGGCCGACTTGTTGTCCTTGATCGCCTCGATGGCGACCGGGCCGCGCTCGGACTTGCCGATCATGGAGATGAGGCCGGTCTGCTCCAGCATCATGCGGGTGAACTTGTCCATGCGGGTGCCGGTGGTGGGGCCGGCGGGGCCGACCACTTCGTCGCGCACCGGGTCCACCGGGCCGACGTAGTAGATGACGCGGTTGGTGAAGTCCACCGGCAGCTTCTCGCCCTTGGCCAGCATGTCGGCGATGCGCTTGTGGGCGGCGTCGCGGCCGGTGAGCATCTTGCCGTTGAGCAACAGCTTCTGGCCCGGGGTCCAGGCCGCAACCTGTTCCTTGGTCAGGGTGTTGAGATCGACACGGGTGGCGGACTTTGTGTCCGGGGTCCAGGTTACTGCCGGCCAGTCCGCCAGCTTCGGCGTCTCCAGCGTCGCCGGGCCGGAGCCGTCGAGATGGAAGTGCACATGGCGGGTGGCGGCGCAGTTGGGAATCAGGGCCACCGGCAGGTTGGCGGCATGGGTCGGGTAGTCGAGCACCTTGACGTCGAGCACCGTGGTGAGGCCGCCGAGGCCCTGGGCGCCAATGCCGAGGGCATTGACCTTGTCGTAGAGTTCTAGGCGCAGTTCCTCGGCGCGATTTTTTGCGCCACGGGCCTTGAGTTCATGGATGTCCACCGGCGCCATTATCGACTCCTTGGCCAGCAGCATGGCCTTTTCCGGCGTACCGCCGATGCCGATGCCGAGAATGCCCGGCGGGCACCAGCCGGCGCCCATGGTCGGCACCGTCTTCAGCACCCATTCGACGAGGTCGTCGGAGGGGTTGAGCATGGCGAACTTGGACTTGGCTTCGGAGCCGCCGCCCTTGGCGGCGCAGATCACTTCCACGTGATCGCCGGGAACGATCTCGTAGTGCACCACGGCCGGGGTGTTGTCCTTGGTGTTCTTGCGCGTTCCGGCCGGGTCGGCCAGCACCGAGGCGCGCAGGGGGTTGTCCGGGTTCATGTAGGCGCGGCGCACACCTTCGTCGATCATCTGCTGGACGCTCATGGTGGCATCGGGCCAGGTGACGTTCATGCCCACCTTGATGAACACCAGGGCAATGCCCGTGTCCTGGCAGATGGGGCGATGGCCCTCGGCCGACATGCGGCTGTTGGTGAGGATTTGCGCGATGGCATCTTTGGCGGCGGGTGACTCCTCGCGCTCATAGGCCTCGCCCAGGGCCTTGATGTAGTCCAGTGGATGGTAGTAGCTGATGAACTGGAAGGCGTCGGCGACGGACTGGATCAGGTCGTCCTGCTTGATGGCGGTCATGGTGGAAATCCCTCTGGCGTTTTTTATTTAGTGGTGTTGCTTGCTGCTGAGAAGAAGCGTCGTCGTCATCATCTTGTCGGTCCAGGCGATGGCGATGGCGGAAATGAGGAAGGCGAGGTGAATGCCGACCTGGGCGATGATGACGCGGTCTTCCAGTTGGCCGGCATTGATGAAAGTTTTCAGCAGATGGATCGACGAGATGCCGATCAGGGCGGTAGCCAGCTTGACCTTGAGGACGCCGGCATTGACATGGGAGAGCCACTCCGGCTGGTCGGGGTGTCCTTCCAGATCGAGACTGGAGACGAAGGTTTCGTAACCGCCGATGATGACCATCACCAGCAGGTTGGCGATCATCACCACGTCAATCAGACCGAGCACGATCAGCATGACTTCGGTTTCCCCAAGGGAACCGGCCTTGGTCACCAGTATCATCAGCTCGTGCATGAACTGATAGACATATACTCCCTGGGCCGCGATCAGGCCCAGATACAATGGGGCCTGAAGCCAGCGGCTCCAGAATATGAACGACTCCATGGCCTTGATGGGTTTTTGCATGAGGGTTCCGTGAACTCAGGAAAGAAGGGGAAAGGTCATTCTAACATCCGACTTTTTCAATGCTGCGGCGCAGCACGAATGCGTAAGACCGGTGTAAGACTCTTCCTATTTAATGCAATGGCTCATAAAATGGAACGACAGCATCCATAACAATTTTACATTCCGTTGGTGCGTTGCTGAATATCCAAACGCAAGGGCACGAACGGTGCGATTCCTAAGACCCACGTCCCCAAATTCAATTTTGCAAGAGGAGAGGAGCACAGATGTCTACATCAATTGAGTCAGTCATGACCGAAACCCGCGTTTTCCCGCCCGCCGAGGAAATCGTGAAGAAGGCCACCATCTCCGGCATGGACGCCTACAAGGCCCTGTGCAAGGAAGCCGACCAGGACTACACCGGCTACTGGGGCCGCCTGGCCAAGGAACACCTGGTCTGGAAGCAGCCCTTCAACACCGTGCTGGATGAATCCGAAGCCCCGTTCTACAAGTGGTTCCCGGACGGCAAGCTGAACGTCTCCTACAACTGCCTGGACAAGAACGTCGAGGCCGGCAAGGGCGACAAGGTTGCCATCATTTTTGAAGCCGACGACGGCACCGTCACCAAGGTTACCTACAAGGAACTGCTGGCGAAGACCAACAAGTTCGCCAACGCCCTGCGCGCCCAAGGCATCAAGAAGGGCGACCGCGTCCTGATCTATCTCGCCATGTCCGTCGAAGGCGTGGTGGCGATGCAGGCCTGCGCCCGTATCGGCGCCATCCACTCCGTGGTGTTCGGCGGCTTCTCCGCCAAGTCCCTCGAAGAGCGCATCCTCGACGCCGGCGCCGTGGCGGTGATTACCGCCGACGAACAGTGTCGCGGCGGCAAGCACATCCCCCTCAAGCCGGCCGTCGATGAAGGCCTGGCCATGGCTGCCAACCACGGCGTCAAGACTGTCGTTGTTGTCAAGCGCACCGGCGGCACCTGCAACATGGTGGAAGGCCGCGACGTCTGGTACCACGACATCGTCGCCAACCAGTCCGACGTCTGCGAACCCGAGTGGGTCGAGGCCGAGCATCCCCTGTTCCTGCTCTACACCTCCGGTTCCACCGGTAAGCCGAAGGGCGTTCAGCATTCCAGCGGCGGCTACCTGCTGCATGCCGTGCTGACCATGAAGTGGACCTTCGACATCCAGGACAACGACGTCTTCTGGTGTACCGCCGACATCGGCTGGGTCACCGGCCACACCTACATCACCTACGGCCCCCTGGCCTGCGGCGCCACCGAGATCGTGTTCGAGTCCGTGCCCACCTATCCGGATGCCGGTCGTTTCTGGCGCATGATCCAGGACCACAAGGTGAGCGTGTTCTACACCGCCCCCACCGCGATTCGCTCCCTCATCAAGGCCTCCGAAGGCACCCCCACCACCCATCCGCGCAACTACGACCTCAAGTCCCTGCGCATCCTGGGTTCCGTGGGCGAGCCGATCAATCCCGAAGCCTGGATGTGGTACTACGACAACGTCGGCGGCTCCCGCTGCCCGATCGTCGATACCTTCTGGCAGACCGAAACCGGCGGCCACATGATTACCCCGCTGCCCGGCGCCACGCCCCTCGTTCCCGGCTCCTGCACCCTGCCGTTCCCCGGCATCCAGGCCGCCATCGTGGACGAGACCGGCCATGACGTGGAATGGGGCAAAGGTGGTTTCCTGGTGGTCAAGAAGCCCTGGCCGTCCATGATCCGCACCATCTGGGGTGACCCGGAGCGCTTCAAGAAGTCCTACTTCCCCGAAGACCTGGGCGGTCGTCTCTACCTCGCCGGCGACGGCGCGGTGCGCGACAAGACCACCGGCTACTTCACCATCATGGGTCGTATCGACGACGTGCTCAACGTCTCCGGTCACCGCATGGGCACGATGGAAATCGAATCCGCCCTGGTGGCGAATCCGATGGTGGCGGAAGCCGCCGTGGTGGGTCGTCCCGACGACCTCACCGGCGAAGCCATCTGCGCCTTCGTGGTGCTGAAGCAGGCCCGTCCCCATGGCGAAGAAGCGAAGAAGATCGCCAACGACCTGCGCAACTGGGTCGGCAAGGAAATCGGTCCGATCGCCAAGCCCAAGGACATCCGCTTCGGCGAGAACCTACCCAAGACCCGTTCCGGCAAGATCATGCGTCGCTTGCTGCGTTCCCTGGCCAAGGGCGAGGAAATCACCCAGGACGTTTCCACCCTGGAAAACCCGCAGATTCTGGATCAGCTCAAGCAAGGCATTTGATTCGGACCTGAGTTAAACCTTAGTCCGACGAAAAGGGGCGCAGCCTTCCGGGGTTGCGCCCCTTTTTTGTTGTTAAATGAGGTCAGGAGGAGCCAGGCCATGAGCCAGGAAAAGCAAAGCGGGACCGGATTCCGTCGCCTGACGGCCCAGCGGCTGGTGGCGATTTTTCTGCTTGGCGGCGTGGTGTTCAACTGGCCGCTGCTGTCCCTCTTCAATCGCCAGGCCGAACTGTTCGGTATTCCCCTGCTTTATCTCTACCTGTTCGGTAGCTGGCTGGTGTTGATCGTACTCATGGCCGTGGTGATCGAAGGGAAGGGCGACTGATGCTGCAAGGTTGGAGCATTGTTCTCGCCTCCCTGGCTTACCTTGGCGTGTTGTTCGCCATCGCCTGGTGGGCCGACCGGCGCGCCGACAGCGGCCGCTCGGTGATCGCCAATCCCACCGTATATGCCCTTTCCCTGGCGGTGTACTGCACTACCTGGACCTTCTACGGCAGCGTCGGCCGTGCCGCTGCCACCGGCATCGGCTTCCTGCCGATCTATCTCGGTCCGACCCTGATGCTTTCCCTGGGCTGGTTCGTACTGCACAAGATGGTGCGCGTCGCCAAGGCCAACCGCATCACCTCGATTGCCGACTTTGTCGCCTCGCGCTACGGCAAGAGCCCTCTGCTTGGCGGTCTCGTCACCATCATCGCCGTGGTCGGCGTCGTGCCCTACATCGCACTCCAGCTCAAGGCGGTGTCCAACAGCTTCACCATCCTGCTGCACCACCCGGATATCGTCATGCCCACGGGCCTCGGCGCCGTGCCCCTGCTTCAGGACAGCGCCCTCTATGTGGCGGTGGGCATGGCCGCGTTCACCATCCTTTTCGGCACCCGCCATCTCGACGCTACCGAGCGCCACGAAGGCATGGTGGCGGCGATTGCGTTTGAATCAGTGGTCAAGCTGGCGGCCTTTTTCGCCGTCGGTCTGTTCGTCACCTATGGCCTTCATGGCGGCTTCCAGCACATCTTCGATCAGGCCGAACTGGTGCCGCGTCTCGCCAAGCTGATGGTGGCCGGCGACTCGGCCGCCAACTACGGCAGCTGGGCGGCGTTGACCTTTCTCTCCATGCTCTCAGTGCTGCTGCTGCCGCGCCAGTTCCAGATCGCCGTGGTGGAGAACGTCAATCCCGACCATGTGCGCCGTGCCGTCTGGCTGTTTCCTCTCTACCTCTTTCTCATCAACATCTTCGTGCTGCCGATTGCCCTTGGCGGTCTGCTGCGCTTCCCCACCGGCGTCGATGCCGACACCTTCGTCCTCACTTTGCCCATGGCCGAGCAGGGCGAGGCCCTGGCCCTGTTTGTCTTCATCGGCGGTCTCTCGGCGGCCACCGGCATGGTCATCGTCGAGACCATCGCCCTGTCCACCATGGTCTGCAACGATCTGGTGATGCCGGTGCTGCTGCGCTGGAAGTCCCTCGGCCTCGCCGAACGGCGGGATTTGTCCGGTCTGCTGCTGGAGATTCGGCGCTGGGCCATCGCCGCCATCCTGATGCTCGGCTACGGCTATTTCCGTCTCGCTGGCGAGGCCTATGCGTTGGTCGGCATCGGCCTGATTTCCTTTGCTGCCGTGGCCCAGTTTGCGCCGGTGCTGTTCGGCGGCCTGTACTGGAAGGGCGGCACCCGCGAGGGCGCTCTGGCCGGATTGCTGGCGGGTTTTGTCGTCTGGGCCTACACCCTGCTGCTGCCCTCATTCTCCAAGTCCGGCTGGCTGCCGGCGGAGTTTCTGAGTCACGGTCCCTTCGGCATCGAACTGCTGCGGCCGCAACAGTTGTTCGGGCTTGCCGGACTGGACGAGATCAGCCACTGCCTGCTCTGGAGCCTGCTGGCCAACGTCGGCGCCTATCTCGCCTTGTCCCTGCGCCGCGCCCCGGACGCCATGGAGGCGCGGCAGGCCAATCTGTTTGTCGATGCCCCAGTTGGCGGCGGCAGTCTCAGCAGTTGGCGCGGCAGCGCGCGGGTGGCCGATCTGCTGGCGCTGGTCGAGCGCTTTCTCGGCGTCGAGCGGGCGCGCACTGCCCTCGGCCGCTACGCCAGGAGTCGTGGCGCCAGCCGCATCGAGGAGCTGCAAGCCGATGCCCACCTGATCCATTTCGCCGAAAGTCTGCTCGCCGGTGCCATTGGTTCTGCCTCGGCCCACGTCATGGTGGCCTCGGTGGTGGAGGAGGAACCCCTGGGCCTCGACGAGGTGATGAACATCCTCGACGAGGCCTCCCAGGTGCGCGCCTACAGCCGCGAACTGGAAACCAAGTCGCGGGAGCTGGAACAAGCCACCCAGGAGCTGCGCGAGGCCAACGAGCGCCTGCGGGAGGTGGATCGCATGAAGGACGATTTCATCTCCACGGTCACCCACGAGTTGCGCACCCCCCTGACGTCGATTCGCGCATTTTCGGAAATGCTGTTTGAGGACCCGAAGATCGACCTCGCCGAACGCAGCCGCTTTCTCGGCATCATCGTTTCCGAAACCGAGCGCCTGACGCGGCTCATCAACCAGATCCTTGATCTCGCCAAGCTGGAGTCGGGCCGCGCCGACTGGACCCCGGTTGCCGTGGACTTGTCGGAGATCGTGCGTGAATCCATGGAGTCCGTGAGCCAGCTCTACCGCGACAAGGGCGTGACCCTGGAATGCAGCCTGCCAGCATCGGGCCTTGAGGTGATGGCGGATCGCGACCGCCTGATGCAGGTCTTCCTCAACCTGTTGTCGAACGCCGTCAAGTTTGTCGCGCCGGGTACGGGCCGGGTGGAAGTGGACGTGGCGGCCACCGATGATGCGGTCCAGGTCAGCGTTACCGATAATGGTCCTGGCATTGCCCACGAAGATCACGAGGTTATTTTCGAGAAGTTCCGTCAGGGCACGGGCAACAACGGCACCCTCACCGACAAGCCCCAGGGCACGGGGCTCGGCCTGCCCATCAGCCGCCAGATCATCGAGTATTTCGGCGGTCGTCTGTGGGTGGAAAGTCCGCCCCCAGGGAGCGCCATGGCAGGCGCCCGCTTCATATTCACCTTGCCCTTGCCCACGACACAAAAAGAACAGACATAATTCGCCCCAGGAGGAGCCCAATGAAAAAAATACTCATCGTTGACGATGAAGCCAATATCGTCATTTCCCTTGAATTTCTGATGAAGAAGGAAGGCTTTCATGTCGCCGTCGCCAATGACGGCGAGGAAGCCCTGGAACTGATCGCCAGCTTTGCCCCGGATCTCGTGCTGCTCGACGTGATGATGCCGAAGAAGAGCGGCTACGAAGTCTGCGAAGCGGTGCGGCGCAATCCGGAACGCGCCGGACTCAAGATCGTCATGCTCACTGCCAAGGGGCGCGAGACCGAAATCGCCAAGGGCCTTGCCCTCGGCGCCGATGCCTACATCACCAAGCCGTTTTCCACCAAGGACCTGGTAGCCAAGGTCAGGAGCGTACTCGGCGATGCGTGATTCATGGAATGCGCGCCTGCGGTTCATGCTGGCCGCGGGCGTTCTTGGCTTGCTGATGACCGGCCCCTTCATGCTCACCGCCGTGCTGCTGTTCGCCGATGCCAAGGAGGTGGAACGGGCGGCGCTGGCTGAACTGCTGCTGCCGCGCCTTCCCCTCGGTGCGCTGATGACGGTGATGGGTTTTGTTATCGGCCTCTCCCTGCTGCGCGGCTTGTTCAAGCAATACGTCCAGGGCCTGCTGCGCATGGCCGAGACCCTGCGCCTGATGTTGGGCGCCAACCGTAATTTCCGCGTCGCTCCGGAAGGGCCCCCGGAAGTGCGCGAACTCGGTCGCGCCGCCAACGACCTGGCCCAGCAGCGCGATGAACTGCTCACCGACGTCGAGTCGCAGATCGCCCGCGCCAAGTCCTCGGTGGAAGAAGAGAAGAACCGTCTCGCCGCCCTCATGTCCGAGCTGGCCCAGGCCGTGGTGGTGTGCAACCTCGACGGCCGCATCCTGCTCTATAACAACCGCGCCCGGCTCCAGTTCAAGGCCCTGGCCCAGGGACCGACCTCCATGAGCGGCGGCGCCCTGATCGGCCTCGGTCGTTCCATCTTCTCGATACTCGAACGCAGCCAGATCACCCACTCCCTGGAAAATATCCAGCAGCGCCTGCGTCGCGGCAGCAGCGAGCCGACGGCCAACTTCATCACCTCGACCCGCAGCGGCCAGTTGCTGCGCGTCCAGATGGCGCCGGTGCTGGCGCCGGGCGCCAGCGAGGATGCCGGCGAGTCCGACGTGCGCGGCTTCGTGCTGACGATAGAAAACATCACCCGCAGCTTCGAGCGCGAAACCCAGCGTGACCAGGTGCTGCACACCCTCACCGACGGCAACCGCTCGGCCCTGGCCAACATGCGCGCGGCGGTGGAAATGCTCGGCGACAACCCGGACATGGAGCCGGAGATGCGCGCCCGCTTCATCGGCATCCTGCGCGACGAAGTGACGCGCATGGGCAGTCGCGTCGAGAGCGTGGTGAATGAGTTTGCCGATTCCCTCAAGACCCGCTGGCCCCTGGAGGACGTGCTCGGTATCGACCTCATCGCCGCCGCCCAGCGCCGCATCGAAGACCGCCTCAAGCTGGCCACCAAGACCGAGGAGATGGACGGCAATCTGTGGATACGCGCCGACAGTTTCTCCCTCATCCTCGCCATCAACTTCCTCGCCTCGCGGCTTCAGGATCACTACGACATCCGCGAGTTGCGTTTCCGCCTTAGCAGCGAGGGCGGCATGGGCTTCGTGGACCTGATCTGGTCGGGGACGCCTCTGTCTTCCGAGACCTTCTACACCTGGGAACTGGAGCCGATGAACATCGGCGCCGAGACCACGCCGTTGACTCTGCGCGACGTCGCCGAGCGCCATGGTGGTGAGGTCTGGTTCCAGCGCGAAAAGGCGGCGCACCGGGTATTCATCCGCTTCGTGCTGCCGGTAGCCGCCACCCCCGAAGCCGAGCCCGAGGCCCAGACCCAGATACAGCAGGGCCATCGCGGCGAGAGCCGGCCCGAGTACTACGACTTCAACCTGTTCAGCTTCAGCGAGTCCGGTGTCGACCTGGACCGTCGCCTGGTGGACATGACCTACTCGGTGTTCGATACCGAAACCACCGGTCTGGAGCCGTCGGCGGGGGACGAGATCATCCAGTTCGGCGCCGTGCGGGTGGTGAACAATCGTCTGCTGCGCCAAGAAATCTTCGACCAACTGGTGGACCCGATGCGTCCCCTGCGCCCTGAAGGTATCCCGATCCACGGCATCACCGAAGACATGGTGCGCGGCCAGCCCACCATCGACCAGGTGCTTCCGGCCTTCCACGAGTTCTGTAGCGAAACCGTGCTGGTGGCCCATAACGCCGCCTTCGACATGCGCTTCCTGCAACTCAAGGAAGACAGCACCGGCATCCGCTTCAGCCAGCCGGTGCTCGATACCCTGCTGCTTTCCGCCGTGATCCATCCCAATCAGGAAACCCATCGCCTGGAGGCCATCGCCGAGCGCTTCGGCATCAACGTCATCGGCCGCCACACGGCCCTGGGCGATGCCTTCGTCACCGGCGAGGTGTTCCTCAAGATGGTTCCCCTGCTCAATGAAATGGGCATCCACACCGTGCGCCAGGCTCTCGACGCCTCGGAGAAAACCTACCTGGCACGGGTCAAGTACTGATGCCCGACTGGCTGCACCTGGACGGCGCCTTCGCCCGCCTCGGCCACGAGGCCGATGGCGCCGCCGACATCTCGGTGCTGGCGCGGCTGGCGACGCGAAGCCGCGACCAGGCCGGCGAACTGCTTGATGCCGGCGCCAGCGCCGCCCAGGTCACGGCGCTGCTGTCGGCGGTGAATGACCGCATCACCTGTCGCATCCTGGCGCTCACCGCCCATGGCTTCCGCCTGCCGCCGGCGTCCTGGTGCTGGCTCGCCTTTGGTTCCGAGGGGCGTGATGAACAGACCCTGGTCACCGATCAGGACAACGGCCTCGTCTTCAGCGCCGCCGACGATGGCGAAGCCCACGCTCTCCGCGAGCGCTTCCTGCCTTTTGCCGCCGCTGTCAATCAGGCCCTGGCGAGCTGCGGCTTCCATCTTTGCAGCGGCAACATCATGGCCGGCAATCCCGCCTGGTGTCTTTCCCTTGACGAATGGAAGCAGCGTTTCTTCAACTGGATACGCACCCCCGACCCGGAAGCCCTGCTCAACGCCAGCATCTTCTTCGACTTTCGCCCCCTCGACGGCGACACCTCTCTCGCCGATGCCCTGGCCGCCCATCTCGCCGCCCTGGCCCCCGGCAACGACGCCTTCCTGCGCATGATGGCCGCCAACGCCCTGGCCGTGGAACCACCCATCGGCCGCCTGCGCGACTTCGTCACCGAGGCCGATACCCTCGACCTGAAGAAGTTCGGCTCTCGCCTGTTCGTCGATGCGATCCGCATTCTCGCCCTGGCGAATGGCATCGCCGTCGCCGCCACCACTGAGCGCCTGCGCCGCCTGGCGCCGCGCCTGCATTTGCCGCCTGCCGCCCTGGATGATTACCTGGAAGCCTTTCACGCCCTGCAAGCCTTCCGCCTGGCGGCCCAGCGGGCCACTCTTGACACCACGGCCGCCAATCGCTTCGCCCCCAACAGCCTCGGCGACTACCAGCGCCGCCGCCTGCTCGACGCCCTCAAGCAGGCGCGTCAGCTCCAGCGCCTGCTCAAACATTCCCTGCGCCTCGACCAATAAGCCCCATCAGGGATGTCGCTACCGCCATCGCCACGCCCCCCTGGGCGTAATCCGCGACTTCGTGTTCGACAACAACGAGCACTTCCCCCCCCAACACCCCCGACCTCAAGGCCTTCGGTACGCGGCCTTTCGTTGATGCAGCCCGACCAACCCGACCGTCAGGTGCTGAAGGAAGCCTTCAAACGGGCGAAGAAGCTCCACGGCAAGCTGCAACTGGATTCCAGAGTGTGAGTACGGTACGGGCTTTGCGGGTTTGGGGGCGTGGTGAAAGGAAAGGTGTGGTTCCGGCCAACTGCTCCCGCTTGATGCGTCCATGAAGATGTCATTCCCACGGCCGCTGTACTTCGAGACCTGACGGACGGCCTTACCCTGATTGGCCAGAGTCGCCGGTGGCGGATCGTTCTGAGTCGGGCGGCAATGTGTTGATATGCGGCGCTCAATGGCTGAATGGCTCGAATGCCGACTTCTCAATCTGGCCAACTTCGCGCCGACGGCTTCGATGGCATAGCCTAGGCGGATGAACAGGCCTGCGAGGTCGTATGCGCCGGTTTCCCCAGTCTTATTGCCCTTGATATGTGTATGGTCAATGCGCGTTCTTTTGTCTGTACGGACCGCCCCACATAGCGGCGTCATATTGAAATGGCACCAAAATGGTGCTACATTGAAAATGGCATGTGGTTATGCGCGCTGTCATGGGGGCTGAGTGCGTGTAGCGGCGCGGTATTCTTTTCCAATGTTCAGGGAGGGGGCGTGGACGCATTGGTCAACAATAATGGCGCGCTACAGACCGGCAATCCACGCGCAACCATCCTCATTGTGGACGATGATGTCGGGAGTCTCGGCGTCCTGGGCCGTTTGCTTCAGCCGCGTTTCGACGTGGCTGCCGCGCCCTCGGGCGAGCGGGCCTTGCAGATCGCTGGCGGCGCCACAAAGCCAGGCTTGATCCTGCTCGATGTGATGATGCCGGGCATGGATGGATATGCGGTACTCGCCGCTCTACAGGGGAATCCCGCTACTCGGGACATTCCGGTGATCTTCGTCACCGGGCTGGATTCGGCCGAGGATGAAGAACGCGGCCTTGAACTTGGCGCAGTCGATTACATCGCCAAACCCTACAAGCCTGCCATCGTGCTGGCGCGCATTCACACCCACCTTGAACTCAAACGGGCCCGCGACTGGCTGGCGGATCAGAATGCCTATCTTGAAGCCGAGATCGCACGGCGCATGCAGGACATCCTGCATATTCAGGACATCACCATCAACGCCCTGGCGGAACTCGCCGAGACACGCGATCCCGATACCGGCTTCCACATCCGACGTACCCAGGAATACGTGCGCATCCTCGCCCGGCGCCTTCAGGGCCAGCCAGGATTCTCCGACTTTCTCACCGACAAGGTCATCGAGATGCTGGCCAAGTCAGCGCCGTTGCACGATATCGGCAAAGTGGGCATCCCCGACCACATCCTGCTTAAGCCGGGCCGGCTGACCGACGCCGAAATGGCGGTCATGAAGACCCACAGCCAGTTAGGGGCGTCGGCCATCGAGCGCGCCGTGCGCGACGCCGACCGAGACGTGGATTTTCTCGACATTGCCCGCCAGATTGCCCATTTTCACCACGAGAAGTGGGATGGCAGTGGCTACCCGGAGGGGCGCAAGTGGAACGAGATTCCGATTCCCGCCCGCCTGATGGCTCTTGCCGACGTGTTCGACGCGCTGATTTCGGCCCGCGTCTACAAACCGGCGATGCCGCCTGAAAAAGCGCGCGACATGATCGTTGCCGAGCGCGCACGGCATTTCGATCCCGCTGTCGTTGATGCCTTTCTTGACGGATTCGCGGATTTCATGGCTGTTGCCGAGAAATACCAGGCTGGCGATGCCTAGGCCTGACAGTACATCGCCGCCCGTCAACGGCGAGACCTATTTTTTCCGCGACCACGGCCAGTTCGACCTGTTGCGCTTGCATCTGCTGCCGGAACTGATCGAGCGTCGCCGTTTCAGCAAGACCTTGCGCGTGTGGAGCGCCGGCTGTGCCAGCGGCGAGGAGGCCTATTCTCTTGCCATGCTGGTCGACAGGCTGATGCCGCGGCGCGACGGCTGGGACATTCTCATCCTCGGTGTGGACAGGAATCCGGCGGCGCTGGCCAAGGCGGAGCGTGGGCGCTATGGGCACTGGTCGTTCCGCATGGCGCCGCCCAAGCTGCGGCAGCACTACTTCCGCCGCAGCGGTGACGAATGGGAGCTGAGCGAGCGTATCCGTCGCATGGTGATATTCCGCGCCGTCGACTTGGTCGGCGCGGCATTCCCCGACGACGAATTGCGTGACATGGATCTGATTCTGTGCCGCAATGTGTTCATCTACTTCGATCGGAATAGTGTGGCCACGGTCGCCAAAAAGCTGGCGGCGACGCTGCGCGAGGGCGGCTATCTCATGACCGGCCACACAGAACTGATCGGTCACGCCATGACCAATATGCGGAGCAGATTGTTTGCCGAAGGCGTGGTGTATCAACGCATCGTCGCACCGCCGGCCAGCGTAACGGCGACGTTGTCGCCAGGCAGGCCAGCGCCGGCGGTTGCGCGGGCGCACACCTCTCCCCGCGAGCCGTCTCCCGCATCCCCGGATGTGTCATCCGCCGCACGGAGCGCCGACGACCTTTCGGCGGCGGCGCGGCAGTTTGCCGACTGCGGCGATTATGCGCGGGCCGAGCAGACCTGCGGCGAGGCGCTAGCGATGGATCCGCTCTCCGCGGAAGTGCATTTCTTGTTGGCGCAGGTCGCCCAACTCAACCGGAATTTCGAGCAGGCCCGGCCGTTGCTGGAAAAAACCCTCTATCTCGATCCCCGCAACATTGCCGCCCACCTTGAACTGGCGGCCCTATGCGAGCGTGCCGATAACATGCCGCGCGCACAGGCCCTGCGCAAGGCGGCGTTGGACATCGTGCGCGCCTTGCCCGCCGACGCCATCGTCGCGCCGTACGAGACGACCGCCGAGGAGTTGGCGCGATGGCTCGCGTGACGAATTTGATGCGTTATGCTTACCATGCCATTCCGTCTGGGGGAGAGCCGCCATGGATACACAGCCCCTGCTGATTTTTGATCTCGATGGCGCGCGTTTTGGTGTCGACGCGACCCTGGTGCTGGAATCCATCTGGCTGCCGGAGTTGACGCCTGTCGAGGAAGCGCCGCCTTGGATCGTCGGCGTGTTTAGTCTGCGCGGTCGCATCGTGCCCGTCGCCGATCTCCGGCTGCGTTTCGGGCATCCCGCGCGGCCATACCAACTCGACGACCGCGTGGTGGTGCTGGCCGGAGATCGCTCGCCACTGGGGGTGATCGTCAGCGATGTGCTTGAGGTGGTCGAACTGCCGTGCGCTGCCATCCAGCCGCCACCGCAGTTCGCTGATGCAGCCCAGGATCCGAAGCACCTGGTGACTGGCGAGGCGCGTGTTGGCGACGACCTAGTGAGCTTGCTCGATGTGACGGGCCTGGCTAACTTTCCGGACGAGCCGTCGCTGGCCGAGCGCCAGGCGCCTGCGCCTTGCGCCCACTTTTGCGCCGAGGCGCCGGAGAAAGCGCGCGCTCTGTTCCGTGCGCGAGCCCTGGCACTGAGAGGCGCCACCGACGATGAGGCCGGCGAGCGGCTGGGGCTGGCGGTGATCGAAGTGGGCGGCGAAAGCTTCGGCGTAGAACTGGCGAGTGTGCGGGAATTCTGCGACGTGGCCCGGCTGAGCCCGATTCCCTGCTGCCCGCCGCATATCCTCGGCGCCATTAATCTGCGCGGCGAGCTTGTCACCCTGATCGACCCGCGTGGCGCGCTCAACCTGCCGACCGCCGTCCCATGTGGCGGGAAGGCCGTGATTGGCTCCATCGGTGACAAGGCGGTCGGCATCGCCGTGGACGCGGTACATGACGTCGTTTATCTGCGTACCGAGGCGCTCCAGGCGCCGCCGCCGACGCTGCGCGAGCGCCATGGCGCGGAAGTCAGCGGCGCCGCGCGCTACGGCGACGGCATGATGACCGTGCTCGACCTGCCGGCCTTGCTGGCGCGCGAGGAATGGGTCGTCGAAGAACACGTGTGAAGAACAACCTTACCAAGGGGAAAAGCCATGTTCGCAAAAATGAAGCTGCGCCAGCGCATCCTGCTGGGTTATCTGGCCCCGCTGCTGCTGTTGCTAGGCACGATGATTCTGGTTTTCATCAACCTACAGGAGTTGCAGAAGGCGTCGGTGGCGATGCTGCGGTCGCAGCAGATCATGCTCGAGGCCAACGCTCTCGCCTATGACCTGGCCCAGATCCAGCGCGCGGCGCGCGGCTACATGCTGGCGAAAAACCCGGCTTCGCGCCAGACCTTCCTGGACAACGAGAAGGACTTCAAGGGAAAGGGAGAAAAACTCAGCCGTGTACCGAAAGATGCGCAGCAGCAGGAAACCTTGCAAGACATGCTGAACCTGGGAAAGGGACTGATTGAGAAGGACAGGCAATACTTTCAGCTGGTGGATGCCGGCAAGGTGACTGACGCCCAGGCCCGCTTCCGCAACGGGGAAACCATCAAAGTCTCCAGTGAAATTGATGCGCTATGGGACCGCTTCAATCAGCGCGAACTCGAGATCATCAAGGAACGGCAGGATGCCTACGATGCGGCGGGGCAAGCCGTCACCAATTCCATTATCTACGGCATGGTGGTGGCCACGGTGCTGGCGGTTACCATCGCGCTTTGGCTCGCGACAGCGGTGGGCCGCAAGATCACCGCCAACGCCGCCCAGCTTTCCTCGGCCGCCAGCGAGATTGCCGCCACCATCGCCCAGCATGAGCGCACCGCCAGCCAGCAGGCCGCCGCTGCCAGCGAGACGTCGGCCACCATCGAGGAACTGTCCGTGTCGTCGAGCCGCTCTTCCGAGCAGGCGGCCAACGCGGCCGCAGCGGCCGAAAAATCCGGCGCCGCCACCGCGCAGGGTGGCGAGGCCATTCACGCGGCGGTGGCGTCGATGGCCAACCTCAAGGACCGCTTCAGCGTCATGGCCGAGCAAATCCTGCACCTGGGCGAACAGACCGGCCAGATCGGCAACATCGCCATGCTGGTCAAGGATCTTTCGGCGCAGATCAACATGCTGGCCTTGAATGCCGCCGTCGAGGCGGCCCGCGCCGGCGAACATGGCAAGGGGTTCGCCGTGGTGGCCAGCGAGGTGCGCAAGCTCGCCGACGAAAGCAAGAAATCGGCGGAGCAGGCCAATCTGCTGGTGGCCGACATCCAGAAGGCGGCCAACGCCTCCGTGCTGATGACCGAGGAGGGCACCCGCACCGTGGCCGAAGTGACCCAGCACGCCGGACGGGTCGCGGAATTGTTCGAAGAGCTGGCTGGCATGTCGGACAGCGTCAATGAGAACGCACAACAGGTGATGCTCAATGCCAAGCAGCAGTCCGCCGCGTTTGCACAGATCGTCGAGTCGACCAACAGCATTGCCGGCGGCGCCAGGGAGACGGCGGCCGGCATCAGCCAGACCAAGATCGGCGTACAGAGCCTGAACGAAGCGGCGGAGAACCTCAAGGCCATCGTGTGAGGGATACGGCCGGCAAGGCAGAGAACGGGGAGAAGCGCGCCATGATCGACGATCCGGAACTACAGCGCTTGTTCAAGGCGGAAAGCGAGGAGCATCTGGCTTCTCTTGACGCGAATTTGCTGCGCCTGGAGAAAACGCCCGACGCCCCGGCGCTGCTGGACGAAGCATTCCGCGAATCTCACAGCCTGAAAGGCGCGGCCCGGATGCTGGGGCTGGATCGGGTCGAAAGCACGGCGCATGGGCTGGAAGACATCCTCAATGCGGCGCGCAAGGGCGCCGCGCCGCTGACGCCCGCCACCATCGAACGCCTGAATGCCGCGCTGGCCGAGCTGCGTCACCATGTTCAGGAGGCGCTTGCCGGCGAGCCGCCTCCCGCAGCGCCGGATGCCGTCCTGCCTGTTCCGCAAAGGGGATTTCCTTCGGTCACGCCGACTTTTCCGCCCGGCGCCGCGCCGCCGCCGGTAGCCTCCGTAAACCCGCCAGTGGCCGCAACGCCGCCTGCCGCGACGTCTCCGCAGCCTGTTGCCAGCGCGGCGACGACGGAACAAAGCGAACCCGCAGCGCCGGTTGCGGGCGCCAATAAGCCTGCCCCGGAGGCCACGGCATCGGACCCGGCTGGCGCCGGTGAGCCCTTCCGCATCGAAACCGTTCGGGTCGAGACCCGCAAACTGGACGAGCTGCTGACCCAGGTCGGGGAGTTGTCGGTGATCCAGGGGCGAACGCAACATCGACGGCTGTTGATGGACGAGTTGCTCGAACTGTGGACGGTGTTTGCGCGTCGTCGGACGCCTACCCGTACCGGCAACCATGGCGATGCGCGGGAAGCGGAAGCGCGGCAGCGGTTCGGCGGCCTGCTCAAGCAGGCGCGCGACGCGCTGGTGGGTGACGACACCCGCCTGGAGTCCACGGTCACGCTTCTGGAAGACCAGGTACGCGGCATTCGCCTGTTGCCCTTGAGCACCGTGTTTGCGATGTTCCCGCGCATGGTGCGCGACTTGGCGCATGAGCAGGGTAAAGCGGTGGAGTTGGTGCTCGAAGGCGGCGACATTACGGTCGACAAGCGCATCCTGGAGGAAATCAAGGATCCCCTGATGCACCTGATTCGCAACGCGATCGACCACGGCATCGAGGCGCCGGCCGAGCGTGAGCGCACGGGCAAGCCGCAAAGCGCGACGGTATGGCTGCGCGCGCTGCGCGAGGATGCCGGCGTACTGCTGGAGGTTCGCGATGACGGTCGCGGGCTGGATTGGGCGGCGATCCGGCGGGAAGCGGGCGAGCGCGGCATTGTCGATGCGGCCGCGCTGGCCGCGATGACGCCGCAGCAGTTGCAACAGATGATCTTTTCTTCCGGCTTCTCCACCAGCCGCTATGTCACCGAACTGTCCGGTCGCGGTGTCGGATTGGACGTGGTGCGCGTCAACGTGGAACGCTTGAAAGGCAGTATCCGCCTGGAGTCGCGTCCGGAGCAGGGCTTGTCGGTACAACTGCGCCTGCCGTTAAGTCTCGCCACCACGCGCTTGCTGCTGGCGAGCGCGGGGGGCCGGCTGTATGGGCTGCCGGTCGAATTCATCCATACCTCGCGTCGGGTAGGCTCGGCTGAGATATTCACGCTCGAAGGCCGTGCCGCCGTGCTGCTGGAGGGTGAGCCGATCATCGTCGCCCGTCTTGCCGATCTGCTGGAGTTGCCAGGGGAAAAGACCGGAGCGGCGGCAGCGAAAGTGCTGGCCTGTATCGTGCTACAGGTTGGCGAGGAGCGCCTGGGTCTGCTGGCGGACGATCTGCTTGACGAGGAGGAGGTCGTGCCCAAGCCGCTGGGCGCGCCGCTGAAGCGTGTGCGCAACGTCTCGGCCCTGGCCATGCTGGGCAGCGGCGAAATCTGCGCGGTGCTCAATCCCGCCGATCTGCTGCGCTCGGCGCACAAGCTGGTCGGCGCCGGGCGGGAGACGGTCGGCGAAGTTCACCCGACCCAAGCCGCTGCCCGGCCGAGTGTGCTGCTGGCCGAGGATTCGGCGCTGATCCGGGCCATGGAGAAACGCATTCTCGAAGATGGCGGTTACGAGGTGGTCGCCGCAGTGGATGGCGCGGATGCGCTCAACCTTCTGGGCAGCCGTCCCTTCGCCGCCGTGGTGTCGGACATCACGATGCCCAATATGACGGGCTTGACCCTCACCGAGCGCATTCGCGCCGAGCCTCGCTATCAGGAGCTTCCAGTGATCCTCGTGACCAGTCTCGCCTCCGACGAGGACAAGCGACGCGGACTCGAAGCCGGTGCCAATGCCTACATTCCCAAACCAACGTTCGACCAGCGTGTACTGCTGGAGACCCTGAAGAGGCTGATCGTTTCATGATACGTGTGCTGCTCGTCGACGACTCCCCCCTGACCTTGCATATCCTGCAACGCCTGCTGCTGCGCTCGCCCGACATCCAGGTGGTCGGTACGGCCGCCGATGGCCAGGCGGCGCTCGAACTGCTGCCTACACTCAATCCGGACGTCATCTGCACCGACATGCACATGCCGGGCATGAGCGGGCTGGAGCTTACCCGTGCGGTGATGGCGACGCGGCCGTGCCCGATCCTGGTGGTGAGCGTGTCGATGGAGCCGGGTTCGCCCAGCATCTTCCGCATGCTGGAGGCCGGCGCGGTGGATGTCTATCCCAAGCCGCGCGCCATCCTCGACGCCGATGAGGAGAAGCTGGCGCGAGAGCTCGCCTCCAAGATCCGCATCGTCGCCGGTGTGCATGTGTTCCGCCGCAGAACGGCGCCGACCCCGCTTGCGCCCCCCAAGCTGCCGGTGTCGCCACCAGTGTCGGCGCCTCGTTCGCCGGTGAAGCTCGTCGCAATCGGCGCCTCCACCGGCGGGCCGCAGGCCCTGCGCGCGATACTCTCCGCCTTGCCGACGGATTTCCCGTCGCCGGTGGTGTGTGTGCAGCATATCGGCGGCGATTTTCTCGGGGAGTTGGTGCGCTGGCTGGCCGAGGAGTGTTCCTTGCCGGTACGCAAGGCGGCGCAAGGGGAGATGCCGCAGGTCGGCACGGTGTATTTCGCTCCCGAGGGCGCGCACCTGGAATTCGACGCTCAGGGGCGCTTCGCCTTGTCGGACGCGCCGCCTTGCGACGGCCACCGGCCCTCGGTGACCGTGACCCAACGGGCGGCAGCGCGCCAGTTCGGCGCCGGCGCGGTGGGCATCCTGCTGACCGGCATGGGCCGTGACGGCGCCGAGGGCATGGCCGCGATCGCTGCCGCCGACGGCGTCACCATCGCCCAGGACGAGGCGAGCAGCGTGGTTTACGGCATGCCAAGGGAGGCGGTGGCGCTGGGCGCGGCCCGCCATGTCTTGCCGCTCGAACAGATCGCGCCGGCCTTGGCCGCACTGGTGACCAAGCGCGCAAGCGCGAGCGTCGGGCCACGCATGAAGGAGGCGTCATGACAGACCATCCCGCCCCCGCCGGCGCAGTCGCCGGGCCGGAAATCCTGATCGTCGAGGATGGCGCGGTACAGGCAGAACTGCTGCGCCGTATGCTCGTCCGGGCGGGGTACATGGTGAATGTGGCCCACCATGGCAAGGAAGCCCTGCAGTTGGCGCGTGTGCGCCGGCCCGCGCTGGTGATGAGCGATGTCAACATGCCGGTGATGGACGGCTATCAGTTGTGCCGTGCCATCAAGCTGGACGATGCCTTGTGGAACGTGCCGCTGATCCTGCTCACCTCGCTGTCGGAGACGGAAGACATCATCGAGGCGATCAATAGCGGCGCCGATGCCTACATCGTCAAACCCTACGTCGAGGCCAAGCTGCTTGCCCGCATCGCCTCTCTGCTGAATGCGCCGATCACCAGAAAGCGGGCGGAAGAGCGACGTCAGGAAGTGGTGAGCCATGACGGCAAGCGCCACACCATCGTCGGCGGTGGCCAGCAGATACTCAATTTGCTGCTTTCGCTGTACGACACCACCCTCCAGCAGAATCGCGACCTGGCGGCCGCCCAGGACCAACTTGGTCAGCTCAACGACACGCTCGAACAGCAGGTGCGCGAACGCACCACGGCACTGAACCGCGTCAACCGGGCGCTCGTGACCCTGTCCGAGGGCAACCAGGCGATCATGCGCGCCGGCAGCGAGGCTGAGCTGCTACAGAGCGCCGTGACCAACATCGTCAATAATGGTGGTTACCGGCTAGCCACCATCGGCTATCCCGAGAACACCCCGGAAAAGCGCATCACGCCGGTAGCCTGGGCGGGGGCTGAGGACGGCTTCTATGACCAAGAGCATCCGACTTGGGCCGACACGGAAAAAGGCCAGGCGCCTGTCGCGCGCGCCATTCGCAGCGGCCAGCCGCAGATATGCCGCGACATCGCCACCGATCCGGGCTTCGCACCCTGGCGCGAGGCCGCGCTGGCGTGTGGCTATGTCGCCAACATCGCCTTGCCCCTGACCGCCGCCGGCAAGACCTTCGGCGCCATAAGCATCTATGCCGCAGAGCCGGACGCCTTCGACGCGCAAGAAGCCCGGCTGCTGTATGAACTTGCCGATGACATCGCTTTCGGCATTGTCGGTCTGCGTGCCCGGCTTGACTTGCAAGCCGCCGAAGCGGCGCTGCGCCGCAGCGAGGTGCAATATCGCGCGCTGTTCGACAACAGCCTGGATGCCATCCTGCTGACTGCCCCGGATGGCGGCATCATCGCCGCCAATCCCGAAGCCCAACGCATGTTCGGGCTCGACGAACCGGCGCTGCGCCAGCAGGGGCGGCAGGCGGTGGTGGACCCGACCGACCCCCGCCTGGCGAGTGCATTGGCTGAGCGCGAGCGCACCGGCCGCTTCCGCGGCGAACTGACCCTCGTCGGCAAAGACGGCGTCAAGTTTCCTGCCGAACTTCTGTCGCAAGTTTTCGAAGGTCCCGATGGCTGCTTGCTGACTAGCATGATCGTGCGCGACATCAGCGCGCGCAAGGCCGCCGTGGAACAGTTGCGCAAGCTGTCCCTGGCAGTGGAACAGAGTCCGGCAAGCATCGTCATCACCGACCTCGCCGGAAAGATCGAGTACGTGAACGAGGCGTTCGTTCAGATCACCGCCTATTGCCGTGAGGAAGTCATTGGCCGGAATCCGCGCATCCTGCAATCCGGCAAGACAGCGCCCGCGCTCTACGCGGCGATGTGGGCGGCGCTGACCCAAGGCCAGACTTGGCAGGGCGAGTTCATCAACCGGCGCAAGGACGGCAGCGAATACACGGAGTTCGCCAGCATCACGCCGATCCACCAGGACGACGGACACATCAGCCATTATCTGGCGGTGAAGGAGGACATCACCGAGAAGAAGCGCTTTGCCGATGAACTCGACCGGCACCGGCACCACCTAGAGGAACTGGTCGAGACACGCACACACGAACTGGCGGAAGCCAAGCAGGCGGCCGAGGTGGCGAATGCGGCCAAGAGCGCCTTCGTCGCCAACATGAGCCACGAGATCCGTACGCCCTTGAATGCCATCGTCGGCTTCACCCACCTGCTACGGCGCGGCAACAGCGATCCCGAACAGATGCTGAAGCTGGAAAAGATCGTCGCCGCCTCGCGCCACCTGCTGACGGTGATCAACGACATCCTCGACTTTTCCAAGATCGAGGCGGGTAAGCTGAGTCTCGCCATCGCCGACTTCGCCTTTGACCGCATGCTGGACAATGTCATTTCGATGGTTGGTCCCAAGCTGCGCGAAAGACGGCTGGAACTCGTCGTCGAGCGCGATGCGCTGCCGCCCGTGCTGGTCGGCGACTCCACCCGGCTGGCGCAGGCGCTGCTCAACTATCTGTCCAACGCCGTCAAATTCACCGAGCGTGGCGAGATCACCCTGCGCCTCTCCGTCATGGTGGAATCGGCAAGCGACCTGCTGCTGCGCGTCGAGGTAACGGACACCGGCATTGGCATTCCTGCCGAGAGACTCGCCGACCTGTTCGCCGCCTTTGAGCAAGTCGATGCCAGCACCGCGCGCCGCTACGGCGGCACCGGCCTCGGGCTGGCCATCACCAAACGCCTGGCGCAGCTGATGGGCGGTGAGGCAGGCGCGCAAAGCGTACCCGGTGCAGGCAGCACGTTCTGGTTCACCGCCCGTCTCGGCAAGAGCCGGCTCACGCTGGCGGATCTGGCCGAATCGCCGGCCATTGCCGAAAAGAGCATACAGGCCATGCCGCTCGGCGCCCGCATCCTGCTGGCCGAGGACAACCGGATCAACCAGGAGGTCGCGGTGGAACTGCTGGTCGCGGCCGGGCTACAGGTCGAGGTCGCCAACGACGGTCGCGAAGCCGTGGACAAGGCGCGCGGCGGCTACGACCTGATCCTGATGGACATGCAGATGCCGGAGATGGACGGGCTGGAGGCAACACGAGCCATCCGCGCCGAGGGAATCAACCTACCCATCCTGGCCATGACAGCCAATGCCTTCGACGAGGATCGCCAGCGCTGTATTGATGCCGGCATGAACGACTTCGTCGCCAAGCCGGTTGATCCAGAGCAACTGTACGGGGCGTTATTGCGCTGGCTGCCGGCGGCGGTCCCCGTCCCTGCGGCAGATACGACTGTCGCCGTCCCGCCAACGCCGACTTCCGCCGCGGCGGCGCTGCCCGCCGCGTTGGCGGCGATTCCGGGGCTGGATGTCGCGGCGGGGCTCAAGGTATTGAATGGCAGCCGAGCCGCTTATCTGCGGCTGCTGCGCCGCTATGCCAGCGACCATGGCGACGATATGATCAAGCTGCGGGTCAGCCTGGCGGCGGGAGATTGGGCAACGGCAAGACGACTCGCCCATACACTGAAGGGCAGCTCGGGCAATCTGGGCGTGACCGGCATACAGCTGCTGGCCGCCGCGCTGGAGGCTGCGCTGGCGAACGGTGACGACGCGGCGCAGATTGAGGCACGGAGCGAGGCGCTGGCGGTCGAACTGCAATCCCTGGCGGCGGCGCTGCTCGCCGCTCTGCCCGAGGACGCTGCCGTGGCTCCCGTGGAAGTGGACTGGGGGCAGGTACGACAGCTGCTGACCGAACTGGAGCCTCTGCTGGCCGCCTCCAGCATGCGCGCCAACGAGCTGGTCGAGGCGCATGGCGCGCTGCTCAAGGCCGCGCTTGGTTCGCCGGGCGTGTCGCTGGAGGCAAACCTGGCCAGCTTCCTCTACCCCGAGGCGCTTGCGGCACTGCGACAGGCGCGCACCGAGCATGCGGAATTGGAAGGAAAACACGATGACTGATGCGGACACCCAAGCCACGGCCACGCGCCCGACGATCCTGGCGGTGGATGACGACCACGGCAACCTGGACGCGCTCGGCCAGCTGCTACGACCGCACTACAACGTCGTGGCCGCGCCCTCGGGTGAGCGGGCCTTGCAGGTTGCCGCCGGCAGTCCCAAGCCCGACCTGATCCTGCTCGACGTGATGATGCCGGGCATGGATGGCTATGCCGTGCTCGCCGCCCTGTTGGAGAACCCGGGCACACGGGAAATCCCCGTCATCTTCGTAACCAGCCTCGATACGCCTGAAGACGAAGAACGCGGTCTTGAGCGCGGCGCGGTGGATTACATAACAAAACCCTATCAGCCGGTCGTCGTGCAGGCGCGCATTAACACCCATCTTGAACTAAAGCGTACCCGCGACTGGCTCAAGGATCAGAATGCCTGGCTCGAAGCCGAGGTGGCCAGGCGCGAAGCCATCCTGCACTCTGTCGCCAATGTCGCCCGCGACGCCATCATCATGAGCGATCATGAAGACCGGATCGCTTTCTGGAATCCGGCGGCGGAAACGATGTTCGGCTACACGGCGGAAGAAGCGCTGGGCCGGGAACTGCACCCCTTGCTGGTGCCTGCCCGCTTTCACACGGACTTCGCCCAGGGGCTGACGGGCTTCAGGCGCAGCGGCAACGGTGCCGCCGTCGGCAAGACGCTCGAACTGGCGGCGCTGCGCAAGGATGGCACGGAGTTCCCGATGGAAATTTCGCTCGCGGCGATCCGGCGCGAGGACGGCTGGTGGGCCGTCGGCATCGTGCGCGACATTACCGCGCGCAAGGAGCTCGACGACAAGCTTGCCCAAGCGCAACGCAACCTACAGCAAGCCGACAAGCTCGCGGCCATCGGCCAGCTCGCGGCGGGCGTGGTGCATGAGATCAACACGCCCATCGGCTTTGTTGCCTCCAACATGGGTTCGCTGGAGAACTATGTTGCGGACATTCTGGCCGTACTCGACGCCTATGAGGTCGCGGTAATGGCTGGATCTGCGAATGCGGACGCCGTGATGAAGGCACGGGAGATGAAGCAGGAAAAGGACCTCGACTTCCTGCGTAACGACATCCGGCAGCTGATCGCCGAATCGCAGGACGGCCTGCAACGTGTGCGCCAGATCGTACAGGACCTCAAGGGCTTTGCACATACCGAAAACGGCAACTGGCAATGGGCCAACCTGCAAAATGGGCTGAACTCCACGCTCAACATCGTTAGGAACGAACTCAAATACCACTGCACGATACACAAGGAGTACGGAGAACTGCCCGAGGTCTGGTGCTTGCCTTCCCAGCTAAATCAGGTATTCATGAACCTGCTGGTCAACGCCGGACAAGCTATCGAAGGCAAGGGTGATATCACCGTCAAGACCGGCCGGCAAGGCAGCGAAGTGTTTATTTCCATTGCCGACACCGGCAGCGGCATCTCCCCGGAAAATCAGCAGCGCCTGTTTGACGTTTTCTTCACCACGAAACCTGTCGGCAAGGGCACCGGGCTGGGACTCTCGCTATCGCACAGCATCGTGCAGAAACACCAGGGCCGCATTGAGGTGCACAGCGAGCTTGGGAAGGGGGCGACCTTTACGGTCTGGCTGCCGATCAAGCCAGCAGACGATTTCGCCACCACGCCTGCGTCGCAATGAGCCGGGCATGACATGCCACACGGGGTGGCCGTGTGAGAACCTCGGGCAGCAGGACAGATGCAGGCTGGATCGCCGCTGCCTCGCGCTACCTCCAGACTGGCCGACCTGCTGTCCGTTGGCAGTCGAGCCAGGTGACCGCTCAACTCTGGAAACTGCCGTTGGACTGTCGAGGCGTCCCATGGCCGGATTGGACACTTATGCGACCTTGGTGGTGTCGGGCGTGAATTTTGAATCGACACAACTCCGCCGCGCTGTAACATGCTTGCGCCTTATCAATCCAAAATCTCGAAGAGTCTAACTATGGACGTCGCCACCGCCATCTCCTCGCGCCGCTCTCTGCGCGGCTTCCTGCCCACGCCGGTGCCCCGCGCCACCCTCGAACGCCTGATCGCCCTCGCGGCCCGCGCGCCCTCCGGCACCAACACCCAGCCCTGGCGCGTCCATGTGCTCACTGGCGCGGCGCGGGATGCCTTGGTGGCCGCCGTCTGTCAGGCCTTCGACCAGGAGCCGGATGCCCACCGCTTTGAGTACGACTACTACCCGAACGAATTTTTCGAGCCCTATCTGGCGCGGCGGCGCAAGGTCGGCTTCGATCTCTACAAGCTGGTCGGCATCGCCAAGGGCGACACGGCGGCCATGCGCGCCCAGCACCGCAAGAACTTCGAGTTCTTCGGCGCGCCGGTGGGGCTGATGTTCACCATCGACCGCCGCCTCGCCCAAGGCAGTTGGCTCGACTACGGCATGTTTCTCGAAAACCTGATGCTGGCGGCGCGGGGGGAGGGCTTTGATACCTGCGCCCAGGCCGCCTGGGCGCAGTTCCATCGCATTGTCGGCGAGCACCTTAAGCTGCCGGAGAACGAGATGCTGGTCTGCGGCATGGCCCTCGGTGTCGCTGACCCGGAGATGGTTGCCAATCAGCTCGTCACCGAGCGCGCCGGCCTCGACGAATTCGTCAGCTTCCATGGCGACTGAGGACGTCCAGCGCCAGCGCATCGACAAGTGGCTGTGGGCGGCGCGCTTCTTCAAGACCCGCAGCCTGGCCGCCACGGCGGTGGATATGGGCCGGGTGCGCATCGACGGCCAGCCGGTGAAGCCGGCCAAGGAAGTGAAACCGGGCGACATGCTCGACATCTCCAACGGCGAAGTGCGCTGGATGGTCGAAGTGAAGGGCATTGCCCTGCAACGCCGGCCCGCCCCCGAAGCGCGACTGCTGTATGAAGAAACCCCGGAGAGCGTCGCCAAACGCCAGCAGGTGGTGGATCTGCGCAAGCTCGCCCCAGTCCCCGGCGCCGGCCTCAAGGGCCGCCCGACCAAGAAGGCCGGACGGCAGATTCGCGGCCTCGGTTGAGATGCCTCCGGGGCGCGGATTTTGAGCCTGGAATCTGGCATCCTGCCGGGGTTGGAACAATGAAAGATCGGTAATGGAAAACGTGTTGATGGTGGCGGTAGGTGTTCTCGTGGGCGCTCTGGGGGTCGGTTGGTGGCTGTCAAATCGCCATCGCATGCTCATGGAACAGCAATGGGAAGAGTCCAACAGCATCGAAATGCAGTTGCGCCAGCAACTCGCCCAGGCTGCCGCCGCCCTCGACCAGGAGCGCATCCGCCTCGGCGAAAAGCAGCAGGCCTTCGAGGAAGCGCGGCGTTCCTTCGCCGACACCTTCGCCGCCCTCTCCGCCGACGCCCTGGCGCGCAACAACCAGTCCTTCCTCGAACTCGCCCGCACCGCTCTTGAGAAGCAGCAGGAGGCCGCCAAGAGCGAACTGGAAAAACGCCAGCAGGCCATCGGCGAACTCGTTGCCCCGGTCAAGGCGAGCCTGGAGAAATTCGAGCAGCAGATCCAGGGCGTCGAGAAATCCCGCGTCGATGCTTACGCCACCCTCACCGAGCAGGTCAAGGCCCTGGCCGAATCCCAGGGCCAGCTGCGTCACGAGACCGCCAATCTGGTGAAGGCCCTGCGCGCGCCCCATACGCGCGGCCGCTGGGGCGAACTGCAACTCAAGCGCGTGGTCGAGATGGCCGGCATGCTCGATCACTGCGACTTCTTCGAGCAGGAAAGTACCGACACCGACGAAGGCCGCCTGCGCCCGGACATGATCGTGCGCCTGCCCGGCGGCAAGCAGATCGTGGTGGACGCCAAGGCGCCCCTGGCGGCCTATCTCGAAGCCATCGAAGCCCCCGACGACGAGTCGCGGCGCAAGAAGCTCATGGACCACGCGCGTCAGGTGCGCGACCACCTGTCCAAGCTCTCGCGCAAGGCCTACTGGGAACAGTTTCAGCCCTCGCCGGATTTCGTCGTGCTGTTTCTGCCCGGTGAAACTTTCTACAGCGCCGCCCTCGAAGCCGACCCGAGCCTGATCGAAGCCGGCGTCGAGCAGCGCGTCATCCTTGCCACGCCGACCACCCTGATCGCCCTGCTGCGCGCCGTCGCCTACGGCTGGAAGCAGGAAGCCCTGGCCGAAAACGCCCAGAAGATTTCCGCTCTCGGCAAGGAACTCTACGAGCGCATCGCCACCCTTGCCGATCACTGGGGCAGCGTCGGCAAGAACCTCGGCGACGCGGTTTCCGCCTACAACAAGGCGGTGGGTTCCCTGGAAACACGGGTGCTGGTCAGCGCCCGCAAGTTCCGCGACCTGCAGGCGGTGGGCGAGGACAAAGAGATTCGCGATCTGGTGCCGGTGGAGTCCCAGCCCCGGGTGCTACAGGCGCCGGAGGTGGGGGGCGGGCAGGGGTAGTTTTTGCCGCTGGTCTGGAAGCGCCTATCGACGGGGGATTGCGGTGTGGCAAGTCTGGGAGGGCCGTGGATAGGCGCTTGCAGCCTAGTGGGTGTTTCGGGAGTGTTGGCCGGTAGGTGAACCTCCGCGCCGGGAGTTCGCCCCGGCGGGCGACTTCCTTTCTTGCTGCGCGGCAAGAAAGGGAAGCAAAGAAGCGCCCCCCGCCGCCCCGGCCCTGCGGGCTTCCCTCCCTCCGGCTCGCCAGACCGGCCGGCCGCTAAACTCGCTACGCTCGGACAACGCGGCCGGAAACCCCGGCCCGGCCAGCCTGCGCTCGGCGGGGCAGAGGGGGAAGGGTGCCGCCCGGCACCGCCCGGAATGCTGGTAGGATAATGTCAAGTTGATGCCGCGTCCCAAGCTCCACTAAATTTGGCTAACCAATTGATCTACTATAAAACCGTCTTTTTATCCGGCCTAAATGATGGAAACATTCCATCATTTAGGTGCCCTATTTAACGTTGAAGCTGTAGAAAAACCCCTTTTCGCGCCGCTCCCGGCGTAAAAAATGGCGCGGATTTTCCCGTGCCATTTTCATTTCCCCTCCCGGACTTCCCGTCCCCTTATCCGCCCAACCCGCGCCAGCCGCCCATCGGGCCGAGAGTGCCC